>OIWT01004360.1_pt1 | contig 11574 bp, 9 predicted proteins | sample 1587701 | NCBI WGS metagenome assembly OIWT01 (sample SAMEA3888904, study PRJEB22519) | human gut metagenome | biome: human gut; feature: human-associated habitat; material: faeces | place: Denmark | collected 2009 | reverse complement strand
GAGCAGCTCACTCGTAATGAGCAGGTCGCCGGTTCGAATCCGGCCACAAGCTCCAGACTCCTCGCGGATGACGCGAGGAGTTTTTCTATGTGCAAGAACACTGACAAGCGATATACGGTTCCCATGAAGAACGCGGAAGCCTCCGTCCGCATGGAGGGCTGTCAGGTGACGCCTCAGATGCGGGAGCAGTGCCAGCGGGTGCTGCGTGGCGAGGTGACCACGGCGGAGCTGCTGCGGCATTTTTCCAAACCAGCCGAAAGGTGACGATGATATGGCGTACAGCATCGATCCCATTCAGGACAACTGCTACCCCGGCACAACGGTGCTGGTGAACAAACTGCATATCCATGACGAGGCCGCGCTGCAAGAGGCGGAGGCTCTCGCCACCTATGTCAACGCCTCCAAGCTGGAACAATGCCCGCTGGAAGGCGTTTTTGACTTCGCCCACTACAAGGCAATCCATCAGTTTCTTTTCTCTGACCTGTACGATTGGGCAGGGCAGATCCGTACGGTGAACCTCAGCAAGAAGGGGACAGACTTCTGCCCTGCTGAGGAGATTGAACCGCAGGCCAAGCTGATTTTTGACCGGCTGAAAGAGCAGAATTACTTCAAGGGCTTGTCCCATGACGCATTCGTGGAGGAGATTACCGATTTTTACTGCACGACCAACTATCTGCACCCCTTCCGCGAGGGCAACGGACGTACCCAACGGGCGTTTCTGGCGCAGCTCATTCGCAGCGCGGGATACGACCTCAACTGGTCGGAGGTGGATGGTGACCTGCTGATGATCGCCACCATCCAGGCCGCGCAGGGTGTGACAGACCTGCTGCGTCAGGTGCTTGACGAGGCGATAAAGTGAGTATAGCAAAAGGGCTGGCGCAGGGAATTCCCTGCGCCGGCTCTTTTGCTATTGACTATAGTTACAGCAGTTCTTTTTGAGCAAACTCGAATGCGGCAGTCGTTATACCCTCAGATGCAGCTTTAATTGCAGGTTCTAACACCTTGAGCAATTCTAATTTCTTATAATGCTTTGCTTGGGGTGTTGCATCATAATAGGTTACGTCATCCGTAGTGCGCCTGACTATGTAGCCAGCTTCAACCAAGCGATCAACATATCCGTTGAACTCGTCCTCACACAGACCGTACAAGGCCGGCAGCACATGAAAGTGATTTCGGGACGCATTGACAATACTGCAATAAATGGCATCGCTGGTTTTTGCTCTTGCTTTCGTATAGGGTTTTCTTGCCGAAGCAGGAACACAATCCTCATTAAGATTTGCCCCTGGGATATATTCTTTTTCAATCCACACCCTAACCGTTCGTTCGCTTATAGTGTGCTTCGTTGCAAAATCAGAAATTGTCATTTGTTTCTCCTCATGCCATTGGTTGTTTTGTGGTGATATTCGTCCAGTCAGACACATCGCACTGCCTGTTTCTATCACTTCCCGTTGCCACCAGTGTGCCGTCAGCTTTCAGGCCAATTGTATGGTTGTGACCGGCTGACACAGCCACAATATCAACCCAGTCGGACACGTTGCACTGACCAAAGTGATTTCTACCCGCTGCCACCACCGTCCCATCAGCTTTCAGACCAATTGTATGATTGTGACCGGCTGACACAGCCACAATATCGACCCAGTCAAGCACATCACACTGCCCGTACTCATTATAACCTACTGCTACCACCGTACCATCGGTCTTTAAACCGATTGTACAGTCGTTACCGGCAGACACGGACACAATATCGGTCCAGCCAAGCACATCGCACTGTCCATATTCATTGTAGCCCGTTGCTACTACTGTACCGTCAGCCTTCAGACCAATTGTATGATTGTGACCCGCCGACACAGCCACAATATCCTTCCAGTTGGACACATTGCACTGTCTGCTTGCATTATTGCCCGTTGCTACCACTGTGCCATCTGCTTTCAAGCCGATTGTATGGTTGTGACCGGCTGACACGGACACAATGTCAACCCAGTCGAGCACATCGCACTGCCCGTACTCGTTATAGCCCGCTGCCACCACCGTGCCGTTGGCTTTTAGGCTAATCGTATAATTGTAACCGGCAGACACATCCACAACATCCTTCCAGTCAGATACATCACATTCCCCATATGCATTATAGCCCGTTGCCATTACCGTCCCATCTGCTTTTAAGGCGACGGTATGGTTATTGGCAGAAAGACTATCGGAAAACAGTTGGAACAGCGGTATGCACCGATCTCTGGCATCCTTGTAATTGCCAAGCGAACCAAAAGTTATCGCAGCCTCTGCATAGTCGCCGGAATCAAGCAAATGTATTGCTTTATTATATTTTTGCTTGGGGATAATTACCGTTGTCAGAACGATTACAAACGCCATGCAAGCACACACAATAGGCGCACCGATGACAAATGCTTTTTTGCGCTTCCTTCTTGCCTTGTTAGCCGCAATTCTGCGCTCTTCAGCTTTGCGCTCTGCTTCAAGCCGCTCGGCCTTTTCTTTTGCCTTGATTTCTTCAATTCTCTTTTGACAAGCACAAATTTGTTCGTCCGCATCCTTCCAGCCGAAAATAGATTGGAACATCTGAAGCGCTTCTTCACAAGAAGCTGTACTATCCTCGGCTATTTTGGATTTTGCGGAGGAGTAAATTCCGTCCTTGCGGCAGATTTCCGCCTTATCAAGACAACTCTCGGCAAGGGCGTCGGCATCCTTAAAGTCAGGAATGCTCTTGAATTTATCAGCAGCCGACCGGTAGGCATCCTCCGAATCTGCGCGGCTCATTGCATTTGCGGCATCGTTATATATTCCGGTCAGGCGGGCGTTCTCATCGCGGTCGTTGATGTGGGTGATGTAGTCCTCCAGCGTGTCGCGAAGTGTCTCATCTCCGAACCGCATGACTTTGCGATAGTTGTCCTTGTCATCAAACGGTTGCTCACAATTTGCGAGGTCATCGACCTTTCGCACCCGCAGATCCGCCATCAACTTGCCCAAATACGCTTGAGCGCACTCCGGGTCGAGGTCAAGCACCTTTTCGCAGTACTCATCGGCACTGTCCCAGTCGCCGTCCTCCAAGAAGATGAAAGCTCGCTTCAGCAGGGGCGCGGTATTGGCGGTAGTCTCCTGCACTACCACCGTTTCGCGGGCCGCGGGCTTGTCAACTTCCGTCAGCTTCTTGATGCCACGGATCAAGTCCTGCATGAAGCCCAGCTTAGACATATCCTGCGCCTGTAAATGGGAAAACTCCTCTGGCAGATCGTAGGGATCCATATCGCGGTAGGCGGGGATCAGTACCTTTTTCGCACCGCCCCGGATCAGTGCCAGATAGCGACTCCACTCGTTCTTCACCCACACGGCGTTGAAATACTCCGGCTTCGTGCCCAGCACCACCATGACCTTGGCGCTGTTCAGTGCGGCGAATATGTACGGCTCATAGGCGGTACCCAACTTGTCCTCCAACGTGATGCGGGAGAAGAACACCTTGAAGCCCTCCTGTGTCAGCTGGTAGTAGAGATCGGTAGCCAGCACGCTGTCCGGTGTCCGACGGCCATTGGCATCTGTCTCCTTGTAGCAGATGAATACATCAAAAAGTTCTTCCTTCTGGGAAATCTCCAGAATGCCCTTCTGAATTTCGTTGATTACTTTAGCCTCGGCCTCGTAGACCACCCGCTGGGCGGCGTCGGCGTACTGGATGGCGGCCTTGTAGTCCTCATCATCGAAAATGGAGGTGTACTGGGCTCGGTTCACCGTAGGCACGCGCTTGTGCGTGGCCGGATCCTCCACGTACTCAATGCCATAGCGGCACAGCACCAGCGACCAGTACGCCTCAGCGTCGGTCTTGTCCTCGTTGAGAATCTGCTCATAGATGCCTGCCGCCTTGTCGAAGTCGTTGTTGCGCCGGAAGTGGTTGGCGCGGTCGTAGAGGTTGGCGCGCCGGTCGTCGTCCAGCTTAGGCAGCGTCTGCGTGGTGCCGCAGTATTCACACACGGCTACGGATTCACCGGGATTGATGTGCAGCTCCCCACCGCACATTTTGCATTTGAAGATGGACATTTCTCTTTCTCCCTTTCTATTACTTATTCAGCTTGCACAGTCGGTTTCGTTCCGTCAGGGTGGCGGCAGCACGACGGCAGAGGACGGCTGCACTGTCCAAATCACCATCGGTGAGACTGTGCTGCAATTCGTCCAAGCAGGCAGACAGAGACATCTCCACATCCGTCAGTGCCTCGCTGCTGACAGGATCGCTGAATCGGAAGTCCTCCGCCAGCTTTTGCAGTGCGGCTCGCAGCTCCGGTGCGTCGCACTGGTTCACCAGCGCGTTGGCCTTGGACTGCATGGCGCGCATGGGGCTTACATCCTTTTTCAGCTTCGCGTCCTGCCGCTCCACCTCATCACGCATCATGTCGGCGGCAATGCAGCCCACCGCCGCGGCCGCCAGCGTGACGGCAAAGAGAATCACGCCAACCCATGTGGGTACCCACTTGGCCAGCGCCATGACCAGCAAGCCCAGCACCAGCTGCACCGCCAGATACGCCACGCCGAGGCGGGCGATGGGGAAGCCGTAGAACTTGCTGCGGACACTTTCGCCGTTGCGGAAGGAAATTTTGAAAATGTAGAGCTGTGCGAGAAATGCGATGAGGGTAAACACAAAGCTCAGCCAGTAGGCCCCGTTTTTCACAAAGGGTACGGCCAGCACGATGACAAGCCATGCCGCCAGTACGATGCCGAGAATGACCAGCCCACGCACGCTATTCTTGTTTTTCATATCCATGCTCCTCCTTTATGTAAGCCACCGGCTCATTCGCCCCGCTTCTTGCCGCAGTTGGGGCAGAAGTTGCTCTTGATGCTCGTCTGGCCGCAATCACAGTCCCAGCCCGCGTCCGGCGCGGGCTTTTTCGCGCCGCAATCCGGGCAGAAATTGCTGGTGATGTTGGCTGCACCGCAGCTGGGACAAGTCCATCCGTTCTGCGGAACAGGCTTTTTCGCGCCGCAGTCGGGGCAGAAGTTGGAGGTGATGTTCGTCCGCCCACAGGCGCAGCTCCAACCACCCACGGGGGCGGCTGCATCAGGAGCAGGCGGGGTGATCCCGCTGAAAACGGGGTTCAGGGCGTCCTTGGTCATGTTGACCACGCCGCCCATAGCGCCCAACGCCACACCCAATCCGGCAATGTCGCCCAGACCGCTGCCGCCGCCGTTGGAGCCCATTTCACCCAAGCCTGCGGCGTAGGCCTTCTGCACCTCGGATTGCAGCACATCCTTCTGCGTGTAGCCCTTGGCGCGCATGATCTCCGCCTCGGTAAGGCCTGCCATGCGCTGTGCCTGCGCCTCCGCCTGTGCCTTGATGACCGTCCGCTCCGCCTCCCGGCGTGCTACCTCTGTCTCGGTGGTCTGGCGTTCCAGTTCCACCTTGCGCTGGGCGGCGGTAATGGCCGCCTTGCTCTCCTCCTGTGCGGTGCGGTAGGCCGCCTCGCTCTGCGCCTGCACGGTCTTGACCGCTGCCTCCGCCTGGTAGGTGCGGGTCTGAAGCATCACGGTGTGCAGCTCCCGGATGCGCTTGAAATTGGGGTCATCCTCCGGCAGCACGATGTGGGTCACATAGAACTGCGGGATGGTCAGGCCGTACTCCTCGAACCCCGGCAAGATCTTCTGCCGCAGGTCGGCGGAGATGTCGTCCACCCGCTCGTCGATCTCCAGCAGGTCGATCTGCTGACTCTTGATGATGGCGGGCAGGTTGCTGCGTACCGCGTTGACGATCAGCGGGCGGAAGGCGTTCTGCACGGACTTGGTAAAGCCCGCCTGGTCACCCCATGCGATGCCACTCATGGTGCCTACCAGCTTCAGAAGCAGCTTGCGTGCGTCGGACACCTGCAGATTCAGCTCGCCGGAGGCTCCGATCTCCAGCGGCACGCTGGTCAGCGGGTCGATGAACCGCACCTTGTCCGGCGTGCCCCACTTGATGGCCATCTGTACCGTCTTGTTGATGAAGTAGACCTCGCTGTGGAATGTGCCCTCGGTGTCGGTGGGCAGCTTATAGAGCTTTTCCAGCAGGGGCAGCTGCTGGGTCTCCAGCGTGTAGCGTCCCGGCCCGAACAGATCCAGTGCCTGTCCGTCCCGGAAGAAGATGGCCTCCTGACTTTCGTGGACGATGAGCTGAGAGCCGAAGTTGAAGTCCTCAATGGGGTGCTTCCACACCAGTGTTTCGTTGTCGCCCTCGTACTTGATGATGCTGGCGAGACCATCCTTGCGGATGCTCTCCTGCATGATCTGCGCGGGAACATCGTTGTCGTAGTCGCAAACAGGGCAGACGAAGTGTGCCGCCGCCTTGGATGTACGCAGCCGCACGCCGCACTGGCCGCAGGAGAACTCCACCATCTGGTTCTGCTCGTCCATGGTGTTGATGGGCTCGTGGCAGACGGGACACCGAGCCTTGTCACCTGCGGTCTGGTCAAAGATCACCGTGTTGCCGCAGTGAGGACACTGCCGCGACGCCATCTTATCCGTGCGGACGTTGATGATATATCCGCAGGCGCAGTCGATCTTTTTCCGGGCAAAGAACCCGGTTTTGCCCTCGGCAAACTTGCCGCAGTTTGGGCATTCTATTACAAATTTAGCCATGATAGATCTCCTCCTGTGCTTGTTTTACACATTTTCGAATATCGTCGATTGCAGCTTCGTAAAACGCTTTGTAATTAGGACCTTGTGCCCGAAATCCCAAATCTTCTGTTTGGACACCGTATGTATCGAGCATTGACAGTTTGAGTTCCTTTCCGAAAGATGGCTCGTAGAATACAACTTTTCCATGGCGTGCGTTTTCACGCTTTTTCCGATTCAACAGCCACCACATATCCATTTCAGAGAAATCGTACCCAAAGCCGAGTACATATACGTCCCCCATGATGAATGCATCAATCCATGAGTCCATAATTGGCGGCAAATACTTCTCTTGCCGTATTTTTTGTTGATTTCCACGCTTATCAAGTTCTGCCATGTATTTTCCTAATAGCTTACCGTAGTAGTAATGCCCCAATACCACACTCTGAGGCTTACGCATTTCTCCGTGGATATGCCACACTTTATTGATAAAATCCCCGTAAGGCAGTTGATTATATGTGTGAAGCAGATATCTCGTCTCAGCATTTTTGCAGGCACCCGTGTGTGCCGTTAACTTTTTACAGTACCTACCATCCCGATCCACTAAAGGACAGGCTACTCGCTCAATTTCATAACTGTAGTTTGTTGTAAGGATATGGTCAAACCCTATTCCTAACAGTTGCTCAATCGGAGCTCTGATCTCATCTATAGATTTAACCCCATAGAATGAATCTGGTTTTTCCTTCAATTTCTCATCAATAGAATCATCTGTAGCAATAACAGCTTGTAAAGGAAACGGCGCGTCACAAATGGCTTTTGAAGTTATTCTTTTGTTTACCCAAATGCTCTCGATTAACTTATCCCAGCTTGCACCTTGATATGCTTTATTTAACCCATTCCCAAGCAGAAGTACCTGCGGGATTTTGATTTGCCTTTCTTCCATCACATTTATACAGCTTTCCATATGTTTAACTATTTAATAGTCCTTTTCCCGATGACACTGAACGCATTTCTTTGTAAAGAGTCCCTTGAATTCACCGCCACAATGCTGACAGCGGCCAGCGATACGCCATTGCTGTTGCCTATGCTCCTGCTCAGCGCGCTCCTTCTCTTGCCGCGCAAGCCTTTCTGCGACTTGACGGCATAGCTCCGCCTGTTCGTCCGCATCCCGCCAACCTGAAATCTCGGCAAATTTTTCTGCTGCATCGATTTGAGCTCGAGATATATTAACCTTTGCGAACTGCCGAGCCTCCTCATACAATTCATCCATTCGTTGCTTTTCGGCTTCTTCTTTTTCTTTCTTGATTACGGCCAGATCTTCTTCTGTATAAAACAATTTCCAGTCACTTACATCATCTTGACCAAAAAGATTCCAACCGATAGCTACCAGTGTGCCATCCGATCTCAAGCCTACCGTATGGTCGTCTCCTGCAGCGATTGCAACAATATCTCTCCAATTCTCTACATCACACTGATCACTCCTGTTATCACCTGTAGCCACCACCGTGCCATCAATCTTTAATCCTACCGTATGATCGTCGCCGGCAGCGATTGTAACAATATCATGCCAATTCGCTACATCACATTGACCGTGTTGATTATCACCCACTGCCATCACCGTGCCATCTGGCCTTATACCCACAGTTTGATGATCCCCTGCGGCGATTGTTACAACATCATGCCAATCTTCTACACTACACTCACCGCACATGTTAAAACCTGTTACTATCACCACACCATTTTTCTTCAAACCGACTGTATGGCCGGCTCCTGCGGCGATTGCAACAATATCTCTCCAATTCGCTACATCACATTGACCGTCTTGATTATCACCCACTGCCACCACCGTGCCATTTTCCTTCAAGCCTACCGTATGGTCGTATCCTGCAGCGATTGTAACAATATCATGCCAATTCGCTACATCACATTTACCGTACTTATTATCACCTGTAGCCACCACCGTGCCATCAATCTTTAGTCCTACTGTATGGTCGGCTCCTGCGGCGATTGCAACAATATCTCTCCAATTCGCTATATCACATTGACCGTCTTGATTATCACCCACTGCCACCACTGTACCATCTGCCTTTAGGCCTACCGTATGCCTCGTGCTTGCCGCAAGCATCTTATGATAGGTTGCAATGGCAGATCGTTTTAGTTCCAGCGAATGGCAGAGCGCTTGGTATTCAGCCTCTGCTTTCTCCCGCTGCGCTTCTGCCTTTTGTGCCCAATTATCTGAATCTTTATAACCCGAAAGTTTGGCAAACAACTCTGCCGCTTTTTGGCACTCATCTGCGGTCTCGGCCCGCTCCAACATCTGCGTTGCGTTCCGATAGCGAATGGCATTGTTGCATTCCCGCAGGAACGCAACATCTTCCTCTGCGCCATACTGGAACACTTTCTCGCAAAGCGCGGAGGTGTCAAACGAGTCTGTGCAGTTTTCCAAATCCTCCTTTTTGCTTGCCTCAAGATCTGCCATCAGCTTATAGAGATATGCCGTGCCGTTTTTCGGCTCCATGTCCAGCACCTTTTCACAGTATGCATCCGTATTGTCCCAATCGCCATCGGCAAGGAACATTTCAGCGCGTTCCAGCAGCGAAGTGACCGTTGGATTTACCGTGGGAGCAGGAGCTGCCGTTGTGTCCGCAGCAGGCGCTGCGACTGCGCCTTTCCCCATGATCTTATCCACGCCGCGCAGAAGATCCTGCATCGCGCCCACCTTGCCCATGTCCTGTGCCTGCAGCTTGGCGAACTCCTTGGGCATATCATAGGCGTCGATGCCCTTGTAGCAGGGGATCAGGTGCTTGCTCTTGTCCTTGGTCATCAGCTGCAAATAGCGGCTCCACTCGTTTTTCACCCACACGGCGTTGTAATACTCGTAGTCCGTACCGAAAGCCAGCATGATCTTGGCGGAGTGCAGCGCGGCAAAGATGTACGGCTCATACTCCGTGCCCAGCTTGTCCTCCAATGAAATGCGGCTGAAAAACACCCGGTAGCCCTTTTCCGTCAGCGCGTCGTACACATCCTGCGCGATCACGCTGTCCACAGTGCGCTGACCGTCCTCGGCAGTCTCCTTATAGCAGATGAAAATATCGTAGGGCGGCTCTTTGCCGGACACCTCCACGATGCCCCGGCGCAGCTCTTCGATGGCCTTGGCCTCGTCCCGGTAGACACGCCGCGCCACGGCATCGGCGTTCTCCAGCGCCTGCTCAAAGTCGCTGTCTTCCATCACGCTGTCAAAGCTGGAGCGGTGGCAGGTGGGGATCTTCTTCCCCGTGGCGGGATCATCCACATACTCGATGCCGTAGCGGCACAGCACAAGACCCCAGTAGGCCTCGGCCTCCGTGGGGAAGTCCGCCACGATGCTCTCGTACACACCGGCGGCCTTGTCGAACTCGCAGGCAAGGCGCAGCCGGTTGGCGCGGGCGAACAGGGTTAGCTTTTTCTCATTATCGGCGGCGGGCACGGTCTGCTGCGAGCCGCAGTATTCGCACACGGCGACGCTGCTGCCCTCAATCAGCTCCAGATCTCCACCGCACATTTTGCATTTGATAACAGACATTTCTCTTTCTCCCCTCGTTTATTTCAGCGGATGGTCAGTTCCGTCCTGTCGTTCTGAAACTTCCATGTGTTCCAATGCGAACTCAAAGCACTTGACCATGATCTCGTTGCGGGTGCAGCCCACATACTTGGCGATAGCGTCAATGTCGCGAATCATATCCTTGGGCAGACGCATGGAGATCACAGCAGACTCCTCCGTATACTTTTTCGGCTGAATGATCAGTTTTGGCACAGCCATAGCAACACCTCCCAGGTGGTCAAAATTACGCACATTGATTACACTACGATTGTATTCTGTTGGCAATATGCACGGAGCATAGGGTGGCGGATAATGGGAAGATTCGGCGAATGACACATAAAATCCTCTCTAATTTGTGCATATTTAACGCCATGCATCTGAAATCGAATTGATGATAAGAAAGAACGGCACGAAGGGGTACCCTTCGTGCCGTTCACTGTTTTGCATTTTCTGATTTGCGTTTGTTCTTACATTTTGTCTCTGTTTACAAAATCTTCCCTAATAGCCTTCAGAGCGTCTTCCTCGGAGAGCTTTCCTGCAAGGTACGCATCCCGTGCTTCCGTTGCATTTTCCAACCACTCGTAATACTCCGCATAGCTCAGATCCCTTTTGGATGCTTTTTTATTCGGATCCAGCGCACGCTCATAGCGTTTGTACATCCGCTGCTTTGCACGGTCAAATTCCTCCACGACCTTTTTATTCTGCGCCTGCAGCTTATGCTTCAATGCAGGACCCAAATCCTTGCATGTTTTATCGTCCTTCAGCACTCTGTTGCAGTACAAGGTTTTCTTGGCGGTCTTTGGAATAAAGTATCTGCCGCAGCATTCGCACAATGCTACGCGCGGTTCGGCAGCGATAAAGTGGAGTACCAGAAATGTGTAGTAGTCAGCCGCAGAACGGAACAGATACTCTGGGGTATGCAGATTTGAAAAGCTGGAAACCTGTGTGAATTCTACCTCCTGCAAGCTCCGGTATTTCTTGTCCAGATCGACGGGGACATGGAAGCGCATATCCCGCAGGATATTGTTCACAGAGAATTGTGTAAGCATTACCGCGGACAATTCTGAAATGATTTTTTCCGCGGCAGTCACGGGATATGTGTCGCTCCCGTCAGCAGCGGGGATTCGGTCTTCCATGATGGTTCTCGTAAGCGTTCCATATAGGGGATCGTCTTCTTCAAACTCCTCGATCAAATCCTGCACCGTATCCTGTATGAACTCAAATACGCGCATATCGACGGTATCCTTCCCGTCGCCGTCCTGCGTGACCAGATATGCAGCGGACAGCCGGATGCGATCTACGATAAAGGCATAGAAATCAAAAATGAGTTCAGAGAACAGGATGACCTCGTCATTCAGCGTTGTCGCCTCCTACAATAAAGTTACGGTTAAAGGCGCGGCAGCCAGCCACGTCTTTTTCCA
>OIWT01004359.1_pt1 | contig 11580 bp, 8 predicted proteins | sample 1587701 | NCBI WGS metagenome assembly OIWT01 (sample SAMEA3888904, study PRJEB22519) | human gut metagenome | biome: human gut; feature: human-associated habitat; material: faeces | place: Denmark | collected 2009 | reverse complement strand
GGGGGCTGACCCGTTAATCCCAGTCTTCAAGCCATAACTGGCAACTACAATTATTCATACGCTTGCTAGTCTCCAAGAGACTGAGCATCAATCGGTGGCGCCAAGGCTGCGACATCGACGTATATCCCTCCAGCTTTAGGCCGGTTCAGTCTGGATCAAGGGGTATCATCAAAACCGGATGCGGAAGAATGACGCCTCTATGTCTTCTTAAGTTTTCAGAGGATAAGCTGCACTTGGCCTGTCTTTCGGCACTGTGCGGTCGAAAACCAAAGAAAGAATAAACGTGTAGAAAGCTGTTTGGGACAATGTTTGGACGGCGGTTCGAGTCCGCCCATCTCCACTTCTTAATATTGAAGTATGGATAATTATCTGATATCTGGTATCCAACAGATTGGTGTTGGCGTAGAAAACTTCAAGGAAGCGTGGAAATGGTATATCGAAATGTTCGGTATGGACGTGCGTGCTCTTGAAGATGACACAGTGGCTGAACGGATGTTGCCTTATACCGGAGGCAAACCCCAAAAAAGGCATGCCTGCATCGCTCTGAATCTTCAGGGCGGCGGCGGATTTGAAATCTGGCAGTATTCGGAGCGCAAGCCTGTTCCTTCAAGTTCTCCGGTGGAAGCCGGGGATTTGGGTGTATTTGCAGCCAAGATCAAGACCCGCGATGCGGTATCTTTCAGGAATCAGCTTCTTTCGAAGATTAGGAAAAGCGACGGTTCGAGCGTCGGAGAACTTACCGAACTGCCGGATGGCACGCAGTGCTTCTTTATAAGGGACCCGTGGGGAAACTGGTTCCAGGCGGTGGAAGATAAGTCTATTTTTATAGAAGACCATAAGTTGAACGGCGGTATTGTCGGGGCGATGATTGGCTCTACCGATATTGACCGGGTGATTCCGTTGTACCGGGATGTGCTCGGATACGACACCGTTGTGTATGACAGGACCGGCGAATTTGAAGACCTCAAATCGCTTCCAGGCGGAAACGGGAAGTTCAGAAGGGTGCTTCTGTCTTACAAGGAGGCGCGCAAGGGAGCTTTGGCGGATCTTTACGGGAAGAGCAGCATCGAACTGGTGCAGGCTTATGACCGCGAGCCGAAGAGATTGTTTGAAGGACGGTATTGGGGAGATCCGGGATTCATTCAGATCTGCTTCGATGTTACCAATATGCGTGCGCTGGAAAAAGCCTGCGTGAAAGCCGGATATCCGTTCACGGTGGACAGTTGCCCTAACGACGAGCATTTCGATATGGGCGAGGCCAGCGGACATTTTACTTATGTGGAAGATCCGGACGGCACCTTGATTGAGCTTGTGGAGGCACATAAGATAACGGTTCTCAAACATCCGCACATATATATCAATATGCTCACGCGCCCGCGCGAGAAGAAGTTCCCTAAGTTGTTCGTGAGGATGATGGGGCTTTTCAGAGTTAAATTTGACTGATAGTGGCGAGGATATGCGTCTTTTGAAAGAGTCCAAAAGGGTATGGATTACCGGGGGCAGTTCCGGAATCGGAGAGGAGTGTGCCGTGGAATTTGCACGAAGAGGTGCGTCTCTGGTGATTTCCGGAAGAAGGCTTGCGGAACTTGACAGGGTGGCTGAGAGGTGTCGTCAGGCCGGAGCTTCCAGGGTGAGGATTCTGGCTTTCGACTTGTCGGATACCGGAATTCTGGAGGAAGTGTCAGCTAAGGCATGGGAGTTCTACGGAGGAATAGACATACTTTACTGCAACGCCGGGATAAGCCAGCGTTGTGATACGGATGATGCTGATATTCAGACTATCCGTAAGGTTATGGAAGTGGATTATTTCGCTCCTGTCATCATCACCAAGGCGATACTTCACCGTATGATTCAATTCGGGGGAGGGCAGCTCGCGTGCACCGGCAGCATTGCCGGACTTTTCGGCAGCCGTCAGAGGTGTGCTTATGGCAGTGCCAAGGCTGCGATTCAGAGGTTCTACGAGACAATTGCAGCGGAATACTATGACAACGGTATCCGTACTACGGTCATTGTTCCCGGCCGCGTGCGTACCAATATCTCTTTTTCGGCTCTGGAAGCGGGCGGAAAACCTCACGGTGTGCTGGACAACGGTCAAGCCAAGGGCATCAGTGCCGAAAAGGCTGCCCGTGTGATAGTGGATGCGATTCTTCGCGGCAAACGCGAGAAACTTGTGGGCGGAATAGAACTGGCGGCCGTGTGGATTAAGCGTTTCTTTCCGGCCCTGAGCGCCGTCATTTCACGGAAAGTGAAGAACTGACAATCCGGAACATCCGTTTCAGCGCGCTGTCGTCTCCGGAAGATTCGAGCGTGACAGAATAAGGCTCAAGGGACTCCGACGGGAGTCCTTTTTCTTTCAGTATATCTTTCAGATGGGCGGCAACCGCCGGAGCGGAATCAATGAACGTGATTCCCGGCCCTGCCACGGCTTGCAGTGTGTCCATAAGGAAAGGGTAGTGGGTGCAGCCGAGTACTATGGTGTCGGCTTTGGCGTCGAGAAGCGGCTGGAGAGAAGCCCTGACTACTTCTTCTGCGTGCGGCCCTGTAAGCTCTCCTTTTTCCACCAATTCCACGAATCCCCGTCCGACACTTTCTTTTACTATGATATCTCCGGAGTATAGGTCTCTGGTATTGTGGTATTTGTTGCCTTTGAGCGTGCCGGCTGTGGCGAGAACTCCCACTACTCCGCTGCGGGTACGGTGTACCGCCGGCTTGATGGCCGGTTCCATGCCCACAAACGGAATGTCATATTCGGCTCTCAAGGTGGAAATGGCTGCTGCGGTGGCGGTGTTGCATGCAAGGACCATCACGTCTGCGCCTTTGGAGAGGAAGTGGTCGCATATCTTCCTGCATCTGTCCTGGATGAAGTCGGGACTCTTGTCTCCGTATGGGCAGAAAGCATTGTCCGAGAAATAGATATAACGCTCCCCGGGGAGAATTCTGAGAATTTCCCTTAAGACGGACAGCCCGCCTACCCCGGAATCCATGATACCTATCGTAGCCATAATGGCAAATTTACTCTATCCATTGAATAAATCAAAACAGTTTCGTAATTTTGTAGGTTACAAATATAGACTTGATGATAACACAAGAACAGATAAAGGAACTTCAAGGCCGGATGGAAACACTCGACCGGTGCCTGGATATGAAGGGCAAGAGATCTGAGCTTGAGATTAAGGAGAAGCAGAGCCAGATGCCGGATTTCTGGGATGATCCCAAGAAAGCGGAGTTGTTTCTCAAAGATGTGAGCGGGCTCAAATCATGGGTGAATGCGTATGATTCCGCGAAGTCTGCCGTGGATGACATGGAGGTTTTGCTGGAACTCGATCCCGAGAGTCAGGAAACGGACGAGGCTTTTGCAAATGCGCAGCGGCTTGTGGAGAATCTGGAGCTCAGGAACATGCTGGGCGAGGAGGGAGATTCGCTGGGAGCGGTGCTGACCATCAATTCCGGAGCCGGGGGGACTGAAGCCAATGACTGGAGCGCCATGCTTATGCGTATGTACATGCGTTGGGGAGAGAGGAACGGCTACAAGATGACCGTGACCGAACTGCTCGAGGGGGATGAGGTCGGCATAAAGTCCGCTACCATACAGTTTGAAGGGGACTACGCCTATGGATACCTCAAGGCCGAGTCCGGAGTTCACCGTCTTGTCCGCATCTCGCCGTTCAATGCACAGGGGAAGCGTCAGACCACGTTCAGTTCCATATTTGTATATCCTCTTGTGGATGATACCATCAATATCGAGATTAATCCTTCGGACATCGAATGGGATACGTTCCGCTCTGGAGGCCACGGCGGTCAGAATGTGAATAAAGTGGAGACGGGCGTGCGCGTGCGACATATTCCTACGGGCATCACGGTGGAGAATACCGAAACCCGCAGCCAGCAGGACAACAGGCAGAATGCCTTGCGCATCCTCAAATCCCGTCTTTATGACATTGAGCTCAAGAAGCGTCAGGAGAAGCAGGCCGAGCTGGAAGGACAGAAAAAGAAGATCGAGTGGGGGTCCCAGATACGCTCATACGTGCTTCATCCTTACAAGATGGTCAAGGACCTTCGCACCGGTTATGAGACGGCCGATACGCAGGGTGTTCTCGACGGGGACATAAACGAATTCATGAAGATATTTTTAATGCAGAATTAGACACAGGAATTGTGCGGAATGAAAAGTTCCGCAAGACGCACAATCCCTGAATAACAAATAGATTGCTTGCGGAACGTGAGTTAGTATGACAGAGTTTAAGTATGCTCCTATGTTTCAGCTTGGACAGGACAAGACTGAATATTACAAAATTCCCGGCTCCGAGAAGTTGGTCAGCACTTCGGAATTCGAAGGACACAAGATTCTGAAGGTCTCCAAAGAAGCCCTCACGCTGATGTCCAATACGGCTTTCCGTGACGTGAGCTTCCTGCTTCGCCGTTCTCACAATGAGCAGGTAGCCAAGATTCTGAGTGATCCCGAGGCTTCCGACAATGACAAGTATGTGGCTCTGACATTCCTCCGCAATGCGGAAATTGCCTGCAAGGGGAAGCTTCCGCTCTGTCAGGATACTGGTACCGCCATCGTACACGGAGAGAAAGGTCAGCAGGTATGGACCGGCTTCTGCGATGAAGAGGCCCTCAGCCTGGGAGTTTTCAAGACCTACACCGAAGAGAATCTGCGTTATTCGCAGAACGCTCCTCTGGATATGTACAACGAAGTCAACACCAAGTGCAACCTGCCTGCCCAGATAGACATTGAAGCGTGTGAGGGAGATGAGTACAGGTTCCTCTGCGTCACCAAGGGAGGCGGTTCGGCCAACAAGACATACCTCTATCAGGAGACCAAGGCCCGTATCCAGAATCCTGGGACGCTGGTACCGTTCCTCGTTGCCAAGATGAAGACTTTAGGTACGGCAGCCTGCCCTCCTTACCATATTGCAATCGTGGTGGGCGGTACTTCTGCCGAGAAGAACCTTCTTACCGTGAAACTTGCTTCCACCCATTATTATGATGAGTTGCCTACCACCGGAGATGAGACCGGAAGGGCGTTCCGCGACGTGGAGTTGGAGAAGCAGCTTCTGGAAGAGACACATAAGATTGGCCTTGGTGCCCAGTTCGGAGGAAAATATTTCGCTCATGATGTCCGTGTCATCAGGCTTCCGCGCCATGGTGCCAGTTGCCCGATTGGTCTGGGAGTCAGCTGCTCTGCAGACAGAAACATCAAAGCCAAGATCAATGCCGATGGTATCTGGATTGAGAAGATGGATGATAAGCCTTATGAGTTGATTCCTGAGGAGCTTCGCAATGCCGGAGAAGGGGATGCCGTGAAGATTAATCTTGACTGCCCGATGTCGGAGATTCTCGCGCAGCTCACCAAATATCCTGTCAGCACCAGACTTAGCCTCAACGGTACGATTATCGTAGCCCGTGATATAGCTCATGCCAAGATTAAGGCCCGTCTTGATGCCGGAGAGGGTATGCCTCAGTACTTCAAGGATCATCCTATCTATTATGCCGGTCCGGCCAAGACTCCGGAAGGAATGTCGTGCGGCTCGCTCGGTCCTACCACCGCAGGTCGTATGGACCCTTATGTGGATGAATTCCAGGATCATGGAGGAAGCATGGTCATGCTCGCCAAGGGCAACAGAAGTCAGGTAGTTACGGATGCATGCCACAAGCATGGCGGATTCTACCTCGGCTCTATCGGCGGCCCGGCAGCCATTCTTGCACAGAACAATATCAAGTCTATCGAGTGCGTGGAATATCCGGAGCTCGGCATGGAGGCTATCTGGAAGATTCGCGTGGAAGATTTCCCTGCATTCATCCTCGTGGATGACAAGGGCAATGATTTCTTTAAGAAGCTCGGTTTGTGAGAAAGTGGCTTAGAATAGCCCTTGCTTCTCTGGTAGGATTGTTTGTGGTGCTGCTTACGGCATCACAGATGATTCTCAACACAAAATGGATTACCGATGTGATAGATGAGTTTGCCGTCGAATATGTTGACGGCAAACTTGCCTATTCACGTCCCAAGGTTTCAGTTATCTCTTCTTTTCCGTCGGTACGGGTGCGGCTTGACAGCGTGTCCCTCACATACCCTCATGATCTGTTTCAGAGGGATGACAGGAGAGCGGGAGCTCTTGGCCTGTGCGGCGTAGGGACGGAACTTGACACCTTGGCTGCGTTTGACCACCTTGACCTGAAAGTCAATCCGTTCTCCCTTATCGGACGGAAGTTGAATATCAGGAATGCCAGACTTGACGGTTTTCGCGCCTATGTGCATGTGTATGATGCTCAGTCTTGCAATCTTGATATTCTGAAACTTGGCTCGGACGAGGAAGAGTCTGACGGCAAGAGCCGCTCCGGAGCGTTTAAACTCTCGGTCGGGCAGCTCAAAATAGGGGGGAACCCCAAGTTTGTCTATGACAACCGCAGTTCCCGCGCCTTCGCCGAAGTGGTTTTCCGCAGTTTTGCTTTCAGTGGGAAGGTGCACCTTGATGACGGTGCTCTCACCTGCCGGAATATCACTTCCATGGTGGATTCCCTGTCGCTGTTTGCCGAAAACAGGGTGGATACGCTGAATTATTCCCTTCCGGAACTTGTGGTAAGTCAGCCCGGAACCGATGTTTTTGACCTGCATTTATCCTCGGAGGCGCTGCTCCGATTGCAGGAGTATGGACGTCTGGTTCTGCCTTTTGACTTGTCCGGCAGAGTAAAGGTCGCAAAGGGCAGGGAGGCCCTGGATCTGAGTTCTGACGGCATCCGGGCTACATTGGCCTATATGCCGCTCTCTCTTGACGGGCAGGCGTCTTTCATGTCTGACAGCGCAGTGGTAAAGGCTGCACTGCGTCTTGAAGATTGTCCGCTTGATACGATAAGGAGCAGGTACGCCGAACGCTTTGTGCCTGCATTCCGGGATTTCTCTACTGATGCCAGGATTTCCGCCGATCTTGAGGCGGACGGGGTATTGTCTGCCGATAAGTTCCCTTCGTTTGAAGCATGCCTTCGCATACCTCATTCACACACAAAGTATTATCCTGAGAACATTGAAGCTGAATTGACGGTGGATATAGATGCGGTCATGTCTTCCGATAAAGTCCTGAATGCGGATATACATGAGTTCTGTCTGGTGATTCCGGGAATTGACGTGGATTTGGACGGGGAAGCCCTGGATCTTCTCGGCCCGGACCCTACGTATATGCTCTCTGCCGATGCCTCGGCTGACATTGGGCAGTTTATGACGATTGTTCCGGAGCGTTTCGGGATTACAAACGCATCCGGAGACGTGCGTCTCAATCTGAGCGCCCGAACCAGAAGGTCCGAACTTATGAGTTATAAGTTCACGGATGCTGATATCGAGGGCAAGCTGCGGAGCCGTAATCTGGCCGTGTCAATGAATTCGGACAGTCTCAACACAGTGCTTTTCAACAGCGCCATAAACCTGCGTTCCGGAAAGACGGGATTTGATTTGAGCGTAGATTTCGACAGCCTTTATTTCAACAACGGGGTGGAACTTATTACCCGTATAAGGAATATCCGGAACGAGGGGCATCTTTCGAAAACCCTTCTGGGAGGAGAGTTGCTTCCGAAGTTGTCTTTCAGTTCCAAGAGTGAGAGATTGTTCTTTAAGTTCGGCTCCGGACGTTATGGACTCAACGGGACGGACTTTGCCGTTTCGGCGCAGAAGATAGTTCCGAAGCCGGAGGTGAAAAAAGAGCGAAAAATGCCTGCTTTCCTGCAGGAGAAGGATTTCGAGAAGGCGGATGTCGACATATCGCTTGATTCGTCTTTGGTCAAATACCTTCGCAACTGGTCCACAGAGGGCCACATAAAGGCCGACGACGGATACTACTCTTCCCCGAGCCTGCCTTTGCGTACCAGACTTACCGCTCTGGATGCGTATATGAACGACCGGGAGCTTATGATAGAAGCACTGGGCATCAATTCCGGTACCAGTGACCTTACCGTCTGCGGCTATGTCAGGGGACTGAAGAAGTCGCTCATGGGTAAGGATATGCTCAATGTATATCTTCTTGCGGATTCGCGGCGTATCAATGCCAATGAGTTCATTTCCGCCATAATGGTCGGTGAGAAGGATTACGGCGATGTATCGGTAGCGGAGGAGATGGATGAAAGCTTTGTGACTGACACGCTTGAGAATGCCAAGGTCTATGCTAAAGACCTTCCTCTGTTTGTGGTGCCAGGCAATGTGGATTTGACGCTGAAAATGAGCGCCGACAGGATTGATTTCTCTGATCCGCATATAGGTCCGGTCACATCCGGTATCAGGATCAAAGACAGGACGATGCAGCTGACAAGCACTGATGTGACTACCGATATCGGTGACATAAATCTGGATGCCTTCTATTCCACCAGGACCAAAAGTGACATCTCCACAGGAGTGAATCTGTCGCTGAAGGGGATGCGGGCCAAGGAAATTGTTAATCTTATCCCTGCAGTGGATACGCTTATGCCGGCACTGAAGGCATTTGAGGGCAAGCTCGGCCTGGACCTTTCGGTCACGACACAACTCGACACCAACAGAAACGTGCTTGTGCCTACTCTTGACGGAGTGATGCGCGTTAGAGGTGAAGATCTTAAGATATACAATCAGGGCATGTTCGGGAAGATGACCAGTCGTCTGATCTTCGGAAAGCATGATGCTCTATCTATTGACAACCTTTCTGCGGATGCCATAGTTCATGACAGCCGTGTGGAGGTATTCCCTTTCATCCTTGGTACGGACAGACTTAAACTTGCGCTGCGTGGCACGCAGAATTTCGACAAGAGCATGTATTATCATGTGTCCGTGCTGAAGTCTCCGGTGCTGGTGAGGTTCGGGGTGAACGTGTATGGTACTACCGATAATTGGCATCTTTCTCTCGGCAGGGCCAAATACCGGGACGGACATATCCCGTCATACACAAAGCAGCTGGATACTGTCCAGATCAATCTGTCCAAGTCCATCAGAAATATCTTCAAGCGTGGAGTCGGCGCGGTCATGCGTCATAACGGAAGTGCGCTCAATGACATTGAGGAGCGCAGCCGCAAGCTTGACCCAATGAGCAGGAATAATGAAGAACTCAATGAGATGGAGATGGATGAATATGCGGATATGATAGGCGATTTCGTCTGCGAACAGGAGATGATTGATCAGAGTGAAGCCATTGAGAAGGAAGTCAATGAGGCCCTGGCTTCAAGTGCGATGAATATGGACGATTTCTACAAGCAGTATGAAGATTCGATATACGACCGCCGGATTCATCGGAAGATGGAACGGGCCAAGCGTCGGGATGCACGTAAAGCTGCGCGACTCGGATATTGACAACCAATTCTAAACAATTCATATATGGGTAATATTACAGAAAAGGATAAATTATTTATCAATCAGGCGATTGATCTCGCCACTGAGAATGTTCGCAATGGCGGGGGACCTTTCGGTGCCGTCATCGTAAAGGATGATGAAGTCATAGCTACAGGAGTCAATCGTGTGACTTCCAATGCTGACCCTACCGCACATGCTGAAGTGCAGGCTATAAGAAGCGCCTGTGACAAGTTGGGCCATTTCGAGCTTAAAGGATGCGTGCTGTACACCTCCTGCGAGCCTTGTCCAATGTGTCTTGGTGCCATTTACTGGGCTCGTCTGGACCGTGTGGTCTATGCCGGGACTCAGATTGATGCTGCTGAGGCCGGATTTGACGATTCGTTCATTTACAAGGAAATAGCCCTTCCGATGTCATCGAGAAGCATTCCGTTCAGATGGGATGGCGATATCAAGCGTCTTGAGCCGTTTGACGAGTGGCGTCTCAAATCTGACAAGGTGGAGTATTGATAAGCGTCAATTGAATGGTAAAAGCCCGGATGAAAGTTGATTTCATCCGGGCTTTTGCCTGTATTGTTTAAAAATGTTATGGCTTGATAGGCTGTCCCATCTCTGAATTCTCTACATCTGCGGCGTCAAGCTTGAAGAGCATGAATGAAGGAGTTGCAGAGGTGTAAGGTGTCCAGACGCCTCCGTCAGGTCCGTTAGGATCGCTGTACTTGGCGAAGTTGGTCCATGCAGAAAGCATCTTCTCCGAGAGATCCCAGTCGCCCTTTGTCCAAGGTCTCCAGCAGTGCTTGAGAGACTTGAATACGAACCAGAGGTCTGAAGAGTGGAATGCGCCCTTGAGACGAGCGGTAACCTCAGGATGTGAGCCGTCATCAGGAAGAGGACGTGCAAATTCGTATGCCCAGCATTTGGCACCCTTGCTCTCGCGATCAAGCGCGAATGCTGCCACTCCCGGAGCCATGTTGCCCATATCGTTGAGTGTGTATCCTATCATATAAGGTACATCTGCCAATGTTCCGCTTACTGCTGCGTCATCGAAGCTCTTGAGGCATACATGTCCGTCCACAACAGGAGAGCCTGTCATGTATGCACGCTTTCCGGAAGCGGCGTTATAGATAGTGGAAAGGGCATATACGGTCTCTGTGCCGGCAGCTCTCATTTTCTTGAGGTCGGTAAGTCCTGCCCAGTCGAAAATCTCTTTACTCTGCTGCTCTGACTGAGCGAGGGTCATGCTGACTCTTCCTCTTGAAGCGGCTCTCTCGTCAGGAACGGTGATTCCACCTGCGCTCATGATGATTGCCTTGTGGAACTTGCCGCGGGCAAGAGGGGACTCGCAAAGGGTCTTTACGCTTCCGCCGCCGGCGCTCTGTCCGAAGATGGTCACATTGTCAGGGTCTCCACCGAACTGGGCGATGTTCTTCTGAATCCAGTTGAGGGCTTCAATTTGGTCAAGAATACCGTAGTTTCCGGATACTCCGTCAGGACTCTCTGCAGAAAGTTCCGGATGTGTGAGGAATCCGAATACGCCGAGACGGTAGTTGAATGTAACGAGAACTACATCCTTGGATGCCCATTCCTGTCCGTCAAATTCAGGTTCTGAACCCCAGCCTTCGCGGTATCCGCCACCATGAATCCAAAGCGCTACAGGAAGTTTCTTATCTACCTGTCCCGGAGCCTTGGTGTAAACGTTGAGGTAAAGGCAGTCTTCGCTGTAAGGCGCTTCGTCACCATAGCCCCATTCTGTAGTGTATCCTCCAGGGTAGTGAACAGCCTGATATCCCGGATGTCCGAAAGAATCGGCCACAAGAACGCCCTTCCAAGGAACTACCAGCTGAGGAGCTTTCCATCTCAACTCACCGATAGGTGGAGCGGCATAAGGGATACCCTTATAGGCATAGACTCCCGGATTGTCGCAAAGGACACCCTGCACCTGACCTCCTTCAATGGTCAGCACCGGACTGGCAGGCTTTGATGTGCAGGCGAACAATGCGAGCACAGACAAGAGCAAAATGGTCTTTTTCATAAATGAAATGTTTTAGCATTCAAATGTAGCGAAAAAGATATTACTATTGTGGGTTGACCATTACAATTTTTTCTCTTGGGCTATCATCCAGCGGGCGGCATACGAATTTTGCCTTGCTGAAGTCTATTGCCGACAGGTCGATGCAGCGGATGTTGCTGTTGTGCATGGTGCGCCAGTAGATTTTCCGTCCGATCAAATCCGAGGCCGCCGTGTATTGCGTGGCGCTCGGAATTTCAGGCAGATCGGA
>OIWT01004355.1_pt1 | contig 11586 bp, 12 predicted proteins | sample 1587701 | NCBI WGS metagenome assembly OIWT01 (sample SAMEA3888904, study PRJEB22519) | human gut metagenome | biome: human gut; feature: human-associated habitat; material: faeces | place: Denmark | collected 2009 | reverse complement strand
TGTTCAAATGGGTATTTTTTCATGATAAATTATTTCCGGAAGTGTATTGTACCGGGCAATATTGTATCGCTTTTTAGGTCAAAAGTCAACGCGGCGGAAGGGCATGAAAGGACTTCCATGGACCGATTTTTTTGTGAAAAATAAACAGAAAAACCGGTCTGCAATTTCCTACGAAATTGCAGACCGGTCAAGGCTTTTTGATGAAGTTTTTACACCTCTGTCAGCTCCAGCAGGCGGAAACCCAGCCCGTCGCAGGAGGTGCAGGCGTATTTTACACCGTTTTTCTCGCCGTTGAAGGCGGTGCGCAGCCCTTCGCCGTGCAGATGGCCGTAAACACAGGTATTCACGCCGTATTTTTCGAGCAGTTCGGTAAAGCCGCTGCCCTCTTTTCTGTCCCCAAAGGGAGGAAAGTGGAGCATCGCCACGATGGGCCGCCCCTGTGAGAGCTTCTGCGCGCTCTGAAGGGAGAACTCCAGCCGCATCAGTTCGCGGCGGTAGATCTTCAGCTCCTGCGCATTGGTCGAATTTTCCGGCACGACCGTCCAGCCGCGCGACCCGGCAAAGACGGCGCCATCGATCGCCAGCGCGTCGTTTTGCAGCGCGTAATTGCCCGCCGGCAGCAGTCCGCGCACCCTGGTGATGGACGACCACCAGTAATCGTGGTTGCCGCGCAGCAGGATCTTCCGCCCCGGCAAAGTGCAGATGGCTTCAAGATCGGGCGCGGCCTCCTCCAGCGTCATCGCCCAGGAAAGGTCGCCGGGCAGCAGCACCACATCCTTTTCGGTCACGCGCGCGCGCCAATCGGCGCAGATTTTATCGAAGTGTCCTTCCCAATGCGCACCGAAAATATCCATCGGCTTGAGCTGCCCGCCGGGCAGGTGCAGATCGCCGATTGCAAAGATGCGCATGCGTCAGAACTCCTTTACGATTAATCTTTCTTTTCGCCGTCCGGGTCTTCCTCCCCGTCCTCTTCTTCCCCTTCCTCGACATCGTCGTCCATGCCGAGCTCCTTGTGGATTTCGCTGTATTCAGTGGAAGGAATGTCTTCATCCACGTCGATATCGATCTCTTCCAGATCGCTCGTGGCGTCCAGCGCGGTCACATCGCCCTCTTCGGAGACGACGTTCTCCTCTCCCTCATTGGCTTTTTCACCCTCCTGACGGGTGAGCTCCTTCAGGCAGGCCGCGCACAGCTCTTCACCGGGCACAACGGGGTTTTCGCCGCACGCAGAGCAGAGCTCAATTTCGTCGTGCTCATCCTCTCCGCGCATCTCGCGCTTGCAGACGGAGCAGTAGCGCTCCGTGTCGGGCATATAGTTCAGTTCGCAGCGCGGGCACTTGATGTAACCCATTTTGATTCCTCCAGATCCTTTTTTCCATTCATTCAGGCATAAATTGCGGCAGCGCTCTTTGATTTTGAGCGCTGAAAAAGCCGTTTTCCCGGCCAATTTTGAATGCTTCGCCGGTCCATGCCCGTTTTTCGGAGAACATTATATAACGATCCGCTGCCATATGCAAGGCAAAGTACGCCGTTTTTAGGAATATTTGCATTCTTAACATTCCCCTCCCGGGCAATTCTGAAAGCCCTTCCGCTTTTCTCCCCTGTGATTCAATTCGATTATCCAATTTGTCTCCTGGAATTAACAAAGAAATAATTGACGACATCCCCCCCTCGTGCTATATTATGTGTAGACAGGTTATCTTCTTTAGATTCATATCTGAAAACTGATACATTTCAGGCCTATTTCAGCTGTATCATCAGCGCATTTCCCTATGCCTATCCAAAGATACCTGTACTGGATGCCGCGGTCAATTGCTATGATTGACCGCATTTTTTATATTTATTCAGAAACGAACGGAAGAGGTGCAGAATGTATCAGGCTTTGCTTTGGAATCAGCCGCTGGAAATCGAAACGACGGAAGGGCTCTTCTCTCCGCGCGGCGCGGACACGGGAACGCTTTCCATGGTTTCCGCCGTGGAACTCGAATCCGGGCAGAAGCTGCTCGATCTCGGCTGCGGCGCGGGGCTGGTGGGCATTGCGGCGGCAAAAGTGCTGGGCGAAGAAAACGTCTGGATGACGGACGTCGATCCGGCGGCGGTTCGCTGCGCAGCTGAAAACGCCAAGCGCAACGGCGTTGAAAACGTGCATCTCTGCTGCGGCGACGCGCTGGACGCGGTGGATGCCTCCGGCTTTGACTGGATCCTCTCCAACCCGCCTTACCACGCGGATTTTTCGGTTGCGAAGAAGTTCATTGAAAAGGGCTTCAACCGGTTGAAGCTCGGCGGCAAACTGGTGATGGTGGTCAAGCGCGAGCTTTGGTACCGCAACAAACTCACCGCCATCTTCGGCGGGGTGCGGATGCAGGAGATCGGCGGCTACTTCGTTTTCACCGCCGAAAAGCGCAGCGAACGCTACGCGCCGCCGAAGCCCAAAGCGCCCAAGACCCCGCCCAGCGCCCCCAAAAAGAAGCGCCGCGCCTGACCGATAAGCGGACTTTCTTCCTTATATAATATCTGATATGCAATAAGGAAAGCGCCGGTTCCGTTTTTCCGCATCGCTCTTCATGCAGCATCTGCTCATAAAAAAACAGCCCATCAACAAGTTCACAAACAGGCAGGCCGCCTGCGGAAGGAATTCCGCCAAGCGGCCTGCTTTCTCTTTCATTCAAACATCGGCTGCTTTTCTCCCCCCCTGCCTTTTCAATCAATATAGCATTTCTCTTCTAATTCACTGTAGCTTCAAAATCCCGCTTATGATATAATCTTTTCAGCGTATTGAGATATTCTTGTTCCGACAAAATTCTGCGGAAGGAGTTTCCGTTTCATGCAGAAAAGCAAGCAGCGCCTAAATGTACGATACATTTCGGAGCGCGTTCAGGAAGAGCTTCGGTACATCTCTTCCTGCCCGATCACGGCGGTGGTCGCGCCGATGGGCTACGGCAAAACCACGGCGGTGAACTGGTACCTGGAAGGGCGTGTGCGCACAGAAAACGCCGCTGTGCTGCGCATCAGCATCTATTCCGACAGCCTGGCGGTATTCTGGAAGCGCGTGCAGAACGCCTTCTCGTTTGCGGGGCTGCCGTTTCTTGCGGAATACGACTGCCCGACGGATAAGGGCACGGCGGCGCTGGTGGCGGACGAGCTCTGCCGGGAACTGGCCGGTGAAAAGCCGACCTACATCTTTTTAGACGATTTTCATCTGCTGCGGGATGGACGCGCCGCCGCCTTCCTGTGTACGCTGGCCATGGCGCTGCCGGACAATGTTCATCTGGTTGTGGCCAGCCGCGACCGCTTTTTAGACGGCGCGCAGATCGTGTGGCTGGGCGGGCGGCTGCACCGCATCGGCGCGGATCAGCTGCGGCTGAACCACACGGAGCTTTCCATCTACGCGCGCAAATGCGGCGTGGCGCTGACCGACCGGCAGATGGATGCGCTGCTGCGCTCGAGCGAGGGCTGGTTTTCCGCCATCTATCTGAGCCTTTGCTCCTTTGCGGAACGCGGCGTGCTCTCGGATGAAAATTCCGACATCTATCAGATGTTTACCTCCGCGCTGATCGATCCGCTTGCAGAAGACGAGCAGGAATTCCTCGCCATGATGAGCCTTGCGGACGAGTTCACCGCCGAAATGGCGCGCCGCATCACGGGGCGGGACGACGTGGAAACAATGCTCACGGGCCTGACCGAGCAGAACGCCTTTGTCACCCGCCTGTCGGACAGCGGCGCCTATCGCTTCCACCACATGATGAAAACCTGCGCCGGGCGCGTGTTTTCCCGTCTGAGTTCGGAAACGCAGCGCAGAACCTACGACCGCTACGGCGCGTGGTACGAGCAGAGCGGGCAATACCTGCAAGCGCTTGCAGCCTATGAGCAGAGCGGCAACCCCGCCGGTTGGCTGCACGTGGTGGCGGAGGACGTGGGCGTGCAGCTGGCCTCGTCCGACCCGGAGGATGTGCTGCGCGGCCTTGCGCACTGCCCGGACGAGGCGCTCAAAGCCCACCCCCGCGCGCTGCTGGTGCTGATGCGCCGCCTGTTTTCGTGGGGCAAATACGGGCAGATGCTGGCGCTGAAGGAGCTGCTGCTGTGTGCCGCAGCGGAAAAGAACGGCCTTTCGGACGAGGATCGCGGCAATCTGCGCGGCGAATGCGACCTCATCCTGAGCTTTCTTTCCTATAACGACATCGCGGGTATGAGTGCCCTGCACCGCAGCGCCTGCCGCCAGATGACGCGGCCCGCCGTCTCCATCCGCACCTACGGTTCCTTCACCTTCGGCTCCCCCTCCGTGCTGGAGATGTTCCACCGAGAAGCGGGCGCGCTGGATGAGGAAGTGCGGCAGATGAACGAATCCATGCCCTATTATTACCGCGTAACGCAGGAGCACGGGGCAGGTGCGGAGCTCGTGATGGAAGCCGAGGCCGCCTATCTGCGCGGCGATTTGCAAAAGGCGCGGCTGCTCGGCTCCCGCGCGCGGTATGTTGCGGAGGAGAAAAATCAGGCCTACATCGCCCAATGTGTGCGGCACCTTTTTCTGCGCTGCGCACTGTTGCAGGAAGATGCACAGCCGCTGCCCGAATCCGCCGACGCACGCAGCGCGCTGCTTCACCGCCGCGATGCGATGCTGCTGCTCACCTTCGACAGCGCGACCGCCTATGCCTGCGCGCTGCTGGGACTGCCCGAGCGCGTCCCCGCGCCCTTCCTCACCCATGAGCTGAATGGCGTCAACATCCTGAACCCCGCCAAGCCCATGATGCAGATGATTGAAAATCAGGTTTATCTCTCTCAAGGGGAATGGGAAAAGGTCGCGGAGCGGAGCGATTCGCTGCTGGAAATTTGCGGCAAAATGCACTATGCGCTGGTGGCGCTGCATCTGCACATTCAGGCGGCGGCCGCCTATGCGGCGCTGCGCAGCCGTGCGCAGGCGATGACCGAGCTGAATGCGGCGCTGAAGCTCGCCGCGCCGGACGGGATTGTGCTCCCCTTTGCGGAAAATTATCGCTGGATCCGCGATTTGCTGGACGGCGCGCAGGGCGATCCTGCGCTGCTGGCGCGCATTCGGGAGCTGGGCGCAGAAGCGGAAACCCGCCGCCGGGCGCTGCTGGCGCGTCTTTCCCGTCCGCAGGCCGCGTCGGATCTGACCGACCGCGAGCTGGTCATCGCGCGCCTGGCGGCAAACCGCGCCACCAACCGCGAAATCGCCGCGCAGCTGTATCTGACCGAGGGCACGGTCAAGCAATACATCAATAAAATCTACGCCAAATTGCAGATCGAGGGCGACACGCGCACCAAGCGGCAGCACCTGGCGGCGCTGTTCCTGCCCGAAAAGGAAAAAAACTAACCATTGGTCAATGGTCAAAAGCAAACTCTCATCGTACAATGAAGGTGCGATGAGAGTTTTTTTATTCATAAAAAGCGAGGGACTGCGGCATGCAAAGACGATACATCTCCTCGGTAACACCGCTGGACGGCCATGTTTTGCAGATTGATTATGTTTCGGGCAGCCGCGTGATGCTGGACATGACGCCGCTGCTGGAAAGCATCCGCTTCCGCCCGTTGAAACGGCCGGAGGTCTGGGCTTCCGCCACGACCAACGGCATTTTTGTGCGCTTCCGCCAGGTCGAGCTGGCTCACGACGAAATACTGGAACTGCTTGAACGCCCGAATGCGAAAGGAGACTAAACTTCCATGAACACCGTAAAAAAACTGCTGAGCCTGCTGCTCGCGCTCTGCCTTTGCCTGAGCCTTTGCGCCTGCACGAAAGCCCCTGCCCAGGACGAAGAAGAGGAAGACCTGGCCGGTGCGGACTGGCGCACCTGGGGTCTGATTGCCGATTACGGCACCATCACGCAGGACGGCGCGAGCATGGATCTCGCCCTCACCGTCGAGGCGGATCAAGCGGTACTCTATCTCGATCAATCCGACATGGTGACCTTCGCTGAACTGCGCTATCCCGTGGCGATCGACAACGCGGCGGACTGCTATTCCTCCATCGAATTTGTCGATCTGGACGAGGATGGTTATGACGATATTCGCCTGCTGTTCGACTCTGAGACCGACGGCGCGATCCTGCTGACCTACTTCTGGGACGGCGAGGACTATGTCTTTGACTACGACTATTCCAAGCTGCCCGGCCAGAGCGAGGACGATGAGGCGGAGGTCACGCCCGAACCCGCGGTCGAATCCGACGCGATGTATGCCGTGCAGCTCGATCAGCCTTTCTTTGAGGCGGCAGGGCTTTCCGTCAACGCCATGCCGGACGACGGAACCTATTACCTGCAAAACGGCGCGGCGAGCTTTACCGACGGCTACACCCGCTACTATCGCTCCGACGCGCAGTGGGAAGTGCGCAAGGATTCCGAAACCGACCTGGGCGACGGCACCCGGCAGATCGAATTCACCGCCATCTGCTACATTCCCGATGCGGACATCCCGAACTATTCCGGCGAATACTACCCCAGCTGCTCGATGGAGATGTTCGATTACTACACGGGTCTTTGGCTGGCGGATGCGCAGGTTTACGGCGACACGACGCACGGCGACAACACCTACTATTATTCAATCGAATACAACGGCACGCCCTACGACGTTCTGTACAGCTATTCCACGGACTGGATGCAGCAGGTGGGCGATTATTCCGCCATCCTGATGGTGAACTATCAGGTGGTGATCCCCAACGGCTACGACGGACTGATTTTTGCCGGCGTGCCCACAGCGGTAGACGGCGAAGCTCGTGACGAGCGCGGCTACGCCGTGGATCACTACGCGCTCCAGAACATATTGGAAGCGCCGGATTTTGAGCCCTATAACGCGCTGTTCTTCAACATCAACTGATTTTGCGGAGGAAAAACCATGTGCAAGCGCATCCTCGCCCTGCTGCTGGCGCTGACGCTGTGCGCAAGCCTTTCGGCCTGCGGCGGCAAGCAGGAGGAAGAAGCCCAGCCGGGCGGACATGAACTGGACGAATACTTCGGCTGGTGGCAATACGACGACTATACCTCCGTCATCGCCTTTGCGGACGGAAACGCCTGGTCGATCTACGCGGGCGACGGCAGCCTTTCCTACACAGGGCTGTTTGAATTCGACGGCAGCGGCATCCGCGCACTGGACGAGCAGGGCGAAACCGCGCACTATTTCCTGCTGGACGAGACGGGTACGCTGCTCACGGACGACGACGGCGACACGCTCCGCCCCACGCAGGCGCCTTCGGCGGCGGAATCTCCTTTAGACGAAGAGGACGTCACGCTGGCGGATTACGTCGGCGTCTGGGAATACGACACGGCCTATGCCTGGCTGGCCATCGACGGCGACGGCAACTGGATGACCGTGGACGGCAACGGTGAAATAGCCGAAACCGGCACGGTGGAGGAAGCCGACGCGAACGGTCTGAGCCTGTATCTCCCTTCCGAGGAGGCTTACTGGACCTTTACGCGAACCAGCGCGACGGAAATCAGCGAGGATTCCTCCGGCGAATCGCTCTTTGCGGTGGACGAAATTGCCCTCCCCGGCGTGGAGACGACCGACGGCGAACCCGCCTTTGAAGCGGCGGGGCTGACGGATTTCTGCCCGGTGGACGGCGGCAGCTACCTGCTGCGCGACGGCCTTGCCTGTTTTCCGGAGGACGAATCGTGGTATGAGACCGGCGACGTTTACTGGGAGGTCGCGCTGCACAACGATTTCGTGCACGACGGCATCCGCAAGCTGGAATTTACCGCCATCTGCTACATTCCGCAGGAATCCCTGCCCGACGACGGCGGCAAGGGCTATTACAACACGCTGTTCTGCGAGTTGTATGACTATGATTCCGGCATGTGGCTGACCTCGGTTTCCGCAACCGGCGACAGCGGCCGGGATGAAAATCACTTTCTGCACACCATCGATTGGAACGGCAGCGAGGAAACCATCGAGTTCTTCTTTTCCAACGAATGGGGCGACGAAGGCGATTGGGGGCGCGTGCTCTATCGAAGCTACATCGCCTATGTGCCGGAGGACTACGACGGCCTGGTGGTGGGCGCGGCGGCAGCGCCGCTCGATACCGATGAGCTCCACGTCCGCAACCAACTGTTTGAAACCTCGCCCTACTGCGCCGTTTCGCAGATGGACAGCATCGATCCCTACACCAGCCTGTATTTCCGCCTGAGCTGATCAACAGAAAAGAGGAGAAAGATCACCATGACGTTCTGGGTTGCCTGCACGCTGTTCGGTGCCTCGGCCATCGGGCTGTTTCTCTCGCTGCGCCTGGTTCACCGCTGCGCGCTGCGGCTGACGCTGGTCATACTTTGCGCCGTGCTTGCCGCGCTCTTCCTGCTCTACATCCTGCTGACCCTGCTGCTGGTCAGCGCCGTGCGGTAAACCATGCTTTTTCTTTTCCCCCAAAAAAGACGCATCCCCCGCAGACGAAAATCTGCGGGGGATGTTTTGCTTTAGGCGGTGTCATGAAGGCATTCCGCCTGCGCCCTGCCCGGTTCAGCTTTGCGCCTTTTCTTCGGGGCAGAGGGCTTCCTTGAGGGTGCGCCAGCCGAGCACGGCGCACTTGACGCGCGCGGGCATGTGAGCGATATCGCGCAGCGCGGAGGCTTCCTCCAGGCTGTCGATCTCCTCCTCCGTGGCCTCGCCCTTGATCATCTTTAAGAAGGTTTCGCCCATCTTCAGGGCTTCCTCCTTCTTTTTGCCGAGAATCATGCCGAGCATGATGTCCGCCGAGGCCTGCGAAATGGCGCAGCCGTCGCCCACAAATGCGCCGTCCGCAATCACATCGCCGTCGAGCTTGAGCTTGAGGAAGATGTCGTCGCCGCAGCTCGGGTTCACGCCCTCGAGCACGATGTCCGCATCCGCAAGGTCGTGCTTGAATTCGGGATGGATATTGTGCTCGGTGAGAATCTCGTTATAAAAGCTCCTATTTTCCATATCCCATACGCTCCCTCAGTGTTTTCAGGCTGTCGATGAGGCGGTCGGCCTCCTCCTCGGTGTTGTAGAAGGCGAAGCTCGCCCGCGCCGTAGACGAAAAGCCCAGGTGCTTGAGCAGCGGCTGCGCGCAGTGATGCCCCGCACGGATCGCCACGCCGTCGGAGGCGAGGATCTCGCTGATGTCGTGCGGGTGCACGCCGTCCACGGTGAAGGTGACGATGCCCGTGTGCTCCGCAGGATCGTCAGAACCCAGAATATGGATGTGCTCCATCCGGCGCATGGCTTCCATCGCGCGGGTGGTCAAAGCCAGCTCCCGCTCGTGAATCTTGTCAAAGCCGATGCGCTGCACGCATTCCAGCGCCGCGTGCAGCCCCGCCGCGCCCGCCGCGTTGACGGTGCCCGCCTCGAACTTATGCGGCAGCTCCGCGTAGGTCGCGCCCTCGCGCGTGACGGATTCGATCATCTCGCCGCCGGTGAGGAAAGGCGGCATGGTCTCCAGCAGCGCCTTTTTGCCGTAGAGTACACCGATGCCCATGGGGCCGTAGACCTTGTGGCCGGAGAAGGCGAAGAAATCCGCGTCCAGCGCCTTCACATCCACCGCCATATGCGGGGTGCTCTGCGCGCCGTCCACGACGATCACCGCGCCCTTTTTATGCGCCATCTCCGCGATTTCCCGCACGGGGTATTCGCGGCCCAGGACGTTGGAAACCTGCGCAATGGCGACGATCTTCGTCTTGTCGGTGAGGAGCTGCTCCACCTTTTTCAGGTCCAGCCGCCCGTCCGGCTCGCACTCCATGAACTTGAGCTGCGCGCCGGTCTGCTTACAGACCATCTGCCACGGCAGCAGATCGCTGTGGTGCTCCATGATGGACACCAGCACCTCGTCCCCCGCCTTGACGCGGCTCAGGCCGTAGCTGTAGGCCACGAGGTTCAGGCTCTCGGTGGTGTTGCGGGTGAAGATGATCTCCTCGGTGCTCTTGGCGCCGATGAACGCCCGCACCGCCTCGCGCGCGTCCTCATAGACCCCCGTGGCCTCCACGCTCAGCGGGTACAGGCCGCGCAGGGGATTGGCATTGTGCTTGCGGTAAAACTCTGCTTCCGCGTCGATGACGCACTGCGGGCGCTGCGCCGTGGCCGCGTTATCGAGATAGGCGATGCTGACGTTGCCCAGCAGCGGAAAATCCTTTCTCAAAATGTTCGTCATCTTCCCAGCTCCTCGTCCAATAGATTCATGACGGCCCCTTCCGCCTCTTCATCGCCGATCAGGCGCGCCACGCGCTCGATCGAGGCCCTGGCCAGCAGCTTTTCCGCCACATCCCGACCGATGCCGCGGCTTTCAAAGTAAAACAGCGTTTCGTCGTCCAACTGGCCGATGCTCGCGCCGTGGTTGCCGACCACGTTTTCCTCCGCGCAAAGGATGAGCGGCACGGTGCGGTTGGTCACGTCGTCGCCCAGCATCAGCACGGTTTCCTTTTCGTTGCCGACGGAATCGCTCGCGCCGCGCTTAAAGTCGATCGTGCCGCGAAAGATTTTGCTTGCCGCGTCCATCAGCGCGCCTGCGGCGTTGATCTCGCATTCGGTATGCTTGCCGCGGTGGTTGACCACGAGGTTGATATCCACCTTCTGCTGCTTGCGGGCGAGATAACCGGTTTCGGCCTCGAAGCTTGCGCCGTCGCCGTTCAATTCGATCTTGCTGTCGCCGTAGACGTCGCCCTTGCCCGCCAGCACCTGATACAGCTCGATGCGGCCGCCTTCCTCGCATTCGCCCTCCACGGTGCTGACGAGACGAGACCCTTCCTGCGTGTTCTGGATCTGCACCAGACGGATCGTCGCGTTGCGGCGCGCGGTCAGGTGCGTGCGCACGAGCAGGTTCTGCGCCGCGCCGAAGGTTTCGATGATCGTGACCGCACTGTCGGGCTCGGCCGCCACGTCCACGTCCTTGCGGCTGTATTCGCCCTCGCTGCGGATTTCAAGGCGCAGCGGCTCGTTTTCCTTGCCCTGCACGCTGCGGACCACCGCGCCCAGGTCGATTTCGTTTTCATTCTCCCAATCCAGTACCGTGCGGTTGACCCGGAGCCAGTTCCAGGTGGGCGCAGGCAAACGGTTCAGGATCATCTGTTTTTTCTCTGCCATGTGTTTTTCTCCTTTCCCGTTCGGGTCAGCCGATGCTGCCCTTCATCTCCAGCCGAATCAGGTTGTTCATCTCCACCGCATATTCGACGGGCAGCTCCTTGGAAACGTTGTCCGCAAAGCCGCTGACGATCAGCGCGCGGGCGTCCTCCTCGCTCATGCCGCGGCTCATCAGGTAGAAGATCGCGTCGTTGCTGATGCTGCCGATCTTGGCCTCATGGCCGATCGAAGCGTCGCGCGTGCGGATGTCCATGGCAGGGATGGTGTCGGAACGGGATTCGGAATCGAGCATCAGCGACTGGCAGGAGACCGAGGACTTTGCGCCCCCGGCGCCCTTTTCCACGACGACGGAGCTGCGGAAGGTGCTGATGCCGCCGCTTTTGCTGATGGAGCGGGTGTTCATAAAGGAGCTGGTGTCCTTGCCGATGTGGACGACCTTTGCGCCGGTATCAAGGTTCTGCCCCGCGCCGGCAAAGGTCACGCCGGTGAACTCCATGCGGGAACGGTCGCCCTTGAGCACGCTCATCGGGTACAGGCAGCCGACATGGGAGCCGAAGG
>OIWT01004353.1_pt1 | contig 11592 bp, 10 predicted proteins | sample 1587701 | NCBI WGS metagenome assembly OIWT01 (sample SAMEA3888904, study PRJEB22519) | human gut metagenome | biome: human gut; feature: human-associated habitat; material: faeces | place: Denmark | collected 2009 | reverse complement strand
CTTCAAATATATCAAGGAGTTTTTATTCTGTCCATAGCTAAAGCTTTTTTTCCACCGGCAGAGCCAGTGGTTGTCCTACGAAAACAACACTGCTCCGCCTTATAGCGGCGGAGCTGCTGCCGCGACAGGATATACGCGCGGCGTATATGCCGCAGAATTATGCGGATTTGCTGCCGCAGGCAAAAACTCCTGTGGAGTTTTTGTGCCGCGGCGGCAGCGGCGAGGAACGCACGAAAGTGCGTTCCTATCTTGGCAGTATGCGCTTTACCGCGGCAGAAACGGAACACCCCATTGCGGAGCTTTCCGGTGGGCAAAAAGCGAAAATTTTCTTTGCGCAATTTGCCCTTGGCGACTATAATGTGCTCATCCTCGACGAGCCGACCCGCAATCTTTCTCCTCTTTCCGGGCCGGAGGTTCGTGCCGTGCTCAAGAGCTTCGCCGGAACGGTAATCGGCGTTTCCCACGACCGTAAATACATAGCGGAAACGAGCACCCGTGTGCTCAAGCTTACGCCGCAGGGGCTTTGCGAACAATTTTGAGCACGGAATGCGTGCTCAAAATTGTTCCGCGGCAATTCGGCTCAAAAATGAGCACGCACTTCGTGCTCAAGCAAAAAAGGTTCGGCAAAGCCGAACCTTTTTATTATTAAAACGCATAATCAGCCTGCAAGCTTTTTATAAATCCAGTTCGTTGCGGCTGTAAGAGCATAAATCACGCCGCAAAGAATTGCCATTGCGGGGATAAAGAGTATTATAACATCAAGCACGTCGTCGAGGGTTCCCTCGCTGATGACGTTGGTAAGCTCCATTGCGCCGGAAATCACCGCAAAGGCAACGGAAGCAAAGCGGTAGCAATTCCGACAAACCGCGTCGCCGTCGTCGCTCCTAAAGGTGAAAATTCCCGTGACAATGGAGTAAATAAGCTTCGGGATCCAAAGCACCACGAACAGAATGAAGGAGCCGAGACTGTCGCCCTCGCCGGTGGGGTCGGTGTAAAAGAGGAAGCAAATTTCCTGAACCAGGAAAAGCACCGCAGTGGAAATTATCATGCGGCGTTTGTCGCGGCGGAGGGAGGCGCTGTCGTCGCGCTTTGCATGGAACATAATCAGACTGGCGAGGGTGATCACCGGACACACGCCGATGGCTGCCGTGCGGATAAGCCCAACTGCGTTTGTGCTGTTTTTCGTCGCAAAATACATGATAAACGGCAGCGCGATGAGCACCAGCATTGCCAGTCCCGCAAGAAAATCTACTATTGTTCCGCCGGAACGCATTCCGGAATACCCGCCGGAATAGCCGCCCGAGTAGCCTGAGGAGCCTCCGCCATAGGTGCTTTTGCCGGACGCATCGCCGGAAGCTTTTCTGCTGTAATACGGGGTTTCGTCCGTGTATTGTCCGATTTTTGCGCCGCTGTAACTATCGTATGTAACCTGTTTTTCGTTGCCGAAAAAGTCTTTTTCTGTGAAGGTTTGACTCACTTTACGACCACGGTCATCGTAATGAACGGTTCGGTCTTCTCCAAGTCCAAGAAAGCCGTTTTCCTGTCTGCTCTCCCCGGTTTTAATGCCGTAATCATCGTAATGGACGACTTTATCGTTGCCGAAAAAGTCCTTTTCCTGCCGGCTTTCTCCGGTTTTATTGCCGTTTGCGTCATAGTGAACGACCCTTTCCTCGCCAAAGCCCAGAAAGCCTCTTTCTACCTGACTTTCGCCGACCTTGTTGCCGTAATCGTCGTAGTGGACAACCTTTTCGTTGCCGAAAATATCGGTTACTTTTTCGCTTTTCATTAGCTTTCCTCTTTTCTTTTTTTGAAATTATTCTACGAACCGGTTGCTCGGGATTGCAATAAAATTTTCTTCGATTTTTGGATAAAAGGCGGTGAAAAGTTTTTTAATTGCGGCGCTTTATTCGGCTGTTGCAAGTACCATTTTTTCTTATTAGGCGAGGGCGCTGGCGCGCGCGGGTGAGGCAAGGCAGCTTTGCGCAAACACTATCACTGGTCGCGGATACAACCCCTCAGTCGCGCCGAAGGCGCGACAGCTCCCCTTACACAGGGGAGCCAAGAAGCACTCTGCGTTTCCGCTGCGCAGCCCCTCACCGCTGCTTCTCGATTTTGCCGCCGGAGATGCGGTAAACGCTGTCGCAAAGCGGCAGCACGCTTTCGCGGTGGGTCATCACAATGAGGGTTTTGCCGCGGCAAAGGTCGGTTATGTTCTTAAGCACCTGCCGCTCCGTTTCAAGGTCAAGGGCGGAGGTTGCCTCGTCAAGCAGCAGCACCGGAGCACCTCGCAGAATGGCGCGGGCAATGGAAAGGCGCTGGTTCTGACCCTCGGAAAAGCCCGCGCCGCGCTCGCCAAGGGGTGTGTTTATGCCGTCCGGCAGCGCCGCGACGAAGTCGTAGGCGCAGGCGGCGCGCAGCGCAGCAAGGATTTCCTCGTCGGTGGCATACGGCGAAAAAAGGCGCAACATTTCCGCAATAGTTCCGGAAAAAACAGCCTTTTCCTGCGGAACATATGTGAAAATTTTCCGGGTGGCGGGCGAAATTTCCGCCGTTTCGCCTTTCGCCGAAAGAACGACCTTGCCGCAATGCGGCTTCACAAGCCCAAGCAGCACACGCAGAAACGTGGTTTTGCCGCCGCCGGAGGGGCCGACGAACGCGGCAAACTCGCCGGGGGCAATGGTCAGGTTCACGCCGGAGAAAACCTCGCCGCCGTTTTTATAGCCAAACGCCACATCGCGGAATGCGATTTCCGGTGCTTCGCCGCTGTTCGCAATGGCGGTGGCAGCAGCATTTTCGCCGGATTCTTCCCGGGGAAGATTGAGCACGGCGATGATTCTGCCGGCGGAAACCGTTGCAGAAATTACGGTAGGAACCGAGCTGATTAAAGAAGATATGCTTGAGGAAAGGTAGCCTGAAAGCTGAAGAAACAGCACCATTGTGCCGATGTCGATGGCACCGGTAAACAGCCGGAAGATGCACCAGCCCATACATAGATACGAAACCGCAAGCCCCAAAACGGACATTCCGGAGGTGACCTTCACCGAAAGAGCGTTGTACTCAAGGCTGGCATCGTAGTAAATTTTCTGTAATTGTGCAAGGCGGCCGTCCAGACTTTGGGAAAGCCCGAACGCCTTGACCGTTTGAATATTCTGTAATGATTCCTCAAAAAAAGACATAAGCTCGCCGCCGGCTTCGCGAATTTTTGCGCCGTAGCTGCGCATTCGGCGCAAAAGCAGCGCGGAAATCAGCGCTGCCGCAGGAATGCTTATAAGCGAAAGCAGCGCCATGGCGGCATCGTAGTAGAAAATTATCACCAAGGCGCCGATAAACTGCGCTAATTTTACTGTAACCGAAGGAATCCAGCCGATTACACTGTCCGCAACGGTGGAAACATCGCCGTTTATGCGGTTCAGCAGGTCGCCTGAGTGGAAAGAAGAAACTTCCTCCCAAGTTGTAGAAATGAACTTGCTGAAAACGTCGGCGCGGATTTCGTTATTCACCCGCAGGGAAATTTTTGCGGAAAGGCGGCGGTTCAGGGCGGAAACGGCAATGCCGGAAACGCCGAGAAACACATAGAGTGCCACCGCAGCCGCAGAAATTTTTCCCCCGAGGACTTCGTTGATAAGGTTCTTCGTCACAAGGCTTGCGGCGAGGGCAAGCCCGGTGGCGAACAGCCCGATGGCTATGTACAGGGCGATGAGCCACCTATATTTTGCGGCGTAGGAGTAGAGCCACTTTGTTTCGTTCCACATTTCGCGAAAGGCGCCGCTTTTATATTTCTCGATTATTTTCTTTAACATAAAATAGCTCCTTTCGGGGGATTTTTGTGGGGTGTGCTGAGCTTAAGCAGCGCGGGAGCGGCGCAAGCGCTCTCAATCAGCGAGTGCAAAACGTTAGAAAATCCTCTCAGTCTTTTGTTGCCGCGAAGCGGCAACAAAATCCAGCTCTCCTTGTAAACAAGGCGAGCCAAGACGCTCCCACGCCAATGCATGGATTCCCCGCGGTTTACAAAAGTTCGCCGCATTACTCTTTCTCTTTGCCGTAGTTATATCCGTAGCTTTTGTAGTTATAGCCATAGCCGTACTTGCTTCCGTAGCCGTATCCGTAGTTGCCCCCGGTTTGGCGCACGCCGCCGATGACGTAGCCGATCATTTCGGCGCGGTTTTCGGAAAGGGACTGGATGTTATCGATTATCTGACTGCGGGAGGCGTAGTCAGCCTTTATCACATAAATCACGCCGTCGGAATAGCGGATAAAGGATTCCGCGTCGGAAAGCATACCGCTCGGCGGGGTGTCAACAATCACATAATCCGCCATGTCGCGAAGCTTTTCAAAAATATTCTTGATTTTCTTTGAGCGTAAAATGCTGAACGGCGCGGCAGAGCTTCCGCCGGAGATAAGTTTAAGATTTTCCACACCGACATCAGTCAAAAAGCCCGGCAGATATGGGTTCTGCGCCTCAAGGGCATCCACAAGGCCACGGCTTTCGTGGCGAACGTGGAAAAAGCGGCGCAGGCTTTGCAGGCGAAGATCCGCGTCAACAAGAATAACCTTTGAACCGTTCTGTGCAAGAGAAACCGCAAGGTTCGCCGCAAGGGTGGTTTTGCCCTCGCCGGGGACGGTGGAGGTGATGAGAATAACCTTCGCGTCGTTTTTTTTGCAGTAGTGCAGCAGGCGGGCGCGGACGGTCAAAATCGCCTCGGTGAATGGGCGGCTGGCGGAGGACTCCGTAATCAGGATGGAGCCGTTGCCGCCGGTGCGCTTTTTCACCCGGCAATAGGGCAAGGTGCCAAGGCACTTGATGCTCACCGCGTTTTTAAGGTCATCGGCGGAGTTCACCGTGTGGATGGAAAGGGCGATTATGCCCATGATGAGCACCACAACTCCCGCTCCGAGGATTGCGCCTTTTACGGCGCTGCCCTTCCAGCTGCGGCTGTTCGCCGGAGAGGCAGGCACGGTGGCTTCCTCAATGACGTAAATGCGCGTGTCGCCGAGGACCATCGCCGCTACGCGGGGGTAATTTTCCATAACCGCGTTCAGCACGTCGTATGCCTCCTGCGGGTCGGAGCTGCGCACCGTAAGGGCAAAAAGGTTGGAGTTTTCCGCCGCAAGAGAGGCATTGATGGTGGCATTAAAAGTATCTTTGCCAAGGCTTTGGGCGATAAGCTCGCGCATCGCCTCGGTGGAAATTATATCGGAGAAGGTGCTGACCACCTGCCGGGCGGCGGCGGTGTCGTAATAGGTACTGTAAGACTGCACGTCAAGGGCGTAGGTGTACCCGGCGGAAACTGCGAAAATCGCCTTGGCTTCGTAGTAAGGCGTGTACGCCTTATACGAACGGTAGCCCATGGCGCTGCCGCCGATTACCGCCGCAAGGATGACCACCCAAAGGCGGCGGAAGAAAATCCGAAAGAAGTTCCGAAACAGGGTGGAAAGGTCAATGACATTTTCGCTTTCCTGTGCGTGCTCAAAGCGGTTCTCGTGCTCGTGCTCAAAGGTCTTGGAGGTATTCTCTTTTTCCATGCTCATTCCTCCCTTTCCTTTTGTTCGGCGGCTGCTTCGGCGTATTTTTCATAGCCATAATTGCCATAACCGCCGTATTTGCCGTACTTGCCGTAGTATCCGTAGCCGTATTTACCGCCGTAGCCGTACTTTCCGCCATAGCCGTAACCGTAACCGTAGCCGTAGCCATAGCCGCCGTTTGAGCGCATAGTGCTTACATCGTTGAAGATAAAGCCCATAAACTCGGCGTTTTTGGTGCGGAGCACGTCGATGGCGTCGTTAATCATGGGTGCGGGCACGCAGTCCTGCCGAACCACAAGGATGGAGTAATCCGCAAAGTCCGCCAGAACCTCTCCGTCGGAGAAAATCTCCAGCGGGGGCGAATCTATCAGCAGGTAGTTGGAGCTTTCGCGCAGGCTTTTGAGTATGGTGAGAAAGCCCTCTGTATTGAATAAATCCGCGGGCGCCTTCGGTTGCTCCGGACAGTAAATGACGTGCAGATTCTTCTTTGGGTGATAAATCATGTTGAGGGCGATGCCGTTTATGCTGAAGTTTTGCAGCGGTTCCCAGCCGTCCTTTTCGGAAATATTCTTGTAGCGAGACGGCTTGCGAAGGTCGCAATCCGCAATAATGATTTTGTCGTGCTTCATGCCGAGGGAAAGCCCGATATTTTCAATGAGCATGGATTTGCCCTCGTTTTGGCAGACGCTGCCTATGAGGAACACATTTTTGCCGTTTTCGGCTTTTTTCTGCTCAATTTTGGAACGGATGTAGTGAATGGACTCCGTAAAGGCAAAGCCCGCCATGGGGTCGGTAACCACCGGCGCTTCCGGGCGCTTTTTGCCCGCGGTGCGGATAAGATTTTTTGCCGCGCCCTTCACCGTGTGCCAAGCCCTTCCGTGAGGAATGCTGCGCAGCAGTTTTCCGTCGATTTTGGCGCGGGCGGCACTTTCCGTCTGAACCGTATCGGCGTAAACAGAGAACGCGCAGAGCAGCGCAGCCATCAGCAGAGCGCACGCAGCCGCGGCGATAATCTCCGTCTTTAAGCGGCTGCCGGTGAAGGTGGAAACCTCCGTAACGGTGGGTGCGCTGAGGGTGGTGATTACCGCATTATTGAAGATTTTGCCCGTGAGCACGGCATGGTTCTCCGAAAGGGCGTTTATCATGGCGAAAGCCTGCTTCGCCGTGGGGGCTGTCACCCGCAGGGTGACAAGGTTCGTATTCTCTTTATTTTCCGCGGTGATGCTGCCGGAGAAATTGCTGATTCCCGCCATAGCGGCAACCTTTTGCTGCATAAGCTCGCCGGAAAGCAGCTCGGAAAAGGTGGATGCAACGGTGTTCGCCGTGGAAATATCCACAACGGAGGAATATGTCGAGGACTTTGCCATTACGACGAAGGTGGCGGAGCCGCTGTACTGCGGCTTATAGAAGCTCGTAAGCACAAGGTACGCGCCGAAAAGCCCGCAGAGCGCCGCGGCAAACACCATCCAGATGTTCCGCAGCACCGCGCGCACAAGGCAAAGGGGCTCAATATCGCTGTATCTGATTTCGGAATTGTTCAAAACACCGCCCCCTTTACTGCACCACCACGGTAAGGATTGCGGAATAGGCATATCCTCGTTCGTTGGTGTATGTATAATTAACATCATAGGTTCCGGCGGCGTTCGTATCAAGGTCGGTTTCTACCGCAACGTCGTTCCATGTGAAAATCTCCGTTCCGCCCTGCTTCATATCCCAAACGGACTTTATATAGTCCATCGGGTCGAACTCGCTGCCCTCGTCGATATACACAAGGTAGTCGGTAAGCTCGATATAGGGGTCGTAGATGCCGTAGCGCTTGATGGTGACGGAGAGCGAAAGTGCGGAGGTATCGCCCAAAGAGTTTGTCACCTGCACGGTGACGGGGTATGTTCCCTCGGTGGTGTTATTGAGTGCGGTGGCAGTCACCTTAATTGCGATCGTAAGGTCGCCGTCGATTACGTCATAGGCGGAGAGCCTGTCCTTCAGGGTGACGGTTGCGCCGGGTTCGTAAACCAGAGGCTTTGAAAGGCGGAACTCCGTCTTTTTATAATCGGTATAGCGCAGCGTGCGTGTGGCGGTAGCCATATTGTCGGCTTTATCGAACACTATGAAGGTTATTTTTGCGGTATCCTTTCCTATGAGCTTTGAAATGCTCTTTACCGCAACCTCCGACGAAAGGTCGCCGTCGCTGTCGTCCCATGCGGTAACGCCGGAAAGCAGCTCCTCCTGCTTTGTGCGAACGCTGATTTCCAGAACGTCGGAATCAAAGCTGATTACCGGCGGGGTGCTGTCGGTGAAAAAATGCTTTTGCACAAATGTCAGTGCAAAAAGCCCTGCCAGCACCACGGTCAAAACCGCAAGTGCAATTTTTGTTACTTTTAACATTAGCCCACCTCTTTTTTTAATCTTCTCCGGGGGAAAGCACGGAGCTTCCCTCCGCAATGCGTCCGGGATTTACGGACAGCAGTATTTTAGCATATTCTTCCGAATATTCCGATGAAATAAAGTCAAAAACCTCCGTCATATCGGGAGTGCGGCACTCCGTTCCGTGGGCGTCGCTGGCGATTATGTGCGCAAAGCCGCGGCGCAGAATCCAGTCCGCGGCAAGGCGCGGACCTTTGCCGAAGCGCCCGAGCACGCTGCCCTTGTTCACCTGAACGATAATGCCGGAATTAAACCATCGGGCAACCCGCGCCGGGTCGTGCTGAACGGCGGCGTAGCGCTCCGGGTGAGCAAGCACCGGAGTCAAGCCCTGCCGCCGGACATACTCGAGAGCGTCGTCCATATAGCCGCCGTCCTCGCCGAAATCAAATTCGCCAAGCAGGTACTTAGTCCCGCCGAGGGTCATAAAGCTCCCGCTCTCCAGAATTTCCGGCAGGTTATCGCGAATGAAAAGCTCCATTCCGGTAAGAATTTTTACCGGAACGTGATTTTGCGAAAGCGCGTCCCGAAGCATGGCGGCGCGGTGGCGGATAACCCGGCAGCGCAGCGCCATATCGTCGTCCTCCACGTTGGAATGCGGCGTTGCCGCAATGGTACAAACGCCGCCGGCAAGCGCCATTTTTGCCATGGCGACGGAGGTTTCAAAATCCGGCGAACCGTCGTCCATCCCGGGCAGAATGTGGCAGTGCAAATCCGTGAACTTCATTTTCCGCCGCTCCTTTCCCCCGCTCCGCCGCCAAAAAGGCGCACCCCGGCAGTTTATAGTCATACATTATATACTATACCATATTATAAAGAGCTTTTCAAGAATATGGGACGGAATAATGATAATTTTTTGAAAATCAGAAGTGAGAAGTGCGGCGCTGTGCGCCATCTCGGCTTCCCTGTGCCGCAGGGCGTAGCTCCGAACTACGCACTCCTTGCTGCTTTGCAGGATTTCTTGCGGCTTCGCAAAAAAATGGGCAAAAATTTCCGCAAATTTTCTTCAAAAAACTATTGACTTTTGCGATTTAAAGCTTTATACTCTTAAACATAAAATCATTCTTGAGAAAGGAAGCACCAACGATGAAAAAGTTTGCAATGAACATGGCAAAATACTTTAGCTTTACCGTTCGCTATTTTGCGGGCTATTTTTGCTATGCTTATTATTACTTTTATCGCAGCAAATCGGTGCTTCCCATGACAGTTTGATTTTTCTGTTTTGCAAAACAACAGGATTTTTAAGCGCGGTCACTGCGGAAGCGGGGACCGCATATTTTTTTGAAAAAACGGAGGAAGTAAAAATGAAACTTAAACAGATTATCGCAGCCGTTCTTGCCGCTGCAATGATGACCGCAATGACCGCCTGCAACCCGAACGGCGGCGAACAGTCCCAGTCCGGCTACGAACCGAGCCAAAGCCAAAGCGAGGGCGAAAGCGAAAGCTCCGACGGAAAGAAATTCAAAGTCGGCGTAATTCAGCTTGTTCAGCACGACGCACTTGACGCCGCAACCCAGGGCTTTGTCGACACGCTGACAGAAAAGTTCGGCGACAATGTTGAAATCGTCGTACAAAACGCCTCCGGCGATTCGCCCACCTGCGGCGTAATTGCCAACCAGTTCGTTTCCGAAGGCGTAGACCTTATTATGGCAAACGCAACCCCTGCCCTTCAGGCAGCAGCCGCCGCCACCGGAACTATTCCGATCGTGGGAACTTCCGTCACCGACTATGCCACCGCACTTCAGATAAGCGATTGGACCGGCAAAACCGGCACCAATATCACCGGAACCGCCGACCTTGCGCCCCTTTCCGAACAGGCTGCCATGATTAAGGAGCTGTTCCCTAATGCCAAGAAGGTGGGCATACTTTTCTGCTCCGCCGAACCGAACTCCGCATATCAGGCAAATGTAATCAAAGAGCAGCTTTCTTCTCTTGGCATTGAAAGCGAAGAATTCACCTTTGCCGATACCAACGATGTCGCCGCCGTCACCAACACAGCCTGCGGAGCCTGCGATGTGCTCTATATTCCCACCGATAACACCGCCGCCTCCTGCACCGAAACCATCAACAATGTGGCACAGCCTGCCGGCGTTCCCATTGTGGCGGGCGAAGCCGGCATTTGCTCCGGCTGCGGCGTGGCAACCCTCTCCATCAGCTACCATGACCTTGGCAAAATCACCGGCGAAATGGCAATCGAAATCCTGACCGAAGGTAAAAACCCCGCCGAGATGGAAGTTCGCTTTGCTCCCGATGTTACCAAAATGTATAACCCGGATATCTGCTCCGCTTTGGGCATCACTTCTCCGGAAGGTTACTCTCCGCTGGAATAATAAACTAATTGGCTGAATCTGCGACACCCGCGGCAACGCCTTGACGAGCACAGGGAAGCACCCTTGCCCACCTGAATAAGTCCCAATTTTAAGTTTGTATAATAAAAAAACAAAGAAAGCAAGGAACAAAAATGAAGTTCACTCGATTTATTGCGGCGGCAGCAGCTGCCGCCATGATAGCCGCCACCGCCGCCTGTTCCGCAGGAGGCAGCGGCTCTGCCGAATACAAGGTCGGAGTCATTCAGCTTGTTCAGCATGACGCTCTTGACGAAGCCACAAGGGGCTTTGAGGACGCATTGAAGGAAAAGCTGGGCGACAAGGTTCAGATTGTGGTGCAGAACGCCTCTGGCGATTCGCCCACCTGCGGCGTTATCGCAAACCAGTTCGTTTCCGAGGGGGTAAACCTTATTATGGCGAACGCCACCCCCGCTCTTCAAGCTGCCGCTGCAGCCACGGACAGTATTCCCATTGTGGGAACCTCCGTCACGGACTACGCCACGGCGCTTCAAATGGCGAACTGGAACGGCAAAACCGGTATGAACATCACCGGAACCTCCGATTTGGCTCCCCTTTCCGAACAGGCAGCCATGATTAAGGAGCTGTTCCCGGAAGCCAAAAGAGTGGGCATACTTTTCTGCTCCGCCGAGCCTAATTCGGTATATCAAGTAAACATAATTAAGTCCGCTCTTTCGGAGCTGGGGCTTGAAAGTGCGGAATTCACCTTCGCCGACACCAACGACGTCGCCGCCGTGACCACCACTGCCTGCGGAGCCTGCGATGTGCTCTATATTCCCACGGACAACACCGCCGCCACCTGTACGGAGACCATAAACAACATAGCACAGCCCGCAGGCGTGCCAATTATCACCGGCGAAGCCGCTCCCTGCGCCGTCTGCGGCGTTGCGACCCTCTCCATCAGCTACTACGATATAGGTCATATCGCCGGCGAAATGGCGGCGGAAATCCTTACCGAGGGCAAAAACCCCGCAGATATGGAAATCCGCTTCGCTCCGGAGGTCACCAAGATGTATAACCCGGATATCTGCTCCGCCTTGGGCGTCACTGTCCCGGAGGGCTACTCTCCGCTGGAGGGATAAGGCGGAACGAAGTAACTTAGCGCATTCTCGGCTCCCCTTATTTATAAGGGGAGCTGTCACGCCCAAAGGATTTAGCGGCGTGACTGAGAGGATCTTTGTCCGCATTACCGTGGCTCTACGGAGCACATATCTCCTGCCCCACAATATTCCTCTGCGCTTCCGTCAGCGGGGCGATACTTACCCCTTTTCTTTTGTAACCAAAAGAAAAGCCGTAAGACGGT
>OIWT01004349.1_pt1 | contig 11595 bp, 8 predicted proteins | sample 1587701 | NCBI WGS metagenome assembly OIWT01 (sample SAMEA3888904, study PRJEB22519) | human gut metagenome | biome: human gut; feature: human-associated habitat; material: faeces | place: Denmark | collected 2009 | reverse complement strand
TCGGGTTTCTAATCTCAACCGCCTCCCCGACGGGGTCCCGGGCGGTTTTTCAGTTCACCTTGGATGCTCGACCGCCGTAGGTGCTTCGCACCAGCCGAGGTTATTTATTTCAATGCCGCGGCGCAGGGCGCATACTTATCAAGGCGGCTGAGCCGCGGTTAGCAAGGCTGTTTGCGTGCCGCAGGTTGCGGCGCATCTCAATTACACCGTATTCATTAAAAGCAAAAGCGCCCTTGCGGGCGCTTTTGTTTGCGTTATATCAGGTGACTATCTTTGTGGCGGCGTCGGTTCCGTCGTCCTCATAGACATGGAATGTATCGAAATTTATTTCGATATATTCGCCGATCTCGTGTTCATCGTAGGTTTCCGGCGGAGCGATTACGCGCACGCCCTTGCCGTTGGGCAGGCGGACGTAGCAGTCGTTGACATCGCCCATGAAAGTCTTGTTATCAAGCATACCGTGGAGCTTACCGCCCTCCTTGCAGAGGTGGATACTCTCGGGGCGAATCGCAACAACAACCTTGCCGGTAAGCTCGCCGTCATAGTCAAGGTACTGGTCGGTGCTGGTGATGTTGATTTTGCCGTCAGCGGCTTCGCCCTTGATAAAGTCGATTTTGCCCACGAACGCGGCGACAAACTGGTTCGCCGGCTTGCGGTAAATCTCCATAGGCGGACCGACCTGCTGGATAATACCGTCATTGATAACGATAACCTTGTCGGACATGGTCATTGCTTCAACCTGGTCGTGAGTTACATAAACAACGCTGATTCCAAGCTTTCTCTGAATCGCCTTAATCTCAAATCTCATACTCTCGCGGAGCTTAGCGTCGAGGTTTGAAAGCGGCTCGTCAAGAAGCAGAAGATTCGGTTCTGCAACAAGCGCACGGCCAAGGGCAACGCGCTGCTGCTGTCCGCCGGAAAGCTGAGAAGGAATTCTGTCGGCGTACTGGCTGAGGTGAACAACCTCCATAATGGCGTCGACCTTCTTTTTAATCTCATCCTTCGGCATTTTTTTGATTTTGAGCGGATATGCGATGTTGTCAAAAACGGTCATGTGCGGCCAAACGGCATAGCTTTGGAAAACCATGCCGATGTCGCGTTTTTCCGGCGGAACAAAGGTCTTGTCGGAAGAAACAACTCTGTCGTCAATGGTGATGGTACCGCTTGTGGGTTTTTCAAAGCCCGCAAGCATACGGAGCATGGTGGTTTTTCCGCATCCGGAAGGGCCAAGCAAGGTTACAAACTCCTTGTCCCCAAAAACCTGGTTGAACTCCTTCAAAACTTCGACATTGCCGAAGCATTTTCTTACTTTATCAATTTTAATGGTTGCCATTTTTTATTCCCCCTTATCAAATTGAGAACTTGCCCTTGGTCACTTTATTCAGCAACCAGTTGACCAAAACGACGAATATCAGAATCGCCGCAGCCATAGCGGAAGCCGTTTGTTGGCTGTGATAGGTTTGGTACTGATAAAGTTCGTAACCAATAGTCTTTGTATCGGTGGAATAAAGCAGCGTGGACATGGTAAGTTCGTAGAAGCAGGGCATAAAAATGAGGAACCAGCCCGCAACCACCGAAGGCGCAATCAGCGGAATTGTTACATCCTTGAACCGCCTTATCCAACCTGCGCCGGAAATCTGCGCCGCTTCTTCAAGGGATTCATGTATCTGCGTCATTGCCGAAACTATAGTGCGCATACCCATCATAAGGTATTTAATCATATAGGCAACGATCATGATGAACAGGGTGTTATAAATGTTGATGATAAATTTGCCGCTCATGGTCATGATAAGACCAAGAGCAATAACTATACTCGGAGTGCCGGAACCGAGAGTGATAAGGAAGTCGGGAATGTGGCGGCCTTTAACTCTGGTTCTGGTAAGCAGATATGCCATTACGCAGGAAATTACGATACCCGCAGTTGCCGCAACAGACGCGGAAATGAGGGAGTTCTTCGCGGAGTGAATAATCTGTCTTCTGGTGAATACGACCTGCCAATACTTCGTGGTGAAGTTTCCCGGTGAAAAGAGGCTTTTGCCCATGTTAGTGGTAAAGGAGGTTGCAAATACGGTTGCGAACGGAATTCCGACAACGATAATCGCAAAGATTATTACCAGTATGGTTACGGGAATACGCCATTTGCCAAGGTCGACAATGTTCGGGCGGGTGGATTTGCCCGAAACGGTTATGTATTGCTTACGGCCGACAACGAAGGTGGAAAGATAAAGAATGATGTTCGCCACAAGCATCAGGAAAACCGCCAATGTGGTCGCATCGGAAAGTCCTTCGCTGGAACCGAGATATACGAAGTCAATTATACGCGTGGTAACCGTATCTATGTTGCCCGGCGCACCGATAATGGACGGAATGCCGTAGCAGGACGCCGCAGAAACAAAAACAAGCAGCGCAGCCGCAACAATGGAGGGCATCATCATCGGCATGGTAATGGTCGCCACAGTTTTAAGCGGCGATGCGCCGGAAATTTTGGAAGCTTCCTCGAGGGAGGGATCCATTTTTTCCATCGCGCGGGATATGGTTATAAACGCATAGGGGTAATAGAACGTGGTAAGTACCCAAATAAGTCCGCCAACGCTGTAAATGTTGAACGGCATCTCGGAAAGATGTAAAATGTCCGCAATGAACTTGTTAAGAGTGCCAACCGTAGGGTTGAGCAGACGCAGCCACGCCATAGCGCCGACATACGGCGGAACCATATAGGTCATGACGAAAAGCGTGCGGAAGAATTTTTTGAAATGGAGATTCGTGCGCCCGATAAGCCATGCCAGCGGGAACGCAATAATTACGCCGAATATCATGGATGCGCTTGCAGTGACCATAGTGTTGCGCAGCGCGTTCCAGTTAAGCTTATATGTATATACTCTTTGGAAAGCCTCAAGAGAGAAGCTTCCTGCCGGGAAGAATGCGTGGTAAACAAGGTAAAGCAGAGGAAATACCTCGAACACCAAAAGGAACAAAACAATTGCTATAATAATAACCCATTTTACGTCAAAATAGAATTTCTTTTTTGGCGCAGGCGCTGCAGCAGCACCGGTATTTGCCATGACACACCGCCCCCTTTATAAAAATTGAGCTTCCAGCGCCACAGCCCAAAAAGTCAGCCACGCTGAAAAGTTTTGATTTTCTGAAAATGCAAGGGCGAAAGGACGCCTAAAGGCGTCCTTTCGCTTTGTAATTCTAAAGAATCACTGTTTATCAGTCTGTTTTCAAAGAGCTGAAATTAGCCTTCAGGAAGTTTAACTCTCTCTTCAAATGCGGTACGAACCTCGGAACGGTTCTTATAGCAGAACTCCCAGTCGATGGGCATTTCGTTTGCGGTGATTTCCTTGGTTGCGATTGCGTCATAGGGAGGCTCCGGATAATCGCTGCGGACGGAGTGCATCCAGCCCTTTACGATTGCGGACTGACCAACCTGAGAAAGGAACCAGTCGGTGATAACTTCGCAAGCTGCGGAGTTGGCGTTGGCGCTCATGTCGTCATTGATGGTCATGATAGGAGAAGGGCAAACAATGGTGCCGTCGGTCGGGTAGATGCACTCGATCTTGGACTGTTCTTCTTCTCTCTTCTTAAGTACGGATTCTTCGAGGATCATAACTTCTTTGCACTCGCCGGTTTCAAGCTTGGTGAGGGCAACGGAGCCGGATTCGACCATGACTTCCTGTTTGGAAAGAGCATCGAAGTACTCATAGCCGTATTTCTGGCTGAGAGCAACAGCAGATGCAAGCGCAGTACCGGAAGTGAGAGGGTTAGACATGGAGATCATGCCCTTAAGGCTCTCATCATAAGCAAAGTCATGCATGGACTGTGCAACTTCTTCTTTAGAGAACATGTCGGGGTTGTAAGCAAGAACCATGTTAGAAATACGAACGGGATACCAAGTACCATCGGGGTCGTAATCGAAAGCAAGGTTTTTTGCTTCGGGGGATTTGTAAGCATGAAGAATGCCCATTTCTTTGAGTTCAAGTGCATAGGAAGGTTCTGCAACCATCAGAATGTCACAGCCAAGTTTGCCGCTTTCAAGCTCGGTGGTAACTTTGGACTGGATGGTGCCGGTGCCGCCCTGGAAGAACTCGATTTCGCAGTTCGGGAAAACCTTGTCGAGAGTTACCTGAAGAGCCTCGATGATATCCTGATACATAGAGGTGTAGATAACTACTTTGCCGGTAACTTCTTCATGGATTTCGAGGTCTTCGGTATCAATACCGGTCTGGGTAGGGCCGCAGGCCGCAAGTCCGAGAACCATGATTGCCGCAAGCAGTGCAGCGAGAAGCTTTTTCATAATGTTTCCTCCTTGATCCTTGTTATAGAATCGTCATTATAAAATATGAAGCTTTGCTTCATTGCTAATTATAATATTTTTGCTCCGTAAAATCAATTTTAGGGGGTTTACCTTTTTGTAAAAATCTTGCAATGTACTTTGTTCATTTTAGATAATTTTTATTATCAAAGTCAGATGTTTGTAAAACAAATATAAATCAAGAAAAGTTAATTTCCTCGCTTTTTCGGCGAATTGCACAAAACCAAGTAGCGGAAATAGTGCAATATGCCGAATTTTCGGCTTCTCGGAGGTTTTTTTACCCCTGCCAAATTTCACCGTCATTGTGCATAAAAATCCACATCTGTTTTTGTGCAGCTTGACGGATTTTCTTTGCTTTATTTAAGAGCGTAAGCACTTATATTGGTATTTTTGCTCTTGAAATTTGACCTTGCACATTATACACTATTCACTCGCCGTTCCTGCTTGCGCTGCCGGGCGCAAAAATCTACGATTTGGATTCCACGCCGCCGGTTTCCCGCCCTTGGACGGAGCTTTCCGGTGTGCGCGCCTACCGCGACTTTTTTGAGGAGCATGATGGGGAATTTTGAGTGAATTTCTCGGCTCTCCCGTATAAGGAGAGCCGAGAAGCGCGCTGCAAGCCCTCAGCGTAAAGCTTGCAAAAGCCTATTTTGAGCACAGATTTTTCGGCTCCGTGCTCAAAAACAGTCAGAGCATGGTTTCTCCATGCTTTGATTTTTTATTTGCTGATAAATTCCTCCACTCGACGGTTTTTAGGGTGCTCAAAAATCTCCTCCGGCGTGCCCTGCTCCAGAACCGCGCCGTTTTCCATAAACACCACTTTGCTCGCCGCTTCCCGGGCGAAAGCCATTTCATGCGTCACGATTATCATAGTGGTGCTGCCGTCCGCCAATGACTTTATCACCCGCAGCACCTCTTCGGTCAGCTCCGGGTCAAGCGCCGAGGTCGGCTCGTCGAAGCAGAGAATGTCCGGGCGAAGCGCCAGCGCCCGGGCTATCGCCACGCGCTGCTGCTGCCCGCCGGAAAGCTGATGCGGATAAAAATTTGACTTTTCCGCAAGCCCGACCTGCAAAAGCAGTGCCCGTGCTTCTTCTTCGGCGGCGGCGCGCACCTGCGCCATGCTCAAAGCCGGGCGGTGCTCACGGTCGTGTAGCTCCTTTGCCAGCGCCACATTTTGCAGTGCCGTATATTGCGGGAACAGGTTGAAATTCTGAAACACAAGCCCGAAATGCAGCCGCTTTTTGCGAATCTCCGATTCGCTTTTACGTGCAGAATCCGCTGCGTCAAAAACCGTTTCTCCATTCACTTTAATTTTGCCGCCGTCCGGCGTTTCAAGAAAATTTATACACCGCAAAAGTGTGGTTTTCCCATTGCCGGACGGTCCGATAAGCGCAAGAACATCGCCTTTTTCAAGCGAAATGCTTACACCGCGCAGCACCTGCTGCCCATTGAAGCTTTTCTGCAAATTTTCTATTTCAAGTACAGGCATTCTGCGCTCCTTTCAGGCTCTGAAAAAGTCCAGCTTGCGCTCCGCGCGGCTGAGCACCGCCGTGAGCACGCCGGAAAATATGAGGTAGTACGCGCCGGTGAAAAACAGCGGCCAAATCGCTCCGGCAATGCCGCGGGAGCCTTTGAGGAACTCCTCGCCCATCCAGATTATCTCCTGCAGGGCGACCACCCGCGCAAGGGAGGTATCCTTCACCAGTGTGATGATTTCGTTCGAAATTGGCGGCAGTATGTGTTTGACCATTTGCAGCAGCGTAATTTTAAAGAAAATTTGCTGTTTTGTCATGCCGAGCACCTGCCCTGCCTCCTGCTGTCCTTTCGGTATGCTTTGGATTCCGCCACGGTAAATTTCCGCAAAATAGCAGGCGTAGTTGAACACAAACGCTGCTGCGGAAGCATAAAATCTGCCGTCCGTCCCGCTGCCCCAAATGGGATTATTCCACACTAAACCGGGAAAATAATATATCACCAAAAGCTGGAGCATAAGCGGCGTTCCGCGCACAACCCAGATTATAAATTTTATGATTGCCGCTATGGGGCAAAGCCCTTCAAGAAGCTTTGCTGCGGCAGAAAACTTTCCCTTCGTGCTCAGCCGCCGCCCAAGCGCCGCAAGCGGCGCCCATGTACTCGCTTCGCCGAAATAAATGAGCATTCCAAGCGGCAGCGCGCCCAAAAGTGTCACCGCGAAGAGCTTCAGCGTCTGCAAAAAGCCCTCGTTCAGCGCGCTGAACACCACCGGAAATTGCTGTGAGAAGTCAGTCATCATGTCCTCCGTGCTCAAATCGTGCTCAAGCTTCCTGCTTGAGCACCGCCGCCTGCACACCGTATTTTTCTGCCGTGCTCAAAAGTGTGCCGTCGGCATACGCAGCCTTGAAAAACTCATTAAGCCGCTCCGCAAGCGAGCTCCCTTTGCGGAAGCCGACGCCGTACTGCTTCTCCGTCAACGAAACGGTGTAGGTCAAATCCGGGTAGCCCGCACCCTCGCCCACCATTGCCGCTGCCATAAGCGAGTCGATAACTGCAGCGTCGCTTGTGCCGGAGGCAACCTCCATCACGGCGTCCGCCTGGCTGAGCACCGGCACAAACTCAAAGCCGTTTTCCTCGGCAGCAGCCTGCCCGGCGGAGCCGGATTCCACCGCGAAAGTAAGGTTTTTAAGCTCCTCCGTGCTCAAATTTTCCTTGCTCTTCGGCACGATAACGATTTGAGCATTGTTGCAGTACGCATTTGAGCACGCCATACTCGCGAGCACCTCATCGTTGAGTGTCATACCGTTCCAGATGCAATCCACGGTTTTTCCGGAGAGCTCCATGGTCTTTTTGCTCCACTCGATTTTTACAAATTCGACTTTTACGCCCAGACTTTCGCCGAAAGCTTTTGCCAAATCAGCGTCAAAACCGATCCACTTGCCTCTTTCATCCATGTAGTCCATAGGCTCGAACTCCGTTACACCGACTACAAGCACGCCTTTGCCAAGAATATAATCAAGGTCGCTCTGCTGCCCCTGTTTTGAGCACGCAGCCGTGCTCAAAACAGAAATTGCCGCTAAAATTATTGCAAATATTTTTTTCATTATAAAATCCTCCGTTTGTACGACATTCTTCTTTTATTTTGCGAACAATTTCCGCATCAATGTCGCCCAATGGAGGATGTATTTTGCTTTGCTTTTAGCATTTTTTCCTCCGAAATTTTAGTATGGTAGCATATTACCACATTACTATGCTAAAGTCAATAGGCAGAACGGAATTCTTGTAAAAAAAATGAGCACCGTGCGGTGCTCATTTTTTTAGGGTGAGGAAGCGCAGCGGCTGCTCCCCCATCGGAGGAAGCCGAGGCGATGCTCCACGCCTCACTATTCCGCATTCCGCATTAAAAAATCCCGCCTTTCGGCGGGATTTTTTGACCCATTCTAAAATGAGATTTCCTTTCCGGAACATTCTAAAAAATTATCTCCGTCAGGAAAACAAACGGAGATTCATTTTCGGATTGTTTTTATTGCGTTTTTTCAATATCCTACTGCGCTTATTCAAGTCCGCCTATATGTATGCCGTACAAGGCGCTGTTTTTTCTTCAGACAGCTCTCATATCCTCTTCGATGGCTTCAATGCGGGCTTTATTTTTCAAATATGCATCAACCTTACGCTGATAACCAAATTTACGGTATGCATAGGAAACACCGAAGAATATGGCTGCAAACACAATGCTGATAGCAAGATAAGCCATTTTTTCGCCGAAGTTGTGACCCGGCAGAAACAGTCCCATAACCCCCACCAACAGCATAAAGCCGCACAGAATCAGGGGAAGCAAATTAAGCAGCTTGTTTTTCTTCGGAAAATAAATCGGCTGCGTTCTGTTATAAAGCCTCCAATACTCATCTTCAACGGGGCGCGCCTTTGCAGCAACAGGGCTGTCTGCGTCACGCTGGAACATAAGCTTGACATAGTTTTGAGTAGTAGTGACATTGTAAAGTTCGTCACCACGGTTTTCCAAATGTGAGTCCTTGCTCAAAACCTCCTGCGTACTTTTCAGCTCCCAGCCAAAAAGCTCGTATTTTGCAATAATATCCTGTTCCTCGTCCGGTGCAACGGTTATGCTTTTGCTTTCAATTTTTCCCATTTTTAATCTTCCTTTTCATCTGACTTTTAATTATACGCTTATTTTTTCCCTAACGGCGGCTTATACGCCGGAAATGAAATTCAGCAGCAGCCGGTCACGCTGCTTTTGTTTATAAGGAATAGCTATTCAGTACCGAACCGCCCCCTTCCTCTAAAAACAAAAAAACCGAAAGCAAGGCGCAGCGCGCCTTGCTTTCGGTAATAATTCATTATGAAATTGTAAAAAAAGACCTGACAATGCCCTAAATACTATACCGCTACCGATACGATACGATACGATACGATACGATACGATACGATACGATACGATACGATACGATTATCGCATTGGCGTTTGTCATTGTCAAGTCCTCCTTTCAAATTTTTTGTGGAGAAGATAACACAGCAAGCTATGTATTATTCTTCAGCGGGAGCTTCCTCTGCGGGAGCTTCTTCTGCCGCTTCCTCCTCTACGGGCGGCTCTTCAAGAGCTTTCATAGAGAAGCTTACGCGGTGCTTGTCAAAGTCGATGTCGGTAATCTTGACTTCGACCTCCTGACCGACGGAAAGAACATCCTGGGGCTTTGCAATTCTGTTGTGGGAGATTTGGGAGATGTGGATAAGACCGTCAATGCCGGGGATGATGTTCGCAAAAGCACCGAAGGGAGTCATGCTGACGATTTTAACCTTCGCGGTGGAACCGACGGGATAATCTCTCTTGAGGATTTCCCAGGGGTTGTCCTCTTCCTTCTTATAGCCGAGGCTGATTTTCTTGTTCTCCTTGTCAACGTCCTTTACGAACACCTCAAGGGTGTCGCCGACCTTAACAATGTCGGAGGGGTGTGCAACGCGCAGCCAGGAAAGCTCGGAAACATGAACCATGCCGTCAACGCCGCCGAGGTCAACAAATGCGCCGTAGGAGGTGAGGGATTTGACTTTTCCGGTATAGGTCTGGCCAACTTCGATGGAATCCCAGAATGCAGCCTGTTTTGCCTTTCTTTCTTCGGCAAGAACGCTGCGGATGGAACCGATGGCGCGTTTACGCTGGGGGTTCACTTCAAGAATTCTGAATCTTACATTCTTTTTGAGGAGTCCTTCGAGGGGCTCGTTTCTGGAGGCAGTGGCCTGAGAAGCAGGGATGAAAACAGATACACCATCGGTAACGGCAACGACTCCGCCCTTAACTACCTCTGTAACGATTCCTTCAAAGATTTCGTCAGTTCCGGCTGCGTCCTCTACGCGCTGGAAGTTCTTTTCGGCATCGACCTTTTTCTTAGAAAGGACCATAGTGCCTTCGGCGTCATTAACCTTGATAACTTTAAGGGTGATGACGTCGCCTACTTTGACGATATCAGCAGGCTTTACATTGGGGTCGTCGGTAAGTTCTTCCGCAGAAACGAATCCGGTGTGTTTGCTGCCGACGCTGACGACGATTTCGTTGTCTTTAACTACCATAACGGTGGCTTCGACCTTATCGCCGTTTCTGACGTACTTGGATTCTTCGTCTCTGAAGGACTGCTCAAGCATTTCCCCAAAGTTGTTTTCTTCTACTCTGTTTTCACTCATGGTTTGTAGTACCTCCTTAATTATGCCGGCTGGGGTAGATGCACCGGCAGTGATGCCCATTACCTCGCAATGTTTATAATATTCCGGCTTTAGCTCCGATGGACACTCTATCAAAACAGCCGGGCAATTCGCGGCGCAGGTTTCCAAAAGCCTTGCGGTATTGGAGCTGTTTTTTCCGCCGATTACGAGCATTTTGTCGCACTCTTTGGAAAGTTCTGCCGCTTCCCTTTGTTTAGTATAAGCATCATAACATATTGTATCAAATATCAGCAGATTTGTATATACCCTTTTCGCAAATTTTTCACATTTTTCCCACTCTGCCCGCAGAAACGTGGTTTGAGACAGCAAAGTGTAGCAGTTTGCACAAAGGTTTTTTTCATTTTCAGTCAATTTTTCCAGTTCACTCAAATTTCGCACTACGCGAACGTCGCCCTTTGCGTGGCCGATGATGCCCTTGACCTCCGCATGACCGGGGTTTCCGGTGAGGATTACCACATCTCCCGCGGCGGTTCGTTCCGCCACGATTTTGTGAATTCTGGCGACGAAGGGACAGGTGGCATCCTCGTAGGGAATGCCCTTTTCTTCAAGCTTTTCTATGACGGAAAGGGGAACTCCGTGGGAGCGCAAAATCACCGTTGCGCCCTTGGGACATTCGTCTATATTCTCTATGGGGAGCACCCCTCTGCGGCGGAGACTTTCCACCACGGTGGGGTTATGTATAATTTCACCAAGGGTGACTGCGGGTATTCCTTTTTCGGCGTAGCTTTCCGCTATTCCTACGGCGCGTTTCACGCCGAAGCAGAAGCCCGCGGACTTTGCGACCTTTATCTGCATTTTGCCTCCGTAACAAGCCGTTTTACGGCGTCTATGCTCTCGGCGAGGGTCATATTCGTGTTATCCATAAGCACCGCGTCCTCCGCCTTTGCAAGGGGAGCGGCCGCGCGGCTGCTGTCGCGCCTGTCCCTTTCGGTTATCTCCGCCAGAACCTCATCAAAGCCGGCGGAAATTCCCTTTTCCCTAAGCTGATTTACTCTGCGGGCGGCTCTTGCCTCCGGCGCCGCGGTGAGGAATATTTTAACCTCCGCATCCGGCAAAATCGCCGTGCCTATGTCCCTGCCGTCCATAATCACGCTGTTCTTCTCCGCAATATCCCTTTGGGTGTGGTAGAGGAACGCTCTCACCTGCGGTATAGCGGAAACCGTAGACGCTGCGGCGGAGACCTCTTCGGTGCGTATCAAATCGGAGACATCCTCTCCGTTCAGAAAAACCCGCTGTTCGCCGTCAATGAAGCGCAGCTCCTCGGTGATATTTTTCAGCAGCGGGATAACCTCCTCGCCGCTGTGAGGGTCAACTCCCTGCCGCAGAGCAAAAAGCCCTATGGTGCGGTAGAGTGCACCGGTATCCACGTAGATAAAGCCCAAATCCTTTGCCGCAGCCCTTGCCACGGCGCTTTTGCCCGCTCCGGCAGGGCCGTCTATTGCAACTTTCATAAGTGAACTTCCTTTCTTTTTTGGGGGAACAGCGGACGCTCTTGGCTCGCCTATGCAAGATAATTCTGTGCGTTGGCGCGGGAGCGCCCTCGCCTCCCTCTGAGGGGTTTGGCTTTCGAGCGCCGC
>OIWT01004346.1_pt1 | contig 11603 bp, 8 predicted proteins | sample 1587701 | NCBI WGS metagenome assembly OIWT01 (sample SAMEA3888904, study PRJEB22519) | human gut metagenome | biome: human gut; feature: human-associated habitat; material: faeces | place: Denmark | collected 2009 | reverse complement strand
ATCTCCTGTACCTCCTGCCCGCCGCTCTGTGCCTCCTTCAGATAGCCGCCGATCTTGGATGCACTGCTGGTGCCGGTGACCTTCACCTGCACGCCGCGCTCCTGCCCCACGGTGCGGTTGAACTCCTGCACCAGAAGGTCCATGGGCGAGCCTGCCTGTTCGCCGTAAACATGCCAGAAGGTCAGGGAGACGGGGTCGTTTTTATTCAGCAGGGATTTCTCGCCGCAGGCGGAGAGGGTGAAAAGAAGGGCGGATAGCAGCAGAGTCGCCAGTATACGATTTTTCATAAAACAGACCTCCAAAAATGAACGGATGCTTGAAAAATCGAGCAGATTTTCGGATTTTTCAAAAATATTTTTTCTCTTTGTCCCCTAAATGAGGGGTTTAGGGGACAGACAAAAGGGTGAAAATATGGTACAAAGATGATATGTATATGGAACCGGACGCACCATCCGGTGACCGGCAGGCGAACAGAGAGTTGCTAAAGGAGGTACCTCCTTTAGGTTGGAGCGAAGCTCCAACCTAAAGATCGCTCGATGTCCCCTATCCTGTCGAGCCGACCGCCTCTTCACTTTTTCTATCATAGCATATTCCGCGACAGCTTTACAAGACGAAATTAAAAAAGGGAGGAGGAATGCGGATGGAGCAGGCGAAGAAAACGGCAGCCTATCGAGTCGTTGCCGACTCGGGAGGCAACAGGGTCTTCCGTTTTTACTGCGACATCTCCGGCGAGCTGTGCTGCGTGACCCGCCCCATTCAGGCGGACACGGAGGAGGCCGCGCTGGAGATCGCGTGGGCAACGGAGGGCAGGTGGGAGTTCAACCATTGCCCCAAATGCGGGAAGTACGTATCCTCCGCCATGTTCAATGTCAACGCGGGGCTGTGTCTGGACTGCGCCCCGTGGGAAACGGAGTTCCCCGCCTTTTGCCATCAGTGCGGCGCAAGGCTGCGGGGCGCGACGCCGCGCTGCTGCCCCGCCTGCGGAGCGAAGCTGATAGCGGACGGTATGGACAGGAAGGAGGGGACGCCATGACCGAATACGAGCTGCGGACAAGAAGGGCACTGCGGCAGGTGACGCTGCTGGAATACGGTTTCGGGCCGGAGACCATGAAGCGGCGCAAGATCTGCCCGGAGTGCGGCAGGGCAAACCCCGCGCAGGACACGCACTGCACCGACTGCGGCGCGGCGCTGCCGAGCAGGACGCTGTACGACTTCTACCTCTCCCGCCACCGCTGCTGTCCCGGCTGCGGCGTGGCTGTCACCGAATACGCGGTGTACTGCCCGGAGTGCGGGACGCGCCTGCCAAGGGCAGGCGTGACGCGGAGAAGGGAGGCGGCGGTTTGAGCATTTTCCAAAAGCGAGACCCGCCGCCGAGCGGGCCCGGGGTCAAACGGCTCACACCCAAGGCGGCGGTGTGCTTCACCACCCCCGCCATGACCCGCCGGGCGGCGGACTGGCTGGGCAGGTTGGGAGGCTGCCGGCCACTGGCGATCCTGTCCGACGACTTTGACGACGTGGTGTGGAACTGCGAGGCGGAGGGGGCGGAGCTTCTGGTGCTGGAGATGGACTTTTCAAACGGCGTGGAGGACAAGGACGTTTCCGGCCGCTGCGGCATTGCCGCCGAGGTGCGGAAAAGGCGGCCGGAATGCCGGGTCTATCTTGTCTGCGAGGACGGCCACCCGGAAAAGCTGGCCGCGCTGGATAAGGCGGTGGAGCTGAAGCTCATCGACGGCTACTGCATCGGCGACCTTGACCCGCAGCAGATGCGTACATGGCTGGACGAAACGGCAGAGGCCATGCCGGGCGGGAGCGCCCGGTAAAAACCGACCCGGCGGCCGCGGGCCGGGAACAAAAACGCGGCGCACAACAAATTCTTTCTATGAAGGAGGCAACGATCTATGCAACGAACAAAAAGTAAAATCCTGAGCATCCTACTCAGCCTGGTGATGCTGCTCTCGCTGCTGCCCACCATGGCACTGGCCACGGGCGAAATTACAACGGGTAATGCTAAAGTAACTGCACCTGTTGCCGGACAAACACCAAGCTTTACAGCGATATCCGATGAACCGGAGAAATATTCTGTCAAAGTTCTTAGATGGATCGACGTAGAAAACAACCAGGATATAACTTCGCTTACATTGACTGATCCAGCAAGCTATTACTATAACTATACCTTTGAGGGTGGAAAGGAATATACTGCAGTTGTGGAGTTTACTGCTGTGGGAGATAACACATTGTCTTACTCTAATTCTTTCACCATTAACGGCGAGACCACATATTGGCAAGGGAATGGATTATATCGTTTTCACACATTCACAGCTACCGGTACAGGTGGCGGAGAGGGAACAAAGGTTTATTCCGCAACGGTTGCCGATATTAACATCACACTTCCTGCGGGGTATACAAGCAATGATATCAACGATCTTGGCAAAGATAGAATGATAAAATTTACCAACACAGGAACAGAAACTCTATATATTTCCGAACCTACTTTAAGCGGCACAAATGCAAGTGATTTTTCTGTTAGGAGTTTTGGAAACCATGTGGTTACTCCCGGCAGCACCAATACAACCGCTTACGCTATTGAACCGAATATCGGGCTTGCTCCCGGCACCTATACGGCGACAATCAGTTGTACGGACGATAATAATAAATTGAGTGTTCCTGTAACAGCTAAGGTTACGCTTACGGTAAGTGACCACAATTGGGATACTTCCAAGTGGGAATCCAATTCATTAGCGCACTGGCATAAATGTACAGATTCCGGTTGTTCTGCTAAAAGAGATGAAGCAGCGCACAACAGCGATAAAGTAGTGGGTGCAAAGAACGCTACTTTTGATACCGATGGTTACACCGGCGATAAATATTGCTCTATCTGCGATAGAAAAATGGAAATCGGCAAAGCGATTGCCGCAGGAAAGTACATCCGTGAATCCAAAGCAACAATGACTCCTGCTGGAATTGATAATACAATCAGTGCAAATGACCTTGTATTTACTTCTTTAGATACAAGCAAGTACACAGTGGGACTGTATCGAGTATTTGACATGACGGATACGACGTTAAATACCGTCGGAATGGGATATCCGCACGACAAAAAGTTTATTTCAGGTCATAAATATGCAATCGAATTTGAATTTGAAGCAGTTGCAGCTTATGTGTATGATACGATGCACGACACACATAGTTCTACATTCAAATTAAACGATGCGGACACTATGATGTCCGCAGCAACAACCCACGCCGGCTCACCAGCTCGTCGTGTTGAACTTGTGGCAGGCGGAGTAAGTGTTGCGACCTATGACCTCACAACAAGCGTAAACGGCGGTCACGGAACAATTTCTGCTGGCGAAAACGGAATTACTGAAGGAACATCTAAGATTATCACATTCACTCCTGATTCAGGTTATGAAATCGATAAGGTTATGGTAAACGGCACCGAAACTACTGTAACAGGAAATACTCTTACCGTTACAATGGACGGAAACAAAAATGTTGTTGTAACATACAAAGCAATAGAGTATTCCATCACCGTTACGGACGGCAAAGCTACAATTGGCGCAGGAAGCGAAATCAGCAAAGCGGCGCAAGGCACAATCGTTACCCTGACTGCAAATGCGGCTCCGTCCGACAAGGTATTTGATAAGTGGGAAGTTGTAAGCGGCGGCATTACCCTTGCAGACGCAAACAGCGCAACTACCACCTTTACAATGCCTGCAAGTGCAGTAAGTGTGAAAGCGACCTACAAGAACGCTCCACATACGCACACCTACAATCAGGAAACTGTAAAACCGGAAGCACTTAAAGCCCCTGCTGACTGCACAAGGAACGCAGTATATTTCAAGAGCTGCTCCTGCGGTGCAATCAGCACAACAGATACCTTCGTAGCGATGAATACTGCTCTCGATCATGCATATGGTTCTGATTGGAAATACGATTCTACAAACCACTGGAACGAATGTTCTCGTTGCCACGACAAAAAGGACGAAGCGGCTCACGATTACGGTTCTGACAATGTTTGCGACACCTGCGGATATGACAAAACTGTACCGCACACTCACAATCTGACTTTGGTTGCTGCGAAAGCTGCCACCTGCACAGAGGGCGGTAAGGAAGCATACTACAAGTGCGAAGGTTGTGGCAAGTTCTATGAAGATGTACTCGGTACAAAGGAAATAACCGACCTTGCATCTTGGGGCAATATTGCTAAGATTGCCCACACCACAAAGCAAACCGTAACAAAGGCAACCCCAACAGCAAACGGCAAGATAGTAAATTACTGTTCGGTATGTAAGAAAACTCTTTCAACGACAGTAATTACAAAGGCATCAAGCATAAAGCTTAAAGCAACATCATTAACATATAACGGAAAGGTTAGAACACCTAAGGTTATTGTTAAGGACAGAACAGGAAAGACACTTGTTAAGAATACTGACTATACTGTGTCTTATGCAAAAGGCAGAAAGTATGTTGGCAAGTACGCAGTAAAGATTACCTTTAAGGGTAAATACAGCGGAACAAAGACGCTTTATTTCACAATCAAGCCAAAGGCAACAAGTATTTCCTCACTTAAAGCAGGTTCAAAGAAGTTTACAGTAAAGTGGAAGAAGCAGGCTACACAGACAACAGGCTATCAGGTACAGTACAGTGCCTCAAGTAAATTCAGCAAGGCTAAGACCGTAACAGTAGGCAAGAATACAACAGTATCAAAGAAAATTTCAAAGCTTTCGGGCAAGAAAAAGTATTATGTAAGAGTTCGCACCTATAAGACAGTTAAGATTAACGGCAAATCCATAAGGATTTATTCAGGCTGGTCAAAAGCTAAGACTGTTACAACAAAGAAATAAAAACTATACCGTAACCTTTGATTCTGCCGGTGGCTCTGCAGTAACGACTCAGACTATCGAAGAAGGTCAGAAGGCAACCAAACCTGCCGCTCCTACCAAGTCTGACGATACCACCAAGCCTTCGGATGATGTTCAGAATCCGCAGACCGGCGACAACAGTATGAGTGGCTGTGGATCGCTCTGCTGTTCGTCAGCGGCTTCGGAGTTGTGACAACTACTGTTTATACTAAAAAAGAAAATCTGTGAAATAACAGATAGCTAACCATTTAAGGATGGCGGTAGCGGAGCTTCCGCTGCCGCCTTTTCCTTACGAAAAGAAATCGAACAAGGAGAAATCAAATGGACGAACAAGAAAAAGAAATTGAAGAAATACTCAGAACATTTGACAAAGCACCTTCGCCTTCGTCAGAGAATAGTGTTCAAAGTCATTTTAGTGCGATTGGGGGCATTTATGACTGAGACTTTTGAGAGACATCGCTCAAATCAAAATCGTAACACGAATTGAAATGAGCAAAACTCCGAGCGAATACAGAAAATCGCTAACTTGAAAAAGTAAATTCCAGTGCAGGGGTAAATTCCACCTCACCTTAAAATTACTTGATTTTTTAGAATTTCAGAGAGCTAAATATCTATAAAACTGTTATAATAAAAGTGACTTTTCACAAAACATCTCAATTTCAGACATGGCAAACAAGCCTCTGGATATTTTGTGTGTTGGACTAAATTCCACAGGCTGCGTTCGAAAAATGTGAATTGTTAAGTTCCAGTCTGACAGCAGTTTTTTGTGTTAAGTTAGTTATTAAATTGTATCAGCTTAGGCGTCAGATTAACCTCATCGGGTGGAACCGGCCTAAGCTGAAGTGCTTTTAAGATGTCTATACCATAGTTTTCAAAAGCTGCATCATATGGCGTTCGACCACCAAGGATTTCTCTTGGAGTTGAATTTATATGATTTACAATAGTTCTTAAATCCCACTGTGTGAGGTATTCAAAGCTGCTCTTTTTAGGAAGGATCATCCGAAGCATAGTGTGTGCCTGTTCAATACCGCCTTTTTGACCGCTGCGCATAGGGTCGCAGTAGTAGATATTTGACCGCATAATGCCATTAATGCCGTTTTCAAGAGATTCTGGATCTCCAAACTCAGAGCCACGATCTGTAAGAACTGTGTTGAATAAAGTAAAAAAATCCTTCGTGCCAAGCTGGTGTTCTAACTTGTTAAAAACAAGTTTAACGGCTCCTTTGGTACATCTGTTCATAACAAATGCAAGAAACAATTTTTCGCGAGTTAAGAAAAATGTCAGGATGACGCGTTTTGAATCCTGCGATGAGTGAACCGTATCCATTTCGGCGAAGTGATCAAGTCCAAGCGACTGAAAATCAGAAAACATACGTCCTATAAAAACGGATCTGTCCTTGATCTGGGTTTTGTGTACCTTGCGGGGCTTAAATTTTACCTGACGTTTCAGATCAATATTTCTTGCAGAAAGGATACCTTTATCCAAATAGGAATACAGGGTCCTGACCGACATGTCTAGTTCCGGGTGATTTGTTATGATCTGATACGGAGACTGTCCTTGGAAGATCAGCGGTGTAATGACCATATCTTTCTGATGCAGTTCGTGTCTGGTCATGTTTATACCGGCTCTGGATTGCGAGAGACGTTCTTTGTATTTGCGATCAGCAAAAATAGGATCATAGCGGTATTTGTGGGCAATTGTGCAGTGATTGATTGCTTTTGGACATCCGTTGCACACATAAGGTGCTTTATCGAGTCGTCGGCAGCGTTCTTTAACAAAGTCCGGGCATGTCTGATTGCAGGTCGGACAAGAGGTGCATTTGACGCCACAGAGAATGATCTTGCCACATACATTGACTTTTCTACAATGATATCTGTGGATGCAAAAATTATGTGCATTGTTAAAACTACCTTTGTGATACCAGTCGCTGATCCTGTGCAGCCTGATTTCTTTTGAGATCGTTGTTGGATCTTTGCAAAGATATCTGGCAATGCTCTTAAAAGAACAGCCCGAGTTTAAGGATTTTTCAATGTACTTGCGATCTTCAAGGGTAAGGTGTTTTTGATTACCAGGAATGTATTTACTCATGATAGTTCTCCTCCTACTGCTGTCAGAGCACGACTATGAGCATAACACAATAATGTGAAAGATTAAATGCCACTTGTGCATAAGAGAATTCCACTGCATAAGGGGAGGGTGGAATTAAACATTTCAATTTTTACCGCATAAATACTGTACGAAAACGGTTGAGAAATAGAGAAGAATATCATATAATAAAAGGTAACATAGAAATGAAAATTAATGTCGTACAATCGGCATGGAAAAGAGGAGCGTATGAAAAAAAGAAGACAGCCATGGGCGCGTGTATTAGCATTAGCACTAGCTGCCGCAATGATAATGCCACAGAGCATGGATGCTGCGGCTGCCGCCAAGAAGAAGGTGAAGCTAAACAAAAAGAAAGTTGTTTTAAAAGTTGGTAAAAAGACTACGTTAAAGCTAAAGAACAACAAGAAAAAAGTAAAATGGTCCAGCAATAAAAAGAAGGTAGCGACCGTTACGAAAAAAGGTGTTGTCAAGGCAAAGAAAAAAGGAACTGCTAAGATCACTGCTAAAGTTGGCAAGAAAAAATATGTCTGCAAAGTAACGGTAAAAGCAGCTGCCACTAAAAAAAGCAATAAAAATACAAACCGTAAGAATAACAGTTCGAAAACGAATGGCGGTACACAGAAGGTGACTGGTACACCGGGTAAGAATGTAGCACTAAATGGGGATATCTTTCAGATTGGAGGACGCAATCTGACACTTGGTATGACATTGGCGCAGGTGCACACGGTATTGGGTTCACTTTCGACGGATATATTGCGTTCGGAAAAATCTCCACAGGGATTTGATGTCCTTGCATTCCGACCAAACGGTAACAACTCCAGCGTTTCGCGCGATGACAAATTTAGTACATATATTTTGCTGTATCTGAAAAGCGGCAAGGTCGTAGGTATTTGTGGTATCAGTAAATCAATGGCATATGGTTCTTTAGTAAAAGCAGGAACCGGTGCAGCTGTTTTAGAATCATCAAGCAGTTGGTCATCGGTAGAATGGTATGCAGCACATAACGATAAACACAAAGATGGAGAAGGAGCCTATTCCACAGAGACTTCCAATGCGAATGTGCTGGCGTTTGTAGATTATTATGGAACCCAGACGACTTACTGTATACAGGCGTTTGATAAAGCCTATTCTATTGATGGAATGACCAATCTTTCCAGTCAGGATGCGTCATGTACGTACAGCGATGCAGTGGTAAAGGCGATGGCAACAGAGAGTGGCGAGCTGATCAATGCATATCTCACTTTTTATGGAATGCGTTCCCTTGCGATCAATTCAAAATTAAGCGGTGTGGCACAAAGCTACAGCAACACGATGGCAAAAGCCGGTGTAACAGATGCGGCAGACATGACCAGAAGCAGTTCTGAGATTAAATCGGCGATCGTCGGCGCAGGTTTACAGTGCGGACAGTGGGGTGAGCGAATTATGGCCAACAATATGGATGCCATTGGTTTTGCAAATTCTGCTGTGCAGAGTCAGGCGGCAAGAGCGCAGCTTTGCGATGAAGAGGGACTTGGCGTTATGGGGATTGGAAGTGCAGCATATTTTGAAAATGGTGACGGTGTGTTTTACACATATTTGGTCATTGACTTTGTAGATTGTGCGAGAGTGGCATTTTAGAGTAGCTGGGATGAAATCCGTGATTTTAATGTTGTGCCTGTGGCGAATGCAAAAACTGACAAGCCGGCGGGCAGAGAAAGGAATGTGGAAATAGCATGAAAAAAGAGAGAAAGAAATGGATGAGCCTTGTGCTTGCCGGAGCGTTAGTGATCACATCGGTGTTTGTACCGGGGCAGCAGACTGATGCCAAGGCAAAGGTCAAGCTAAACAAGAAAAAGCTTGTATTGACTGTTGGTAAAAAGGCTAAATTGAAGGTGAAAGGGACCAAAAAGAAAGTAAAGTGGTCTTCTTCGAAGAAAAAAATTGCGACAGTAACTAAGAAGGGTGTTGTCAAAGCGAAGAAAAAAGGAACGGCTAAAATTGTTGCCAAAATCGGCAAAAAGAAGTATACCTGTAAAGTTGTTGTCAAGGCAAAGAAAAAGGCGAAAGTTACGTCTAAGCCAAAAGCTGTGGCAAAAGTAACTGCTAAGCCAAAAGCTACGGCGAAAGTAACTGCTAATCCGGGAACTTTACCAAGCAAGAATCCACAGGTATCCGACAATCCTTCGCAGACAACGCAACCTTCGGAAGAGGGAGACCCAACGACAGCGAAGATCATTTTGAATGATAATGTGGCAACGACGTGGAATGCATACCACAGACCGTTGAAGGATGTAACAGTAACCGAAGGGGCAACGATCCGAATTGGTTACACAGATATTTTTGACGGCTCTTTGTATTATACGAATACTTACGGTAGAGAGATGTCTTTGGATGAACTGAAAAGTCACGAAGGAGAAGAGTTTGGACAAGGTTTTTGGAAAAATCATCCTAGAAATGATCAGTCTTTTACTTTGCAGCCAGGTACGGTAAATACGATTTATGTGCGTTTGGTTGATAATATGACAGAAACCGTATATTATTTGAATTCGGATAAGATCATAGTACAGGGAGCGGCACAGAAGACACCGGAGCCATCTGCAAGTGCAGCACCAAGTGCGACACCAACGAGTGGTACTACCAGTACTCCGACGCCGGCACCAACGAGTGGCACTACCAGTACTCCAACGCCGACACCAACGAATGCGCCAACCGGTACCCCAACGGCAGCACCAAGCAAAACGCCGTCAGTGACGCCAACAGCAGCACCAAGTAAAACACCGTCAGTGACGCCAACAGCAGCACCAAGTTCATCAGGACTGACGGTAGGAAACAGACAGCTTTCGGTTGGAATGACAAAGACAGCGTTTAATAATGCACTGGCAAGTAAGTCGACTGATCTGAAACGTGAAGAAAAATCTCCACAGGGATTTGATGTGATCGCATTTCGTGAGAATGGCAATAATTCCAGCCTGAGCGGCAACCAATATGATCAGAAATATAGCACTTATATTTTGGCATATTTGCAGGATAATGAAGTGATCGGAATTACAGCAATTGCGCCGGGAATGTCTTATGCAGGCGAGGTATCTTATGGAACGCCGGCGAGTACATTAGCATCGAATGGCTGGACCAGCGTTGACTGGTATTTGGCAGGCAGTGCAGCCGGTGCATATACAAAGACGATCAAGGGAACGGAAGTTATCGCATTTGTGGATGCACTCGGAAGCAACCAGGTATATTGTATTCAGGCATTTAGCGACAGCTTTTTGGTGGATGATATGACAAAGGTCAGTGAAACGACATTGCAGTTAAAATATCCGGCAGAGGTGCAGACCGCAATGGCAACCGAAAGCGGAGAACTTTTGAATGCATATTTGGTAAATCAGGGACAAAGCGCATTCCGTATTAATACGAAGCTTAGCGCAGCAGCCAAATCTTATAGCAGCGAGATTGTTTCAGCAGGAATTATTGATGCAAGTGATGCCTCAAGATCCAGTAGTGATATTAGATCGTCGATCCGTGCCGCAGGGATAGCACCTGGCGCATGGGGAGAGCGTGTTTTGATCGGCAACATGGATGCTATCGGATTTGCTAACAGTATGATCGAGAGCAGTGGTGCCAGAGCATTATTATGGAGTGGAGATTACGCTGTTATGGGCCTGGGCGCCGGTGCATATAATGACGGAACAGTGTATTATCCAAACCTTGTTATTGATCTTATCGATAAGGTAAAATTAATTTAAGTAAAAGAGGATGACATCATGGGTAAAGAAGTAAAAACCAATGCGATGAGAATGTTGGATCGGCAAAAGATTCCGTATGAGTTGATGAATTATGAATGTGAAGAATTTGTTGACGGAATGGATGTCGCTGACAAACTTGGGCAGGATTACGAAATGACATTTAAGACTTTAGTTACATTGGGCAAGAGCGGCAACTATTATGTATATGCAATACCGGTGCATCGTGAGCTTGATATGAAAAAGGCGGCACGTGCAGTTGGTGAAAAGCATGTGGAAATGGTGCCGGTCAAAGAGATCAACAAAGTGACCGGTTATATTCGCGGAGGATGTACTCCGATCGGTATGAAAAAGCAGTATACAACGGTGATTCATGAGAGCGCAAAACAGCAGGACAAGATTGCTGTGAGCGGCGGAAGAAGAGGCGTACAGATTCTTCTGCAACCGGAGGATTTAGCGAAAGCATCCGGGGCGACTTTTGCGGATATTATTAAAGAAGAGTGAGGTATTAAATGTAACTGTTGACAGATAGTTGGAGGAAGGAGAAAGAAGTGAAAAAGAAATCATGCACAAGAGCTTGGTGCGGCGTGCTGGCGGCGGCATTAGTGGTAACTTCCACATCATCGGTTATGCTCGCCGAGGCAGCAAAGGCGCCAAAGCTCAACAAAAAAACGATAACTTTGCGCGCTGGGGCCAAAAAACAGCTCAAAGTGAAAAATTTAAAGAAAAAGCAGAAGGTAAAGTGGAAATCCAGTAAGAAAAAAATAGCGACAGTCAGTAAAAAAGGACTGGTAAGGGCGAAAAAAATAGGAATAACAAAAATTGTTGCAAAAGTAGGCAAAAAGAAATTGGTTTGTCACGTTCGAGTATTGCCGAAAAAGATAGTTATTAGGAGACCAAAACCAATGCCTGT
>OIWT01004345.1_pt1 | contig 11607 bp, 19 predicted proteins | sample 1587701 | NCBI WGS metagenome assembly OIWT01 (sample SAMEA3888904, study PRJEB22519) | human gut metagenome | biome: human gut; feature: human-associated habitat; material: faeces | place: Denmark | collected 2009 | reverse complement strand
CCGTCGATGTTGGTGGTCTAGGATGAATTGGCAGAGGGACGCGCACTTGGATGTAGCAGATGCCGTTAGGATTACTGCTGTACAGAACGACGCAGTCGCAGGGAATCTCCTCGTCCTCCTGCAGATAAAGGATGTCTCCCACCCGCAGTTCGGCGGATGTGATTTCAACCACCATGTTGCCCCGGAGTACCTTCACCTTAGCGCCGTTCGCCTTCTACCCGTGAGGGAGACGCAACACGCCAACCCTGTCCGCTTTCGCTCGCTTGATGTCATCGCTGGCTTCTCTGGCGGCAGACACGGAGAAGATGAATATCAAAGGGAGCCACGTCGTCCACGGATTGTTCACAGAGATGGTGTTGAACAGCTACGACATCACCCGCAACGCCTTACCACTACTTGCAGAATCGCAATCATGAGAAAGTAGCAGTTCATCGGCTGGCTAGCTCTCATTCAACCGCTGCGGGCCCTACTGGAACTGCTCGTAGAGATTCTTGAACAGGAAACTCCACGGAGTGTACTTGGTGTTGCACACGACGTTCGAGCAGAACGACGGATTCTCCTTGTTGACTAAGACGCTTCCTACGCGTGACTCCCCACTCGGCGTCCCGTGGCCTACTGACGGAAGTGCTCATTCTCAGCAGCAAAGGCTTTCTGGTGGAGTCTGTCTTTCTCGTGTACCATGTGGGGACTGCATAGAGGCCGCTCGGAGAAACGGATTGTTCGGGGGTGTAGCTCAGATGGTAGAGCGCTCGCTTAGCATGCGAGAGGTAAGGGGATCGATACCCCTCTCCTCCATTTTACTTTTTCCCTTTCGAGCAATGAACCGATCCTTCCTGCTGTGCTGTTTTATTCTCCTTGCCCTGGCCTGTTCGGCCGAAGTGGCAACGTCGTGTTCGGGGAGATGGCTGATGCGCTAGTGCGGACAAGCAAAACAACGTCGTCGCGATCCCTGCAGCCCAAGAGAAGGCAGTCGCTGCTAGTAGCTTCAAACGGGATCGTTCACAGTAGATACTCCCGAAATGGAGAGTACGAAGGAAATGAAGAATAGCCCCGTGGTACTGAACGTGAAGGGAAGACGGATGTGGTGAGGATTAGGTCAAGGGAAAGAAGGCTGCTCCGGCTCAGCAGTCCTGGCTGTCCGGCTTCCTCAAGACGTTCGCCATGATCCTGAGCATGGAGATCGGTGACAAGACGTTCTTTATTGGTGCTATTCTCGCGATGAACAACAACAAGTGGATGGTGCTGATTGGCTCCGTCGCTGCGCTTGTTGTCATGTGCGTTATTTCCTGCCTCATTGGTCTCTCCGCTCCCATCCTGATGTCTCGTGAGATCAGTGTAGTCGTGGCCTCCGTCCTGGTATCTGCACAGACTCGTCGTGAACCGTAGTTTGTGTTCTTCGGCGTGAAGATGATTATCGAAGGAGTCAAGAACAAGGAGAAGTGCTGTTCACTGCACTATCCTTATGGATAGCTCTGTCCAGGACGAGTACGACGAGGCGGAAGAGTCCATCAAGCAGCACGAGCGATCCCGGTCATCGCGTGTCCCAGACCTCATCCGTAGCGGGACGAACGAGTCTGACGCGGAGTCCGGCCTGCTTGGAAAGAAGAAGGAGGTGGCGGAGAAGAGTGCTTGCGATTGGGGCAGTGTCGAATTATTCTTCCTCTCTGACGAGTAGATCATCCTGCGCACGTTCGTCATGGTGTTCTTCGCCGAGTGGGGCGACCGCTCGCAGGTAAGGGCACAGACGCAGCATTCCACCTAGTTCTCCACCATCATTCTGGCCGGAACGCATCCCGTTTCTTCCGGTGCTCACGTGTGCAGGGCGTGACGCGTAGTGGTCGCTGGAGCCTCCTGTGGGTACCTCATCGCGTCGCTGTGCGGCGTGCTGGGAGGCCACTTCTTCGCGAAGGTCATCTCGCCGCGTGTGATTTCCATCTCGGGAGGCATTCTCTTCATCCTCTTCGCCATCCAGATTCTGATCATGAAGGACTGTTCTGTTTCCTCAACAAACCCGCGCTAAATAAACAGCTTCGCCACGACACTCTCCTCGCTCAGGTACCCCGCGTTGCGGCTGGCGAACGCGAAGTTCCCCGGCTCCTCCTTCAGCAGGCGGTTGAACTCGCTCTCGTACGTGATGCCCACGATGCGGTTGAACTGCTGCCGCGTCTTCACCAGCTTCGCCTGCAGCATGCGCATCATCGCCACCACCTTCGGGTCGTAGTGGCGCTGCAGCACGTACAACTCCCACAGGTAGCTCTCCAGCGCGTGCGACTGCTGGATGTCGTTCGTCGCGTTGTCGAACGGGTCGAACGCCGCCTTCTGGCGGATCACTTCCTTCACCGCTACGCCTCACGCCCCCGCCACGCCCGCACTCTTCATCGCGTATTCCACCTTCGGCTGCTTCGCCGGGCACTCCGGCTCCTTCTCGCCGCGCTGTCGTTTCAGCTCCATGCGCTTCAGCACGCGCTTCAGGATCTCCGAGGACAGCTCCGCGCTGGGCCGCTCCGTCATGCGGTGGTCGTCCACCTCTGCCGCCACCTCCTCCTTCTCACTCTCTTCTTCACTCTCTTCACTCTCTTCTTCATCCTCATCCTCTAACTCCTTCGCCGGGGCCACCTCGTCCTCCTCTACGCCGGGCAGCATCTTGCGCACGCTCACCACGTCGTACACGTCCTCCTTCTCGCCCACCTGCACCAGCGGGTACAGCGACGAGTGGTAGCTCACCAGCTCCGTCAGCAGCGGCACCACGAACAGCGCCGTGGAGGGCGCCGACACCACCGCGATGCGCGCCAGCCGCTTGCAGAAGGCCGCCAGCACCAGCGCGGGCACGGCGGAGGAGCGCAGCGAGCGCACCAGCAGCGCGAGGAAGCGTTGTCGGTACCTTGGAGTGAGCGAGAAGAAGAGAACGCACTTCATGGAGAAGACCTTCTCGTCCAGCAGCGAGTAGAGGCGGTCGAAGTAAGCGGGGTAGTTGACGCCGTAGTGTGTGATCATCTCGTAGAGGCTGCTCAGCGACATTACCGACAGCACGCCGCCGTAGTCGAAGCACGCCGTCAAAAAGTCCGTGAACTGCATGGGCGACGCCAGGTACGGCAGGAACTCCGCGTCCATCTTCATCAGCACGTACTCGAGCGTGGACTGCGTCAGGTCGCGGCGCAGCACCTCCTCCAGCAGATCCGTGAAGTTCTTCTTCTGCTGCGCCAGCTTCGCCAGCGCCGCGGGGAACACGCCCAGCGCCTTCACCTCCTCGTCCACCGGCGTCTTCATCAGAGAGAGGACGTACAACACGCGCTTCTCCAGCTCGTCGCTACGCCTCACGCCTCGCACGAAACGGCACGACTCCGGGGACGGCTCGGCGTTGGTGCGCTGCGTCAGGGCGAAGCGGAGACTGTTGATGGTGTGGTATTTGATGTCCGTGTACTCGAAGTACTCCTGCGCGTCACACCCCATATGAACGCCTGCTTCTTTGAGGCAGATGCGAAGTTCGTCGGGTAGTGGGTTGAAGGTCAGGAGTTCGGCAACAATCTGCGTGAGAGGGGTGGAGGGAGGCCAACCTTTCGGTAGTAGGGAATGTCGAAGCGGGGCGAGGGTGCCATCTCCTTGTAGTCGCCCTTCTGGCAGAAGGACATCGCCGTGCGGAAGGCCGTGATCTAGACATCAGTGAAATGTTGATTGTCCACTTGGCACACTTTGTCCTCCACACCGATGAGCGAGAGCAGCTCGTCCCTAAACGCGTCGTAGCGATTCAGCAGCCAGACGCGATACTTTTCGATGGCATCGTTCACTACGAGTTATGACCGTTCGCGAAAACAGGACGCTTGGCCGAGGCATTCATCGTTTTAGGGCGGAGGTAATTCTTGTCAATAATCTTGGTGAACAGACGGCGAAGCGACTGAATCGCGGCGATCACAACTTCATAACTCTAAACGGATGAGCAGGCAATTCAAAACGCTTTACGTTCTTTTCATCGTCGAGGTACTTCAGCAGTTCGAGGATGTCTATGGTACCTTAGGAAGAACGCCAAAACCGAACCCTTCGTGTTCTGGACATTGCTGTCGACACTCTTTTCGAGCTCACGAATCCGTTTCACCACGTTACTGGCCATTGAACCTCACTCTAGGAGAGAAATGGGAGGAAATAGCCGCAGTCCAGCGTAAATCGGGGGTCTTTTTGGAGTCGGTTTGACGAGCCATCATTTTGAATATGTCCAATCCCGACGCGCAGCAAACCGAGGAGGGGAAAGTCGACTTCGAGGAGGAGGCCCCTAAGGTGGAGAAGGACAACTCTTTGGAGGAGTTGAACAAGGAGTTCGAAGCCATCGACGCGGAGCAGGCGAAGAGTTTGAACGAGGTCAAGCAGCTGGCTGCCGAAGTGGGGACGCGGTGCGGATCTGAGGCGTAGAATAAGGAAAAGATCGAGGCGGCAATCCAATTACCTACAAATACCGACAATATAGAAGAGAACAGTGTGTTCGTGAAGGGAGTGGACTACGGCGTGACTCCCCAGGAGTTGATGGAGTACTTCAGCACTTGCGGCGCCATTTCCCGTATCAAAATCCTCACCACAAAGCAGGGAGCGCCGAAGGGGTACTTGCTGTGAAAGGGGTGTTAGGCGTAGGGCTGCCTATATAGAGTTCACGGATCCCGAATCTGTGAAGTCCGCCCTGATGTTCAGCGGAAATACGTTCCACGAGCGCGAACTCACCGTGGAGCCGAAGCGGAAGAATCTGCCCCGCTTCATGCTGAAGAGAGGCAGAGGTCGCGGCCGCGGTGGCTACCACCGTGGCGGTTTCCACCCCTATTAGCCAAACAGCCATTGTCTTGCTTGTTGAACAAAGAATCGACATACTCGTCGTCGACGGCCTGGACTGCAAGGGCGTCGCCTTTACGGGCGTCGCGCTCACCATGGTGGCGCCTCTCCCCTTGGCGGGGGGAATCACGACCAGCGCTGTGTCGCAGCCCATACGCACCACGGGGAGCAGCACGGGCTGTCCGGGAGCGCGGTCCGGCATCTGCACGTACATCGCCTCGGGGAACGAGTCGGGATCTACAGGGAATACATCTCACCGAAACCAACTCGTATTGTAGGGCACGGCCATCACGACGCACGGTGCCGGGTAGAGCAGCGCGATCTGCGACGCGTTCTGCGTGGTGTTGATTTGTGGAACTCCCTGCGGATTCTACACTGAAGGATACGCAGATGCGCTACCTGAGGCTGGATCTGTACGGAGCCGGGAGAGGACACGTTCACCTGGGGCATGGGGGACATGTTGCCCGTGGTGTAGCCCTTGGCCAGATAGGAGAGTTTATTTATAGCCACTTGCTGTCTTCCCACTTTTGTGTTGGATACCACGTCCACTGCGGCCAGGTTTGCCGCAGCATCGATGGCAGAAATGATGCCGGTGTACGCGTTCCCCTACGGGGTACTCCGAGGCACGGTCCTTACGTCCGCGGTGAAAACGATGAGATCTCCCGTCTCCACGGGGATGTTGTTCTGGGTGGTCACTACAACGTCACTCTCTCGGCACCCGCGTTCCTACAGCGTCTTTTTACGATTTGGAACGAATTATGTTTCACCTCCACCTGCTTTCCCGTGTTATCCAGAGTGATCAACACGCACGAGGGACTCGCCGCCTCGACCGTCCCCTGGAACGACTGCCCCTAGCCATGACGGAACCCTCCTATCTCCACCTGATTGACGATTTGAATACGATCCCCTTTACTGGCGAACTGATTCCATTTATTGTCGATTGAGCTGTATGTGAAGGTAACGGACATGGTCGTTGTCCACGCGTCGATTGGTTCTGCCTTCTTTCCCTGCCCCCACAGCCCCCCGATTCGAGTCCTCGTCGCGTCTCCGATTTTTGTCATTTCTTCTCTCCCGCTTGTCAAAGTGTCTTATCAATGATGACAACTGCCCCGCTCTCCACTTTTCTTTTCTTGCATTTTGGATGAACGAGTGCGATTGCTCATGGAAATGGCTCTGCGACTGTCAATGGAACGCATCCTCCCTCCGTTCGGACTCCGTCGACCACCCCGAGACAGTGCACGCAGACGAATCCTTCACATACAACGGCCTGTCGTATTTTGACTATCAGAAGGCGTGGAACGACTGCGAGGAGCTCGAAAAGGTTTCATGCGGGAACAAGTACTTCTACGGTGAGTCGATCCTGTCCACCCTCTTCCAGCCGACCGCTCCACCGGATCCGTCCATTCTGAAGCGGGTGGAGTCCGACGTGCTGTCGATTGTCAACGCTTGCCAGTCCCCTTTAGGCTGCTCCCGCTTTTCCTCCCTTGTTTCGCAGATGGAGAGCTTTCTTATTTGCATGCTGGGCCATTTCGCCCAAGAGATTCGATTCTTTGCAGTGGTGCTGCTGAATTGCCTGTACGCCTCCTCCCCCTCTCTGACGTAGGTACGATGGCCACGCCTGGCAGCTGGAGAGCGCGCTCCCCGTGACGCTGGCGGAGGTCGGGGACCCCATCTCCCTTTCCGTCGAAGCGGCTTCCTGCTCCTGCGACGACCTTCTCCTGTTCTTCACCGTCCCCTACTCCTCCTTCCACCAGAACGACTACCACCCCTTCCGCATCATCCACTCCCACTCCCTCACGCTCCAGTCCCGCACGGACGACTCCTCCTGCTTCGTTCCGCGCGAGTCGCTCGGGTGCTTCGCCCTCCCCGGCTACTACGACTGGGTGGTGCGGCGCGTGTCCACGAGCGAGGTGCTGCGGCGCGGACGGTTCGTCGTGCTCCCCAAGGGCACGCGCTCGCACTGCTTCTACGAGGTGCCCAGCGACCTGGAGATCGCCAAGCGCGCCGACCCCGCGAAGGCGACCAAGTCCACCTTTTCCTTCCTGCTGGACATGATTCCCTCCCTGGCGGACAAGGGCGTGGACGTCGTGTCCATCGGCGTCTCCTCCGCTCACTCCTCCTCTCTCCACGTGCTCCAGGATGACGCCGAGCGCGACGGGCTGGGACTCCATGCAACAGATTCCGCAGATTCCTCGCCCTCGGAGTTCTCTGACTCCTCTGCGCGGGTGGGGCTGGCTCTCCAGAGCAGCGAGAGTGAAATCAGCTCGGAGGGAGAGGGAGTAACAATTACGACAAGTGAACAGAGTGCACCAAGCGATTCGGCTCCCTTCTCCTCGCCCAACGGCGTGCAGTTCGGCACGGCCGACGAGTTGCGCCGCGTGGTCACATCGTCCTTCTTCGCCTCGCCATTCACCCGTAGCCTGCGCGAGCACCGCATGGAGCTCATGCTCAGCATCAACGCCAGCGTGTCGCACGAGGACCGCCAGGCGCGTACACCCGTGCTATACGACAGCGGCGCGGGACTGGTGCCCCACCCCGGCACGGACGGCTACGAGACGCAGTGGGAGAGCGAGGTGCTGCCCAACTACCGGCTGGTGGCCCAGCGGCGGGGGCGTGAGGCGTAGAGAGAGGAGTGGGACCGCGCGATCCGGCAGCTGGAGCAGTGCGTGGAGCAGTACGGCGTGCGCTGCTTCTTCTTCCAGGACGGACAGGCGTGGCCCATTCTCCTGGAGACGGACCTCCACGCCGTGGCGTCCGCGGAGGCGGCGATGGAGGGCCGCGTGGTGATTCAGAACGAGGAGTGCGGGTGGGTGCGGGCGTGCGGCGTGAGAAGCAGGTACTGGAACTGCACGGCAGCCCTGCGCAAGGAGTACCCGAACCCCTTCCTGGTGAAGATCGTGCGCGCCATCACCGAGAAGGTGCCCGACGCGCTGTTCTGCAGCAACGGTCGCTGTGCAGAGAGGCAGTCACGCGTAGCCTACTGGGGCCGGAGCCAGGACCTGCTTCGCTGCGGCGTGCTGCCCTTCTGCGACGGGCTGCTGTCCTCGCTGTGCGCCGCGCGCGGCGTGGAGGTGACCAAGACGGGCGTGGTGGAGCAGCGGTACGTTTCCTTCTCCCGGCTGAGGCGTAGCCACTCCGACGCGCCGGTCGACCTCTTCGACGTGTCGTCACGCGAATCGCACATCGGCTCGCCCATCGCAAACGCGCCTTTCTACACCGTGCACTTCCTCTGCAACGAGAACACGCCCTACCCCAGCGCCACGCTGCACCGAGCCACGTGGCCGGCCGTGTGTCTGCTGTTCACGCTGCCCTCTCTCCTCTCCTGCTTCTACTGCGAGGACGAGGGTCGCAGCTTCAAGATCACGGCGGACGACGAGGCGCGGCGCCAGTCGCGGTCCTCGCGCCTGCACAGCCGAACGGTGAGCATGGGCTCCATGGGCTCCATGGGCGACGAGGAGCAGGCGGAGAGAGTGGCTGAGGTGATGAAGATCGCTCCGGAGGAAGAGACGCGTGGGCGGTGGTTGAGTGACTGACCCGTAGGATGGGAGCCGCACTACGCCGCGCGTGCTGGGAGAAAGGGTGGGAGCGGAAACAAACCATGAAGCGTAGTGATCAACTTCCACTTCGAGGTGGAGGCGGCGGTGACGCAGGTGTTCCTGGTGGGGTCGTTCAACGACTGGAACCCTGCGAGCGACGAGATGGTGCTGCGCCGCACGGAGAACAAGCAGAACGTGTTCGAGCTGTACTTGGAACTGTACGCGGGGCTGTACTACTACAAGTTCTTCATCCCCGCGCAGCACCGCTACGTCTGCGACCCCACGAACGCCAGCAAGGTGAGCGACAGCTTCGGCGGCTTCAACAGCGTGCTGGAGATCCCGATCCAGACGCACATCAAGCACCCCTACCTGCAATCCGCGCAGCTGAAGGCCGACACGTGGTGGGGTGTGGATGAGGAGGCGGATCCAAACGTCCGCACCGTCTCCTACGACAATCTGGGCATTCTGGCCTCGGCGCCGCGGCGTGGAGGAAAGGACGGTGCGATGAAGCGCGTAGGCGAAGCGAATGGAGCTGACACGCAGGTGACGTCGTGGGTTCGCGAGTCATCTCCTACGCGCTCCGTCTCGGGCAGCACCGCCTCCTTCAGCATCTCCTACACGGAGCTGGACAAGGTTGTTGCCACTCGTCCGACTCACGCACAGCTGGACCGTCTGGAGGACGACGTGCGCGCGTCCATCGGGCCGCAGTACGGCTTCGACCTGCGACGCATCAGCGACCACTACAAGTTCTTCCGCGAGCTGCGGGCGCGTTACGCCGTGCTGCGCGAGGGCGAGTTCATCCCGCTCCACGTAAAGCCCATTACTGCGAAGGTGGCGGCATTCTGCCGCTTCCGCGAGGGCGAGATCTTCATCGTGGTGGCGTCCTTCGAGTCGGAGCCGACCACGGTCTCTCTGGGGCTGGACGAGCTGCTGCTGCCGCTGCACTGGATGCGGGAGCACTCGCGGGAGGACGCGGGGCTGTGGGCGGTGCACTTCGTGCAGAAGGACATGCGCGTGCTGGTGGGGTGAGGCGTGGCGCGTGAGGTGTAGTGGAGCAACCAGGAGCTGTACTCGCGCATCCTGCGCCTGCCGTTCCTGCCGTTCGACTTCGCGCTGGTGCACATGGAGTACAAGGCGGACGTGTCGCCGGCGGAGTGGACGCACTTCCTGGGCCAGAGCCTGGAGGACCTGGAGGCCATCCTGGCGTCGACGCGGCCCGTGGGACAGCAGTTCTACCAGGGCCAGCCGGTGTGGAACAAACGCATGCTGAAGGAGGAGGAGGTGCTGGGCGAGCTGCACAACAACTCCATCTTCACCTCCGCCTGCAGCGCTCTGGAGGCGTTCGTGAACTCGGAGGAGACGGACACGCTGGGAACGATGCTCCAGTGGTTCTGGGACGTGTGCGACCGCTGTGGTGGTGAGTGTGTGTGCTGTCAATGACACGAAGTGGAGAGTGAGGCGCGGCGCCTGCGCGTGCTGCGGGAGGTGGTGTTCTACTGCAGCTACCGCTTCAACGGCGTCACAGACAAGCACTCCAACACGGAGCTGGTGGACCGCAACGACCTCGTGCTGGCGGCCCTTCGGCGCATCGCTCAGTCCGGTGGCTTCTTCCTCTTCATCTCACGGGTAGGTGGCCTGCGTGGCGAGATCGCTCAGGGCCTTCTGAAGGCGAACGCGCTGGGGCCGATCGTGCTGATCACGCCGGAGCTGGGCAAGTGGTCGACGGTGGGCGGTCTGGGCGTGATGGTGGACAACCTGTCCAAGGCGCTGGCCAAGCAGGGCGAGGAGGTGATCGTGATCAGTCCGTACTACGACAAGGACCGCTACGGCAACACGGAGTAAGGCGAGCGAGAGCGACTGAGGCGCAGCTACTTGAAGAAGGACGACATTCTCTTCGAGGAGACACTCCCCATCCAGATGCCCTCCGGCGAAACGCTCGAGGTGGGGTTTCACCGCGGGATGATCAGCCGCGTCACCTACGTGTTCTTCCACCACGCCAGGACCTTCTCGCGGCCCTACCCGAGCGGCTCGCCTGCCTTCATGATGCAGTGTCCGCCTCGCCGCACCGGCTGACGCATAGGCCAAGTCCTGATGGCACTGGCGCCGCTCACCTACTGCGCCGTACACGCCATCCAGCCCAGCGTGGTGGTCACCAACGACTGGCCCTGCGGGCTGGTGGCTGCCTACGCGCGCATCTTCTACGGGGCCACCTCCGTGGCGGGCGCGTCGTTCTTCCACATTGTGCACAACCTGGACGACAGCTACGAGGGCCGCATCTACCCGCAGGGCGAGGACCGGCTGGCGGAGGTGCACGGGCTGCCGCTGCAGCTGCTGCAGGACCCGTACTGGCAGGCGAACATCCTCAACCCGTCGCGCTGCGTGCTGCTCGCCACGGACACCTGGGGCACGGTGAGCTGCACCTACCAGCAGGACATCACGCATTCCTCCGCGCTGGCGCCGCTGCTGCGGCGGTTCCCACAGCCCTTCTCCTCGCCCAACGGCGTGCTGGTGTTCGAGAAGAAGATGAAGTACGCGGGCCTGGCGACGCACACGCACAACACGGCGAAGCTCTTCGTGCAGGAGAAGTACTTCGGCGCGGAGAATCTGGCCATTCCCCTGCTGGTGTTCGTGGGCCGCATCACGGAGCAGAAGGGCGTGCACCTGATCTGCGAGGTGGCCGAGGAACTCATCGTCTCCTGCAACCGCAACATCCAGATCATCGTGGGCGGCATCGCCAACGACAGCGACCCCTACGGCCGCTACTGCATGAGCAAGATGGAGTACCTACGCACCTACTACGGCGACTGCTTCTGGGTGCGGGCAGCGGCCGGCACTCACCACTAGGCCAACCCGCACGAGTTCTTCACGGACGGCTTCGTGTGCAACCTGGCGGCGGACTTCGGGCTGATGCCCTCGCTGTTCGAGCCCTGCGGCATCGTGCAGGACGAGTTCTTCGTCGCGGGCACGCCGGTGATCGCCTTCAGCACGGGCGGGCTGAAGGTGGAGCCTTGCCAGCGGCGTGAGGCGTAGGAAACGGTGCGCGACTGGGACGCGAAGAGTCCGCTGCCCAACGGCTTCCTGTTCCAGGAACACAGCTACCGCGACTTCCTGGGCACGATCCGCCGCGCGCTGGGCGTGTTCGCCAGCACGAAGGAGTGGGTGTGATGAGAAGGTGTGAGATGCAGGTACGAGCAGCTGCGGGACAGCACGCGGCAGACGACCATCGAGGTGATGGACCAGGCACGGGACTACGTGAGCGAGT
>OIWT01004343.1_pt1 | contig 11609 bp, 6 predicted proteins | sample 1587701 | NCBI WGS metagenome assembly OIWT01 (sample SAMEA3888904, study PRJEB22519) | human gut metagenome | biome: human gut; feature: human-associated habitat; material: faeces | place: Denmark | collected 2009 | reverse complement strand
TCCTGCCGAGATCGCGGCAAGAATGAAAGCTGTCAATGATGGCGTGTCCCATGATCTGGTCTGCGTCCATGCGTGGAGTGACTTCTCCGGAAAGAAAGGCGCTGCCGCCGCTCTCCAGTGCATCTCTTCTGCAGGTGATACCTATAAGGCGGTTTCTGTCCAGGAACTAATCTGGCGCATACGTATGAAAGAACGTAAAGAACAGACTCTCAAGTATCTGAAAACCATAAAGTAATACTTGCAAATACTGAAAGAGAGGCTGACTGGATTGCCGGTCAGCCTCTCTTTCAGTGTGTATGGTATATTATTCCCGCGCCTTCAGAACCAGGTCTTTCAGAATTAAGTAGCGGTCGTTGTTGCTTGAGGTTGAATGGAAGTACTCCATATCAGCGAATGTCATTGACTTGAGGTCATCGGAGACCGTCAGGACGACATCCTGTCTCGAACTTGATGAGTGCCCGCTTCCTACCAGCACACCTGACAGCACTATCTGGTGCGTCTTCGGGAGCCAGACATAGGACACATCCCCGCTGTTCAGCCTTTCTGTGTCTGCGGTGACGATTATGCGAGCCTTGCCTTTGACAGTTCCGCCGGATGTCCTGTTCAGGTACAGCTCGAACTTGCCTGTGCATCTGACACCGTTCCATACTCCGGCATCGTCCTGCTCGCCGATGAACGTAAGTGAACCCGTCCATTCTGCTGCTGCGACCTTCGTGTAGGTCATGGAGGACATGTCTATGATATATGACGAGCCGTCGCTTGCAGTCACGATGTTCCGGTCTATGGTATATGTGCCGTCTGAAGCTCCGCCAGCATTGCCGAACCCGTCCAGTACGAGGTCTGCGCCATTTCCGTCAGCCGGCTTGTATGTGCCGGCCTCATTGCCGCTCATCGTGAATACAGGCTTGCTGTCTGCTGATGAATGGCTGTACTTGAACAATGCCTTGTCCCCATCGTATGCGATGGCTGTGCATGCTCCGGCGATAGAGGCGCCTGACGTAAACTTGAGGTTTACCTTCGTCACCTTGAGGCTCTGGATCTCAATATAGTACCAGCTCCTTGTACCGTTCTTTTCCAGCTCTGCAAGATAGCGCACACCATACTGGTCAGTGGCTGCGCAGAAATAGCTGAAGTCATCCTTGCTTACGAAATAGTACTTCAGGTAGTCCGGTTTCGGCATCTGGAGGTTCGTGACATAGGTGAATGCGTCACCGTTGTCAAACCATTTTCCGCTTACGCCGAAGTCCACCTCGCCGAATCCGTTATCGCTGTACTCGCGCAGATATGAGAACGTGTTGTCCTCCTCGTTGAACTCGTAGCAGCCGTCGAAATCGAACTTGTTCTCATCTGTGGATTTTGCGAAGAAGGAGGTGTTGCCCCTCATGTCGAGAGAGAATGTCGGGGTGGAAGACTTGAACATGTTGTTTTCACCCACGATGATCTGGTATCCCTTGTAAGTGCCTGTGAATGACTTGCCAATGTAGTCGCTCTTCTCATGCGCCACGGTCGATATCGTTATCGGCTCGTCAGGCATCTCTATTTTCCAGCATCCGTTCGGAGCAGTCTCGTCGCTCTCCAGCCATGTCACTTCCAGATCAGTGCCGCTTTCCGTGACAGCCTTGAGGTCTGCGGTGTATCCGAGCTCGCCTCCGTAGAGGAATTTGACTGAATAGCCCTTCCATGCATCATATACTACAGGGTCCGCATCCCAGTTGTCACTGCTGTTGAGCATGGTTATATATGTGTTCTCGGCCTGGTTCACGGTTATGACATGCTTGTCCAGGATTATCTTGCAGTCGATGGTCACATCTTCAGCCGGCATCTTGAACTTGAAGGTGTATTCGTTGTCGATCACCCGCTCGGATGAAAGCTCGCATGCATTGCCGTTGAACGTGACGGAACCGACCTTCACCGCCTCGTAGCCCTCGTTCATTGTGAACTTGACCTCGATTTCGGAATCGACAGCTCCCCATTCCGGTCCTGAGACCTTGCAGGTATCACCCTTGTCCGTGTAGTAGATGCGGTAGTTGTCAGGCTCGTTCTCTATGACGATTATGCTTACTTCCACATTCTTCTCGGGCATGGTAAACCTGTAGCTGCATTCGGTGCCGCTGCCAGCGATCTTCTCACAGGCGATGCTGTTGGCTGTTACGAATGCGACGTGGTAGTTCTCCTTTATGACATTGACATCCACTGTGACTGTCTCGCCAGGCTCTGCCTTGTCAGGGGCTGTATATGTGCACAATGTGTCGGCATAATTCACCACGATGCTGTAGGCATCCGTCTTTCCTCCCTGCCCGTTTTCACTGCAGCCGGCAAGGAATATGCCTGTCACTCCTGCGGCGATATATAGAAGTTTCTTGAAAAGGTTCATGTTAAATTACATTATAGGATTCTTGATATGAAGCCGGATGCGCAGGATTTTGATGATGGTGAGTTCCTTACTTCGGAAGGTATCTCGCTTCTGGTATAGATGCTTACGAGTCTGCTTCCCGCATCTGAAGTAAGTGTGAGAGTGTTTCCGTCAGCGCTTACTGAGAACCCGTAGCCGGAGTTCCAGACTTCGCCGTCATTATAGCATCCAGTCATGAAATCGGTGCCTGCGGAAAATGTCCCTGACAGACGCTCGTAAGTGTTGCTGTCAAGATGCTGCCAGATATTGAACTTCCCGTCAGCCATAAGCTCCAGATAGACATCGAATCCGTCCGGCTTCTCTCCGGACCATTCCGTAAGATGCCATTCGCCGACTACGGCGCTGTTTACCTCCGGGCTGTCATTGCCCGATGAACAACCTCCGAGAAGGCAGCTTGCCATGACGGCCAGAACAGATATTATGTATTTGATGTATTTCATATTCTATATTGATTTATAGCCACCTGCTGTTCGCAGACTCGCGTGAAACAATGGAGAACTCCTTGGTGATTTCCTTGCCTCCGGTAGCGGCTGATGAACCGGCAGAGGTGCCGCCGGCTATAGCTTTGATGGAGATGCGGGCGGTGCCCGGATTCAGGCAGGTGAACACCAGCTGCCCGTTTATCATCTCAGGCATCTTCCCGATTCCGAGCTTCTTCATATCTTCAGCGGACATCGACACCTTGGTATAGGTGAGATTCTTTGCAGAGCCGCCGAATATGCTTGTCAATATGATTCTCACCTCCTTCCTGGCGGTTACTGTCACACATGGTGTCCCTTCTACCTGCATGAGCAGCTTATATGCGTCGATAAGGCCTGTACCCATCTGCCCAGCATAATCCTCCAGGTCGATTTTCTTTCCTGTATTCTTGATGCCTTCGAGCCTGGAGTCAATGTCATTGACAGATGTGAGCAGCATTGACATGAACTCCTCCCTGGTGAAATGCTTGCCTTTCGCAAGTGCGTAGGAGAGGCCGAGAGCGGCGACGCCCGAAACATGAGGGCACGCCATCGAGGTGCCCTGCATATAACCGTAGTCTTCACCTTTGGATGTCTCGGAACATACTGTGGAAAGGATGCCTGCACGTTCTCCTCCGACAAACCCGATGGTCTCTCCGCCAGGTGCGGCGATGTTGCAGCCCGCTCCGTAGCAGGTGTAGTATGTCGGAAGATAGTCAGGCGAGATGGCTGTTACGGAGATGCACTCCCTGTATCCTCCAGGGTAGTTGGAGGAATTCGCTCCGTTGTTTCCTGCCGCATAGACGGCAATTCCGCCGTCAATTGCATCGCAGTTCTTCTTGCTGAAGAAATAGTTCAGGGCCTCGCACAGAAGCGGCGATTCCTCCTCGAAGGCCGCATCGGATGTGAAGTTCGACTGGGCGTAGCCGTATGAGCACTGGAGGATGGAGGCGCCATGGTCAGTGGCATACTTGACGGCTTGCGCGGTGCTGTAGTCATTCGTGGACTCCGTGCCGGAGAAAATCTGGCAGGACATGATCCTCACGCCGTCACCTTTGCCTGTGCCGCCGGCTATGCCTGCCACGCCGATGCCGTTATTGTTTACAGCTGCCACGGTTCCCGCGACATGTGTGCCATGACCGGAGTCACTCTGCGGCACACCGCTGATGACTTTGGTCACGTTCCATGTGATAGGACCGTCATCCACGAAGTTATATCCGTGAATATCGTCAACATATCCGTCGCCGTCGTTGTCAATGCCGTCGCCGTCCACCTCTCCTTCATTGACCCACATGTTCGCTGCAAGGTCCGGATGGGTGTATTTAACGCCTTCGTCCAGCACAGCGACGATTACTCTCGGGTCTCCGCCGGTGAGCTTCCATGCATCCACCACATCGACATCCGCGCCTCTGCGGGCTGTCGTCGCGATGGCAAGGTCAGCGTTGTTTATGTAGTTCCACTGCGATGGAAGCTGCGGGTCGTTGAAATCTGACTTGATTATGCCTGCTGTTGCCTGGGAAGGGGAGAGCCCATATACCTTGTCGTCTGAAGCCTTGCAGAGCTTTGCGCTGAACTGAAGTTTGTTGATTTCAGCTACGGAGGCAAGCCTCTCTGCTGCCTCATTCAGATCCTGTCCGTCTGCGAAGCGGATGACATACCATCTGTGAAGTCCAGCAGCCCTTGTCTCGGTCTCGCTTGACTTGTTGACTGGGAAGACACGCTCCAGGCTTATCGCATGAATCTCGTCTAGTACTTCATCAAGATTGTCGATGCCGCAAGCGGCTCCTGCCGATTTCGTGGCAATGCGCTCCGCAGCTGCCTTCTCTATGGCCGGAACGGCGTCCTCATTGAATTTTACGATCAGCATCCCGCTTTCTGCATTCTCCGAAGTATTGCAGATCTTCGGCGAGACGTTGACTTGTGACGGGCCTTCAGATGGCTCCCGCAGAGCTTCTGTGCTGCAGGATGCCATCACGAGAGCTGTCAATATCAGAAATTTTCTATTGTTTTGCATATCTGTTCTATGTTTCTAAAAGGCGCGTACACCGACGAACCTGAAATCCTTATCTACGTATCCGCTTTCACCGCTGCTTACTTTGGTTACCATTACCTCCGCGTGCCTTGTAGCAGGTGCGGAAGCCGGGATGAGGTCTGTCGCAAGGTTTATGGCAGGCTCCTCACCGAAATTGCCAGGCACGGCTGTCACGTGGTTGAACTCCGGAAGCTCGACATAGTTCGCCATCCTACCTGAGAATCCTGCGAGCGCCTGTCTGCGGAGCTTTGCCATGTTTGCTAGAGCTGCGCTGGAGATGCCGCCCTTATCCTTGGCAGGATCCACAAGCATCATGTCTGTCATGAGCGCATACGTGTTGTATGTAGTCATTCCGATAGCGGCCACGTAGCTGAAGGTGTAGCCCTGCATCTGGTAAACTGGGTTAGGTACGCAGTACAGGTAGCCGTCTGCGACCTGTCCGAACAGCATGGCTGTAGTGCCATAGATGTTCTGGAGATCTTCCTCTGCCATGAATCCTGTGAACACCAGTTCGTCATTCTTGACACCGAGAGTGTTCTGCTGGTCGGCGAGAAGCATGAATGCACCGTTGTATGACTTCAGGTTTGAGCTCCTGGTGGTCGGGAGATAGATGCCGAAGATGGATCCTGCCTCATCGAACTTGAATCCCTGGAGACCGTCTATATCCAGCCAGTATTCCCCGTTGCCGCTCTCCTTCGTATTTATCTTCATGGTCACAGGGTCGAACTGTCTGCGGACAGGCTCATCGTCGAGATAGCTTATCGCATAGTAGTTCCACTTGGTGGAGGTGAGGTATTCCACGCTTGGCTGCTCCTCTGTGAACTCATTGTATATATATGTCTCGAGACCTGGGTTGAATGTTCCTGTGGTCTTGTATGTCGCAGCTGATGTCGAGGTCGTGTAGCCGTTGTCGGCACGCATGACGAGAGTATATTCGCTGTCCCCGTTAAGTCCTGTGACCATGGAACTGAATCCGCTGCCGTTTACAGCCTTCAGCTGCTCTGCGGTGAACTTGAGTCCGGAATTGTCCAGAAGCTTGTCGAGATCGGCATCCTTGACCCTGGAAGCCTTGTACAGGCCGAAGGTCAGCGACTCGATTTCTTCACCGTATGCATAGAGCTTTCCGGAATTGTCAGGTGTGATGCCCTCTCCGGCATGGTCGTGGGAGGCCTCGATACCGAAATTGATGTTCACTTTCTTCGTGTCCCCCTTGGCTATGTATCCGAATGTCAGGGCAGTGTATGTCTGCATGTGCCCTTCTGCATCGTAGCCGCAGCCGACCATGGTATATTTGCCTGTCTTGCCGACTTGTATGTTCATTGTGAAAGTCTTCTGCGTCTTGCCGTCGATTTCATCATTGATTTCCCCATCGAACTTTAGGGTGCCGTCATTCAGGTCCTGGGCCTTGAGGCTAGCCTCACCATCATCCAGCGAACCGTCAAAGAACGCATATTTGAGGGTCTTTATATCATCGGAAAGCTTGGCGGTTACAGGAAGGACTCCGTTGGTGCCCATTGTGCCCTTGGTCAATGTTACTGCATATTCGGCAGCCTTGTAGCCCGGGAGAGTGATACGGGTGGCCCCGTTGAGGTTGCCGTTGTACCAGCCACCATTAAGGCTTGAAAGTGTCACCATGATGCCCTTTGCAGGGAAGGTTATGACACCATCGCGCAGGGTACCATACTGTGCGGCAGATTCATCCAGCGAGAAGTTCTCCGGGGTGTATGAGCCGAATGAGATTTCTCCGTTGTCGCTGTTGAATGTCATGCCGGTGGTCTGGTTCGGGAGATATACCTTGTCAGCGTCGCGTGCATCCACATAGGTGTATGCATCCTTGTTCTCTGCAATCTTGACGTTGGTCATGCCGGAGAACGCCTTGAGGAATGTGTTCCCGCCATAGACCTTCATCCTGTAGTAGCCCTTCATGTCCTCCCTCTCGTAGATTTCCACATCCAGCTCTGGGTTAGGATTGAAGCCGCTTCCGCTGAGGGAATAGAGGCTGCAGATGATGTCGTCGCGCCACTTTCCGGTCGTGGACTTCCCGTCAGGGCTCTTGACCAGATTCCATCCCGCCCTGGTGACGGTGAATGTAAGGCTTGTCGCCAGAGGCCCATAGACGGTGACATATTCAGGGTCGTCAATGCTGATGACACATTCGTATTTTACGCCGACCTTCGCAGCCGGGAAATTGATGGTGATGTTTGTCTCCTTCTCTCCTGTCTTGAAGACTACAGGGTCGATAACGAAGATGCCTTTCTCACTTGCAGTCACATTGACAGGAACTGTGATCTCGTCGTCTATCTTCTTCCTGCGGAGACGGAAAGAGACTGTGGTCTTCTCCTGCGGGGCGAGCTCCACCGTGGTGGAAGTCGTCTGGGATGGGAAGTACACTCCGTAGGAGCTCTCGTCTTCAGGAGTTCCGGGAGTATATTCTTCCTCTTCAGAGCAGCTGCACAATGCGGCGGCTGCCATGGTCATCCATAATATATGCTTAAGTATTTTCATTTTCTGATGTGCTATAGATTAACCTTTCCAGAGCTCCACCTTGTTGGATGGGTCCGGATTGTTCTGGGATGCTACTGCGGGGTTGTTCTGCGTCTCGCCTCTGGAAATCACGAAGTTCCAGTATGGTGCGCGGCCCTCGCAGTTGAGTCTGTATGATGCCGGGGCATTGGTGCCGACATAGCCTCTCTTCGAGGACATGTCCAGACGCTTCATGTCGAACATGATGATGCCCTCTCCCCAGAACTCCACACGCTTTTGGAGAATAAGCTCGTTGATGAAGCCTTTCATGCTGGATGCTTTCGGGGTGCAGTCGTATTCCACATCATCTGTCATGCGGTAGCTGTTCATGAATGTGTTGAGCAGCTTCCTGCCTTCCGCGAGGTCGAGGTGGCCTCTGGCCTCTGCCTCGATGAAGTACATCTCTTCGACACGCATCATGCAGTGGTCTGCCGCGCCGCCTACCTTGTATTCCTTGTAGTTGCCCTGTGCAGGACGGAACTTGATGTTCGTGTAGTCCTTCAGCTCATCCTTGAAGTAGCTCTTGCCGTCCTCACGGCAGCTCTGGTATGCGTATTCGCGGTCTGGAGCCAGCCATGAATGCTTGCGGAAGTCGTAGTTGCTGATACTGTTGAACAAGTTCTTGTTTATGGCACGCCCGGTGTCATATCCGTATGCACTCCATGCATTTTCTGAACACATGTGGGCTGTGAAGCACATGAGGTTCGCTACGCTTTCGCTTGGAAGGGCGAGACCCCACATCCAGGAACTGTTCGAGGATGCATTGTTGAAGCCGTTCACCGGATCCTCCCACTGGCTCTGTGTCAGAGGTGTGCATCCGCTGGCAGTGATGGCCTTGCGGGCGAACTCGGCTGCTGAAGTGTATGCCTTGGTGGAATTGGCATTGTCGGATGCATCTTCGAAGGCTGTCCCTCTCTCCAGATAAGCCCTTGCCTTCATAGACTACTGCGAGGCTGATGGTGTACTTGTCTGAAGCCTTGTAGTTTGCCAGAAGAGTCTCGGCGTTGTCAAGGTCAGGGAAGATAATCTTGTCATAGATGTCCGATACCTTCGCTCGGGGATTGTTCTTGGCCTGCGCCTCTGTCGTCTCTGGGAGAACTACCGGCACCCCGAGCCCGAGCACGCTGTCATCCTGTGTGTAGTTGTTCTTCTTGAACTCGTACAGACGCACGAGGTCGAAGTAGAACATAGCCCTGTATGCATATGCGAACCCGAGATATTTCTTCTGCGTATCATCAAGAGTCGAGAAATCTGAAGTGTCGATAAGCTTGATGACATTGTTCGCTGCCATGATCCATTTGTAGTAGTTGTTCCAGGTCAATGCGCCTACGGCATATTCGGAACCGAGGGCAATGTTGCTGCCCCACTGGGAGAACCAGTCATAGCCGGTGTTGCCGGAAACCACCAGATCCCCTGTCATGGATTCTGTGGCAATATGGATTGCCGGAAGGCCGAAGTCCCAAGGCAGGTCGTAGCCTGTGGAACCGGCCTGCACAAGCGCGGCAGGGATACCTTCGATGGATGTCTCCAGCGTCACCTGCTTCTGGATGGCGACAGAGGTAGGTGTCGCTTCCTTTATGCAGCTGTTCAACAGCATTGAGGAAAATGCCGCAGCAGCTGTCAATTTAAGTATATTGTTCATTCTGTACATTAAAACTGAAGGTTGATACCACCTGAAATAGTCCTGACAGGAGAATATGTCGCCTGTGATGTGGAGCCGCTGTAGGAGTAGCGCGGGTCGAAGCCCTGCCTCCTGGACCAGTACCATACATTCTCGCAGGACAGATATACGCGGATGCGGTCCACGCTGAAGTTCCTGGTAATCTTTTCCGGAAGAGTGTATCCGAAGTTGATGGTCTGGAGATTCAGATAGCTTGCATCGGTAAGAAACCTGTCGGAAGATGCGTTCTGATCCTGGTCTTCATACTGGAGACGCGGGATATTTGAGGACGTGTTGTCCTTGCTCCATGCCTTCAGGATATCCTTGTGCCAGTTCTGTCCTGTGGACTTGTTGGCAGGGGAGTACATCGCCGCAGCATAGCCGGAATCGTATGCGAGGCCGCCTATCTGGTATGTGAATGCGATGCTGAAGTCGAATCCGAAGAAGTTGAGGTCTGTGCCGAATCCTCCGTAGAGGTCAGGGATAGGGTTTCCGCACAGGTAGTCGGATGCACTTGTATATTCGGTGGTGGTCTCTTTCGTCACGTTCCCGTCTGCATCAGTGACATCCATATACCACATCGACTTTCCTTCAGTGGATACGCCGGCGTATTTCTTCATGTAGAAGGTGTACATCGGGAGTCCCTCTCCGTAGAACGTGGAACCGCTCACAAATCCTGAGTATCCGTCCACGGTCTTGGTGCGGCGCTCCTCCGGGAGCATCGTGATCTTGTTGCGGAGGTGGGTAAGGTTGAGGTTGATGTTCCACTGGACTTTCTCGCGGCGGACAGGGTTGAAGTTGAACTCCATCTCCACACCGCTGTTTCGCATGTCGCCGACATTGGCGTAGTATGATGAATATCCCATTGACGGAGCTACCGGGAATGCCAGAAGCATGTCAGTAGTCTTTCTGTAGAAATATTCGCCGCTTCCGGAGATCATTCCGTGCAGGAAGCTGAACTCAAGACCTGTGTTGATGTTCGTGTTGGTCTCCCATGTAATCTTCTCGGAGCCCTTCGAATTGAACACCGTGGAAACCATTCCGTTGGCGTTCTCGATGGTATATGTGTCTGTATATCTGAAGTTTCCGATATTGTCGTTACCCTGCGAGCCGATGGATGCCTTCAGCTTGAGGTTGTCCAGCCAGTCGTATGTGCTGCTGAGAAAGTTTTCCCTATTGAGAATCCACGCGCCGCCGAGTGACCAGAAGTTCCCCCATCTATGCTTCGGATGGAAGCGTGAGGAAGCGTCACGCCTGAATGAACCTGAGAAGAAGTACTTGTTGTCGAAGTCGTACATGACACGGGAGAAGTAGCCTTCATTGAAATACTCTGAACGATAGGAGTTTGCATTCTGCGTGTCAATGATGGCACCGGCAAGCTCGTCATTGTCCTGGGTGAGCATGTGGCTCTTGCCAGCCGCGAGGTAGTATGTCTTCTCGGAATAGGACTCATGTCCTATCATCACATTGACATTATGCCTGTCGAACTGATGGGTATAGTTCAGGATCTGCTGCAGGTTCACGTCAAACTGCCTCTGGTGAGCCTTGGACACCATACCTTTTTCGCTGGCAAACTGGCCGAACCATGGGTTCCTGGTGGAGGTCATCCTCGTCTCGTCGAGGGCGACACCTCCGTTGAATGTGAACTTGAAGTCCTTCAGGAAGGTTACGTCAATGAAGCCTGTGCCGTTGAATGCATTGCCTTCGGACAATGACTTGTTCAGCCTGGTCTCGGAAAGGGCGTTGCTGTTAGGGAACAGGGAACGGACCATGCCGGCATTGTCACCGTTACCGTAGTCGTAGAGCTTGATGCCGTCTTTTGAATAACGGATATTGCCCTCGCCGTCACGGATGTAGAGCGGATATATAGGGCCGACGGCAGTGGTGAACGCGAACACGTTACCTGAGGAGTTACTCTCTCCGCTGTCGCTGATCTGATTATATGTGAAGTGCGAATAGTTCACGTTGGTGCCGAGCTTCAGCCAAGACTTGGCCTGGTAGTCCATACGTGCGTGAGCTGTATAGCGCTCCATGTCAGAGTTATATACGATACCTTCATTCTTCAGATAGCCGAAAGATGCGTATGTGGAAATCCTGTCGGAAGTCCCGGCTACGCTGGCATTGTACTCCTGGCGGAGAGATGTCCTGTATGCGGCCTTTGTCCAGTCATCAGGCTGGATGTAGAATTCCTCGCCGTTATAGACGATTCTGCGTCCGACGGTGGCAGCCGGGTTCACCTTGCCGTTGATACCGATGAACTCCTGTCCGTCAGGGATATTGAATATCTGATATCCGAGTCCGCCGTTGTCTGCGGAGCCTACCACTACGCTGTTCGCTTTCGCGTGAGCGTCCGTCTCGCTCATTCCGGAGCTGAGGTAGTAGTTTCTCAATGCGTTGTACTGAGTCTCGTAGTAGAGCGCAGGGTTCTTTATGTAGTCGTAGTCCCTTACTGCCCTGGAGTTCACGCCCCACTTGGCATCCACATTGATGATGGCGTCCTTTGACTTCGCTTTCTTCGTGGTC
>OIWT01004342.1_pt1 | contig 11612 bp, 8 predicted proteins | sample 1587701 | NCBI WGS metagenome assembly OIWT01 (sample SAMEA3888904, study PRJEB22519) | human gut metagenome | biome: human gut; feature: human-associated habitat; material: faeces | place: Denmark | collected 2009 | reverse complement strand
CGCTGACAGACCTCCTTCCGCTACCCTCGCATTTATATAAATGCGAGGGTAGCGGCGAATGGTTTTGGGGCACTAGACCGTAAGGACACGCAGAAAGGGCGGTAGTGAAGAATCGTGAAGCGTGTTGGGACGGGGAAGGTCATAATGTCCGTCATGATAAAGTGTTCACTGACAAATGGCATGCTGACGAGGCTTCTTGCCATTGAGCGGGCAAGTGAATGGTTTTGCGAAGTCGGAACAATTTGTTTCGATACTTCGTTTCAGTCATTGATTTCTGCCGGCCGATTTGTTATACTACGCCGCCAGCAACGAGGAGAAGCAAGACTATGGAACGCATTCGACTAATCGGCATTGCCCTTGGGCGCTTCAAAAATGTGCGACATGGCGCAATTGATCTGTCTAAGGGGCAGGAGACGGATTCTGCCTGTAGCGTCCTCGGCGTCTATGGGCAGAACGGATCTGGAAAGACGGCATTGATTGACTCCCTCCAGGTCCTCAAACATCTGCTGTCGCCATTTCCTTGTTGTTCGCCCAGTGAAGTTCAGGAATGGATGCACTACATCAATGTCGAGTCTAAGTCATCCGAATTGACCTGGACCTTTCGTCTTGACGATGACAAGGGCGTTGTTCGGCGGGTTGAATATTCTGTTGCCGTTCAAAAGTGCGAGGACTGCATGGCCGTCGAGAACGCGGTGTGGATTCCGCGGATTCAGTTTGCAAATGAAAAGATCTCGGTCACGTCAACGATTGACGGAGAAACGACGCGCAAAGCCGTTCTGATTGACACAAACGCAGAAGACACGTTCAAGCCCGCGACACGTCTGCGCGCGCTGGTTGCCGCAGACAAAAAGGCGAGAGAGTCCCTGATTGTCGCCAAACGGCTGTCGATGGAGAATTCCCGCTCGTTTGTCTTTTCGTCCGAATTCGCGGAAATCATGGCGAAGGCCGCGAATGAGGATTCTCAGCAGCTGAAGAACGTCATCGCCCGACTGCGCCATTACGGGCAATATGAACTGTTTGTCGTCAGGACGCTGTCGACAGGTCTGATCAGCTTGAATGCGCTGCCGATTTCGTTCACCTACGAGCAGCCGCAATTCAAGTCAACAGGTTCGATACTTCTTCCGCTCAACGAGGACAGCCTTGTCCCTCAGAAAGCCTTTGACACGGCGCAGATTCTGATCAAGCACATGAACATCGTGCTTTGCAAGCTCGTGCCCGGCTTGACCATCGCCCTCAAGAATATCGGCAACAAGTTGCTGGCGGACGGATCGACAGGGGTGCTGGTTCAACTTGTTTCGCTCAAGAATACGCAGGAGATTCCGCTCAAATACGAGTCCGAAGGCATCAAGAAGATTATCTCGGTATTGCATCTGCTCATCGAGGCGTTCAACAAACCCTCGACCACGGTCGCGATCGATGAGCTGGATTCCGGCGTGTTCGAATACCTGCTGGGCGAGCTTCTGCAGATCGTCTCCGAGCGGGGGCGTGGGCAATTGATCTTCACCTCGCACAACCTGCGTCCGCTTGAGACGCTGCGCAGGGACATGATCGCGTTCACGACGACAAATCCCGACAATCGCTACATCCGATTCCGCAACGTCAAGTCGAACAACAATCTGCGCGATTTCTACTATCGCGACATTCTGCTGGGAGGGCAGAGCGAAGAGGTGTACAGCCGCACCAACAACGCTGAAATCTCCTATGCCTTTATGTCTGCTGGAGAATTGCTGAACGGAGAGGGCAAGGGAGGCGGCGATGCCTCGTAAACGGAGCAAGGTCGTGCTGATTATTGTTGAGGGCCCGACCGACGAAACAGCCCTTGAACAGTTCTTTTCGGAAAATTTGACCCGAATGAAGTCAGGATCAAGGTTGTGCATGGGGACATCACGGCCGATGAGGACAGCACTCCGTCAAACATCGTCTCTTCCGTAGGACGCCTGATGAGGAACTGGGCTCCAAGATATGGCCTCAAACGGCAGGACTTCCTCAAAGTTATCCATGTTACGGACACAGATGGCGCCTACATACCTCCTGAAAATGTGGTTGAGGATCCCAGCCACCTGGGCCGGCCTCTCTACGGTGACGCAAATATCGTAGCCTCTCCAGGCAGTAGAATCAAAGAGCGCAATGCGCGGAAGAGCGCCAATCTCAACAGGCTGAGTTCAATCGCTACCGTGTGGGGAAGCGTCCCCTATTCGATTCACTACATGTCCTGTAATCTCGATCATGTTCTCTACGGAGTGCCAAACAGCGATGACGAGACCAAGAGGCGGAACGCCTTTCTGTTTGCCAAGACGTATAAGAACAATTTCGATGGATTCGTAAAGTTTATTTCGGATCCCGTCATTGCGGTTACGGGAAACTATCAGGAAACATGGGAATATATCCGCCAGGGGTTGAACTCCCTGCATCGGCATACCAATCTCGATATTTGCTTCCGGAGTTGACCGACATTGCAACGGCATCGGGAACTGACGTAACTTTGTGCCTCACGGTCTTAAACCTAACTGCGACAGTTAGGTTTAACGGATTAAAGGCCTTTGGTAATTTTGTCTTGTTGGAACAAGAAAAAGGTCGGCTTTCTTGCGTCGTGGCGTGTGCCGCCGGAGGCGGTGATGCGGTGTCTCGACAGGGCGACGCGGATGCGCGACGAAGGGGTGTGCGTGATGAGCGGGTTTCAGAGTCCGTTGGAGAAGGAAGTCCTCAACATCCTCTTGAAGGGAACTTCGCCCCTCATTCTCGTCCTGGCGCGGCGGATGTGGGACGAACGGCACATTCCCACGCTCTTCCGCAAGCCGCTTGCCGAGGGGTGGCTTCTCGTCGTCTCGCCCGTCTCGCAGTCCATCCGCCGCGTCGATGCCCGCTCCGCCGCCCAACGCAACCGCTGCATCCTCGACCACGCCGATAAACTTTTCCTCGGTGCGCGCGATCCAGACGGCTCGCTGACAGACCTCTTTCCGTTACCCTCGCATTTATATAAATGCGAGGGTAACGGCGCCCACGGTAACGCGCGGCAAACGGACGCCCCCCGGCAAGGCGGGATTTGGTATAATTGCCCTTGTCACGAGGCTTGCCCTTGAACGTTCTGGAGTGATTTCGACATGCCCAACCTTGCCCCCCCTGCGTTTACGCCCGCCGAGTTCGCGGGACTCATCGACCACACCTACCTCAAGGCGTTCGGCGACGCGAAGGTCCTTGAACGGCTGTGCGCCGAGGCGGCGGCGTACCGCTTCGCGAGCGTTGCGGTGAACGGCTGCGAGGTCGCGCGCTGCGCGGCGGCGCTGCGAGGGACGGGCGTGAAGGTGACGGCCGTCGCGGGCTTCCCGCTCGGGCAGATGACGACCGAGGCGAAGCTCTTCGAGGTACGCGATGCGCTCGCGAAGGGCGCGGGCGAGGTGGACATCGTCCAGAATGTCCGGGCGCTCCAGAGCGGCGATGCGGCGTTCGTCCGGAATGAACTCGCGCAGTTCGCGCGCATCTGCCGCGACGCAGGGGCGGTCTCGAAGGTGATTCTCGAAAACTGCTATCTCACGGACGCGCAGAAGGAACGCGCCTGCGCCCTTGCGTGCGAGGCGGACGTCGATTTCGTGAAGACCTCGACGGGCTTCGGGACGGGTGGTGCGACGGTGGCGGACGTGGCGCTCATGCGCCGCTGCGTGGGGCCCGAAAGGGGCGTGAAGGCGGCGGGCGGCATCCGCACGCTCGCGGATGCGCGCGCGCTGCTCCGCGCCGGCGCAACGCGCCTCGGCACGAGCGCGGGCGTCGCGCTCGTCGAGGCGCTGCGGGCGCAGGAAATTGCGCCGGCCCCAATCCCCCGGAAGGTTCAAGATTCACAATTGACAGGCGAGGGTTGTGACAACGTTCAGACATGAGAGGCGGACGAGAAATGCATCGAAGAGGGGAAACGCCGTCGCTTGAAGTCCGCGGAGGCGGGGCGTGTCGGCAGAGGGACCGGGCGAGGCCGATGAGCTTCTGCGCGGCGATGACGAGGAGCCCGGACATCAGTCCCTCGTTTTCATGCTTGTGAAAGGAGACGGCCATGGGAAAGTCATTTGTCGCGAGTGTGTTCGCCGGCGTGGTGTGCTGGGCCGTGGCCGGAGCCGACGGCATCTGGAACTGGGCCGGCGCCGCAGAGCCGGACGGGCGGTCCGTGACGGCGTGGGCCGCATGGTCGGACAAGGGAACCGCGCTGATCTTCAGGTAAGGAGGCCATGCCATGACGACAAGCCGAAGGGATTTCATCACATGCTCCGCCGGCGCGGTCGCCGCCGGGTTCGCGCCGTGCGCGCACGGCGCCGCCGACGGGGACTGGAAGGCCGCGTTCCGCCGGGCGGGCGCCGATCCGGATGCGGACGGCTTTGCGGTGGTGGCGGTCATCGGGGATCCGCACGTCGCCATCTCCCCGCTGGAGACCTTCCGGGCGGCGGTCGCGTTCTGGAACGGCATGGGCGAGGCCCTTCGATGCGTGGTTTCCTGCGGAGACCAGATGTGCCGCTTCTCCACCTGCTTCGGGCATCGCCCCGACACGGCGTCCCCGGCGTACCTTGCCGCGTGCCGGGAGGAGGCCGACGCGCTCAAGGCGCTGATCGCCCCGCTTCGCGCGCCGTTCCGCCACGTGATCGGCAACCACGACACCTTCCCGGAGGAGAAGCCGTATCCGGGCGCGCTGTACGGGTCGTTCTTCCCCGGCTGGAAGCGGTACGACCTGGTCGAGGTCGCCGGCGTCCAGATCATGTTGCTCGATTCCGGGCACGACGGCTCGTTCGACGAGGAGCAGGTCGCGTGGATGCGCGAGACGAAGGCCGGGCTCGACCCGAACTGCACGCTGGTCCTCGTCGCCCACCAGCCCACCATGGGCTGCGGCTGGGAGAACGGCATCGCCCGCACCTTCCGCCGGGTCTTCGGCGACTGGACCGGCGACTTCTGGTATTGGGCGGGGCACAACCACCTCAACGCCGAAAGCCGGGTGCGGCTTCCCGGCGGCGGATCGCTCGCCGTGATGGCGCACACCCGGATGGCCGAGGGGTTCTGGCTCTACGGCATGGCGGGCGGGCGAATCGTCGCGCGCGTGTTCGTCAAGGCGGAGGGGTATCGGTACGCGGCGTTCGGGCAGCGCAAGGACATGGTCGGGTTCACCGGCTTCTCCGCCCCGGCGGCCGGACGGATGCCCGGGGACGTCGCGCTGGGGAAGATGATCCCCGAGCCCTACGCGCGCACGCCGGGCGTGATCTGGAAGCTCTTCATCGGCGAGGGCGACGAGCGCGCGCGCTATCGCGTCTTCACGCAGCGGCACTGCGATGCCGGCCGCGGGCTCGTCTACCTCGGCGACACCCAGTACCGGCTGCCGCTGAAGGAGAAGGCGCCGACGGCGACCCGCTTCGCGATCCTCGGGCGGCTCGCCCCGCACCGCAGGACGAAGCAGCCGAACCAGGTGTTCGCCTCCGCCGACGGGCGCGCGTGGATCGAGCTGCCGCTGCCGGCCCGGCGGGACGACCTGTACGTCTTCGAGATCCCGGACGAACTGCGCGGGAGCGAATGGCTGCAGGTGAAGATCCACGCCTTCGGCTACGCGAACGAGAGCCAGATCGCCGGATTCGCCTTGCTGGCGTGACGCGGGGACGCCATGCGGATTGCCGTCTGCCACGTTGCGCTCTGCGCCGCCGCGCTCCTGCCCGTCCGCGCGGCCTGGGCCTGGGGGGCCGGGCATGACACGGTCGCCCGGTGCGTCCTTGAAAAGCTGCCGGCCGCATGGAAGAGCCGGTTCAGGCCGGAGTGGCGCCCGGCGTTTCTCGCGGCCGCGCATCTGCCGGACAACGGCGACGCGCGCGTGCTGGGGCCGGACGAGCTGTCGTGGCTGCGCGAGAACGGCGGGCTGGGGGCGTCCCTGTATGCCCTGCATGCGGGCCCTCCCGTCTACGGGGAGATCGAGCGGCTGGTGGACGCGATCCGCGCGGACGACGCCTATCGGGCCTTCGTCTACCTCGCGTCGCTCTCCCACGCGCTCGCGGACGGTGCGGCGTGCAACCACGATCCAATTGTTCATCTGCTGACGTACACGTGGTCGGTCCGGGGATCGCCGCAGGGCCGCGGGCTTCCCGTTCTGCCGAAGACGGGGCGCGCGTGGCCGGTCGACTTCTCGTTCGTCGAGCTTGACGCGGAGACGAAGGCCGTCCTCTCCCGGCGCCTGGAGGCGCTTGTCGTCCCCGAGCCGCCGGCGGACATCACGCCCGAGCGGCTCTTTGCGCTCGTCGACCGCTGGGACGTCCTGTCGATGGAATGCTGCAGCCGAAGCTCCGGGCGCATCGTCGAGGCCGGCGCGAAGTGGGTCGGGACCGGCGACGCCGCCGCGAAACGCGAGGCCGCAGACGCGCTCTGCGATCTTGGTCTGTGGGCTGTTGAACGCACGCTGTACGTCTTCAAGGCGGCGCAGGCCCTGGCGGCGCGTCCCGATTTCGCGTCCATGCCGCTTGAGGCGAAGAGGCGCCTGTTCGCCCGGAAGGCGACGAACGAGGTGGAGATCCTGCGCCGTCCGATGGCGAACGATTCCTTCGCCCGCCCGTACTTCGCCGAACCGGGCCGACCAAGCCGCGTGCGGGTGCTGTATTCGCCGATCGACCATATGGGCGGCTCCGTCTTCGACGTGGTCTCCCGTCCGATCGGCTGCCAGATCGTCGGCTCGCTGAAGAGCCGCCGCCCGGGATTGAATGCGTCGCTGATGGACGCGAGGCAGTTCGCGGCGAAGGGCGTCGATGCCGAGGAGACGCCGGCTCTTGTCGTCTTCCGCCGCGTTTGCGGCTACCGTGGCTTTGACGTCGCGGGCTTCGAGAGGAACCTCCGAAGGTACGTCGCGGCGGGCGGGAAGGTCGTCTGGATCAACGGCGAGCCGCCGGCGTGGCTCATCGGCGCGGATGTCCTCCGCGCGCTGCGCGATGCGAAGAGGCGAGACGGCTACTGCGACCCGAAGTACCCGGTGCCGCTGGACGCGCTTGCGCGCGCGTCCGTCGCCTGGACGGGGCCCGGCGCGGCGAAGGCATGGACGTACGTGAACAGGCCGCTCAACACCGCCGGCTGGCACTGGGTTGGCTCGCCGCAATGGTTCGACGTGCCGGCGCTGCCGCCGGACGCCGTGCCGCTCATCGAGCTGAGGACGCCGGAGAGGGTCTACCTGACCGGCGTCGCCTGCGGCGGCTGCGCCTATCTTCCGCTGAACGCGCTCTATCCCTATTGCCTGACGGACGAGGGCCCCGCGCTCGACCCGTTCTTCCTGCGCCTGGATTCCGCTGGCGAGGTGGTGCTGCTTTCGACGCTTGACGTGCTGCTAGGCGGCGCCGACCCCAATCCTCCGAAAAAATCCAAAAGTCACAATTGACAGGGGGGGGGGTGACAATGTTAAGATATAGTGCATTGTCATTTTAGGCGTAAAAGCGGAAGCGAGGTCTGCATGGAAACGAGCGTGGAACATCGGAACGGACGGGCGGGTTGGGCGCGCGCGGGTTGGACCGCGTGCGTGCTGGGGTGCATGGTCCCGGCGCTGCTGTGGGGCGAAGAGTCCACCCCGACGGAACGCGCGTTCACGTCCGCCCAGACGGTGGACGAGGTGATTGCCGGCGACACGGCCGTGCGCATCGCCGTGCCCGCGAACACGTTCGTCTCCTTCACGGGCGCGAACACCTACACGGGCGGCACGGTCATCGAGGGGGGCGGCGTGATCGTCTCGAACGTGACGGCGCTCGGGACGGGTCCGATCACGTGCGCGAACGGCACGGCGATCCGCGTGTGCGTGGACTTCGCGGACCACGCGGGCGGCCTCCAGGAACTCATCGACCGCATCACGGTGACGCCGGTGGCGGAGGGCGAGCCGTGGGTCTCCTTCCAACTGATGGCGGGCGGCCTCACGAACGACGTGGACTTTTCGAAGCAACCCTACCTCTGGCTCGGCGCGCCGGGCGTCGGCGGCAAGTCGCAGCCCTTCAAGGGCAACCTCGTCCCCTACGGCAACGAGTACCGCTTCGGCTATGCGCAGAGCGCGAACAACGAGGCGCGCGGCCTCGATTTCGGCGCCGTCCTGACCGACGCGCCGGACGGAAAGCCCCGCCGCGTGCTGCTGCGCGGGTCGGGCGTCACGACGCTCAGCGGCGGCACGTACACGGGCGGCATCGTCGTGGAGGGGCCGGCCTATCTCGCCCTGAACGGGCCCGATTCGATCGGCGTGTCGACGAACCTGACGCTCCGGGGCGGCGCACACGCCAACTTCAAGAATGCGAACGTGACCTATCCGGCGGACCTTGAAATCCGCAGCGAAGGGACGAACGTCCTTCATTCCTGCGGCGCCGACAAGACCGTCTGCACGGTCTTCAAGGGCCCGATCACGGGCTGGGGCAAGATCCGCCTCACCGATCAGGGCGGCGTACGCTTCACGAGCGCGTCGAACACGTTCACGGGAACGCTGGAACTCGAGAACGCGCACCCAACCCACGGCATCGAGATCGGCATCGGCGACGGCGCGAACTGCAGCTGGGCGGGGGACAAGATCGTCCAGCCGAGCTCCTGGAGCGGGTCGATGCTGACGAACAACTTCGTGCAGGTCACCTGCGACGACGATTTTACGCTGGAGACCGATCTCGGCACGACGGGCGGGCGGCTCGTCAAGAAGGGGGCGGGCACGCTCACGCTCGCGAAGGCGTTCGCCCGTTCGCCGATCCGCGCCGACATGCCCGTCCTCGAAATCCTCGGCGGCACGGTCCGCTGCCCGCCGAGGGCGCCGGCCGCCACCCCGGGGCTCGCCCTCTTCAAGAACGGCGCGACGCTCGACCTGGACGGCGCCGCCGCGGCGAACCTGTGGCTGCCCTACGGCAACGGCAAAGTCGTCAACCCCGCCGGTGGGGCGATGGCCTTCGAGGGGACGGCCAACGCGCAGACGGCGTTCGAGGGCACGCTCAAGGGCAACGTGGCGGTGCGCGTGGCGGGGAGCGAGCCGTGGCAGGTGGGGCGGGACACGCAGATCGACGGGACGCTGGCGGTCGACGCCGGCTACGTGCGCGTGAACGCGGGCTTCACGGTCGAGGGGCTGGACGTGGGCGCGCGGGCGCGCCTCCTCATCAACTCGGACCCCCCGACGGTGGCCGGCCTGAAGATGGAGATCTGGTGCAACGGCAATACCCAGTCCTGGAGCGGGAGCGACAATGCCGCGCGGTTCGCCACGGCCCGCGCGGAGATGGCGAAGCGCGCGCCGGACGCAATCGGCGACATGGCCGACTTCCTCGACGAGACGTTCGTCTCGGGGCCGAATCCGTCCCAGACGCCGGAACCCAATGCGTTCACGAAGGTCCTCGGCAGCGGTCCGAACAACTTCATCGCCCGCTTCACGGGCTACTTCTTCGCCGAGACGGAGGGGACGTACACGTTCCAGGTCTACGCCGACGACGCCGGGCGGATCACGCTCGACGGGACGAACACGGTCGTCGACGTGGCGGCGGGCACCAAGGACACCGCCGGCGAAGGGAGCGTGTGGCTGGCGGCGGGGTGGCATCCGATCGAGGTCCTCTTCAACGAGGACGGCGGCTGGGAGTACATCCGCGTGACGATGAAGGCGCCGGGCGCGGCGGCGTTCGAGACGCTGCCCCTGTGCCTCCTTTCCGTCTGGAACGGGAAGGCGACGGCCCTCCCGCGCGTGACGGGCGCGGGCGCGCTCGAACTGATGCCGGGCGCCGTCTGGCCGGACGGGATGGGGCTTGCGGACTTCACGGGCACGCTCATCGCCAACGACCGGACCGCCGAGCCGGACGTGGGGACCGTCACGCCCGCCACGGCGTCCCTCGTCTACGCGGGCGACGGTTCGCTTTTCCATGACTGGACGACGAAGGGCCTCGCCGTCTGCGAGTCGATCGACGTCGCGACGATCGGTGGCCAGAAGAACACGTGGGGCTCGCTCAACACGGCGGCGCCGATACCGCTCGACAAGCCGTTCACGGTCGCGTTCGACGTCTCGGCCGTCGAGCCGTGGGAAGGGAGCGGCGCGCGGGGTGACGGGTTCGCGCTCGTCCTCCACGACGGGACGGTGGGCTACCACGGCGGGACCTTCAGCTTCGGCCCCGGCGCGCGGCTCAACGAGAAGAGCGCCTACGGCATGCAGTTCTACCTCATCCCGGATTGGAGCTATTTCGCCTGGGTGCGCGACAACCAGGCGCTCGGCGCCGTCGTGACGAACGCGGCGGAGAAGGCGTTCACGATGGACAAGCTCATCAACAGCCCGGCGCGCGCCACGCTCGCGTGGGACGGCGCGAATCTGGTCGCGACGCTGGAGAAGGGCGCCGCCCGGTGGTGTTCCACGAACGCCTTTGCGGCGGCAGAACTCCCCACGCGCTTCCCGAACGGCGCGTACCTCGGCATCTGGGGGCAGAACGGCGGCTACTACACGGCCCTGCGCATCGAGAACCTCTCGCTCGCCCACGGCGGGATGTCCGAGGCGATGCCGAAGAAGGTCTTCAACGGGACGCTCGGCCTCACGAACGGCACCGTGACGGTCGTGCAGGCGGGACGCATCCAGGCGGAGCTTGCGGCCGGCCTTGCCGTGTCGGGCGCGGCGACGCTCACGGCCGCAGAGGGGTGTACGCTCGCCTGCACGGGCACGTCCTGGTCGTTCGACCTCGCCAACCCGGCGGCGAAGCTCACGTGCGTGGGCGCGCTCACGTTCCCGACGGCGCCCATCACGGTGGACGTAACGGCGGGCGAGGCGACGGCGCGCACGCGCGTGTTGGCGGACCTCACGGGCGTGGCGGACGGCGCGGCGCAGGGGCTTTCGTTCCGGCTCGCCGACGACCTCCCCGCCGCCTGGAAGCTGCGGTACCGGGACGGCCTCCTCTCGCTCACGGACGGCACGGGCACGGCGCTCATCCTGCGCTGACGAACGGTCCGCGTCCCTCCTAGGCGATTTTTGCTATACTCGTTGCCGATGGAAAGCAAGATGTTTCGTTTGATGGGGGGCGCACTCGCGCTCGCAGCCGCCGTCGGCGCGGCGGAGATCCCCGTTGTCCGCACGGCGGACGTGGTGGTGGTGGGCGGCTCGTCGGCGGCCGTCTCGGCGGCGATTGCCGCGAAGGAGGCGGGGGCGGAGGTGTTCCTCATCGCGCCGCGTCCCTACCTCGGCGAGGACGTCGCCGGGACGCTGCGTGTCGTCCGCGACCCCGGCGACGACGCGCGCGCGCCGCTCTTCCGCGCCCTCTTCGACCCGGCGCAGGCCGGGCGCAAGGGGCTGCCCTACGCCTACACGACGGACGTGCGGCCGAACGCGAAGATCCACTCCGACCCGAAGGGCGTCTGCCTGAACGACGGGCGCGCGGGCCACGCGGCGCAGGACAGCGTGCAGTTCGACGGGGACGTGACGGTGACGGCCGACCTCGGCGCGGAACGGGACCTCGCCGGCGTGCGGCTCGACTTCTACGTCCGCCTGCGCCCGCGCGAAGGCCACTGGCGGAAGGGGCCGCTGGACGGCGGCTTCCTGACGCAGGCGATCCGGGTCTCGACGAGCGTGGACGGGCGCGCGTGGTCTGAACCGGTCGCCGCCGCCGAGCCCGAGGACGCGGGCTCGGCGATGCGCACGCTCGCGGCCCCGC
>OIWT01004341.1_pt1 | contig 11614 bp, 9 predicted proteins | sample 1587701 | NCBI WGS metagenome assembly OIWT01 (sample SAMEA3888904, study PRJEB22519) | human gut metagenome | biome: human gut; feature: human-associated habitat; material: faeces | place: Denmark | collected 2009 | reverse complement strand
TTACTTTTAAAATAAACAAAGATACTTAGAATAACTAACACAATAATAAGTACTAATGATAATTGAGTAGAAATGAGTAATAAACCAAGTAGTTCTAATAGAATAGATACAAGATCTACATAGAAGATACTAAAATACGCAATACAGAACTGACTTAACTGGTATAAATCCATGATCTGTGGATGTAATGTTCCTGTATCTCCTTTTAAGTCTATTGCATGGCTGATACTTGTATACACAAATTCCTTGTCAAAAGCACGCGTTAAAAGAATACTTTTCTTCTCTTTTTTTATTTTAGCAGTCGTTGCTTTGACTCTGGGACTTTGGTTAAAAAGAACCATGGACCAGGAAATCAGGCAGGACAACATAGAAAAAGAGATTACCGCGGAGAAAGAAAAGGGCGGTGTACGGAACCTCCACAAAAAGTACAAGGATATGATCGGGTGGCTAGAAATCAAAGGCACCGGCTTTTCTTATCCGGTTATGCAGACTGGCATCAAAGGTCATCATGAAGGTGACTGGCAGTATTATCTTCACCGGGATGTGCATGGTGATTACTGCTTTTATGGGACACCGTTTTTAGATGTCCGCTGTAAGACAGACAGTGACAATCTTATCATTTATGGTCACAACATCAACGGGAGACGGTACTTTGGCTATCTGCAAAGTTTCCGTGAGGAAACATTTTTTAAGGAACATCCCGTGTTTTCGTTTACTCCGGTAGAGGGAAAGAAGCAGGACTATCATATCGTATCCGTTTTGGAGACGGACAAATATGCAGATTACTATTCTTTTACGGATTACGGAAATGAGAAGGATTATTACGGGATGGTAGAAAAAATCCTAAGTCACAGCAAGTTTCAGAGTGAAGCGGCAAAGAAGATGAAAAAGGAAATGGATGAAAGTGATGCAGAGGCATTCTTTCGGAAATATAAGTTTGTAACGCTTTCCACTTGCCGGACGATGGATGGGAAAGATAAGCGGCTTATGGTAATCGGCTGCAGGAAACGATAACAAAAAGCAAGGAGGACAACAATGCATAAGGAATTAGAGGTTATGAAACCACGCTGCAATGGATTATGGAAACGGGGGGCAGGAACGGCAGCATTGATCTATTTTTGGATACTGACAAATGTGCCGGTTGCAGCACTGGCGAAAAGTGAAAAAGGGAAAAGTGATGCAACAGATACCGGAGTGACGGAAGTTACGGACGGCATCAACGTAATCAAGGACTTGGTTCTTGGCTGTGTTGGTGGAGTTGGCGTGATTTTTCTTGCCTGGGGACTGTTAGACTTTGGTACCGGGTATTCGGCACATGATACAACACAGCAGAGTCAGGCAATCAAAAAAGTAATTGGTGGTTTGGTTATGATTGCAGTTCCGGCAATTCTAAAACTACTGGGCGTTTCGTAATGAAGACTTGGAATCTTGAAAGGAGGTGATGATGGTGGGATTGTGGGATTCTGTAACAGGATTTTTCTCAGATTTAGGAGACTTCTTTAGCGGTAAAGACTTTTTTGAAGCTGCCGGGTACGCATGGAATGACATGATGAAATTGGCAGCTGATGTTTTGACGAAAAATCCAGCTTCCGGCACCTATAAAGATGTCTGGGAAAATATATCAACGATCTATACCACCTTAAATGTAGTTGCAGTTTCCTTGCTCTGCATTTTTTTCTTATATGGATTTTGCAGGGACAGCTGTGATTTACATGCAGATCTGACATTTGAACGAACGATAAAAATGTTCATTCGTTTGATCATAACCTCAAATGTGATGAGCATGGCGCTAAGTTATATGCCGAAGTTTTTTGCATGGGGCAAGAACCTGACATCCGCAATCTTGGGAGAAAACAAACTGTCAATGATTTATGACTTTGATGGCGTAAAGGTGTATGAAAATATATCCAGTGCAGACTTTGGAACGATGACCGCTTTTTTGACGAGTATCCTGTTTTTCTTATTTACCGTGGTGTGCGGATTTATTGTGGTGCTGACAGTGTTAAATCGTATTCTGAAGATTTACATGATCGCTCCGTTTGCAGGAGTGGCATTGTCTACTCTTGCAGCAGGTGGTCAGACGGCAAATGTGGGTTATTCTTATATACGCACCTTTTTCGGATATGTGTTTTCTGCGCTGCTCATTGCGGTTGTGATTGTAATAAGTGCCAGTTTTATCAATACCGTTGCAATCGACACGAATAATGCAATCATCCGGCTGTTGGAGTATTGCTTGAAAATGGGTGTCATTTCATCTTCGGTAAAGATGTCGGACAGCGTCATGCAGAAAGCATTTAATTTATAGAAATGGAGGAGATTAATGACAAAAACAATCAATCCGGATGTGGCTGCCTTTAAGGATGATTTCTTCAAGGGATTATCTTTCAGGGAGTGCGTATTCGGAGCAAGTGCACTGCTTACAGGAGTGGGAGGAATCCTGCTTCTGCATTTTTACTTTGGTGTAGGGATTAACACAGCGATCACTTTGTGTATGCCGGTGATCGGTATCATTGGACTGTGTGGATTTTACCAAAAAAACGGCATGACATTGGTTCAGCTTGTGAGGAGGAGTATAAAACTCATATTTCACAAGCCCTATGTCTATGAAACAAGAAATCAGTGAAAGGAATTGGAGGTACAGACAAATGGAAGCAGAAAAAAACGAAGAAAGAAACGATGAGAAGATGAGGATGGATATTGAAAGGAATACAGACAGTGAAAAAAGGCTGATGGGGTACATAACCGCTATTGCAGAAAGCCGGGATCAGTAACAGCAGCGTTTGGACATTATGTCCAAACAGAAGCAGGTGCAGGAGGAAAAAGGAATGACGAAATATGTAAAAATCTCTGTATTAGCACGAGAGACCGCAAAGAAAGTCTGTCGTGGCAGAGAGCAGTGGATTCGATACCTTGATGTTGCGTCAAGGTTATATAAGTATCCCTTTGAGGACCAGCTACTCATCTATGCACAGCGACCGGACGCAACCGCCTGTGCCTCGCTTGAAATGTGGAATGAGAGGATGTTTTGCTGGGTAAACCGGGGAGCAAAAGGAATCGCCCTTATTGATGGGGAAAGTGAAAGACCAAAACTTCGATATGTCTTTGATGTATCCGATGTTCATAAGGCAAGACGGATTGGTAAAGATCCGTTTATCTGGCATTTGAGGGAAGAGCATAAAGAAGTGGTTCTTGCTGAACTGGAGCATATTTATGGCAGTACCAATGATGCCCTTCCTTTTGAAAACCGTATTTATGAGATTGCCGAAAGAATAGCGGAAGATTTTTATGAGGAAGCGGTCGATGAGGTGATCGATGAAGCGGCAAACAGTTTTCTGGAAGATCTGGATGGGGATGCAGTTGCTGTCCGGTTCCGGGAAATGCTGGTGCAAAGTGTAAGTTATACCATCCTAAAGCGATGTGGATGTGATATGACGGAGTTTGCCGATGATTTCACATTTGATTACATCCATGAGTTTAATACACTCAGAACATTATCAGTGCTTGGCAGTACAACTTCGGAGTTATGTGAACCGGTGCTGATCCGGATTGGAAGAACGATTGCAAGGTATGACAGGGCGTTATTGCATAATAAATCAGTTGCAAAGGAAAATAAGTCCACGGAACGAGTTATTCGTGAAGAAGATTTTGTGATTGGAATAGACTCCAATACAGGTGATTGGTTTATTTATGATAATGTTACAACAAGTAATATTTGTTATTGCGATTCGGAAGAAAATGCAAAGGAACATATCCGATGGATGGTAGCGAACAATCAATTTTATAAAACAGAAAGGGCGGTGGCAGGGCATGAATCTGACATACGAAAGGAACGGGGACTATCGGATTCCCAATCTGATACCTTCGGAGCAGGAAGGAACGATGCTGACGAAATACGGAGTGTTGCGGAAGAATTATCTGAAAAACCACAGGAGGGGGATTTACACGGGACTTCTTTTGAGCGGAGAACTGCTGACACACTGCCTGGAGATACAGGAACAGGCAGAGGAGAGGTTCGAGGCGCTGACACAGAAGTTGTCGAAGAACCAGACCGTGACGGAGGAAATGAAACAGAACGATCCGCTGCAGTGGACGAAAGAGATGAACCGGATCTATCAGCAGGCAGAGGAGATCGTTCTGAAGGAACTGGTTTATCAGTAGCAGAGTTAGAGCAGTATGAACCACCTGCAGACAGTCCCTATCGACAGATGGATTTATTTTCTCTTATGTCGGAGCAGGTGGGAAATATTGCGATGGCACAGGCAGAAATGCCATCGGACAGATTCCTTTTCGGCACGATAACTGCGGGGCAGATCGAGGAGATTCTTCGCACCGGCGGAGGAAAGGAAAACAGCCGGAAACGAATTTATCATAAGTATCAGACCGGAAAAACACCGGAAGAAATGGCGGCTTTTCTTCAGAAAGAATACGGAGAAACCGGCAAAGGATTTCAACTTGGAGGGGAACAGATCTCGGTCTGGTTTAATGAGGATGGAATGTATGCGGCACATGGCACTTCTGCTTTTGAGCACACGGAGTTACATCTTTCTTGGAGTGCTGTGGAGTCTGTAATCCGTGGACAGATCGAAGCAGGTAGTTACATTGACAGCAACGAAGCATATCTGGCTGAACAGTTTGTAAGAAAAGAGTTAGCCGATATGCTTTTCTTTTATTTCCGGGATTCGGTTGGAACATTTCCGGAAGAACTGGGAATCAGTGGATATAATTATCCGGGGGAACATGAATATATTGTCGATATGTTAGCCAAAGAGGATGAAGTCCGAAAGGTGATTGCACAAATGGACAGAACCATTCAAAGAGTAGAAAAAGGCGAACTGGAGTACCGATTCCGGTTAGCAAAAGATCCACAGGAGCTGCGGGATGACCTTGCAGATTTTTTGAATGAAAGAGTTGAGTTCCCGTTACCGGAAGATATAAATGTTGTCACGGAAGATTTTATCACAGCGGATGAGATTGACCACACCCTTACGAGAGGTTCCGGTTTTGTTCATGGCAGTTTTCGTATTTATGACTTCTATCATCAGAAGCATACCTTAAAGGAAGCTGCTGATTTTCTGAAAAATGAGTATGGAACCGGAGGGGCTAGTCATGCGCTGGCTGGTTCCGACCATAGTTATAAAGATTATGATGCCAAAGGAATCAAATTAAGTAAGGGATCTATTTTCACGCCGGATGCAGAAGTTCTTTTATCATGGCAGGTAGTAGCAAAACGAATTGGAAAACTGATAAAGGAAGATCGTTATCTTACACCAGCAGCGAAAGAAAAGTATGCCCAGTATAAACAGGAACAGAAAGAGAAGGCATTGCAGCAGGCGAAGGAAGAACTGGATGGAGTAATTGGTGAACCAGAGGTCCTTTTAGAAAATAATGCGTTAGAGGATATTTCAGCAGAAAACTATGTAATCTCCGACATGGAATTAGGTGTCGGCACAGCAAAAGAAAAGTTTCAGCGAAATGTGGAAGCCATTCGTACATTGGAAACGATTGAATCGGAGAAAAGACCGGCAACGAATGAGGAGCAGGAGGTTTTATCAAAGTATGTCGGCTGGGGCGGTCTTGCGGATGCTTTTGATGAAACCAAGAGTGTCTGGGCAAAGGAGTATGCAGAGCTGAAAGCCCTGTTGTCAGAGGAAGAGTATATTTCTGCAAGGGAAAGTACCTTAAACGCTCATTACACCAGTCCTGTGATTATCCAGGGGATTTACCGGACATTGCAAAGAATGGGAATTACAAAAGGAAATCTTTTAGAGCCTTCGATGGGAATCGGCAACTTCTTTGGTATGCTGCCTGAGACGATGCGGGAGAGCCATCTGTATGGTGTTGAGCTGGATAGTCTGACAGGACGAATAGCCAGACTGCTATATCCGAAAGCCAATATTACCGTGGATGGGTATGAGAAAACAGCATTTCCGAATGATTTCTTTGATGCTGCTGTTGGCAATGTTCCATTTGGTCAGTACAAGGTGGCAGATAAGAAATACGATAAATACAACTTTCTGATCCATGATTATTTCTTTGGAAAAACTTTAGATCAGGTGCGTCCGGGCGGTGTGATTTATCACCAGTAAGGGAACGATGGATAAGGAAAAGCCAAAGGTGCGAAAGTACATTGCACAGAGAGCAGAACTATTGGGGGCGGTCAGACTTCCCAATACCGCATTCAAAGCCAATGCCGGAACAGAAGTGACATCGGATATTCTTTTCTTACAGAAGCGTGACCGCATTGTAGACATGGAACCGGACTGGGTGCATCTTTCACAGGATGAGAATGGCATAGCCATGAACAGCTACTTTGTGGAACATCCGGAGATGGTTGTTGGCTCTATGGAAATGGTAAGCGGACCGTATGGAATGGAGAGTACCTGTGTGCCGGATGATTCACTTCCTTTTGATGAGCAGTTACAAAAGAGTCTGTCTTTTGTCGAGGGTTCTTATGAGGAAATTGAACTGGAAGAACTGAATGAGGAGTTGACGGCAGAGGTTATCCCTGCCGTGCCGGAAGTAAAGAACTTTAGTTATGCGCTGATCGATGATCGGCTGTATTATCGGGAAAACTCTTTGATGCGTCCGGTGGAAGCCTCTGAGGGAATGCTTGAGCGAATCAAGGGCATGGTTGCCATAAGGGACTGCACACAGGAGTTGATCCGGTTACAGTTAGAAGATTATCCGGATGAGCAGATCCATTCCCGGCAGAAGCAGTTAAATGATCTGTATGATTCTTTTGCAAAAGACTATGGAAGGATTTATTCCAAAACCAATAAGCGGGCGTTTCATCAGGACAGCAGCTATTGTCTGCTCTGCTCACTGGAGAAACAGGATGAGGAAGGCAACTTTCTTGGAAAAGCGGATATGTTTACGAAGCGCACCATAAAGAAAGCAGAAGTGGTGACCAGTGTGGATACGGCAAGTGAAGCGTTAGCGGTTTCATTGGCAGAAAAAGCAGCGATTGATTTTGAATACATGTCGGAACTGAGTGGAAAAGACAAAGATACGCTGATCGATGAGTTGACCGGCATTATCTTCAAAAATCCACTTAGCGAGGAATGGGAAACAGCGGATGCTTATTTAAGCGGAAATGTGCGAAACAAACTGGAAGCAGCCGAAACTTTTGCGAAGAACGAACCCATGTATGCGGTCAATGTGGAAGCATTGAAACGGGTACAGCCGAGAGAACTGGATGCCAGTGAGATTGAAGTCCGGATTGGAGCAACATGGATTGAACCGAGATCTATCGAGGACTTTATGCGGGAAGTGTTTGAGACACCGGAGCATTTATTAAATCGTGATGTGATAAAGATCCAGTATTCCGATGTGACCGGGCAGTGGAATGTGAAAGGGAAAAATGCGGACTTTGGAAACGCACTTGTAAACATGACATATGGAACCAGCCGGAGAAATGCGTATCAGATTTTGGAAGACTCCCTGAATCTGAAGGATAGCCGTGTGTATGACACAGTGATCGAGGATGGCAAAGAAAAACGGGTTCTCAATAAAAAGGAGACAACGATTGCTGCACAGAAGCAGGATGCCATGAGGGAAGCCTTCCGGGACTGGGTATTTCGTGACATGGACAGGCGTAATGAACTTGTAAGTAAATACAATGTATTGTTTAATTCCACCAGACCACGAGAGTATGACGGTTCTCATTTGAAGTTTCCGGGCATGACACCGGATATTGAGTTAAAGGGTTATCAGAAAAATGCCGTGGCTCATGTTTTGTATGGAAATAATACACTGCTTGCACACTGTGTCGGTGCCGGCAAAACATTTGAAATGGTTGCGGCTGCAATGGAAAGCAAGCGTCTGGGGTTATGTCAGAAAAGTTTGTTTGTCGTACCAAACCATCTGACGGAGCAGTGGGCCAGTGACTTTTTACGATTGTATCCGGGAGCCAATATTTTAGCGGCTACCAAGAAAGATTTTCAGCCGGCAAATCGTAAAAAGTTCTGCTCACGGATTGCTACCGGCGATTATGATGCGGTGATCATCGGGCATAGTCAGTTTGAAAAGATACCGTTATCTGCCGAACGGCAGACTGCCATTATTGAGCGGCAGATTGCTGAGATCACGCAGTCGATTGAAGAAATCAAAGCGGAACAGGGAGAACGCTATACCATTAAGCAGATGGAGAAAATGAGGAAAACTCTTCAGACACGATTGGACAAACTCAATGATACTTCCAGAAAAGATGATGTTGTGACCTTTGAACAGCTAGGAGTGGACAGGCTTTTTGTGGATGAAAGTCATTATTACAAAAATCTTTTTTTACATACAAAAATGCGTAATGTAGCGGGGATTGCCCAGTCGGAAGCACAGAAATCTTCCGATATGTTTGCTAAGTGTCAGTATCTGGATGAACTGACCGGCGGAAAGGGCATTACCTTTGCAACGGGAACCCCGATTTCCAACAGTATGACGGAATTATACACCAACATGCGTTACCTGCAGTATGATACGCTGCAGCGGATGGGACTGGGGCATTTTGATTCCTGGGCATCTTCTTTTGGAGAGACGCAGACAGCGATCGAACTTGCACCGGAGGGCTATGCTTTAATAGGACGATAAAGTTAACTGTCCTAAATTGAAAATACATAAGGAAGGAGGTTAAGAGAATGTCAAGGACTTCAAAGATTACAGCACTTTATGAGAGATTATCAAGAGATGATGACCTGAATGGCGAGAGTAATTCCATTACCAATCAGAAAAAATACCTCGAAGATTATGCCCGTAGAAATGGTTTTGAGAATATCCGCCATTTTACTGACGATGGTTTTTCGGGTGTAAATTTCAATCGCCCCGGCTTTCAAGCGTTGATTAAGGAAATTGAAGCAGGCAATGTCGGAACATTGATTGTTAAGGATATGAGCCGATTAGGACGAAACTATCTGCAAGTCGGCTTTTATACGGAAGTTCTGTTCCCACAGAAAGATGTCCGTTTTCTTGCAATAAACAACAGTATTGACAGCAACAATGCTTCGGATAATGACTTTGCCCCGTTTTTGAATATAATGAACGAGTGGTATGCCAAAGACACAAGCAATAAAATCAAGGCTGTGTTTGATGCCCGTATGAAAGACGGAAAGCGATGTAGCGGTTCTATTCCCTATGGATATAACCGATTAGCAACCGACAAACAAACGCTTGTCGTTGACCCTGTGGCTTCTGAGGTGGTAAAGCGTATCTTTCTGCTTGCCAACGAGGGCAAAAGTCCGAGAGCAATCGCTGAATTGCTTACCGAAGAAAAGGTTTTAATTCCGGCAGCACACGCAAAGGAATATCACCCCGAACAGTATAATGGAACGAAGTTTTCAGACCCATATACTTGGGGAATGTCAACCATAAGAGCGATTTTGAGCAGACAGGAATATCTTGGTCATACTGTTTTGCGTAAGTCGGTCAGCACCAATTTCAAACTGCACAAAAGGAAAAATACCGATGAAGATGAACAGTATGTATTTTATAATACGCACGAGCCTATCATCTCGCAGGAACTTTGGGACAGCGTTCAGAAGCGAAAGAAACGAGCCAACAGAACAGCGGCAAGAGGAACGCACAGCAATCGTTTAAGCGGTTATCTGTTCTGTGCTGACTGTGGCAGAAGAATGACCTTGCAAACGCATTACAGTAAAAAAGACCGTTCGTTACAGTATTCTTACCGTTGCGGTGGGTATGCCAGCAGAGTAAACTCCTGCACTGCCCATTCGATTAGTGCTGATAATGTTGAAGCCTTGATATTATCGACTGTAAAACGATTATCAAGATTTGTTCTGAATGACGAAGAAGCCTTTGCAAAGGAACTTCAAGTATTGTGGAACGAAAAGCAGACAGAAAAGCCAAAGCACAATAAATCGGAGTTGCAGCGTTTTCAGAAGCGATACGATGAACTGTCAAAACTTATTCGTGGGTTGTATGAAAATCTTGTTTCGGGATTACTGCCCGAAAGACAGTACAAGCAACTAATGAAGCAGTATGATGATGAGCAGGCTGAACTGGAAACGAAAATTGAGGAAATGCAAAAGGAACTGACCGAAGAAAAGGCGAATACGGTTGATATTAAGCATTTCATTTCTTTGATACGCAAGTGCAAAGAGCCGACAGAAATTTCCGATTTGATGTTTGCCGAACTCATTGACAAGATTGTGGTTTATGAAGCAGAGGGTGTGGGAAAAGCAAGGACACAAAAGGTTGATATTTATTTCAACTATGTGGGGCAGGTCGATATTGCCTACACAGAAGAAGAACTTGCTGAAATCAAGGCACAGGAAGAACAGATTGAAATGGAACGACTGGCAAAACAGCGTGAGCGTGAAAAAGTTTACCGAGAGAAGCGAAAGGCGAAAAAACTCGCTGAAAACGGTGGAGAAATCGTAAAAGCAAAGGTATGCCCCCATTGTCAAAAGGAGTTTGTACCTACAAGCAACCGACAGATATTCTGTTCAAAGGATTGTTGCTATCAGGCAAGGCAAGACCAAAAGAAAGCCGACAGAGAAGCAGAAAAAGGAAATCATTATTATCGTCAGCGTGTCTGTGCTGTGTGTGGCAGTACCTACTGGCCTACACACAGTCAGCAGAAATTCTGTTCCGAAGAATGTCAAAAACAAAATCACAACGAAAAATCTTTGGAATTTTACCATAAGAAGCAAAAGGAGAAATCAAAATGCAAAGATTTATTACAGACGAAAGAACCGGTATCCAGTACGAACTCATCGGAGATTATTACTATCCCTGCTTGACGATAGAAAACGAAGAACCGCCCACTCTCACAAAATACGGAAGAATGAGGGAAAGATATTTAAGGGAACACAGGAAAATCTTGTATATCAATCTGCTTACAAGCGGAAAGTTATATGAACACCTTGCCGATATTGATACTTCGGCGTGTGATATGGCGGAGTATCTGATAAAGGAAATGGCAAGAAAGCAGGGTGTGACGGAAGAACTGAAAGGAAAGGATATGATGAAATGGATAGGATTGATGAACAATATCCGAGCCTGTGCAGATGAGATTGTATTGAACGATATTGTGTATTCTTAATAGCATACCAGCCGAAAAGGAACTGCTGTCTTAACGGATGGCAGTTTTTCTTTTTCGGGAAGTATTTAAGAAGTTATTAAGTCGTGAGTATAATCGAAGTGGCTAAGTTGAAAAATTCACAAAAATATGGTACAATACGTCTAAATCAGCGAGATAAATCCGAATTTATTGAAATGATAGGTGGTAATGATGATGAATCACAAAAAGAAGAATGCAATTATATTAGTAGCAGTTTCTATTGCTTTCGTTGCTATTGTTATATGGATTGCTTGGGGCAACTCGGCTTTGATGGTCAATGAAATAAAGATTACAAATGACAAAATACCCCAGAGTTTTGAAGGATTCCGCATAGCGCAGGTATCCGATCTACATAATGCCGAATTAGGCAAGGATAACAATAAGCTGATTGAAAAACTTAATGAGTGCGAGCCAGATATTATTGTACTAACAGGTGATTTGATTGACTCCAACCATACAAATCTTGAAGTTGCATTATCATTTGCTCGGCAAGCCGTAAAAATCGCTCCTTGCTATTTTGTTACAGGCAATCACGAAGCATGG
>OIWT01004335.1_pt1 | contig 11630 bp, 17 predicted proteins | sample 1587701 | NCBI WGS metagenome assembly OIWT01 (sample SAMEA3888904, study PRJEB22519) | human gut metagenome | biome: human gut; feature: human-associated habitat; material: faeces | place: Denmark | collected 2009 | reverse complement strand
GTCTTGAGGCGAAGAGACTGGCTGAGGCGAAGGAGTACTACCAGGCCAAGAAGACCTCTGCCTAAGTTCTCATTGCTTCCTAGTCACACTACTTTGGGGTGTTTCTTCAGTTCAAATCTGTCCTACATAGCATTCTTTGAGGGTGTAATCCTATCCTAAGCATTCCAGTGCCAAGCAACACAGTAGAAGCACAAGCGCAGTGGAGGGACAAGAATCACTTTAAAGCAGAATCACACACAAACACACAACCACTAAACCATGCTAAGTTTACATAAAGTCGTCGTCATCGTCTCCCATCTCCGCCAGATCCACCTTCCAACGAAGCAGACCGCCAATACCGCCGAAGCCTCTCACGAACTGCGATCCCTCCTGCGACTTGTTCGTCACAATCTCCAGCGTCGTGCCGAAGGACTTGTAGTTCTCCGCCAGCCACTCCAGGAACAGGTCCTTCTCCACCGTCTCCATGTCCTGTCCCGTCGTCGGGTCCTTGAAGTACGTCGAGTCGCGGCACTGCTCCTCCGTCAGGTACAGCGTCTTCGTCGTGCCCGTCGACCCCTTCACCACGATGCGGTACACCGCCAGGTTCTCCCACACGATCAGCGTCTCCACCGCGCCCATCTCCAGACACTAGCCCTCATATGATTTACCCACGCCCACCTTCAGCGTGTCACTCACGCCGAAGCAGTACTTGCCCGTGTCGCGCGCCAGCTCGTCGAAGTACGTCGAGATCAGCTTCTTCTCCTGCACGAACTTGACGTTCGCCAGCGTGTCCGCCGCCAGCTCGATCGCCTGGTTGAAGCCGTTGTCACCGCCGTACGACACGTCCACGATCTTCACCACCGCGTTCTTGATACGCGGATCCAGCATGTCTGCCCGTCACGCCACCCGCACACGCCCACCCGATCCGTACACCTCCTCCTTCAGCTCGGCCGAACCCGCCAGCACGATGCCCGCCACGTTCACGCGCTCGTCCGAGATGAAGAACTGCACGCAGTGCTCGCACACCTTGCGCACGTAGTTGTGGCGCTTCTCCAGACGCAGACGCGCGAAACGCAGCGCCGACTGGCCGCCGCGGCCGTGCTTCTTGGGCAGGTCCACCAGGAAGCGGTGCAGCACCGTGCGGCTGCTGCCGCTCACCGTGCCGAAGAGGGTGCCACTACCGTCCACCACCACGAAGCCGAAGGTGGAGTCATCCTGCAGCAGCTCCTGCAGCGCCTCCGTGTGGAACTTGTTGTCGCACAGGTACAGCGACGTGTTGATCGGGCGGAAGGGCTCGAACGCGTAGGACATCTTCTTCTCCTTTCCCTCCTCGTTGATGCACGTTCCGCAGTAAATCACCAGACCGTTCGGAGGCACCTTGTTGAAACTACGCATCAGGTGTGGAGAGTGGAGCTACAGCTTCAGCTTCTGCTGCGTGGAGGTGATGGCGCCCAGCACGGAGAGTCTGTTCACGCGCGACTTGATGTTGGAGGCCGTTCCGTACTCGCCGACCAGCATGTTGGTGGAGTTGGCAATCTGGTCTGTGAGAAGCAGCGTGCAACGCGTACCTGATCGCCCGGACGAATAATCAGGGAAATCATCGACGTTCCGTTGCTACACGTAATGGAGGAAACGGAAAGACGGATACCCCTTCGCATTCTCCAGCGTTTTAATCAGCTTCTTAATTCTCCACATCTCCACATTCTTCTCTTCCTGAGTCATTGACGCAAAGTCCTAGGGGGAATGAGTCTTGAACGAGTAGGGCATACTGGCATGGTGAATGAAACGGTGTTCTGTCAAGGGTTTGTGCCGATTTGCCATTCCACTCATGAATCGGAGTTCACCGCGGTTATTCCGGAATACGAGCAGGAGACTATTATTCTCAGAAATGAGAATTGGTCAGAGCTGTAGGACAAACGGGACTGACTGACGTGTAGGGAAGGATAAGGTGAATATTCTCGGCTTTCTCAACGCTGCGTGCATTCTCCTCTGTATCCTATCCCTCCTTGTTGTTTCCATCTCACCTCATGGCGTTCAATCTTTCCGCACATTTCACGGATAGGTCTATTTTCGCATGCTGTTGTCCAGACAGCTATTTCAGCTACGACTGTTTGTTCCTTGCATGCTCCTGATTCATGTAGTCCCATTATTCTTGCTATTGCGGTTTCCCTCTTCTGCTTGTACTATATCATCCTCAAGAAGCATGACAAGATTGGCGTGATTTTTGCTGTAATGGTTTCATCCAGTGTGAATGGTAGTACTGCGCGATTTTGCTGTCAACGACCGTACTGCTCCTACTCCAGCTGAGTCAGATGTGCTTCCTTCTCACGGGTTTCGAGCTGGCGGTACGTGCAAATCGGATTTTTAAGGAGTAGAAGGAGTCCTATGGTAACCATACGCTTCTGTGGAAGGCGGAAGGCGATTTGGTGCTTTGGCTGTCGCGCAAATATTGGGTCGCTCTCTCTGTACTGTCATTATACTGATCATCAACGTAGGAACAATACAACTGCTGCGGACTCGTTACTGTCAATGATCTGCTGGGGAACAACACTGCATGGAGCAGCACCGCCTGCGCGAACGCGAACGCATTTTCGTGCTCGTTTACCATTGAGATATCCTCATCCAGTGTTCATCGCATCCTTGACCCCAGCCAATTCAGCGCGAGTTGGACACGCAGATATTCGTCTCTTCGATGAACGTGCTGGTGCAGTTCGCCACGATCGCCTACAGCATGTATTACCTGACATGCTTCCGTCAGATGATGGAGTTGGCTAAAGGAGATGAATCGCAAGCACAACCGAAGGAACCCATTGCGGTGTCCACTCCTGTTCATGACGATGATAACCCCATTTGGAATGAAGGCTCTGAGGATTTGAACGCTCAGCTCAATCAGCCTCTTTTGGATTAACGCCTCTGTATTGTAGATGTCATTCTTTGTTTTGGCCTTTGTTGTACAGTGCTCTACCTTTTCCCATTGCTGTGGGGTGTCGGTTGGAAGAATCAGGGAATAGATATTCCATATCGTACTGAAATCGAATGGACTCCACGATTGAGAGTGAAGAGCTGCAGTACTCTGTCGAGAAGCTGCAGAAGACGAATAATCTGCTAATGCGGCAGTGCCTGACCTCCTGTAAGGAGACTTCGTCCTTGAAGAAGGAAAACGCGACAATTCGTACTGAATTGGAGATGACCAGAGACCGGTTGCAGGCCGAGAGGGAGAGCGCAAAGAAGGAGAGGGCGGATAGAGAGAAGGAGAAGGGAGCGTTTACACAGCAGTTGGAAGCCATGAAACAGAGTGAGGAAGAGTCCAACCGGGTCATCGCCTCACTCCAAGAGTTCTCGAAGAATGCGATCAACAACGAGAAGAAGAAGTCCGACGATTTACAGAAGCAGCTGCATTCCATGAAGGAAAAGGATATTGCGAGAGAAAAGGACTTGGGCTCGTTGAAGGAGCAAACAAATCAGTTGACAAAGACCGTGGAGGAGCAGACAAGAGAGTACGGGCACAGCAAACAGACGATGACCACTCAAATCGCGAGTCTGCAGGAGCAGCTCACTGCATCGAATGCCCTGAAGGAGACGAACTCCAGACTTGCGCAGCGGAATGTGAGTCTTGAAAAGGAGCTGAAGGAGGTGATCGCTGACGACGGCGGACGCAAGCTGAGCGGATCGACGGAGGCGTACGAGCTGGTGGACGTGCGCAAGACGCGAGACCGTTTACTGAAGGAGATCACGTTGCTGCGTGCCGTTAACGAGGGAGATTACCAAACCAACCGCACATCGCCATCGGATGGCATCCACGTGTTTTTCACTGTATTGGAGGCGGCGATGTTGGGAAAGCCTCTGAAGGATGTGCCTGAAGCTGCTACCAAGTGCATCGAGTGTGGCATGTCGTATTGTGTGTCGAGTGAAATGGTGAAGGGGACGTGCCCATTCTGTCAGATGCTCTGTAAGGCGATTCGGCTGGAGAAGGAGGCAAAAGAAAGAGAGCTGCTTCTCGATGAGGAGAGGAAGGAGACGATAAGGCAGTGCAAGCGGGAGAATCAGATGGAGCTGCGAAAGCGGGATGCCATTATTGCGGGGTTGGTGCTGTTGTTCGCCGTTGTGATTGCCATTCATCTTGCGACGGATTTGTGTGTTTGTTCTAGAGTTGCGTTGTGGGTTTGGAAGAAACAGAGAATCACATGTAGTAACCGTTGTAGTATCCAAGCTTGGATATGGTTGGCTGACTATCTACGGATGCTTTTGTACGTTGGTAGGGATAGCAATCCGGGAAGAATGGCGATTGCGTGCTATCCGTCATGTTCACGTGCTGAAGTGTAGCTACACATGATGTTTGGTAGAATGGAGTTGCAACCGGACAGAGAGGGAACGAGGCTGAGGAGAATGGCGCCAGCAATGCTTTCCGTCTTCTTATGGAAGAGGGTGATCCACTTGTCTTATCGTAATAGAATGAACCATTCTCTGCCGATCATCACAGCGTGATTGGTTAGCTTCGTGAAGGGGATGGATCCTTCTAGCGTGATCCCATTACCATTCTCTTGGACATCGTATTTGCTAGCCATGAGTGGAGTGATAGAGGCAAACCAGGTGAAGATGATGCTCTCGTTCTCTTTGCACTGTCTGCAGATGAAGTGCTGCTGCTCTTCTTGTAGTACGTAATTCATATTCCCGTTTGGGATGAGTGAGGGGGTGGCATAGTGAGAATCCGCTCCACATTCGATTTGAAGAGATAGATCACTGGGCGTATCACTTAGTTTGAGCCTCTTCACACAGATGTTATAGTCGTATAGGCTGGACATTGAAGGGAAATGGGAATGGCGTCAGCGCGAAGATGGGAGATATATCCCATTTCTGTGGGGAGTGATTTGGTGATGACGGGTGCCAATGGTGCATGTGATTCTGTTGGTGATGCGCAGGGAGAGGATTGTAATGATGAATAGTGGACAGCTAATCACAATTGTTTGTTGACAAAAGGAGTTGTGTGGTGGAGAATCAGAATACACTATCTATTGAACTCGTAATGAGTGATATTGTTGTAATCGGCGATTACGAGTTGTTGGAGAAGCAGAATGAAGGGTATGAAACAAACTGAGGGAATGAACCGTAGAGAGTGGTTCGACGAGTATAAGGCACGCAATCGGAATACAAATGAGATGGTATTGATGGCAAGAGTGACGAATGAATTGGATGTGGAGGGAATCGAATCACGCTTTCCCCAATTGAAGGAATGCAGTAGTGAACATCTCGTGAGGTACTTAGATGTTGTGAAGAAGAATGACGAGTTGTGGGTAGTGATTCCTTCCAGAGTTGATAGAATAGATTGTAATGGAGAATTGTGATTGCTATTCTCTTTCCCGATTCTTGAAACGTAAGGATTACATGACTGAGGAGCAATTGCGTGAAATCGCTCGTGGTTGTTTATTGGGATTGAACTATCTTCATGAAAGGGGCATCGTGCATGGAGTAAGCATTCTGAAGTAAGAATGAGTGAATAGGACGTGAGGCCAGTGAATCTGTTCCTGACTGAAGATGGCGTGTTGAAACTGGGTTACTACGGACTAACAACCCCAACAGAGTGTTATGCCATTAAAAAGATGGAGTGTGAGGGACTTCGTAGTTTTGCTCCTGAAGTGTTTGAAGGAGAGTGCTATCTGGATAGCGATGTATGGTCATTTGGGATTGCTTTGCTTGAAATGATGGGAATCACGCCGTATTCCTGGCGTAAGAATGGTAGCCTCCCCACAATGGGCAGAAGTGTTACGCTGCCATTTGATGAGTACGCAATCGAATCATCAGAACTGGCTGATTTCCTAAAGAAGTGCCTTACGGACGTGGATGACAGATGGAGAGTGGATGAGTTGCTGGATGTGAGAGTGCTGTGATGGAGAATGACGAGTAGCATCCATTTGTGAAGGAGTCTGAAGAAGAGTCGTTGATCCCATTGGTGAAGATTCTGAAGTATCAGGAGTACTGTGAAGGGGTTTTGAAGAAGGATGCTCATATGGCGTTGGATAAGCATGACGGCTTGTGTGGGTATCATGAAGGACTGGCTGAGAAGGAGAATTTTGTGCTAGTGGAGCTGTGCTTGAATCGAGTGATTGAAGTGAGTGTTGCCTCGCATAGGTTGTTACGCGTGAATGGAGAGGAGGTGAATGGAATCGAGCATGCTCAGGTGCTGAGTTTGAGTGATGATGGAGAGAGATGGGAAGGCGATGTGCTAAACAATCAACCCTATGGTTGGGGCGTGTTGTATGACAGTGAGAACAGAATAGTGTATGATGGATTCCGAATTGGCGACGTGAAGGTGTGCTATGGCACTCGGTACTACTCGGACATTGGCGTGATTGAGTATGAGGGCGAGTGGTGTGAAGGAAAGCGGTGGGGACGAGGCGTGCAGTATGATCGCAGAGGCAATACCGTGTTTGATGGAGAATGGATGAATGACGAACAACTGAGCAAGCGAGTAGTGTTGAGTGAAGAGAATCAACTGCTGCATAACCGCATTGAAGAGCTGATCGTGAGTAGCAACAGCTGTAACGGAAGGGAATGGAGTGCGCTCAGTGTATCCCTCATGCCCAAGTTGCGATTGCTTGAAGTGGGCAATGATTGCTTTCAGTATGTGGAGGAAATGAAACTGATTGGATTGAGCCAATTGGAGAGCGTGGTGATTGGAAAGGAATGCTTCACGACGACGAAGAACTGGTATGGTTCTGACCCAAATCGTCGTTTCTATTTGAAGAATTGCCCTCAGATAAGGGAACTGAAGATGGGTCTTGATTCCTTCTCTGACTATTTCGTGTGTGAGATTGAGAATGTAGATAGTTTGGAAGTGATTGAAATGGGAGAATTGAATGAAACGAGTTTCAATTTCTATGGCGCTTCATTGGAGCTGAAGGGTGGTTTTCAACGACTGAACTGATGAATAGACTTGCCCAGTTTGAAATCACTTCTGTTTGGTGGTAGTGCATTCTATGATTGTTCTCGTGCAGTGTTTGAGAGTGAATTCTCCAGAAAGAGAATGATGACTAGACTTGCCTGAATTGACTTCCATTCAGCTTGGTACGAGTTCATTCCATTTCGATGTTGGTGACGAATCAGGTGAATTGATCATGCGAAGTGAATGTGCAATAGTGAACTGACGAATAGACTTGCCGAAGCTCACCTCACTCACTACTGTAATACACAGGGGTGTGTTTGGTACTAGTAATGAGGCATTCGCCTATCCTCGCTCCATCACGCTGGAGGGTTTTTTCGATCACTCTATCCTCACTACTAGATATGCCCTCGCTCACTACGGTCACTCTTAGCAAGTACAGTCTTTTCTTAAGGAAGAAAACCGTTCATACCAAGAGTTCTTCTTTCTTCTTTCCCTCATTCCTAGACATCACTCCCGCTCTCCAACAGTATCTCCAGTTCATTGTTTCTTTCACACACATCTTCAATTCACCAATATAATTTGCCACTATAATAATACTGCTCTACCCTATTGTTCCCACCCATTGAAAGGCAATCCATCCAATCCAATGATTGTCGTCCATTCCATCCATAGGAAGAATACATCGCCGTATAATTCAATTTAACTCCCGCGTTTGCGTCAATTCATCCTGGTAACTGAGAATCGGCATCATTAAAACAGGGAAATGGGGAAACGGAGGTTGCCCATTCCAAGGAGAATCACAAAGAGCGTATTTCGAGTCTCGCAAAAGCAGTATACGTGAAAGATGGCTACCGAAGTGGTGAATGAAAGTGTTGTTTATCAAATCACTGTGAGAGGACCCAATGGTGAAGAGGAGAAGATGAATGTCTCTTCCGAAGATTCTGGTAGTATTCTGAAACAGCGCATTATGATGTCGCCGAAGTTCACGGTCTACACGGCCTTCCACTTCGAAGTCGAGAATCCCAGCGGAAAGGAGGACCTGTTCCTTGACGCCTACACTCCCTTCTCTCAGGTGCCTCTCGTCGGCAACGGAGCGACCTTTTTGCTGGTTCCCGATCTGTATGATGCGACCTCCATTCGGTACCACATCAAGCATTCGGTTGCTCTCCTGACGAACAAGATTCCGCTCATCAGCCAGCTCGTGAAGCTCAGCAACGATGAGCTTCCCGAATCGCTGAAGGATTTCAACGAGCAGATGAAGGCAAATGCGAAGAACCTCGAGGAGAAGAAGGAGGTCGTTCCTCTGGACATGAAGACTCGCCTCGTGGAGAACGGCAGACAGGCGGACAGCGCGTACAAGGGCCTCGCCGCTACTTGCATGGAGGACCTGAAGAAGGGCGACCTGTCGTCGTTCATGCGGCTGTACACGGCGATCAACACGGAGAAGCCCGTCAGCATCAAGAGCCTCACCATTTCCTCCTACAACCCCGCGGACGCGTCCCGCAGAGCCATGGGCGACCTGATCTACCTGCGCGTAGCGGCGACGCGGCGGCGTGAGTCGTAGATGCACACGAGCGAGAATAACGTGTTCCACATCACGGGTAACACCAACGGCTTCTTCGCGAACCAGTCCACGGACTCCGAGTTCAACCCCGAGGCGAACGCCAGCTACCCGAACCTGTACGTGACGCTGCCGGCCATCCTCTGCGCGCTGTCCTCGGGCTTCAAGCAGTGGTTCAACCGCTCGCGCCAGATCGCGCGCAGCAGCAACATGAACTCGATCCTGCGCTCGCTGCCGCTGCTGCCGAGCCTGCTGGCGACCAGCAAGGGCTGGTTCGACGAGGCGATGGAGAAGGAGAGCGGCAACCTGTTCGACCTGGCGGACCAGATGATGAGCGACGAGCTCGCTATCCCGCAGCTGGCCAGCGTGGAGCCGCACCACTGGATGACCGACTACAACATGATCCGGTGGGCGTAGCGGGGAGCGGTGACGCGTAGCGACAGCAAGATCAGCGAGGACACCAAGGCGTCGCTCATCCTCTCCAAGGAGCAGAGCTTCGCGGAGGCCGCCACCAAGGCGTGCCGCGCCATCGTGGACGGTGGGTGTGGTGAGCGGGCGTGACGCCTAGAGGGCCTGCCGTCGCTGTTCCCCGACTCCCCCGCGGAGGCGTGCTACGTGGTGGACGACATCATCATCACGTCGGTGAGCGAGCACAGCGGCGTGGTGAGCGTCGGCGACTGCAACGAGGAGGTCAACTCCACGCGCTTCCTGAACGGCGCGGAGGTGAAGGACCTGTACACCGGGCTGGTGGCGGTGGTGGACTACAAGGGCCACCGCTTCCTGGCGCAGTCCGCCGTGCCGGGCATCATCCACGTGGCGGCGCGCGCGGCGAGTGAAGCGTAGATGGCGTCCGCGAACATGATGATGTGGGGCTCCGTGGACGAGGGCAAGAGCATCTTCGCCGACGACCGCGTGCGTCCCGCCATGGAGGCGCTGGCCAAGAAGCTGTACTGGCAGCCCTCCACGGTGTCGCCGCAGCTGCCCGTGAACGAGCTGCCGGCGGACGCCACGGAGCAGGACATCCCCGAGGCGCCCGCGTCCACGCAGGTGCACACGGACCTGAAGGAGAGCTTCGAGTTCATCGGCCCCGTGGAGGGTCGCGTGGTGCGCGGCGCGGACAACAAGATGTACGCGGTGGACTTCCTGCACCTGGCGCCGATCGACGTGGCGTGGCAGGAGGCGCACGAGAAGCTGTGCGGTGAGAAGGTGTACCTGCCGCTGCGTCGCACGGCGGTGCTGCAGTGGGTGCTGCGCAAGGCGATCCTGGAGAACCAGAAGGACTCGCTGAAGGAGATCCTGGAGAAGGTGGAGAAGGGCGAGAAGGTGGAGGGCGTGGAGATGACCAAGGAGGACATCGAGAAGGCCAAGAAGAGCGTGGAGGAGACGGAGAAGGAGCGTGGGCGCGCGGGCGCGGACTGAGGTGTAGTGGCGAGCACTCCCGGCGAGTTCGACCCCAACGTGTTCACGCGCTTCGCGAAGAGCGGCGACGCGCACGAGGCGAACGTGCGCCTGCTGTGCGACATGGTGGCCACCTCGCTGGTGCCGCGTGTGGTGGAGAACATGAAGAAGGCGAAGGACTCCTACTTCGACACCAGCAACATCGTGAGCGACATGCACGCCGTGTCCGTCAACGCGCGCTACCTGGGCGCCGTGGCGGAGGCTTGCGAGGAGGAGGAGCTGAAGGAGCTCTGCGAGGAGGAGATGATCGCGCGTGCGGCGAAGCACGTGCTGCGCGACCTGCTGAGCAACGCGGTGCTGATGAGCGCGCCCGCCTTCGCGACGACGGCGTTCCTGAACGCGCTGCTGTGCAAGGAGCGCAAGAACGAGATCCTGCTGAGCGGCAAGAACAAGAAGAGCAAGAAGGTGCCCTCGCTGATTGCGCAGACGCTGCTGAAGCAGGGCCTGACCGTGAGCAAGGTCTGGAGCCTGCTGGAGGCCGCCATCAAGACGCACTTCCACTACACGCTCGCCGTCTGGGCCAAGCCCGCCACGGTAGGCTCGGAGGCCGGCGCTCACCCGCAGGACATGCAGCGCTACCGTCTGCTGCGCCGCGTGTGCCAGCAATGCGGCATCCGCCTGGAGGCCGTGGACTACGACCTGTCGGAGGACTACGCGATCCGCGTGGAGAACGTGCTGGAGTTCGTGCCCGTCGTGAAGTACGCCTTCACGCCGAAGGTGGACGAGATGGTGGGTGGTGTGTTGCTTGTGTTTTGTGTGATGTGAATGGCGTGATTGTCATTTGACTGTGAATGGGATGTGATTGTAATTGTGATGTGTGATGCAACTGTGCTATGATTGTCATCCAACAATCCCTCACTCGCTTCGCTGCGCTCGCAAACTCACACAGTGTAGTGCTCCGAGCTGACGCGCTCGGCGATGAGCACGCTGGAGCAGGGCGACTACGCGGTGGCGTACGAGACGGTGAAGAACGTGCTGCTGCAGCTGATCACGGCGCACGGCCACCTGCACCCTCAGCTGCTGACCTGTGTGGACCTCATGACCGCCATCGTCACCGGCCTCAACGACTTCGACCGCGCCGTGGAGCTCAGCCGCGCCGCACTGTACTGCGCCGACGTCATCTACGGCAAGGACAGTCTGGAGGCCGCCAAGCGCCACACGCAGCTGGCCTCCATTCTGTACAAGAACGAGATGGTGTTCGAGGCGCTGGCGCACAACACGCTGGCCCACCTGATCTACTGCAAGGTGAACGGCGCGGATAGCGACTACGTGAAGGCGATGTACCTGAACATGGGCATGTGCGCGATGCAGTGCGGCTACCTGAAGGAGGCCCTGGAGTACATGGAGCTCAGCAAGGCCAACAACGAGGTGAAGACGGAGGTCTATCTGAACGCTGCCTACTACGCCGTCGTGCTGAATGCGTAATGGCTATTGAATTACCTCACGACTAGGATGCTGAAGAACAACGCGAAGGTCGAGGAGTGCAAGAAGCAGCTGGAGGAGGCCCTGAGCGACAAGGAGGAGGCCTTCAAGAAGGCGATGATGGAGAACCTCCAGAAGCAGCTGAAGGATCTGCACTAAGCGTGCGTTCGATATGACTCTTTTTATATGTGCTTGGTTGCTCTGTTTGTTGCACTCTGTGTTATGGCGACAGGGCCCAACTTTTCGGACGGTTGGGGGACCTAATTGACAAAAATTGGGGATATCTTCGTCATTATTGCCCCTATTGCAATGAAACAGGTGCCAATCGAC
>OIWT01004334.1_pt1 | contig 11635 bp, 5 predicted proteins | sample 1587701 | NCBI WGS metagenome assembly OIWT01 (sample SAMEA3888904, study PRJEB22519) | human gut metagenome | biome: human gut; feature: human-associated habitat; material: faeces | place: Denmark | collected 2009 | reverse complement strand
CCATGCTGATGGGTGCGCCGCGCAATGCTTTGAGGGCGTTCAACGCGGGAGTATCATTATCCCAAACTCGGAGTCATGGCCGCCGTGCTGCCACGCACGGTTGCAGACCGGCTTGATCGCTCGCCTATCCAGTTATCTGGATGGGTCTTGGCGCGCCGTCTGCCGGCTCGTCCGGTTCGGAACGTTATCCGTTTGCCTATGCAGCGCAGAGCGCGTTGTCAAGGTGCATATATCAGGCTGTGTATCAGCCGGGAAAGGCTCTTATCCATGAGATAAGGGCCTTTCCTCGCAGATGCACGGAGATGCCGCCGCAGAAGTGTGGAAAGGGGCAAACACATTCCTGAGCGGCAAATGTATTCACACGGTTCGGATCACCTTGAATTCAAGGATCTTGGTGATCAGCTTTGTTCGCATCCTGCATAGCTTTTCCTCATCAATGCAAAGATGCTCAACGCCGTTCTCATCATAGAGCCGCCTTGTCGCCAGAGCCGCCATATAGCGTTCGTAGTGCCGCAGCACGGCATTGATCGCATCCACATCTCCGGAAGATGCTGCTTCAATGGTAGAAAAAGGGAGCAGGGATACATTCGCATTACCCGGTTTGTTCGTCACTGCTATCAACCTCCATTTTCTTTTTTAATTCCTTAAGAGACTTTGCACGTCTGCGCTGCACGGTGTATCGGACCATATCCAGCTTATCCGCGATCTCCTGATCGGTCATATCCAAAAAATACGCAAGCAGAATAATATCCCGCTTTTTCTCAGACAGCTTCACAAGGGCATTGGCAAGGATTTCGCTGCGGATAGGGATGGTATAGCCCTGCACCTGAAAGCAGAATCGTTCGCACGGGTACTCGTCCAGTACGCCCAACTGTCTCTCCTGACTTTCTGACAACCACGAAAGGGAAGTCTCATGCTTGGAGCGCCATGTGATGTGATTGTCATAATCGATGGCCTCTCCGCGCAGCACCATCTTGCATAGCCTGTCGAATTCATGCCGAGCAGTTTCCTTCTGGGACGGCGTCAGCTCCATGAGTTTTTGCACCTCCTTCCCGAACCGCGGGAGGCGGTGTATTTTCCCCTTTGCTTATATCCCGATTGGGAGGGGTGGTTTTGCGCACTTTTCGGCAAAAATTTTCAAAAAAATTTTCCAACGGCACAATGAGCCGATGGAAAAAGAAAATATGGTACTTTGAGCAACACAAAGCGGTGTTCAGTCATTACACATCCAGATAGTTTTCTTAGCGGCATAACATGACCAGGACAATCATTTCCTTAACTGAATCAGTCGCCGTTACTCCATGTCGCTTGCGCGCTGATCCGTCGATGCTTGAAATGTCCGAACAAACGGCTTTGTTGTAAAAAAATAAAATCTGTGCTAAAATCTATCTGATCTCCGGGAGGTGATGAGCGATGTATACAGTGGCGGTCTGCGAAGATCAAAAGGATACGAGGGAGGAAGCGGCGGCACTGTGCGGCGAAGTCCTCACCGACCTGGAAATCGAACATCATATCGCTGCATTTTCCTCGGCAGAGGAACTGGAAACGCAGCTGCTGACCGGCGACCGGTTTGACCTGCTTTGCCTGGACATTCTCATGGACGGCGAGAGCGGCATGGAGCTTGCGAAAAAGCTGCGCATGACAGATGACCGTACCAGTATTCTGTTCCTCACAGGTAGTTCGGAGTATCTGAAAGACGGCTACGAGGTCCGACCGATTCAGTATCTGTTCAAGCCGGTATCGAAAGCGGAACTGAAACGAGCCATTGAAACCGACCTGCGGCTCCATCACCGACCGAAAACCTTTTCCATTAAGGTGGGCGGGCGCATGGCGGTGCTGCCGCTGGAAGACATTCGCTATGTGGAGAGCCGCGACCACGGGAGCCTGTTTCATATGGAAAGCGGGGAGCAGTTTTACCCTCTGAGCCTGACCGAAATCGAGGGAAATCTACCGGCAGAGCAGTTCTGCCGCTGCCACAACAGCTTTCTTGTGAATCTGGCGTGTGTGCGGGAAGTCAGCAGCCGCACTGTTTCCCTTGAACATTTGAAACTGCCCATCGGGCGGAAGTATGCCGAACGATTCAGGGAACAGTTTGTGCGATATCTGAATGAGCGATGAAAAAACGGACGTATGGGAAGTCTCCCCATGCGTCCGTTTTTTTGTTTTAAGGCAGCTTGAGGGCGGTCATGACTGTGAAACGCTCCGCATTGTAGCTGACGGAAAGGGTGCTGCCGTATTTGGCAGCAATCCTGCGCATTTGAATTAGTCCGTAGCCGTGGTCGGCAGATGCAGTCTTTGTGGTCAGCAAATTGTTCTCCTCGTCGAGGGCAACCACACCGCTGAATGTGTTCTCGCAGCGGATGGCAAGGTAGCCTTGGCGAATTTGCAAGGAACAACGAATTTCCCGCGGCTTGCCCGATGGTGTTCCGGCTGCGCCCTCCGCGGCATTGTCCAGCAGGTTGAAGAGAAAGCTGCACAAGTCATCCTCATCAATAGACAGCTCGGCAGGCAACGGAGCCGTTGCATGGAAGGCAGCGCCAATCTCTTTCGCCTTGGCTACATAGCGCTGCAAAACGGTGTTGACAATGAAGTTCGCCGTATAATGGAGGGGTGAAAGCTGCTCCAACTGGTCATCCAACTGCGCAAGATATTCCGTCAAACCTTCGGTATCCCCCTTGCGCTGCAAGAGCGACAGCACGGAGATGTGGTTTTTCCACTCGTGGCGGAAGGCCGATACATTCCGAAGGGATTCTTGGGCTTGCTTGTATTGCTCCTGTGCCTGTTGGCTGCGGCTTTGCAGGGCTATCATCTGCCGCTGGCGGGAGAAGGCGGTGCGGATGAACTCCGCCACCACCTGTGCCGCGCAGAGAAGGCCTGCCACAGTACACAGCAGGGTATATAGAGCCGTGGGGCTGCCGTAGAGCAGGGAGGTGATGGGATTGCTCAGTGGATAGAGATATTCCACGCCCACGAATCGGCTGACGCACCATGCGGCAAACAGCACGCCTGCAACACCACAGAGGCAGAGGCTTGTCCGGCGGAGCATCCGTTCATGAGAGAGCAGCATCAAAAGAACCGTCAGCAGGAACAGACCAAAGCCAAGCCAGTCCACCAGCCTGCCGGAAAACAGAGTGACCGACGTAAAGCACCGCAGGGCCGAGCACAAAATGTGCGCCGCCGCTCCGATCAACAATATCCGGCGCTTCCAACCATGCAGGGAAATAGCCAGAAAGCAGAACAGCAGGTCAATATAAATGAGACAGAGCCAGGCGGTCAGGCTGCCCGTTGTATCCAATCCGGCAGAAAGTGCGAAGAATGAGCCGCATGTCACAGGCACCGCCGCCAGTAGAAAATAGCCGCTCAGCGGCAGCAGTTTCCACAGATACGGCCCCGTCTGGGCGCTGAAAAGGAAAACCAGCAGCAGGAAAAGCGCCAGTATGACCTGTGCTGTGATGGCCGCCATGGGCCAGACAATGCTGGAAACAGCGGTCACAGAGTCGGAAAAGCGACTGACCAGAGATGGGAAAGCAGGGTAAAGTAAACCGTTGAGGGCTGTGCCGTAGGTGACGATCCGCAGCGTCTTCCCGGCGCAGTCTATAGGAAGCGGGATGCGCAGATCGTCATAGGAAATGCTGCTGAAATCCACATCTTCCAAAAAGGCATCCGCACGGTTTTCTTCGTTCGGAAAGTCAGTGTAGAGCAGTTCACCATCCAGAAACACCTGTATCCCCGCACCAAAGCCAAAAAATTGCAGCAGATCCCGTTGACCAGGTTCCTCCATGACCCGCTCCGCCGCCACCGGGCTGTCTCCGTCCACCGGAATACCATCCAGATAGCCGCCTAAGCCAAATACAGGTTCCACCGGACCGCTTTCTGTCTCAAAGGTCCAACCGTTCCGGTTCGTCTGTGTGCAGTTTAAAAGAAGCGATGTCTGCATCCTGTCTGGCTGAGACAGGCGGAACAGGCAGAAGACCGCTGCAGCGGCAGCAAGGATCAACAGAGTGGCTGCGGGCCAGATTTTTCTGTGCTGAGGCTCCATGATACCGCCTCCTTTCCTGTTTGCCATTGTAACAAAGCGTGTTCATCTGCACAAGCGGCAAAGGGTTCTTTTTCCTAAACGACACGAATTTGCCCCTAAACAACACAACACAGCACGGTATGGGAATGGTAAAATAAAAGTGCAACATCATGCTGTGGAGGGGCTTGCGTGCAAAACCCTCTCAGGCGTGCGCCTGAGAGGGAGGCGTACTTTCCGCACATCCAATTAAAAAATGAGGAGGGGTATTGGATGAGGAGAAAATGGAACCGGTTTGTGGCCGGACTGCTGAGTATCGTCCTGCTGGTAACGATGCTGCCCATGGAGGTACTTGCCGCAGGCAACGGCGGCAGGGCGGAGCAGCCCAGCCAGACAATGCCATTTCAGGATGTAAAGTCCTCGGACTGGTGTGCCAAAGCTGTGGAGTACGTCTATTCCCACGGCATATTCAACGGCACCTCAACTGCCACCTTTAGTCCCAGCGGCACCATGACCCGTGGAATGTTCGTTACGGTGCTTGGGCGTATGGCCGGTGTAAATCCAGATGATTACAGTGGAGAGACGCCGTTTTCTGATGTGCCGCAGACGATGTACTACGCCCCCTATGTGCAGTGGGCGGCGAGGTACGGCATCACAGTAGGCACAGGTGACGGAAAATTCTCTCCCGATGCGTTCATCAACCGGGCACAGATGGCAGCATTCTTCGTGCGGTATTTTGAAGCGTTCCAAGTGGACTATGCGACCGGCGCAAATGTCACCACTACGCCTGCGGATCTGGAGCGTACCCCCGCCTACGCACAGGATGCTGTGCTGAAGCTCTGGAAACAGGGGCTTTTGAACGGTGACGGCACACGCTTTGCCCCCGAAGGCAATGCTACCCGCGCCCAGATGGCGATGCTGTGTATGCGTGCGGACGAGGCGGTGGAGATTTGGTATTCAGCACCCGGCATCGTGGGGCGTAAATCGGGTGAGACACCCCAGAAGGAAGATCAGAGCAAGCCGAATAGCGGCAGCAATTCCTCCGGCAGCAGTTCCTCTGGCGGCAGCTCTGGTGGAAACGGTTCTGGCAGCACAGCTCATACCATCACGCTGTATCTGCCCGATGGAACGACTTCTACCTTTACACAGACAATTTCTGCACTTTCCCTTGCCAATCTTCCCACGCCTTCGGTAGCGGGGAAAGCCTTCGTCGGCTGGTATTATGATGAAAGCTATAACAAGGCCGTTGCCGACGGTGATCCGCTCAGCGAAAATCTGTCCCTTTACGCAAAGATGGTGGACTACGATGCAATCGAGGGCGTGGAAACACCGACTTACGCCGGAGCGACGGATGTCGGACCGAACTTTACGATCCGCGTCAACAGCGATTCCGAAAGCGACCTGACGGGCAAGATCAGTCTGATCGGCACGGAGCAGCCCACCAGCGAAGTGGACGCGGACGGCAATACGATCCTCGTTGTCGGCAATGTCAGGAACAATAACAATGGCACCTACACCGTTGCGCCGCCCGCAGGCGGATGGGCAGAGGGCGGCACTTATAAGGTGGTACTGGAGGATAACAGTCTGTACTTTAACGGCGAAGCGCCTTCCGTGCGGGAATACCACTTCACCGTGGAAGCGGGCGATCCGGTGCTGAACTGGCATCTCAGAGAGGAAGTTAAATCCATCCCGGCAACCGCCATCGGCAATGCCACCCAGAACGGCAAACGGGTCAAGGCACTCAGCATGCCGGTCGCTGCTCTTGGTAGCGGCGGCACAGCCATGGATGCTGTCTCCGACAGCACAGGTACTTTTGTTTATAAGGGCGACTTGGCAGTCGGCGACACCGTGGCCATTTATGAGGGCACCGAGCCTGAAAAGCGTGTGGCAGTCGGAACCACCGATGCCAACACCGGCGATGTTTCCTATGTGAAAATCACTGGGGTCAACAAGACAACCAATACCTATTCCTATCAGTCCGCCGCGGTGGAGGATGTTCTGTTCGTTCCCGATGTGCTGCCGGTGAAGGCAAGCCGTAAAACGGCTAAGGAAGAGAACCCGTCCGACGACTATACCATCCTCGTTCCCGTGGAGGAGCTGACCTTTACCGCTGCATCGGGTGTGGAAAATCTGGACGAAAACACCACCGTTGATGTGGGGGATTTCCTTGCGTTTTATACGGGCGAAAGCTATACAACCGAAAACGCAGAGTCCGATGGCTACGGCCGCATCACGGCTGTGGACTATACCACGGATGAACTCGGTTCTGACTATTATCAACTCACCTATACCGATGCCACTAAAGATGATGTGCTCTCCTCCATGGATGTGGACACCACTGACCCCATCAGCGGCGATGCCATGCTGCATGATGTTGACACCCAAAAATTGGAGAAGCAGATCGCCCGTCAAGCCGTAGAAAGCGGCTTTGCCCAGACTGTGGCGGACCGCATTTCCGTGGCGATAGACGAGATGGATCTGAGCGGCCTGACGGCAGGTGATGAGATCGACCTGCGTTCCATTGACATCGACCAGGAGGGCGCTCTCGGCATTTCTACCCTATCCTTGAATGATGCAAGAGGCTCCGGCGCTGTCTCACCGGCGAGAGCAAAAGCCAACGGTGGAGGCAAGACCAGTGTGAAGGTCAAAAGCGCTCGGATTACAAAGGAACTGCAAAACTTTACGGATGCGTCCGGAAACCCGCTGTCCGGCGTGCGCCTGGAATTGCAACTGGAGGTCACGAAAGAGGTCGAAAAAGACGGCGGCAGCATTGTCATCACCGTCACACCTACCTTTATTCAGGAGCTGAAACTGGATCTGAGCACCCACGGCAAGCTTGTTTGGAAACACAAGTTCATTTTCTACTGGATCAGCGATGTGTATCTGGAGGCTGGTCTGAATGTTTATACCTACACCGCCATCAATCTTGACGCCACCGTTGTTTCTCAGGGCGAAAAGGACACCGTGACGAAGGTGAAGGACTTGGTGGACAAACTGGGAAAGAAACTGGATGCTTTGGAGGGCAAGGACACCGGCGGCGAGCGCGAAGAAATTGATACTTCCAAGCTCAGCTTGCAGGAGCTGTACAACAGTATGCTGGAGTTGGACAGCGACTGGGTGGAGTTGTACCGCAAACAGATTTTCAGCATGAAAAAGACCGTGGCAAAAATCATCAAGTTTGAGCTTACGGTAGACTTTGTGGTCGAGCTGAACATCCGAATGGCCATGGGTATGAACTTCAACTATACCAATGCCAAGCGATATGTGTTCGGCGTTTACATCTTTAAGCACAGGACCACCACCCGCACCTACAATCTTGTGAATGAGCAGTACAATCTGCGCCTGTACGCGATGGGTGCGGTGGGTTTGCGAGCCGGTGTGGAAATATGGCCCAGCGTCAGCCTCATATCGCGGAAGGTGGCCACGGTGGGCATTGTGGCCAAATTGGGCGCATACTTAAAAGGCTACGGGTATGTGCTGTATGCGCTCCACTATGAGGCAGGGAAACCAAAAACCTCCAATGCCTCGGGCGCGCTGTATGTGGAAGTCGGCATATTCATGGACATCAGCGCCAACCTCTCCGCGTTTAAGGGCAAGGTTTCGTGGACGCCGGAGATATACGCCGATGAAACGCCTTTGTGGTCGGCAGGCAGCACCCACGCCATCACGGCATTTAAGATGGAAAATGCGGACGGTGAGGAAGACACACCGACGGTTTATCTGAAAAACGGTGGCCTTGATGTCGTTTTGCCCCAAACGGTGCAAGCGCTGACCGGATTTGACCTCACAACAGGCAACGACCGCACTGAGACGTATGATTGGAACAAGTTTGACATCAGCTTTGACGATCCCCGCTTTACTACCTATCACACCGGTCCCAACAGCGGCGATTACAGTCAGCAGCACATAAAGCTGGCACTTGATAACTGGCAGACCTGCGACGAGCCAGAGATCGACTGCGTGATGACGCTCACCTACAAAGGCTCAGACCTGAGCTTTTCCACCACCCCGGTGCAGCTCAAGGTCAAGGTCCATTGGGACCGCCTGCGGGACGGTTATCCCATTCATGAGCTGAGCAGCACCGGCGGTTACATCGGTTGGGAGCAGCGGAAATTCGACGAGGCGCTCAATCTGAAAACGCCCGCCCGCACCGGCTATGACTTTACGGGCTGGACGTATTATCTGCTGAAAAACGAGAGCAACATCTTCTCTTATACCGAGGCAGATCGGTATGACGGCACCACCATGCCGGAGAGCGCATTGGTAGCGGTGGCAACGTTGGAGCCCCAAACCGACATTCCGTACACCCTCAATTTCTATCTGCAAAACAAGGACGGAACCTATCCCGAAACGCCGACTGAGAGCAAGGTTTATCATGGCACCGCCGACAACTACTTTGTGCCGGATAAGGCCCTTGTGCCGGACGAAATCGGCTACCGCCACCCCGGCTATGCGGGCATCCACATCCGTCCGGACGGAACGGGCGGGCAGAACTACTATTACAGCCGCGCACCCTACACGCTTACATTAAATAGCAATGGTCAGAAAAGCACTGTGCCCTATCGCTATGGCGATCAACTTGGCCGGCTGAACGATGCCCCCACCCGCCTTGGCTACACCTTCGGCGGCTGGTATACGGACAAAACGTGTACAAGCGGAAATGAGTTTGCCGCGACCACCATGCCTGCCGCAGATATCACTCTCTACGCCAAGTGGGTGCCGGATAACATCAACTATTTCCTGGTGCTCCGGAAGGAGGGCGCAGACGGTAAGTGGACGCAAACGACCAAGATCCAAACCGGAAAAACGGACGAAACAGTTACCATCAATCCGGCGGAGTTCCTTAAGGAGGCGGAGAACGACACCTATGACATCCCTGAATCGGTGAGCTACACCGTCAGCGCGGAGGACGGCGGAACGGTTTCCATCAGCTACGCCCGCAAGCGGTACAGTCTGACCTATGACTTGAACGCCGAGGACGCAGCATGGGTTTCGAACCCCGGTGTTAAATTCTATCGTCTGGGCGCTGCGCTCAAACTCCTGACGCAAAGCTATGTGAAGAGAGCGGGTTACGCCTTTGATGGTTGGTACACGGATGCAGACTGCACGACTGCGGTTACTGAGATCACCATGCCCGACCACGATGTCACCCTCTACGCCAAGTGGACAGCGCAAGGCGGTATCTCCTACACCGTGGAGCATTATCAGCAAAATGTAGCGGGCGATGACTATACCCTTGCGGACAAAGAATCCAAGACCGGCGCTACAGGTCAGCCTACTGCCGCCGAAAGTAAGCCCTACCCCGGATTTACCGCACAGAGCTTTGAGCAGAAGACTGTCGAGGGCAACGGCAACACGGTGGTCAAGGTGTATTACACCCGTAACGAGTATACGCTGACCTATGACCTGAACGGCAGTGATGCAAGCTGGACGGACAGCGCAGAAAACAAATCCAACATCTACCGCTATGGCGCGGCTGTCACCATCCTGACCTCCAATGACCTGAGCAGAGCGGGTTACGCCTTTGGCGGTTGGTACACGGATGTAGACTGCACGACCAGATGGAACGAATCCACCATGCCCGCCAAGAACACCACCCTGTATGCCAAGTGGAACGCTGGAGAGGTCAACTACACTGTAAACTACTATCTGCAAAACGTGGACGGCACGACCTATCCGGATACGCCCTCTGAAACTGTGACCGGTTCCGGCGAGACTGGTCAGACCGTGGATGTGCAGAAGTCTTACGAGGGCTTTACACCGAAATCCGATACACCCTCTTCTATCACCCTCCAAGCCGACAGCGCACAGAATGTGGTGAATCTCTACTATACCCGTAACCGGTACATACTGAGTTTCAACCTGGGCGACGGAGTAAGTCTGGACGAGGGTAGCGCCCCTACCGGCGGAGACACCTACTACGGCGCGGAAATTTCTGTAGACATGTCGAATGCCAAGCGCACCGGCTATACCTTTGCCGGTTGGTATGAAGATGTGGAATACACAACTCCGTGGAGCGGGATGACTATGCCTGCCCGTGACCTCACCCTCTACGCCAAGTGGGATACCATGACCTATTTCCTCCGCTTCGACTGGGACGGCAATGTGCCGCTGAGAGACTGGTTGCTTGACAATGGCGGCAAGCTGCTCACAGCTGAGTACGATAAGGCGAATGGTGTGTATACCAACGCCAATGACCACGGTATTCCCTATATTGATGTAACTGTGGAGTACGATCAGGTCTTTACTCTGCCCACTGGTATCCCCGGCGCCGAATATTTCGGCTATTATAAGGAAGAGCTGAACCAATTGGGGAATCCTACCGAGACTTTTGTAAAAGTGGAAGATACCAAACTAACCCAAATGGCCGCAGAACAGGGCGCCATCGTCAAGGTCGGTGTCCAATGGAAATCCGAAACTGATAGCAATGGCACAGAGCTGCTCTATAATGCCAACGATTTTCTGACTAAGGTCGTGCAGGATTACTCCTATGAGGCTGCAAGTTACGCACTGGGCGTTGATTTGGATCTCTGTAATGTGAATATGACGTTCAATGGAGACATTGTCGGCGGTATCACATTCGATGGAAACAATCACACGATCTACCATGTGAAACGCGGCGAGACGATTGACAAATATGCCGAAGGCAGCATCTACGGTTACGGAGATAACGTGACGGTGAAAAATCTGACCATCGACGGCATGACAATCGACTACACTGCCCAACCCATTGCCGGCGGCAACTACTATCAGGCTTTCGGCGCTCTGGCGGGCTTTGTGGGCGACGGGTTCACGGCGAAAAACGTGACGGTCAAAAATGTGACCATGAACTTGAACCTGCTGGGTGAGGAAGCGTATGCTTATACCTCCGCCCACCTGCTGCCTGCGGAGTGCATCGGCGGACTTATCGGCTATGCCAAGGGCACCGTGACCTTGACTGACTGCAGCGTGGAGGATCTGACCGTCAATGTCACCGATAAGAATGACAGCGGCGGGACGCAGTTCCTGATCGGCGGACTCATCGGCTACGCGGATGCTTTGTACACGCCGTATGACGCAGAAGGAAATTTGGCCGACAATGACTATCGCGGCAACGGCAGCGTGACCATCACCAGGTGCACGGTATCGGGTATGACGGCCAACAAGAATGGTGCAACCGGTGCGTCGGTCGGCGGTTTCCTCGGCGGCATTGGAAAGTGCGTTACATCGACGACAGGAACAACATATTCCGTGACAGCCAACATTGATGAGGTCAGCACGTTCCCCAATGAATTTACGAGCGTTGGCAAAGAACTCACAATAAACGATTCCACCGTCAGCGATTCCGCGGCGCGGTCGCTCGATGCCATGCCCGCTGCTGCTTTCGAGGATGAGTCCGACGAGGAAAACACTGCGGCTTGAACCACGCATCACGAACGCATGATCACACAGAGGAGGGCAGGCAAGCGTACAATCACTTTACCTACCGCACCTACAAGAAAGATGGAGAAGCCTGCACAGGCCACTACATCCGGGAGTACGTTCTGAATGAGATCGTACTGGAGGACCTGCACCGGGTGACGAGTGCGGCGCGGGAACATCCGGAAAAGTTCGCCGCCTACATTGGCAGCAAGCAGTCCG
>OIWT01004332.1_pt1 | contig 11648 bp, 9 predicted proteins | sample 1587701 | NCBI WGS metagenome assembly OIWT01 (sample SAMEA3888904, study PRJEB22519) | human gut metagenome | biome: human gut; feature: human-associated habitat; material: faeces | place: Denmark | collected 2009 | reverse complement strand
AATGCTGTGTAGGCGCTTGCGAATATACGAGGCGGCGGCACAGCCTGCGTTTTCCATAAGCCGCTGATAGGTAACGCCCATTTCATCGGAAAGGCGTTCCGCCTTCTTCATCTGTGGAATTGTAAATATCTTCATATACTTTCTCCTTTCCGGCAGTGCCGAAACAAAGGGTAAAAATCAGTTCCGCTTTAATTATACTGCATTTTCCGTATTTTTCAATCGAAAAAGGCTTGAAAAAAAGTTTTTAATGTGTTATTATCCTTTATGTTATAAATTCAAACGCTTTGACCGAGAGAGTAAGGGCTTTTGTTCCGGAAAGAGAGAAACGGCCGCCGGCTGAAAGCCGTTTTTACGGAAGGATACCCCGAAGTTCACTTGCGAGCGGTTTTGCTGAAACGAAAAACGGATTAGGCAAAAACGGGCTGCGCCGTTATGCGCTGTATGAGTGCCGAATCGGCTTTTTTGCCGCTTCGGAATGTGGGTGGTACCACGGAGAATTTGTTTTTGTGTCTTCGTCCCAATTTGCGGTGGGGCGGAGATTTTTTTTATGCAGAAATTTCTGCACGCGCCGCAAAAAACAAAACACAATTTTTTATTACATTACAGAAAACGGAGTTGAATGCAATGAAAGAACTGCTGGAGCAGATTCGCCAAAAGGCAAGGCAGGAGCTTGCCGCGGCGGAGGATTCCAAAGGGCTTGAGGAGCTTCGCGTTCGCTACCTTGGTAAAAAGGGCGAACTGACTGCCATACTCAAGCAGATGGGCGGCCTTTCCGCGGAGGAACGCCCGGTTATCGGTCAGATGGCGAACCAGATTCGCGCCGAAATCGAAAATGAACTTAAAGAGGCGGACGCTCATATCAGGCAGCATATGCTTGAAAAGAAGCTTGCTTCCGAAACCATTGACGTAACACTTCCGGGCACGCCCTGCCCCACCGGTAAGGAGCATCCGCTTGACCTTGTTCTTAACGAGGTTGAGGATATTTTCGTCGGCATGGGCTTTTCCATTGCCGAGGGTCCCGAGGTGGAAACCGACTATTATAACTTCGAGGCGCTGAACCTCCCGAAGGATCACCCCGCAAGAGATACTCAGGACACCTTCTACATCACCGAAAACGTGCTGCTTCGCACTCAGACCTCGCCGGTTCAGGTGCGCGTTATGGAAAAGCAGAAGCCGCCGATTCGCATTATCGCTCCGGGGCGCGTTTACCGTTCCGACGCGGTGGACGCCACCCACTCTCCGCTGTTCCACCAGATAGAGGGACTTGTGGTTGACAAGGGCGTTACCATGGCTGACCTTAAAGGCACCCTTGAGATATTCATCAAGCGCCTTTACGGTGAGGATTCCGTGGTGCGCTTCCGTCCCCACCACTTCCCGTTCACCGAACCCTCTGCGGAGATGGATATCCAGTGCTTCAACTGCCACGGAGCAGGCTGCCCCGTGTGCAAAGGCGAGGGCTGGATTGAAATTCTCGGCTGCGGCATGGTTCACCCCAAGGTTTTGGCGAATTGCGACATCGACCCCGAGGAGTACAGCGGCTTTGCCTTCGGCGTCGGGCTTGAACGTATCGTAATGCGCCGCTTTGCCATAAACGACCTTCGTTTGCTCTACGAAAACGACCTTCGTTTCCTTGACCAATTTTAATTGATAAGGAAAATTCTGTTCACGAAATCATCACCGCTTCGGAGTATATTTATTTTGAGAGAATATAAACCGAAACGAGCCTAAACAGGAGGTAAATACAATGCTTAAAAAAGACGAAGTTATGAAGATGACCCGACTCTTCCAAGGAAGATGCCTCAACTTTTATATCAGAGCGTTTATGGATTTTCAGGAAAGAGAAGTTTCTCCGGAGCTGCGCGACCACTCCGTTGCGCTGCTCAAAGCCGCCGAAACCGGCGACTATACCGAAGCTGCAAAGCGAACCGATACGGTTGTTTATCTTTTTAAGATACTGCTTGTAAAAGGCTTCCTTCCCCAAAAAGTATACGAAAGCCTTGTGGTTGACGGCTCCGCACTTTCCGTAGTGCTTAACGACGCCGCGAAAGGCGGAGTAGAAGATTAAATTTTGCGCCTGTGGGCGACTGTAAGAAAAGAGGATAATAATGGATCTGTCATTAAGATGGCTCGGCGACTATGTTGAAACCGGCGTTACGCCGAAGCAGTTCTGCGACGCCATGACCATGTCCGGCTCCAAGGTCGAATGCTATTCCGAGGAAGCGGACTATATAACCAACTGCGTTGTTGGTAAAATCATTCATATTGAAAAGCACCCGGACGCCGACAAGCTTCAAATCTGCCAAGTGGATGTGGGCGACCGCACCGTGCAGATAGTCACCGCCGCCACTAATGTTTTCGAGGGTGCTCTCGTTCCCGTGGCGCTGGATAACTCAACCCTTGCAAACGGCGTGAAGATTAAGAAAGGCAAGCTCCGCGGAGTCGTTTCCGAGGGAATGATGTGCTCCGTTGCGGAGCTGGGCGTAACCGTTCACGATTTCCCCTACGCCGTCGAGGACGGCATTCTCATCATTCAGGAATGCTGCAAGCCCGGCGATAACATCCGCGACGCTCTCGGTATCAACGATACCACCGTGGAATTCGAGATAACCTCCAACCGCCCGGACTGCCTTTCCGTCATCGGCCTTGCAAGGGAAGCTGCCGCGACCTTTGACAAGGAGCTAAACCTCCCGCAGCCGAAGGTCGAGCACGAAAGCGGCAATATCAATGACCTGCTTTCCGTCGAAGTCAAAAACCCGAACCTTTGCCGCCGATACGTCGCCAGAATGGTAAGGGATATTAAGATTGCTCCGTCGCCCCGCTGGATGCGTGAACGCCTGCGTGCCGGCGGCGTTCGCCCCATAAACAACCTTGTGGACATAACCAACTATGTTATGCTTGAATACGGTCAGCCCATGCACGCCTTTGACTACAAGTATCTCAAGGGCGGCAAAATCGTCGTTCGGAACGCCGCAGAGGGGGAGAGCATAACCACCATAGACGGTACCGAGAGAAAGCTCACCCCGGATATGCTCGTTATCTGCGACGAGGAAAAGCCCTCCTGCGTGGCGGGCGTTATGGGCGGCGAATACAGCGAAATTCAGGACGATACCGATACGGTGGTATTTGAATCCGCGAATTTCCTCGGTTCTTCCGTTCGTATCACCGCAAAAAAGCTCGGCATGAGAACGGAATCCTCCGGTCGCTTTGAAAAGGGTCTTGATTCAAGAATGTGTATGGACGCGGTGAACAGAGCCTGCCAGCTTGTGGAAATGCTCGGCGCGGGCGAGGTCGTGGGCGGCTATATCGACATAGATAATGCGAACGAAGCCCCCGTCACCGTGGATTTCTGCCCGGAATGGATAAACCGCTTCCTTGGAATTGACATTTCCGAGGAGAAAATGATTTCCATACTCGAAAAAATCGGCTACAAGGTGGAAAACGGCGTTATCACCGTGCCCTCCTTCCGTGCCGGAGACACACGCCACAAGGCGGACATTGCCGAGGAGATTGCCCGCTTCTACGGCTACGACGTTATTCCGAACACCGCCGTCACCGGCGCCGCACAGGGCGGTCTTACCGCCGAGCAGAAGTTTGAAAAACGCCTCGGCGAGCTGCTCCGCGCCAACGGCTGCTATGAGATTGAAACTTACAGCTTCATCAGCCCCAAATACTACGACAAGATAAATCTTCCCGAGGACAGCGAGCTGCGCCGCAGCGTTGTAATCACAAACCCCCTCGGCGAGGACACCTCCGTAATGCGCACCACCTGCGTGCCCTCCATGCTTGAGGTTATCGCCCGCAACTACAACAACCGCAATCTGGCAGGCCGCCTTTACGAAATGGGCAAGGTTTATCTGCCGAAAGAAACCCCGGATATTCTTCCGGACGAACGCGCCGTCGCCGTCGTCGGCACCTTCGGCGATAAAGAGGATTTCTTCGCCCTTAAAGGTATTCTGAACGAGGCGTTCGAGAAGCTCGGCGTTTTGGGCGTGGAATATTCCGCCCTCAGAACCGACCCGGCGTTCCATCCCGGCCGCTGCGCCGAAATCACCGTCGGCGAAAAGAAAATCGGCGTTATCGGCGAAATTTCCCCCGCCGTTCTGGAGAATTACGGCATCGGAACCCGCGCGTATGTGGCTTCCGTGGATATTGCGGACATCTTCGCAAACCGCATAGTCGACAAGAAGTTCAAGCCCACCCCGCGCTTCCCGGCGTCCACCCGCGACCTTGCCATTATCTGCGACGACGAAATTCCCGCCGCAAGCCTTGAAAAGGCTATCCGCGCCGGAGCGGGCAAGCTCCTTGAAAAGGTTGAGCTTTTCGATGTCTACAAAGGCGCCTCCGTCGCCCCCGGAAAGAAGAGCGTTGCCTATTCCATGACCCTCCGCGCCCCGGATCGCACCCTCACCGTTGAGGAATGTGACCGCGCCGTTGCCAAGGTGCTCAAGGAGCTTGAAAAGCTCGGCGCAAAGCTCCGCGCATAATAGGATTTTTGCCGAACGTCCCGTGCTCATTTTGAGCACGGGATTTTTTGCGCCTTGAGCATGGGTAGGTACGCCTTGAGCACGGGTGAGCACGCCTTGAGCACGGGTGGGCACGCCTTGCGCACGGTACGGGAATTTGAGCACCGCGGCGGAATCTGCGGCACCCACTTGGCTCCCTCTGAGGTAAATTCTGTGGTGCGCGGCGGCAGCCGCCTCGGCTCCCTCTGAGGGGTTTGGCTTTCGAGCGCCGCCAGTGGCGGATGCAGCGAGAAAGGCAAGCCGCTGCCGTCCGCAAGTGCGAGAGCGAATAGCCGAAGCACGAGCGGCTAACGGCAAAGGGGGTAGAGCAGCACTTAACTGCCGCATTGCTCTAAATTAAAATCTGTGGAGCAGTACGACTGAGGGAAAGATAACGCGCGGGTGCTCTGTGCGGCAAGGTATAAGGTGTGCGTCGCAGTGTCGGAGCGCAGTGTAAACGCTATAATCTGTCAGGGATACAACCCCTCAGTCACGCCCTCAAAAACTGAAAGGCGTGCCAGCTCCCCTTGCACAGGGGAGCCGAGACCGCGCTCCGTCAGCCCACCGCGCGCCTTTCTCCCGCTCCGCCCATTGCCAAAGTCATTTTCACACTATAATTATATAGAAAAAGCCCCTGTTAATCAAGATAAAACGATTTTTTCGGAAAAAAATATAAATAAGAGCAAAACATTCACACATCCTTAATTGACATTAGATAAATATAGATATAAAATATAACTTTAGTATCGGTGAATTTGACTATGGGCGAACGCCGCCTATAAAAACGCTGCACAGTGTGTCGCGTTTTCGCCGAAGGTCACCGCATAATCAACCTTATATAAAAGGAGCAGCATAATGGGTTTTATTGAAAAAATATTCGGAAACTATTCCCAAAAGGAAATCCGGCGCATTGACCCCCTTGTAAAAAAGGTTCTTGCGCTGGAGGATACCTACCGCAATATGAGCGAGGAGGAGCTTCGCTCTCAGACGGCGGTGCTCAAAGAGCGCCTTGCAAAGGGAGAAACCCTTGACGACATTCTGCCGGAGGCATTCGCCGCCTGCCGGGAGGCCTGCGACAGAGTTCTTGATATGCGCCCGTACCCGGTTCAGGTAATCGGCGGCATAATTCTGCATCAGGGCAGAATTGCCGAAATGAAAACCGGTGAGGGCAAAACCCTTGTGGAAACCCTTCCCGCATATCTGAACGCGCTTTCCGGAAAGGGCGTTCACATTGTCACCGTCAACGACTATCTGGCAAAGCGCGACTCCGAGTGGATGGGCAAGGTGTTCAGCTACATGGGACTTTCCGTTGGTCTTGTTATCCACGGAGTGGAAAACGACCAGCGCCGGGAAGCCTACGCCTGCGACATCACCTACGGCACGAACAACGAGTTCGGCTTTGACTACCTGCGGGACAACATGGTAACTTATAAAGAGAACCTCGTTCAGAGGGGCTTTAACTACGCCATAGTGGACGAGGTGGACTCCATCCTCATAGATGAAGCCAGAACCCCGCTCATTATCTCCGGCAGAGGGGACAAATCCACCGACCTCTATCAAAAAGCCGACCGCTTTGTTCGCACCCTTACCGCCATGCGCGTGAAGGAGCAGGACGAAAAGCAGGAAACCGATACCGTCGACGCGGACTATATCGTTGACGAAAAGGCAAAAACCGCCACCATCACCCCCCGCGGTGCGGAAAAGGCGGAAAAATACTTCAATGTTGAAAATATCAACGACGCGGACAATATGACTCTGCTCCACCATATAAATCAGGCTATAAAAGCCCACGGCGTTATGAAAAGGGATGTTGACTATGTTGTAAAAGACGGCGAGGTTATCATAGTCGACGAGTTCACAGGGCGCCTTATGCTCGGACGCCGCTACAACGACGGTCTGCATCAGGCGATTGAAGCCAAGGAGGGCGTAACCGTCGCAAGAGAGAACCGCACCCTTGCCACTATCACCTTCCAGAACTATTTCCGTATGTACCACAAGCTTTCCGGTATGACCGGTACGGCTATGACCGAGGTTGACGAATTCCGCGAGATTTACGGCCTTGACGTTGTGGAAATTCCCACCAACAAGCCCGTTATCCGTGAGGATTTGCCGGACGTGGTTTACAAAACCGAGGGGGCGAAGTTCCGCGCGGTAATTAACGAAATTGTTGATGCTCATGCGAAAAATCAGCCCGTGCTCGTGGGTACTATCTCCATTGAAAAATCCGAAATTCTCAGCAATATGCTCAAAAAGCGCGGTATTTCCCACAACGTGCTCAACGCCAAGCACCATGACCGCGAGGCGGAAATCGTCGCTCAGGCGGGTGTGCCCGGCGCAGTGACCATAGCCACCAACATGGCAGGCCGCGGAACGGATATTATGCTCGGCGGCAACGCGGAATTCCTTGCAAAGGCGGAAATGCGCAAGCAGGGCTACGACGAGGAAATGATAAACGCCGCCACCGCCTATTTTGAAACCGGCGCGGAGGATATTCTGGCGGCGCGCGCACTCTATCACGAGCTTTACAAGAGGTTCAAGGAGGAAATCGCCCCCCGTGCGGAGGAAGCCAAAAACGCAGGCGGACTTTACATCATCGGCACGGAACGCCACGAATCCCGCCGTATTGATAACCAGCTCCGCGGACGTTCCGGCAGACAGGGCGACCCGGGTAAAACCCGCTTCTACATCTCCCTTGAGGACGACCTTATGCGCCTGTTCGGCGGCGACCGCCTGCAAAGCCTTATGGACACCCTCAAAATCGAGGAGGATATGCCCATTGACGCAAAGCTCATCAGCTCCTCCATTGAAAGCGCCCAGCGCAAGGTCGAGGGCAGAAACTTTGAAATGAGAAAGAACGTGCTCAAGTTCGACGATGTTATGAACAAGCAGCGCGAAATTATCTACGGTCAGCGCAGCAAGGTGCTTGAAGGGGAAGATTTGAAAGAGGATATCGCCAAAATGCGGGAGGAAAGCGTTCGCAAAACCGTGGACACCTACCTTGCCTCCGACGAGGACAGAGAAAACTGGAACCTCGGCGGTCTTCGCGACTACTACAGGGGCTGGCTTCTTACCGACGGCGATTTGCGTTATTCCGACGAGGAATTTGCAAAGCTTACCAAAGAGGATGTTTATAACGCCGTTCTTGAACGCATGGAGGGACTTTACGCCTTCCGCGAAAAGGAGTTCGGCGAGGAAAATATGCGCGAGCTGGAGCGCGTATGCCTGCTTCGCAACGTCGACCTTAAATGGATGGATCATATAGACGATATGTCCGACCTCAAGCAGGGAATGTACCTGCGGGGCTACGGTCAGCACGACCCCGTTGTGGAATACCGCATCGAGGGCTTTGAAATGTTCGACAGCATGATAGAGGCAATCCGCGAGGACACCGTAAAAATGCTGCTCACCGTGCGCCGCCGCGCCGAGGAGCCGAAGCGCGAGCAGGTTGCCGTTCCCATGGAAGCGGGCGGCGACGGCACTGTTCAGCAGCGTCCCGCCGCGAAGAAAAAAGTCGGCAGAAACGACCCCTGCCCCTGCGGCAGCGGCAAAAAATACAAGCACTGCTGCGGCAGATGAGCGCAGAGAAAGCTCCGGCGCCCCTTAATATAGTTCTTGTGGAGCCGCAAATTCCCCAGAATACAGGCAATATAGCAAGAACCTGCGCCGTAACCGGAGCGGCGCTCCACCTTGTGAAGCCCATGGGCTTCGTTATAGACGACAAAAAGCTCCGCCGGGCGGGGCTTGACTACTGGGACAAGCTCGACATAAGCTATTACGACGGTATGGAGGATTTCTTCGCCAAAAACAAAGGCGGAGAATTCTTCTACTTCACCACCAAAGGACAGCACCGCCACAGCGATGTGAGCTACCCCGTCGGCTGCTATCTTATTTTCGGGCGGGAGGACGCCGGGCTGCCGGAGGAGCTGCTTTTCCGCAACCCCGGAACGGCGCTTCGCATACCCATGCGCCCCACCCTGCGCAGCCTCAATCTTTCAAACAGCGTCGCCATTGCCGCATACGAGGCTTTGCGGCAGTGGGACTACCCCGATATGCAGGATTCCGGCGAGCTTCGCTCCTTTGCTTGGGCGAACGCCGGACTCGGACAGGAGTGATACGTATTTCCGGAGAAAGCACGCTTCAAAAGCTTATGGGCGCCATGCGCAAGGCTATAATCGACTACGACATGATACAGGAGGGCGACCGCATTGCCGTGGGCGTTTCCGGCGGCAAGGATTCCCTTGCCACACTGGCGGGGCTTGCCGGGCTGCGGCGCTTTCTCGGAGTGAATTTCTCCGTGGTCGCCGTCACCCTCGACCCGCAGTTCGGCGGCGAACCCAACGACTTTTCCGCCATAGAGGAATTCTGCCGGGAGCGGGATATTGAGTACGTTCTTCGCCGAACGAACATAGGAACAATCATTTTTGACGACCGCAAGGAGGCAAACCCCTGCTCCCTCTGCGCCCGTATGCGCCGGGGGCTTCTGCACGACATAGCAAAGGAGCACGGCTGCAACAAAATGGCACTGGGGCACAATTACGAGGACGCGGTGGAAACCTTTCTGATGAACCTTTTTGACGAGGGGCGCGTGGGCTGCTTTTCCCCGGTGACATGGCTTTCCCGAAAGGAAATCACCGTCATTCGCCCGCTGATTTACTGCCACGAGGACGAAATTGTCCGTATTGCCCGCCGGGAGGGCTTCCCCATAGTGCAAAGCCGCTGTCCTGCGGACAAGCACACGGAGCGGGAGCACATAAAGCTGCTTTTGGAACGCCTTGAGCGCGACGAGGGCTACGACTGCCTGCGAAATAAGCTTCTCGGCGCCATGCAGCGCGCCGACGTCTGCGGCTGGGGGAAGGTGGCGCGGTGCTGCGCTTTTGCGCTGCACCGTGACGGATGAGGGCAGCCCGCCGAAAGCGGGCTTAACCGCGGCACGCACTTTTGCAAATTCTGTGCGCGGCGCGGGAGCGCCCTCGCCGTGAATTCTCTCAAGCATCACGGCACTTCGCAGCATTCATAAATTAAAAAGAGCAGCCCCTGCCGTAAGGCATGGACTGCCCGGTCTGTCAAAAAAATCCTGCGCAGCAGGATTTTTTCGTTTCTGTGCATAAGATTATATGTTATCAAAGAGGAAGATAGGGCGGAAGAAACCCATCATGGGCTGCTCTATTTTATCACTCAATGATATCCCTTATACACTTTCCGGCGATGATGTAGCCTGCCACAGGCGGCACAAAGGAAATGCTGCCCGGCGGGTGGCGGCCGGCGGCGCTTTCGGCAATGGCTTTGGCGGGCTCCTCGGTGCTGAAAAGCACCGGCAGGTGCTCAATACCCCGGCGTCGAAGCTCTCGGCGCATGACCTTCGCCAAGGGGCAGCCGCAGCCTGCGGTTTCGGTGATGTCGCCAAGGCGCAGCCGCTCCGGGTCAAGGCGGTTGCCGGTGCCAAGGCACGCAATCAGGCGGATTTTGCGGGTCTTACATTGCTTTGCAATGTCCAGCTTCGCGGTAACGGTATCAATGGCGTCGATAATGTAATCGGGCTGCCAGGCGTAGAGCCAGGCGCTGTTTTCCGGAAGGTAAAATTCTTTTTTGAAGGTAAAGTCGCCGTCGGGATTGATGGCGCGGTAGCGCCCCTCGGCAGCGGAGATTTTATCCATGCCGACGGTTTCGGTGGTGGCTAAAAGCTGGCGGTTGCGGTTTGTGTCGTCGACGGTGTCGCCGTCGATGAAGAGCATATGCCCCACTCCGGCGCGCACCAGCGCTTCCGCAGCGGCGCCGCCCACTCCGCCAAGTCCGATGACGGCGACCCGCGCGTTCGCAAGGCGGCGCAGGCGCGTTTCGCCAAGAACAAGCTCGGTTCGTTCAAGCCACATAAAAAGCTCCTTTCAAGCAAAAACGCACCGCCTTGCCGAACCGTCCGTAATTGAAACCCGTCTTTCGACAAGGGTGGGTACGCCCACCCGACCGTTTCACGTTCCCCGCATAAATGCGGGCGTACATTACGCGGCCGGAGAGTAGCTCCCGTTTCAATAAGTGTTGGATTAAAATAAAGGACATTCTCGCACAAGGCAGTGCGGTTTTGTTATATTATTTGTGGGAATTATGCAAATTATTATACGATTGCGGCGCAGAGCACCGCGCCGTGCCTCATTCCCCAAGGTAAATTCCGTACAGCTCGTCGTACTCGTCGTCATCGGCAAGCTCCTCAAGATAGTCGCCGTCCGCGTCCTCAATGTATTCCAAAATTACAGGGTCATTGTCGGCGCGTTCGTCGGCGGACATATCCGCAGGGAACAGGATGCAGTACTTCCTGCCGCCGTGCTCAATGGCGTCCGCCAGCTCGAACTCGATGTCGTTGCCGTTTTCGTCTGTCAGAGTGACGCTGTTGTAGGTTTCAAATTCCTCCGCCACGATTATTCTTCCTCGCCGGCGTCAAAATCATAGTATTCCTCAAGGCGATCCATAAAAATCTCGGAAATTTCCTCAAATTCGTCGTCGTCCTCGATGGGCTCAAGGAATTCTTCGCCGTTATCCTCAACAACCTTGAGGATAACCAGCTCGCCGTCGTCGCTTGCAAGATTTTCTGCGGTTTCGGTGGGAATCAGGGCGAAATATTCGTTGTCGTCGGTTACAAGGCTGTCGATAACCTCAAACTCGTGCTCGGTGCCGTCCTCATCAACAAGGGTGAGGATGTCGTTGCCGAAGCCTTCTTCTTCGGGGGTGTTTTTTTCAATATCCTTTGCCATATAATTCGTTCCTTTCGGTGGCGTTTTTATTTCTATCTATATATTATATGAAATCGCACGTAAAGTCAATCACCTAATTTCTCCGCGGGCGTTTTTTGCAAAAAGTAAATTTTTTCACAGGGGCTTTTCAAGCCGCGTAAAATGATTTATAATAATAGTGTTATTCTGCATATCTAAACTGGGTGATTTTGCCGTTTTGGCGATGGCGGCGCTCAGCGCCACGGGCGGATGAGGGCAGCCCGCCTCGGCGGGCTTAACTGCGGCTCGCACCTTTGAAAATTCTGCGGCTTGCGGCGGCAGCCGCCTCGGCTCCCCTGTGCTCTGCAAGGCGAACTGAGCGCACTTCTTGGCTCCCCTTATTTATAAGGGGAGCTGTCACGCCCAAAGGATTTAGCGGCGTGAC
>OIWT01004330.1_pt1 | contig 11650 bp, 7 predicted proteins | sample 1587701 | NCBI WGS metagenome assembly OIWT01 (sample SAMEA3888904, study PRJEB22519) | human gut metagenome | biome: human gut; feature: human-associated habitat; material: faeces | place: Denmark | collected 2009 | reverse complement strand
CTTCTCCTCCGCCTTTCTCTTCTCCTCTATCTTTCTCATCTCCTCCTCGGCGAGTCTCCACTCCTCCTCCTCTCTCTTCCTCTTCTCCTCTCTCTCCTTCTCCTTCCTCTGCTCCTCCTGCTCCTCCTTCTCCCACTCCTCTCTCTCCTGTCTCTTTCTCGCCTCCTCCTTCTCCTTCCTCTTTCTCTCCTCCTCTCTCTCCAGACGCTGCAGATCCGCCTGGATCTTTCTTCTCAGCTCCTCCGACTTCTTCTTCCTCTCCTCCTCCTCCTTGCTCACCACCACCTTCTTCTGCTTCAGCGCCTCCGCCTTCTTCTTTCTGTCCTCCTCCAGCTTCTTCAGTCTCTCTTCCTCCGCCTTCTTTCTCTCCTCTCTCTCCTTCTCCTTTCTCTCTTCCTCTTCCTTCTTTCTCTGCTCCTCCTCCGCCTTCTTCTTCTCTTCCTCCTCTTCCGCCTTCTTCTCTTCCTCCTCAGCCTCCTTCTTCAATCTCTCCTCCTCAGCCTTTCTCTTCTCCTCCTCTTCGGCCTCCTTCTTCAGTCTCTCCTCCTCCTCAGCAGCCTCCTTCATCACGGTATCCACCTCGGAGGCGGTCACACCCGGCATAGACTGAATGACTACACTTCACACCAAACAAATACCCCTACAGGTCTGCATACGCTCAGAACGGAAGGCGGTCAACACCTTCAGACCGGCCTTGCAACCGTAGATGGCAAAACGGAGCAGGCTGTTTACGATCTCCTTACGCTGATTGCCGTCGAACATGGCAGGAGAGAGCGTGTCCTCGGGGCGAATGCCCATCTTCTCGCAGCTGTGGGCAAAGATGGTGATGTTGTCTCTTCCCAGGAAGGATCCCTTCTCTACTCCTCAAGATAGCCACACAGAACGCACCCGCATTCGTGTGGTACTCGGCAATAGGAATATTGGGAAGGTTGGTCTTCACGATATCGCAGAGGGTCTACGCTGAATCCAACAGCCAGAACCTACGATTCCGTCGCAGAGGGAGTTCACGAGGTCGCTGGAAACCTCCTTCTTAGCCAGCGCCGACAGCCAGGTGGCCAGCTCACCAGAGAGGTACTACACGTTAAGGGCACAACGCAGCCACACGTCATATTCCTCCTCGAGGAAGCGGATGCGTTCTTCGGACAAGGAGCGCTCCCTTCCCTCGGACGTCTTCAGGAGGCGTCCAGAAGAGGTGGCCGGAGCGGCGACATCGGAAAAGGCGGTTTGTTCTGCCATGGAATAGAGTAATTTGAACAAACACCGTGTATTCTGATACGATTGGTATACATGATTAACCCTCGATCTGACTCGTTCCGAACAAGATCTTCAGCTTCCTTCCCGTCGTGAGAGACTTGTGACTGGTCATCATTTGGTAGGGTTGGAAAGAGTAGGAAAAGGCCGCGGCTCTCACTCCCTCTTTGTCCTTCATATCCGCCTCGCTAGCATCCAACCTCCTCTCCTCTCGCTTCAACTTGTACGCGAATTGCAGCATCGCGTCGTAGTACACATTGCTGGTGATTGCCACCTCGTGTGCCGTAAACTTAATAGCTCTAAAAGCTACCTCCTGCGCACTGCCCAGAGGGAACAGTTTCGCGCGGAACCAGCAGGACCCGTAATTCGGATCCGAGTAAATGCACTTGTTCACGATGGCCGTGTAGTCGCGAGCGCTCATGATCGCAGACAGGAAGCAGGGGTTGTTGCTGCGCCCGAACAGCAGCAGCTCGCGACTGGTGATCATCGACAGACGAATCGCCTATTTCTCACTCTCCGTCGATGAAACCACCTCGATGAAACTGTCGCCGTACTGGGGCGTGAAGTACACGGCGAAGTGCAGGCAGCGCTGTGCGTTCAGCGGATTGAAGTGCTTGCTGATCGGGTTCAGGAAGATGCGCGCGCCCTCGCACCACACCTCGCCGCTCTTCGCCACAAAGAACAGCGCCGTGTAGAACACCTGCAGCGCTGCGGACGACCCGTACAGCCTACGCGTCACTCCATCCATCCGCACGAACTGGTGCGTCAGCTGGATGACGGAGGACCACAGCCGGCCAGCCGCGCTGTGGTGTCGCAGCGCGCGGAGGTTAAGGTCGAGCGCCTCGAGGCAGCGGTTCTCGCGCAGCAGCTGCTGGATGCGCTCGAGCACCAGCTTCCACTCGTCGGGGAAGAGCAGCATGTTGCGCTCGATCACCACCGCCGCCGTGCCCACGTCGCCGATGAAGTCCAGGATGCGCGCCAGCTCCAGGCACACGGCGTGGATGTTGCGCTGCGGCGCGATCTCCGTGCTGCGCACCAGGCACTAGGAATGACGCTTGCTCGCCACACCCACTCGGATGGCGCTGCGACGACGACCCACCAGCGCGAGCACGCGGCCCGTGAGCAGCCAGACCTTCCACTTGTAGTCGTCGGGACAGAGACGCGCGCACTCGCGAAGATAGTGGAAGCAGACGGTGACGACGCGTGGGTAGTGCGCACAGTAGGCCAGCAGGTACCGCTTCCATCGGCGCGTGCGCAGGCGAATGTGCGTGAAGGAGCGCAGCTGCGCCTGCGCGGCGATGTAGAACACCTTCCACTTGAGGTCGTCGGGCAGGCAGAGCAGCGCCTGCGTGAGGTGCACCTCCAGCTCGCGGTTGTACGGGCGGTTGGAGATGTCGCCGAGGCACCAGCGCGCCGTGTGATTCTGCTCGAGCACGGAGAAGGTGAAGAACCAGATGGGCCCGTGCTTGCTCAGCTTCGCGAGACTGTCCTTCAGCAGCGCCAGCCCGCGCTCGTAGTCCTCCGTCTTGAACACGAAGCGCACGTAGTCCAGCGTCACGCCGCCCTGCGTGAACAGGTTGTGGCGCAGCAGCGCCGCGAACAGCGCCGACGCCTGGTACCCGCAGCCCAGCTTCGCCACCACGATCGCCGCCTCCACGATGCTCTTCACGCATCGCGTGCTGCTCATGGCCAGGAAGGTCTCCGCGCACGCCACCACGCCCTCCACGTTGCGCAGACGCTCCTCCACCTTCACGCGCTTCTCCAGCAGCGCCTCGTTGTTGGGCAGGTACTCCAGCCCGTGCAGAATCACCTCGCGACAGCGCAGCATGCAGCCCTGATCCATCTCGTAGCGACTCATCTCCAGCCAGCCCAGGTGGCACAGCGGGTACTCGCGACACACCGCCTCGTACTCCGCCTCCACCTCCGCGCCCTGCTTGCGCCGCGCCGCCACGTCGTCCAGCTGGCTCTTCACCAGCGCGAACAGCGACGTGCCCTTCACGATCTCCTGGCCCGCGCCGTGGGCGTCCGGGCTGCCGTGCGACGCGCCGCCGTAGAGAGTAGATGGCTCATAGAGTCCTGATGTGTCGAAGGCACTGTTCTCGTAGTACTCCGGTATTGCCGTCTCTTGCGGCATCTGTGACATCGGCGGTGCGTGAGAGGCCATGTAGGAGGGTAACCGAGATGGCATGCGAGATGGCGCATGTGCGGACATGCGCGGTGGAAGGTGTGAGGACATGCGCGGTGGAAGGTGTGAGGACATGCGCGGTGGCAGGGATGACGGTTCTGGAGCCAACTGCATGGAGTACAGCGGTGGGTCGTATAGATCACTCGCATCGCGCCATGGGCGGGATTGCTGCGGGTAGGTGGAGCGGTAGTTGCTCCCGCGAGAGGGGTATGGGCGTGACGCGTACATGCCAGATTCCGCGTCACCAGGATAGTCACCAGGATAATCGTCGAAATGCGAGTAGGTGGGCATGTAGGGGTCACGCGTCGATGCACCGAACGCACGCACACTCTGACGGAACCCGGAGGGTTCATAGGCCGTGTCGCGCGGCGCATCGGCGGCAGAGTAGAGGGAGTATGTAGGGTAGTCTAGATGGGACTGTCGTTGGGTTGACAACGAAAAGCCCGAGGAGGGATGTGGCTGAAAATACCCCATGTCGTACTCTTGGGAAAATGGCTCCTGCACGGGAGCAAAGCGTGACGATAATAATCCATTTTCAGAATCATTGAAATATCGCTGTTGTTCATCGTTTCCGTAAAGATCGTAGGAGGGGTGATAATACTCCGAAGGGGAGGGGCGAAGATACGATTGGTTATCGTAAAGATAACTACAGGTGATATAATGCTGGAAGCGCAACGGTTCGTCCTGGTTGCCACCCCGATTGCCGTTCTCGTAAAACTAGCAGTAAGGAGAGATTTGCAGCCATAAACCTTCTTTCCATAGCGATGGCTGTTGAAATATCGGCCGCTATCCTGACTATCTGCCTGACCATTCCCTACACAATGTGAGAGGCGGACACCGCGAACGAGCACCTTACTCATATATCCGGTAGAGCCAGCTCCAGGGAGCTTTGACTAATGGTAAGCGGAAGCAGCCAATACCCACTCTTCGATACATTGCAATGAGGCAGAGACTGCAGGAAGGAAAAAGAGGCGTCCCTTCAAGAAATACGATTACAAGAGGGAGAATTGTGCTGCGGATGACAGCCAAAGCTGACTACATGTGAAAACGTGGATCGAAAAATGGGGGGTAGCATGAACTCTCGGAGTTGAGTAGGGAAATGATAGAGAATGAAGGGCAGAGGCGATGTGGAGAGGAGAAAGAAGGGGGGAAGTGCCGATGCATCATCACCCGGATGGGGAAGCATGGTGTGCGAATGGAATGTACACACCGAGACAATTCCACAGGAGAGAGAGAAGAGTCAGCCACTCGTTACCCTTTTCAGCCTGTTTTCTGTCACTCAGTATTCTCACTCATTTTAAAACGAGGCGCTTTCCCTTCGTAGTCACTATCGAATTGGAGGTTACTGAGTAGGATAGGAGTCAGGATGGAAGAATACGAAGCGTCCTTTTCTGAAATGGAGGAGGAGGTGATTGTATCTGACTGATTTTTGTGGGATGATGTGTCGTAGACTCCGAAGAAGACAAAAAAGACGAAAAAGGCCCCTGCGCCGGAGGGAAAGAAGCGGAAGCGCGGCAGGCCCAGCAAGAAGGATCTGGAAGAGTGGAAGCGGCTACAGGAGGAAGAGACCGTGGAGGAGAACCCTGGCGAGAATTCAAATCCTTTCAATCCCGCGGGGTTTACACTGTTTGTCTGCATGTCTTACATCACGAAAAAGGAATGGAGACGATATCGACCGTATCTGCGGCAGACGGCAATGCGGAGAGTCCTCCGACGGCTGGGAGTACGCGCTTCGGCACAAGGGCGTCTCCTACTTGCACCTGGATTGGGTCACGCGTCAGCAGCTTGACCAGATGGATTTCAAGAAGAACATCATGGTCAACCGCTTCTTCAAGAAGGTGCGCGACGCAGAGGTGGAGGGCAACGGCGACATCATGTTTGTGGATAGTGAGAACTACCTGGTGGACATCATCTTGGACTGCGTGGACGCAGTGATCGAGGTGAACCCGGATCTGTACATCACCGGCTGGCGGATGCTTCCTCCCGAGAGCGTCCTCCCCGAGGGCGCCGAGATCTACAATCTGCCTCGACCGTGGAGAGAGCGTCTCGGCGTGCCGGACACCACTCCCAAAGCCATGAAGCAGGAGAGCGCGCTGAATGACTTGGCCGGCGAGAACCCGTACATGTGTTTCGAGAAGGACATCTCTCAGTACTATCCGAAGGACGAGTCGCATCCCACGTCCACAGCCGATGGCAGTGTGTTTCGCTACGAGCGTGTGTTCCTGGTGAAGTGGATGGGCCTGGGCATCGCCGAGGCCACGTGGGAGCGTGCCTGCGACATTGGCGTGAGCCGCGGAGTGCGATCCTCACGAACAGGACGATGGCAAGATTCGGCAGTATTTCGAGTACAACACCATTCCTTCGCGCATCCTGGAGGTGTACGGAGACTACCTGCCCGAGAACTATCTCTGTCCAATCCTCACTCCCCACTCACTTCTAGCCATGTACGGTATGAACGACAGTGTGGGCAGTGCCCGTACCGGCTCCACCATGCCCGCCGCCGACCAGATGGAGAAGAAGTCGAAGCGCGGCCGCCCGCGGAAGGAAGTCGCCACGCAGCGCCGCACGCGCCAGCTTCGCAACTGCATCGACCCGAACCCGCCGGCGGTGGACAAGGGTATCTTAACCCCGCGGGAATGAGTCATAGCGGAGGCGAAGGCGAACGGGTTCAAGCCGCCCCTGGCAGGCATCTGGCGACGCATTCTGAACATCGTGATGGTGCTGAGCAATTGTCGCCAGCTGGACATCGCGACCTTTTGCGGCTTTGCGCAGAGCAGTCTCAGTCTGTGGGTGAACGGAAAGTACTGCGGCGACACCAAGCAGCTTCTCAGCAAGCTGAAGGACTGGGTGAACAAGACCTACCCCGAGCTGGGCGCGTAGGCGAGCGGGCGGCGCTGAAGTGTAGGATTGCGAAGGAGAAGCCGCAGATGGCGGCTTTCCAGAAGGCGTGTTACCAGTGGCTGAGCAAGTACGCGCAGTTGCACCACGACGTGAGTTTGACGGACCGCGATGTGCGCATGCTTGTTGGCGGCGAGTTCGACACCGAGAGTGAAACGCCCCAGGTGCAGAGTGAAACGCCCGGGATGGCAGAGCCGGAAATCGCCAAGATTTCGCCGTATCCGCCGAAAGTGCACAGCGACAAGGTGTACGCGTCGGAGTTTGACTTTGACGCGACGCTGGATTACTGTTCGGGTTTTGGGCCCATCGGCACCTGCGGACTGTTCACCGAAACGCCCTGTTCCAGCGAAACGCCCGACCGTACGGTGGTGTTCCAGTCGTTGGACAAGAAGCCGATGGGCAGTTTGGTGTTGAACGAGGGCGCCACGGCGGAGAAGGGCAAGAACGAGACGCGCCTGCCGCCTGTCATCGCCGCGCCGCTGGAGGAAAAGGTGGAGTGTGTGTACGTGCAGCCGGTGCAGCTGGCGGAAATCAGGGCGATTCGCGCTGCAGGTGTGGATGTGAGTGTTGGGATGAATGACATCATGAAGACGGTGGTGTACGACGACCGGTCGATCGATCCCGCGGGGTATGCACTGCGGAACACCGTCGTGGCGGTGATGGACAACACGGTGGCGACGTTCAACGCGCTGAAGGCGAACGCGGCGGTGCTGAAGAAGAACGACCGCGTGGCGATCGAGCAGGAGGAGGCGCTGAACGTGCTGCCGGTGAGTCTGAGCGTGCTGAACACGCGCCGCGCCTTCGAGTTCAATCCAGGAGTTGTGGGCGTCGAGAAGGCGTCGGAGGAGAAAGTTGAAGAGAAGCCAGAGGAGAAGGAGGAAGAGAAGGTTGAGGAGAAGCCAGAAGAGATGGAAGTGAAGGTGAAGGAGGAAGAGAAGCCGGTGCGGGCAACTGTGCCATCCACTAAGATGATCATCGCCAACCGCGCCAAGTTCAAGGCCTTCGAGGAAAGCATGGCGCGCGCGCTGCTGACGGTGGACGACCTGATGCACGTCCTCTTCCGCCCCAGCAAACTCAACGCGCCCATCGCTTTGTTGCCACCACCGCCGTCGCTGCCGATGAACGACAGCTTCGAGCCGTACACCGAGTCGCCGACGTACAAAGACGGTTTGAAACTGCGGCCGTATCAGGTGGAGAGTCTGAACTGGATGGTGGGCAAATGGCGGAACAAAGAAGGCATGATTTTGGGCGACGAGATGGGTTTGGGAAAGACGATTCAAGTCATTTCGCTTCTCCATCACTTCATCTACACGGAGCATCAGGAGGGCCCCTATCTCGTCATCTCGCCACTCTCCACGCTGAAGAACTGGCTGCGCGAGTTCGCCACCTGGACGAGCATCCGCGTGTGCTTTTACCACAGCGAGGGCAAGGGCAAGGACGAGCGCGCGCTCATCCGCCACTTCAACTGGTACTTCAAGGGGCTGCCCGCGCGGTCGCTGTACAAGTTCAACGTGCTGCTGACCACCTACGAGGTGGTGATGAAGGACTGGGCACTGCTGGGGGACATCCAGTGGACGGGCGTGGTGATGGACGAGGCGCACCGCATGCGCAACAACAACTGCAAGTTCATTCAGTTCGTCTCCAACATCAAGACGGCACACAAGCTCCTGCTCACGGGCACGCCGCTCCAGAACAACACGGGCGAGCTGTGGCCACTGTTGAACTTCATCGACGTGAAGGAGGCGGGGTCGCTCGAGCGATTCAAGGCGGCGTTCGGCGACCTGCGTTCGGCGGAGCAGGTGGAGAAGCTGCGCGAGCTGCTGAGGTCGTGCATGCTGCGACGCGTGAAGGAGGACGTGGAGAAGAGCATTCCGCGCAAGCAGGAGACGATCGTGGAGGTGGAGCTGACGATGACGCAGAAGCAATACTACAAGGCGATGTACGACAAGAACCGGAGTTTCCTGTACAAGGGGTGCAAGAAGGCGGACATTCCCTCTCTGATGCATGTGGAGATGCAGCTGCGCAAGGTGTGCAATCACCCCTTCTTGATCAAGGCGAGGAATGGGAGGAGTGGTGATCGTTAGGGAGTGCGCGAGAAGGAGGAGAGTCTGCAAGCCGAAGCTGCAAGCACCGTGGCAGCCGATCAGAACGGCACGTCGCTGGAGGTGCTGGCGGCGAAGCAGCGCACGGCGGGCGTGCCTGCGATCGTGGCGTGCTCGGGCAAGATGGTGTTGCTGGACAAGCTGCTGCCGAAGCTGAAGGCGGAGGGCCACCGCGTGCTGATCTTCAGTCAGGTGGGTGTGGGTGTGTTGCCTGACGGGCAGTTCGTGAAGATGCTGGACATTCTGGAGGAGTACTGCCAGCTGCGGCAATACAGGGTGGCGCGCATCGACGGCCAGACCAAGGGCACCGACCGCCAAGAGGCCATCGACGCCTTCTCCTCCGCCAACAGCCCCTACTTCATCTTCCTGCTCTCCACGCGCGCGGGCGGCCTCGGCATCAACCTGACGGCTGCCGATACGGTGATCATCTATGACTCCGACTGGAACCCGCAGGTGAGTGCGATGGGTGGGTGTGAGCGTAGAACGACTCGCAGGCGACGGCGCGTTGTCACCGCATCGGGCAGAAGCAGGAGGTGTCGGTGTACCGGCTGCTGACGCGCCAGACCTACGAGTACGAGATGTTCGAGCGCGCCTCGCGCAAGCTGGCGATCGAGACCGTCGTGCTGAACCACGAGAAGATGCTGAAGAATGTTACTGCTGAAGCCAATGAAACCCCTGCTGATGATAATGAAACCCCTGCTGATGATAATGAAACGGTCAATGAAGCCAATGAAACGCCCACTGAAGCCAATGAAACCCCTGCTGATGATAATGAAACGGCCACTGAAACGGTCACTGCTGATAATGAAACGCCCATCACCACCAGTGAAACGCCCGCAGGAGAGAACGCGGAGACGCGGACCCTTCCTGAGGAGAGTTCGATGGCGGAGTGTCAGTTGAACGACACGCTGACGGAGGATCAGGAGTCCGTGTCGACGAAGCAGGGTTCGGGCAACCAGCTGGAGGACCTGCCGGACGGCGAGTGGGTGTTGTCGGAGGAGAAGGAGGAGAGTGATGAGGAGTTTGTGATGGAGGAGGAAGATTCGGTGCTGACGAAGAACACGGAAGAGCCGTCGATCGCGACGGAGAAATCGGAGCGGATTCTGGATTATGGAATTCCCGCGGTTCCGGTGATTCCGGAGAAGAAGCGACGCGGTCGCAAGCCGACGAAGAAGCGAACGATCGAGGACGAGTTGAACCCGCTGAAGCGAAGTAAGAACGAGGTGGAGGAGATGCTGCGACGCGGTCTGTTCGACTGTTTGATGAGCAACTCCAACGAGAACGGGATCGATTTCTTCGAGGCGGACATCGACACGATTCTGAAGAAGAATCTGAAGCCAGTGGGTGAGGTGAGATGGGGTCAGGATTAGGCGGAGGCGATGGAGAAGAAGCTTCGAGAGGAGGCGGCGCAGTCGGTAGAGCGTGGCGGCACGGTGTACTCGAAGCGGCTGTTCAACCCGGAGATGGACTCGAAACAGATCGAGCTGAATGACCCCGAGTTCTGGGAGAAGATGCTCCAGCGCCCCAACGCAGACATGTTGTTGCAACGACTTCGCGACCCTGCTGTGATGAGTGATGCGGCGTCGGTAGCGGCGTGGGTACACGACTTGGAGAACCTGGTGAAGGAGGTGTGCGAGGAGGTGGAGGAGAACGGCGAGAACGACTACAACACGCACGAGTTCGAGGTGACGAGTCAGATCCTGACGCTCGCCAGTCCCATGACCACGGTGTTCGGCTCGAAGGCGTGTAAGCTGATGCTTGCCTGGATGGAACAACTGGATCACAGCCGGTACAAGAAGCGCACCATCAAGCGACCAGGTGGGTGTGAGAGGGGAGTTTCATTCGCAGAGGAGTTACCGGCCGTGGCGGCGAAGCCGGCGGAGTCGTCGGGCATTTGCGCGAAGTGTTTCAAGGAGGAGGGTGCCACGCCGGGCCTGAAGCTGGTGGCGTGCGCGGGCCGCTGCGACCAGCAGTTCCACCTGAGCTGCGTGGGGCTGAAGCACATGCCGGGCAAGTGGAAGTGTCGGAGCTGCGCGACGCGAACGCATGAGTGCATGATTTGCCACAAGCGCGGGAAGGAGGGCGATGTGCTGGGCAAGGGCAAGAAGCGTCTGTTCACGTTCTACGAGCAGTGGCTTCGCTTCAACGATTTGGAGGCATACATCAGCACCTTCGGAAGCGGGGGCTTCATCGACTCGAACCGAGATAAGTACATGGTACCAGAGCCGGTGATCAAATGTATGCAGCACCATTGTTCCTGCTTCTATCACATGTCGTGTGTGCTGGCCAGCGGCGCCTGCACCCTGTACCCCCAGCAGCACCCGTGCATGTTCCGGTGTCCACGGCACTACTGCTGCGTCTGCAAGACCCCGGCGAACAACCAGGTGCTGCAGGTGTGTGTGAAGTGCTCGCACGCCTACCACGCGAACTGCTTGAAGACAGTGCCGCACACGCCGCTGGTGAAGAAGTACCTGATTTGCGGCGACCACCCGGCTGTGGAGGAGAAGAAGAGGAAGAGGGCGAAGCAGGGGTCAGAGGTGCCGCGGAAGAGAAGGAAGGGTGGAAGAGACGTGGAGATGGACGATTCGTCGGTGAGTGAGAAGACGCTGTTGGAGGAGGATATGGAGTTGTGAAGTGTTTGTTGGAGATGAGTGGGGCTTCCAGTTTCTTTAGGTGATATGCTTTGCATCAAAGGAGGTGCAAATGAGAATGGAATGGATGAAGAGTGTGTGAAAGAAAGAGAAGATGAGAGGTATTGTTGGAGAGCGGGAGTGATGTCTAGGAATGAAGGAGAAAAAGAAGAGACACTCTTTGTATGAATGGTTCTCTTGCATTTGAAAGCACATTTCTTGTTAAGAGACACAGTTGTGAGAGAGGGCATATCTGTTTGTGATACTGAAGTGACAGGAAATACCCTCCAGAGTGATGGAGCGAGAAAAGAAGAATGATTCACTCTCCTCTCCTTCATTAGTGAGTGAAGTGAGTTTAGGCAAGTCTATTCGTCACTTCTCTCTATCATCACCACTTCGCATGATCAATTCACTTGAGTCATTTCCATGCTTGAAATGGAATGCACTCCAACCTAGTTGAATGGAAGTCAATTCAGGCAAGTCTATTCTTCATTCTCTCTTCATATCAATCACTCTCAAATACCACACGAGAACTATCCCCGAATGCACTACGACCAAACAGAAGCGATTTCAAACTGGGCAAG
>OIWT01004329.1_pt1 | contig 11652 bp, 14 predicted proteins | sample 1587701 | NCBI WGS metagenome assembly OIWT01 (sample SAMEA3888904, study PRJEB22519) | human gut metagenome | biome: human gut; feature: human-associated habitat; material: faeces | place: Denmark | collected 2009 | reverse complement strand
TTCAGGTGAATGCGGAACTGGTATATCCTAGGCGTGAGGCGAACGAGGCAGCCGCACCCCTGATGCACGAGTGAAACGTTGCGAAAGATGTCAAAATCCATAAACACAAGAAAGACAGCGTTGAGGGGCATTTCGGATCCAAATCACCTTTCAAACAACGATTCGTTTCAGTAGCAGGTCGAATGAAGTGCAGGAGCAGGTGCGAATGGAGTAGGAAAATGGCACGTCGGAGCAACACCTCTCTGCTCTGTTTGAGCCGTGTTGGGATCCCCCAGATTATCCTTCGTGTGCTCCATCAAACAAATCACTTGAAGTAGGAAAACTGGAAGGGTTTCCGATTGTACCACCGCACCAAGTCCATGACATCCACCTTCATGTTGCTCCCCTACGGATCACCCATCTCCCCATCCCTCACTTCGATGCGCACTCCCACGGGTGGATACAAGTCCTTTTGAAGGAGCCGAACCACGCCTCCTTGCGCCTTGCTCGTGCGAATCGTGATGGTCAGCGCCTCGGCGCCCTTCCACTTGTACCGCTTTTCCACGTCCTCGAACAGCTTCAACACACGCATCCGACACATCGATTCATTCAGGTCTCGACATTGCAGCGCTAATGCTCATCCTCCTCCCTTTCTCTCACTCAGCTCGTGATTGTTCGTGTTCATGTCCAGCACCGTGTCGTAGTGCTTACAGTACTCCGTGATCGCATCGATTCCCCGCTTGTACTGCAATTCCTTCGCTCGCGCACAAATGATGGATTTCCTACCCTTCAACCGCCACAACGAGACTACTGCACGTCCGACACCTTCAGGTGCTTTGCCTGCAGAACCGAAAAGACGTGTTGTGCCAATTCCTTCCATTCCTTCGAGTGATCGATCATTTCGCACAGTGCATCGTAGCAGCGAATGCTCAGCGTGATTCCGTTCGATTCCGCCTCCTTCTTCACACTGATCGCATCTTGCTCGCGATTCAGCCGGCAATACGAAATGAACGCCGCGTAGTAGCACTTATCGTAGATCCGAACCTCTTTTGCGGTTACACTTTCGGATTGCTTCTTCACCATGGCATGAATCTTCTCGAACACGCGGATGCACTCCTGGTAGTACTGGCCCAACGCCAAGCCCTCCAGCAGGTAGCCGTTGCAATCGCTGTACGGAAAACCCATTTCCTCGAAATGCTTCAGAATCGCCGCTCCCTCGTCAAACGACTTGCAGCAGAAGAGCGACTTGGCGAGCTTCGCCTTGTAAACGTACTTTCCCTTCACCGATTTGGGAACGGCCTTCAATACCGCCTTCAGCACCTCCTTATCCTTGTAAAGTCCGCAGCAGTAAAAGAGCCAGTAGACACTCGTTTCGGAGAGACGAGGAACCTACACTCAATGCGCGGCACAATCGCTACGAGATTCTTCTCCAAACAGTAATCTGTGAATGCGAGGACACTCATGTAGTATTTCTGCTTCACCAAGGAAAAGAGAACGCTCTCCACCTCCTACAAACTCACTCTCCCCCTCTTTCCATACCTTATCGGAGAGAGGTTCCTCGTTTGTGACCAGTTCTGCGATTAGTTTCTTCTGCTACGACGTCATGCGAAAAGAAGCGAACCGCACCGTTTCAAGACTCAGCTTTTGTCGGGAGAGGTCGCTGATGATGTCCGTCTTTGGCCGTTTGGTTTCCGATGGAGGATACTTCTGCAATATGCGATTCATCAGATCCCGCGATTCGGTGGAAAAGGACCGCTGAAATTGCGCTATACTACGCCCGTTTGAAGAAATGGGTATACACAGGGACCGAAGGCCAATTGCCGCTGGAATGCAGCGAACGCCCAAACCAGCGCGCAGCCACCGTTGGGACAGCCCGCGAATCGATGCTACACTCATTGCCGCCTATTCAAGCGAATCGATTGAAAAACAGTCCGCCCCTTCCCCACAAAGTACTATTCCGATTCTCCATTGTTTCGAACACGATGCGTGTGGATGGCAGAATCAAAATCGGAGATCTGATCGGCTATGTGGGTGCTTTGGAGGAGCGATTCTCATTCCCGTAGGATAAGCAGAAAACCGGAATTGTGTGCGGTTTCACGGCCAACGAAAAGGATGCAATTGTCTATGACTGCAAGCAGGGAAGTATCCGTGAAATCGCCGTTCCGGATCTGAAGTCGCCGGATCCTTTTGAGGGCCAGTCTTACACGGATACGTTCATTCCGATTCTCCAAAGGGAGTACGATTCGGAGGGAAACACGGTATTCGCCTTGGAGACGCAGGGACTGTACGATCCCTCCTCCTCTACTGCCTTTGTCGACGGCATTTGCAACAGCAATTTGCCTCTCTTTGACAACTACTTGGAGAATGCCCCGATCCTCACTTTTTACGAGGTACACATCGGTTCTACGCGTTGAACCTAGGGATCCAAAGAACTGGAGACGATCACGAAGCAGCAGCCACTCATGGTCGACAGTAATGACTCCGCATCTCTCAACTGCACGTGCCTGTCCGTCAGTGTGATGCCCTGCAAGGCGATTCCGGAGCCCTTCCTTCCCGTGTTCACTGGTGTCAGCGTAAGCTGTCTGTGATCGCATTCATCCTCAGAAGCCCATTTACCTCCAGCCGCAGACCTACCTGTTCGTGTACTCCGTGAGCGCAGATGCAAAGTGGGTTTCATTCTGCTTGTTCATCCTAGAACGGTCATAATCAATTCGCCGTTAGTTGCGTCTCGTTTCGGCGCTTCCGTGTTCAAGACAGCGAATCTGAGGAACGCAGAGGTGGTGGCTTCTTCAAACCAGACACTCGTTTCTTCATGACTGCCTGATTCCCACTAGAACCTGGAGCTTCCTCCGATGGACTCCAAATCGCCTGTTTCCACATTTTACACGCTGGCAGCTTCTCCGATGCTAAGCATTCTGTGTTTCTTCGTGATCATTCGCGATCCATCCTTGGCCGAGATTTGGTCTCAAGAAGTGCATCCCTACGATCCATTCCCTGCCAATGTGAATGCGCTGTTTTTGAGGGAGGAACTGAACACGCATTGCCGAAATGCGATTCTCAGTCTGGCTTCGAACATATAGTCGTTTCATAGGATACTAATGAGGTGTAGCTACTGTCTACGAACTCCGAGTCGTATTCCGACATCCGTTTCGGTGCAATTCAGGAATACCCCGTCGAGTGTGGATTTCCTTCTTCCCTATGTGCGCTGCAGTAGCGAACTGCCAATGGAGGACTATCTCCAGGCCAAGTATTTGAACTGCAGCTCTACGGAGGTGATTCCCAAATCCGCGTCATTGCAGGATTTCCTTCCCGAGGAGAAGGAGCTGTGCTCGCAGTGGACTCGTGGCGGTGGAACAATCCTTTTGGCCACAGAGGCGAGTAATGGGCGGAATTGCGGAATTGACGATTAGAGGGCTTGAAGTTGCAACCCGATGATATCGTGATGAGTGCGATGCGCAGATGCGAGAATCATGCATAGATTTGGAGAACGAGGGAGACTTGTCATTCTTCGTTCAATCTCTTCGCCGTTGTCAATCTTCGTCTTCGTGCCTGTCACGCCCCTTCTCTTCTTCGTCTCCTTCTGGCTTCTCCGCCTCCGCTCGCTTCCTCTTCGTCACACACCCTTCTTCTCTCCACAAGACCGTTTCATTCATCTTCCATTCGTTTCCCTCCATCCTGTCGAATTGTGTTCTCCTTCACTTCCCCTTCAACTTCTCGTCCTCCTCCATCACCTCTTTCACCAACCTCGCCTATTCCATTTCTCCCTCTCTTTCCAATCCCACAACACCCCAACTTTTCTTCAACATCGTCCAATACACACAACCCCTGGATGTTACCTCACACCACCCCCCTGATTCCTAGTTCGACCTCTTCTTTGAAATCAGTCCCCATTCTTCCACTCTTTCCTGGCAGTTCGCCTCTCTCCACAACACTCCTTTCCTCTGTGTGTGGCGGCCCCAAATCACCGACGAAGCCGCCTTCCGTCAGAAGATGGCCCTTCTCAATCAGTTCTACACCGATCTCCACGCCCATCACAGTTCCCCTTCTTCTCCCCATTCACCCTAGTCACCTGCTATCCTCCGCTCGCCACTGTCTTCTCCGGTGTCCTTCTCGACTCCGCGTGTTACGATCTTTTCGTCTGATCGGGGTTTTGACCTCACTTCTAGTTGCTCGGACCCGTTCCCCAACCCCAACGGATTGCTCCCTTCGATGAAACGGCCGCCACATCCGCCCATCTGACCCAGCTACTGCACGCATTCGATTTGTTGTGGTCGTTGGGGTACGAGTTGAATTCGTACGAAGTGCTGCTGTGCAACAATAACGCCTTTTTCTACGATGTAACGCTCCTTCAGCGGATCGACGACATTCCCGCGGGAATGCTGGACGAGGCGCGGGAGCAGGCGCGTTCCAGCATCAGTCAGTTTTTCTCTTCCGTAACTCCCGACGGGAACGCTGGTGAGGTGGATTTGGAGATGCCCATTACCGCGGGAACGGACAATTCCTGGGAGCTGGGTGATGGCGTGTGTGTGCGTGTGCCGTCGCCCGTGGGCAGCGGGCTGAGCGAGGCGGTGGTTGTGTCCGAGTTTGCCTTGGAGAAGTGGTTTGTGAGGTGTGAAGAGGCGAAGTGGGAGGTGAATGCTGAAGTGAAGACTGAGAGTGTGAAGCCTGAGAGTGTGAAGCCTGAGAGTGTGAAGCCAGAGGCAAAGCCTGAAGGAGTGAAGGAAGAAGTGAAGCCTGACAGAGCAAAGGAAGAAGGAAAGCAAGAAAGAGTGAAGGAAGAAGAAATGACAGAAGAAGAAAAGCCTGAAAGAGCGAAAGAGGAAGAGAAACCCAACACTATGCATTCTGAAGATGACGACGACGACGATTACACGTACAGTTACTACGAGTACAGCTGCGATGAATACTACAGTGACGTTTCGGAGGAGATGGAAGAGAAACCAACACCGCCGACAGAAATCAGCCCCATTTCCGTCAATCCACAAGCAATCGACGATCTCTTCAAACCAGCCCCCAAACCAACTCCTGCCAAAACACCCGAGATTGGAAGCAGCCTTGACGAGTGCAGAGTGGAGGAGAAGGAGGAATTGGAGTACGAGAAATTGAATCGGCAGGAATTCGATCGGACGGTGTCCTTGCCCCCCGTTCTGGAAAGCACGATTGTGCCTCCTACCGATGCGGAGACGAGCTTTCGGATTGTGTATCACGGAGAAGAAGATGAGAGCATTCGAGATCACATCGCCGAATTGGCGGTCCGCGTGGGATTGGAGTATGCGATTCGCATTATGGATGGGGGCAGGAATATCAGGGAGAGTATCGAAACCACGAAGGGAGGAAACGGCAATGATGACATGGAGATGCTCCCCGAGGACGAGTACGAACTCGACGTCCGACATGACTTGTATGACATGGGGTGTGCGAAAGACGAGTGAGTATTGGTTGTTTGTTGTAGTTGTCGCATAATTCGCCCTCTCTACAACATATATGCAATAACACGCGTATGGAAACAAACACACCTTACTTCTCCTCCTCATCCATCTCATTCTCCTTTGGCGGGACGAAGGGCTCTCCCTTCTCCTCGCAAGCAATCCGCAACTTCCACTCATTGATCTGCTTTTCCAGAGACGCCATTTCGCCTGCGTGAGCGTTGTGCGTTGCGCGATTGGCCACAATCAACCTACAAATCAAGTGTAAGCAGAGGACCCCACTCTTCCCTGCGCTTCTCCAGTCCACGGAGATAGTCGCGGTGCTTCTTGATCAGCTTCTTATTCACCTTTCCCTCTGTGCCGTACGACTTTGCACTACTTATTACACTACTAACACCACAAATGACGCCTTGGGCTTGTTCGCTTTGGCGTGCACTTTCTGAGCGTTGGTGGGCTGCTTTGACTTCTTGGCCATTCACGGAAGGACAAACCCCACAATCGAGAAGAACGAGTATGAAACAAACAGTCTACAGGGAGCCCGTGAGGTTGTAGTTCTCGTGCTTCTTAATCCAGGGGTGGTTCTTCACCTCGCTTAGAGGCATTCTGTCCTTGGGGTTAATCACGAGCAGCTTGCGGATGAAGTCCTGCGCCTGCTCGCTCACATGCGAGGGGAAGCGGAGGTCCAGCTTGCGGATGCGCTCGTACGTCATGTCCTTCGTCTGCGATTCGAAGGGAGGATGGCCGCACAAAAACTCGTAGGTCAGCACGCCGATGCACCAGTTGTCGACGGTCGAGTCGTAGTCCTTGTGATCGATCATCTCGGGCGGCAGGTAATCCAAGGTGCCGCACATGGTGTGACGGCGGTTGGACGGCGAGTGCGCCGACCAGCCAAAATCGGCGATCTTCGGCTCGTTCTACAGAATGACTCGAGCGGACAGAAATCACGTCATAACCGATGAGGATGTTCTCGGGCTTTATATCACGGTGAATCACGTGCTTCTGGTGGCAGTAGTCCATTGCAGCAGCAATTCGGCTGATGTAGGAAGCGGCGCGACGCTCGCTGAATCGCTTGCGCTTCAGCAGTTCTCGGTAGATTTCTCCCTTCGGGGAGTACTCCAGAATCATGTAGACGCGCTTGTTATCGAAGAAGTAGCCGTACATGCGAAGGATGTTCTTGTGACGCAGGTTTGCTTGAATCTCGATCTCGCTCCGAATCTGCTTCTCGATGCCGCACTTCTCGAGCTCGCTCTTCTGGATGACCTTAATGGCCACGATGTACTTGGATTTAATTTCACGCGCGAGGTACACTCGACCTACCCATCAGATGCGAAAAGCAGGAGCCCACCAAAACGCCCCTTTCCCATTTTCTTTCCAATCTCAAAATCTGCCAACGCCCACTTCCTAATCGTCACAATTACAAATTGCAAGCCACTTCTTGGGGTAGCCAAGAGCCTGGAGCTCAAACTTCAACTGCTCAACCTCGGCCGGCGTCAAGTCCGCCTTCACGTCCTCCTTCTATGGATTACATGCGAGTGGACTAGAAAACTACAGCCTCCATTGTGCCAGAATCTTTTGTTTTCTCCTTGACGGGAAAAGAGGGAGTTTCATTGAATCAATTCTCGGGTCATTCAAGGAATAGAGAGGGGTGGATGTGGTATAAAGTGGATGTTCTGTTATAGCGACATGTTGTCTATCATCTGCTTCTGTTTTTGCCCCAATTCGCGATGACTGTTCATAACTGGAATTGTGACTTCATAGGGAAGGAATGAGTGTATTTAGAAAATACAAGAACGAAATAACGATTTAAGGATGGGAGCGACGCCTAATCATGAGGAAATGGAAGAACCGTCGACGGCGCACGTTCACTACGCTGCTGTCTCTAAACGCATCCTTACGGATTCCTATCCAGTTCAATTTCGGTATATCTACGTGTGAAGGGTGAATAGAATCATGACTCTCTAGGGTGATGCAACGGGGGTAGCAAAAGGCACGATTCCACTCAGATTCCCCGTTCATGACAAGTTGAGTGAGTTTGGGCAAGTCTACCCGTAATCTTCGTGGGTAGTGATTACTTCGCATAATCAACTCCGTTAAACTATCATCCTTGAAAGCACACGTACCATAACCAAAGTCAATGGAGACCAGTTCAGGTAAATCTATTCATCAATCCCTCTCGCTGAAACAACCCTCAAACACGGCAGCATAACAACCGTTGAACACATACGAGGAGAAGACGACTGTTCTTAGCTGCGGCAAGTCTATTCATCACATCCCCTCTCCAACACCTTCTCTTCAGTTCCAGCACGGAGCAGGCGCAATAGTTCACCCTCTTGTAAGAACGCTTCTCACGGTAGAGATAGATGCGACGCAAATCATCAATTGGAATACACTCATAGTGGTCAACAAAGGACGAGTCGCCAATCTCCAACTCCCTTAGTCTCTCACAGTTTTCCAAATACAAGCTACAATTCCTGCCACAAAAGGAATAGCATCCAATCACCACTCGTTCCAATTCCTTCAACCCGATCAGTTTCACATCACTCACACTCTCAAAGCACTCGTCACCCACTTGGAACAGCTTCAGAGCATGGAAGAGACACAAATCGAATTCTTCCCATTGTTCCCCGTTACAACACTTGTCACCCACGATCAGTTCCTCCACTCGATTGTGAAAGAAGGGATGTTCTGCACTAATCACAACACTCTTCTCCAAGCGTGTTCCATTCATCCACTCTCCATCAAACACCGTGCTGCCGTCTCGACCGTATTGCACGCCTCGTCCCCATCGCTTTCCCTCAAAGATCATTCCCTCATACTCCACCTTCTGGATGTCGGAGTAGTATTGAATGCCATAACACACGCTCACGTCACCCACGCGGAATCCCTCATACACCTTCTCTCCATCTGCGTTAAACAACACGCCCCAACCACAAGGTTCATTATGAAGAACATCTCCTTCCCATCGCTCTCCATCATCACTCAAATCCAACACCTGATTGTGCTCAATCTCACTCACATCCTCTCCATTCATCACCAACAACTCCCTCTTCGACACATCTCCCTCAATCATTCCGTCCACGTTCACTTCCATCACCACAGAGGGCGACACAACCACGATGCCCTCCTGATACCACTGCGAGCCGTTGTTGCAATACATCAACAGAGACTCCCCATCGCCTGCTTCCACTCGGATCTTCTCACAGACAATTGCGTTCTTCTTCAGCTGCGCCTTCATTCGATCGGAACAGCCGCTTCTCCGGATTGCCTCCACACTCTCCTTCACGAAGGGGTGCTATTCATCACTCTTCAACACAACACGCACACTCATCAATTGTTCCACACTCCATCGCTCCTCCACTCTTCTGACCACGCACTTGCTCACGAAATCTACACACTCGGCAGACCACTGTTCTCTTGACAACGAAGGAAGGCCATCCACAGCCAGGCTGCTCCGTACTCCGTGCTCATCACATCCCTCGAACGGATTCATCCCCTTCGCCATCTCGATTATGGAAATGCCGAGAGACCACACATCGCTTTTCCTTTCTTCCTTCCCTTTATACACCTCAGGCGCCATGTGCTGAAAAACAGTCAATGACCGGTACATGTGGCGCATATACGCCCGTAGGTCGCATTCGCCCAGCTTGATTTGCCCCTTTTCAGTGAACAACATGTTCTCCGGTTGCACGTTCTATTCTCTCAAGAACCACGCCAGAATCTACACCGTGGATGAGATTGCGACTGTGGATGTCATTCAGCCCCAGGAGACAGCAACTCGTGATCTCGCGTATTTCGTCCTCCGTCAAGTGATTCCCATGCAGCAGACACTTATCAAAGGAATAGCATGGATAATACTCCATCGCAGCCTAGTGAATCAGCCATTCCATGAACGACTACCCAAACCTCATTGCCGATATGCTCCACATCGTAGCATTTCAGCACGAATTCCGAATCGCATTTCGTGACCTCCTTCACTTCGGGAGGCATTCTCGCATATCTCGCCAAGGAACCAATTCGCTTCAGGATCACCGTGGAACCGGTGTTCGCATCGACCGCTTTGAATGCAGTTTCATCATTTCTATGACTGATCTCCAGCATCCATACCACACTCTCCCCACTTGCCAACAATCGTGTATCCAGGAAAGGACAGAGTATTCATTCTATAGACAATAATGTGAAACCACGGTCTCAGTTATGCGGAGAGCCACAAGCTTCCTGCGAACAAACACGCCACTTCAAATGGTAGAACGGGGTGTAGTCAAAGTCCATCTCTCCGTCCACGTCCATTCTCGCAATGTAGAACGGGAAGTCGTACCTCGCGGGGTAATCCTCGTGCGCCAGCGGACCGAGCTGACTCGTCTTCCACTCGAATACCGGCTGCTGGTCATAGGTGGGGCCACAAATGATGGCCGCGCCGAGATGATCATCCAGCATCTTCATCGAGGCGATCTTCACATCCGTACCCATGTGGTCGCGGAAGGCCAGCGCCGGGAACGGATACACGCCGTCCTTCTTGTGCAGGTCGGATCGCGAGGAAATGGAGTACTGCGAAGTGTACGGCGGCGTGCAATTGCACGAGGAAATGGGATCGTGCTGGAAATCGTTGTAGCGCATCAGACGCGCCATGGACGCCAGGTCCGTCACCTTGCGGTGGTCGCGGCGGAAGATCTGGGCGCGCGCCGCCATCTCCCAGGACATGGCCTTGGCCTCCCACTCGATCACCTTCGCGGGGTACCCGCACTTGTTGTAGATGTCCTTGAAGTAGGGGATGTTGTACGACGCCCAGTACGTCTTCTCGCGCAGCCAGGCCGTCATGTCGCCGCCGTGGCCGCCGCCGGGGATCTGCTCGAAGATGAAGAAGGCGCCGTCGCGGAGCGGCTCGAACGGCGTGAACTTGTTGTAGTCGAACACCATCCATTGGTTGTTGTAGAGCCCGCTGTTGTACAGAGAGTACCACTCCACCCACTCCTGCGCCGAGGTCGCCAGGCGGTAGGCCAGCGCCGACCGCGCCCATTGCAGCACGCTTTGCGGTTTGATGTTCTTGTTCAGCGACTCGTCCCAGATGGCGATGGTGGTCTCCTGGATCGCCAGCCGCGCCGACGTGATGTAGAAGTCATCGCCGGAGGTGAAGCGACCCGGGTAAGACGACATGGCCACCTTGTGCCCGGGGATGAGCGAGCCGTCGCGCAGGTGCAGGCGCAGGTCGTACGCCTTGTAGATGCGGTACATGGTCTGCGCGCCCGCCCAGGTCACGTGCGAGAAGAGCACGTCCTCGTTGTTCGGGAGAATCTTGATTAGCGCCGAGCAGTGGTCCACGCGCTCGCCGCCGTGGCAGCGGTTGCGGAAGCGCGGCTCGTTGTAGCACACGTTGCCCTCGTCCGGGAGCACGATCGACAGATCCCAGACATCGTACTCGTAGGTCGCCACGATCACCTGGTACTTGGTGACGTTTCGCTATGTATGAATTGATGGATATGCACAAACCATTGCGCCCTTGGCAACGGCCATGTAGCCGTTGTAGATGCCCTCCACTTGGATATCGAGGTTGGTGCGCTGCTCCCAGTAGTCCAGGTTTCTTCCGCTCTTCTTTTCCTCCTCCTCCCACTTCGCATTCGCGTCGAAGAAGCGCTGCACCTTCTGCGGAGGCGCAGGGTCCGGGTAGTGGATCTTGATCTGGATGTAGATCTGCTTCGCGGTGAGCGCGCCCTCCAGGAAGCCCGCAGCGTACGATTGGTCCGCGTTGCTGTACTGGTCGTTGGAGCGGATGGAGAGGTAGTTCCAGCCTAGGACTAAGCGGAGAGCGGCGATTCCTGCCCGTCTTGTTGATCGCCTCGTCGAAGTAGCCGAAGGCCACGGCATCGCGCAGTCTTCCGGGAACCATCTTGAACTGGCCGTCCAGCTTGATCATCGAAGCGACGCTCTCTAGGAGGATCAGCCCCCCTCCGAAACAGCACTCCCAGCGGCATGCGCCACGCCAAGCAGCATCAGTGTCCACAGCAGGGTGATTATCTTCATTCGTATCCTCACAGAGAAGAAAAGTGGTTCGGAACACCATCAAATCGCCCCGATTTCCGGCGCGCGTCCAACGCCTGTTTGGCACAAACACCCGAAATACACCAAGTAGCAGCTCCGCTTCATTAGGCCAGAATCTCGTAAGGCAGCACGTACACAGTCTTCACGGGCTTGGCGGGGGCGACGAAGTGAGCGGGGCGGGGCTGAGCGGGGATTCTCTTCAGGCACACCTTCT
>OIWT01004328.1_pt1 | contig 11652 bp, 10 predicted proteins | sample 1587701 | NCBI WGS metagenome assembly OIWT01 (sample SAMEA3888904, study PRJEB22519) | human gut metagenome | biome: human gut; feature: human-associated habitat; material: faeces | place: Denmark | collected 2009 | reverse complement strand
CAAAAGTCCCGGCAGATATCACTGTCGGGACTTTTCTGTTTTATGAATATTCCGTTAAAAGGCAGCGCGATTTTTTCAGTTCATTCCGGCGCTTCCGACTGCGTCGAAGAGCCGCTGTATCTCGCTGTTTAAGGCCGCGTTCTCGGGAGACGAAATCTCCGGGTCGCGCGCCACGATCTCCTTTGCCGCCTGCTGCGTCTCCTCGAGCGTGCCTCTGTCCTTCAGCATATCGGCAATCTTCATCTCCGGCAGACCGTGCTGACGCGAGCCGAAAAATTCGCCCGGACCGCGCAGCTTGAGATCCTCGTCCGCGATTTTGAAGCCGTCAGCTGTAGTCTCCATGACCTTCATTCGCCTTTGCGCCGTGTCGTTTTGCGCGTCGGTGATGAGAATGCAGGTGGATTTATATTGTCCGCGCCCGATGCGCCCTCTGAGCTGATGCAGCTGAGAGAGCCCGAACCGCTCGGCGTTTTCTATAACCATTATCACGGCGTTGGGCACATCAACTCCGACCTCGATGACCGTTGTCGAGACGAGCAGCTGCGTTTCGCCCTCGGAGAACGATTGCATAACCGCTTTTTTGTCCGCACTTTTCATCTTGCCGTGCATAAGCCCGACCGTATAGCCGCGAAAAGCTCCGTGCTGCAGCTCGTCTGCATATTTTACGGCGGAGGCAAGCTCCGTATTGTCCCCGTCGCCGTCAACGAGCGGGCAGATTATATAGCCCTGCCGCCCCGCGTCGAGGTGCTTCTTGACATAGTTGTATGCTCTTTGCCGAAGCTCGGAGGTCACGGCGTATGTCTCGATTTTCTGCCTGCCGGGCGGCAGCTCATCGAGCACGGAAATGTCCAATTCGCCGTAGATTATCAGCGCAAGCGTGCGCGGAATAGGTGTTGCCGACATGACGTAGAGGTGCGGATTTTTGCCCTTTTCGCCCAGCGCGTTTCTCTGCTCAACGCCGAAGCGGTGCTGCTCGTCGGTTATGACGAGCGCGAGAGATTTAAATTCAACATCCGACTGGATTATGGCGTGAGTTCCTATGAGCAAGTCTATATCGCCCGCCCTGAGCGCCTCTTTTTTTCTCCTTTTTTGAGCGGCGGTGTCCGAGCCGGTTAGCAGCTCGACTTTTATCCCGCAGCCCTCAAACAGCTTTAAAAAAGTCTTGTAGTGCTGCTCGGCGAGCACCTCGGTGGGCGCCATGAGCGCCGACTGCATTGAATTTTTTGCCGCCGAATAGACAAGCGCTGCGGCGACTGCGGTCTTGCCCGAGCCGACGTCACCTTGGAGCAAGCGGTTCATCTGCCTGCCGCTCATCATGTCGCGCATGGCCTCCTTGACCGCTCTGCGCTGTGCGCCGGTCGGAGAGAAGGGGAGAAGCGAGAAATATTCGTCGCTAAAATCTCTCTCTATAACCGCACCCGCATTTTTCTGTGTCTGCGAGCGCATTTTTTCGAGCCCTAACTGCAATATCAGCAGCTCTTCGAATATGAGTCTGCGCCGCGCCTCCTCGAGATAGTCGGGGTTCTCCGGAAAATGTATGTTCCAAAGCGCGTCCGGCAGCTTCATCAGGCAGTATTTCTCGCGCAGCCAAAGCGGTATGGGGTCAACAAGCTCATCTTTGCACTGTGTCAGTGCCGTTTTCACGAGCTTTTCTATCATCTTTGAGTTTAAGCCGTGTGTCTGCGGATATATCGGCCTTATCCTGTCTGCGCCCTCGGCGGGCTCTATCTCGGGCGAGCTCATCTCCTTGCGGTAGAGATTGCCGCCGACCCTGCCGAAGAACAGAAATTCGTCGCCCGCGGTGAGCTTTTCCGCCGCAAAGCGGCTGTTGAAAATGGTTATGCCCATTATGCCGCTGCCGTCGGTGATTTCCGTCTTGTAAAGCGTCAGACCTTTACGGATAAGATTCTTGCGCACGGGTGAGCCGACGATGCCCTTTATGCAGCAAAGCTCACCTATCTGCGCCTCGTTTATGCTTTTAATTTGACTCCAATCCTCGTATATTCTCGGATAGAGACGCACAAGGGCGTTGACATCAGAGACGCCAAGCCGCGACAGCATCGCGGCACGCCTCTCGCCAACGCCCTTTAAGTATTTTATATCAGTATCGAGCTTCATCTTATTCGACCGAAATTATGAAATAGTAGACGGGCTGACCGCCGTTTATGACGGAGACTTCGATATCCGAGCCGAACTTTGCGGTCAGCAGGGAGGCGAGCTCCTCTGCGTCCTCCTCGGAAGCGCCGTTGCCGTAGATGAGCGTGACAAGCGAAGAGCTTCCGCGCTTGAACAGGTGCTTTGTGACCTTGAAAGCCGCCTGAATGATGTTAGACTCTATAGTGGTTATCTTGCCGTTTTCCATGCCGAGTATCTGACCCTCTCTGACGGCCTGCCCGTCAATCGAGCTGTCGCGCGCGGCGAAGGTGACAAGACCGGTAGAAACCTTTTCTGCTGCCTTCATCATCGTCAGATGATTCTCCTCCGCGGAGAGCGAGTCGTCAACATTGAGCAGAGCGGCAATGCCCTGCGGAATGGTCTTTGTGTGCAGTACGCGCACATCGCGGTCGGTCAGGGGATCGACCTGCTCCGCCGCCATAATGATATTCTTGTTGTTGGGGAGGATAAAGACGTGCTCTGCGGGGGTGGAGAGCACCGCCTTGAGCAGATCGTCGGTACTCGGGTTCATCGTCTGCCCGCCGCTGACAATCTGATCCGCGCCGAGCTCGGAGAACAGCTCGCACAGACCTTCGCCGGATGCCACTGCGACATAGCCGAACGGCTTTGTCGGCTCGACTATCTTCATCGGCTCGGGCTGATTTTTCGGAGCGGCGCCCCATGCGGCGTTCTGATGCTCCTGATGCATATTCTCAACCTTGATATTGGTCAGCTGACCGAACTCAATGCCCTTTTGGATAGCCTTTCCGGGTGCGTTCGTGTGAACATGAACGGTTATATCCCTGCCGTCGTCCGTGACGGAGACACACTCGCCGATAGCTTCGAGATAGGCGCGCAGCTCGCGGATATCCCTGTCGTTATCGCGGCGGGAGATGAACTCCGCGCAGTAGGTGTAGCGGTTGTCCACGGGATGATCGTCCGCCTTTTCCTCGCTCTTTGCCTCTTCCGCTTCCTCGGCGTCGAGATTGACCTCCTTGCCATGGAACACGTCGGACATGGCGGTGAAAATGCAGACAAGTCCGCTGCCGCCCGCGTCAACAACGCCCGCCTTTTTGAGCACGGGGAGGATGTTCGGCGTGTCGGCAAGGGCGGCCTTTGCGCCCTCAAGACCGATATCGAATACTTTTACTGCGTCTGTCTCGCCGTCGTTTACCGCTTTTCTCGCGTACTCGGACGCCGTGCGGATAACCGTGAGAATGGTGCCCTCGGTGGGCTTCATGACCGCTTTGTAGGCCGAGGAGCTGCCGTGCTCGAGTGCGGAGGCCATCGCTGCACCGTCAGCCTCTTCGAGCCCTTTGAGTCCCTTGGAAAATCCGCGGAAAATGAGCGAAAGTATAACGCCGGAGTTGCCTCTCGCTCCGCGCAGCAGACCTGAAGCCACGCAGCTTGCAACAGCCGAAACGTTCTCGCTGTCGTCCTTGACTCTGACCTCGCGTGCGGCGTTGGTTATTGTCATGGACATATTTGTGCCGGTGTCGCCGTCAGGCACGGGAAAGACGTTGAGCGCGTCTATCTCCTGGCGGTGAGAAGTGATTAATTGCGCCGCGTAGATAATTGCGTTGCGCAGAAGTGCTCCTGTGATTGTCATTAATTTTCCTCCCCCAAAAGCATTGCCGCTGTGCGGTCGATGCAAATCGGTTTTATTCGCTCTTCATTCCGTCAACATAGACATTGACGGCGTGGACTTCAAGCCCCGTAGCCTCTTCAACGGTGTATCTGACCTTGTTGACGATGCTCTGGCATATGGCGGATATGTTGACCCCGTAGGATACTATAATGTGCAGGTCAACAATAAGACCCTCTCCGTCCTTTCGCACGTTGATGCCCTGGTCGGCGAAGTGACTGTTCTTTTTAAAGACGGAACGCAGACCCTGGCGCACGTTGCTGTTGGCCATGCCGGCAACTCCGAAGCAAGAGGATGCGGCGTTGCCGATAAGGGACGCAAAATAGGGCTGGGATATCTCGATAACGCCGAGATGATTTTCAAGTCTTATCAAGGAAAGTCCTCCTTTCAAAAATAAGAAGTAAGACTGTCTATCCATCTGGTTATTATACTATAAAACCTTATACTAAATCAAGCTCTTTGAGAAATCTTGCGAGCGCATCCTGCCACGGGGGCAGACGGTCGAAGCCCGCGTAGTCGAGGCATTTCTTTGAAAGCCGCGAATTTTTCGGGCGCTTGGCCTTTGCGGGGTACTGCTCGGTGGTGCATGGGACTATCTCGGCAGTTTTTCCCGCCTGACGCATTATCTCTTTTGCGAACTGAGCCCAGGTGCAGAAGCCCTCGTTTGAGGCGTGGTATGTGCCGTATTTCTCGGTCTTTATCATGTCGCAGATGAGCCTTGCGAGGTCGGGCGTGTAGGTGGGCGAACCAGTCTGGTCGTCAACAACCGTCAGACTGTCGTGCGAGTCGGCAAGGCGCAGCATTGTTTTTACGAAGTTTCCGCCGTTTATTCCGAACACCCACGAGGTGCGTATGATAAAGTGCTTTTTGCATTTCTCCGCCTCTTTTTCGCCGCCGAGCTTAGTTATCCCGTAGATATTCTGCGGATTTTTCGGAGCGTCGGTTTCGAGCGGCTGAGTGCCGCTGCCGCCGAAAACATAGTCGGAGCTGATATAGACGAGCTTCGCGCCGATTTTTTCGCAGGCGAGGGCGATGTTTCGCGTGCCGTCAACATTGACCTTGCGGCAGGCGTCGCGGTCGTCCTCGGCCTTGTCCACCGCGGTATAGGCGGCGCAGTGGACGACTGCGTCGGGGCGAAGAGAGGTAATATATTCCTCCGTTGCCTTTTCGTCCGTTATGTCGAACTCTTCCCTGTCCGCGCCCACGGGCTCATCCCCGAGGGCGTTCAGGCGCTTTATAACATCGTAGCCGAGCTGTCCGTTTGCGCCCGTGACTAGTACCTTCATTGAAAAAACATCCTTTTTATCAGTTCTTGAGGCTCTGGAGCGGAGCGGGTATGCGCCCGCCGCGAGAAATCATTTTTGCGGGGGAAGCGGTGTTCAGCGGCATTATCGGACCCGAGCCGAGCAGTCCGCCGAAGTTCAGCTCCTCGCCGGCGCTCTTGCCTATGGCGGGAATGAGTCTCACTGCCGTCGTCTTGGAGTTTACCATGCCTATTGCCGCCTCGTCCGCGATAACGGCAGAGAGCACATCGGCCGTTGTGTCGCCGGGTACGACTATCATATCGAGGCCGACGGAGCAGACCGCCGTCATCGCTTCAAGCTTCTCTATTTTCAGTGTGCCCGCGCGTGCGGCGTCTATCATTCCCGCGTCCTCCGTGACGGGGATAAAAGCGCCGGAAAGACCGCCGACGTGCGAAGATGCCATGGTGCCGCCCTTTTTAACGGCGTCGTTGAGCAGAGCCAGAGCTGCGGTCGTGCCGTGGGCGCCGCACTGCTCGAGCCCTATCTCCTCGAGTATGTGCGCCACGGAGTCGCCGACTGCGGGCGTGGGCGCGAGGGAGAGATCGACTATGCCGAACGGCACGTCGAGCCTGCGCGAGGCTTCGCTCGCAATGAGCTGGCCGAGGCGGGTTATCTTGAACGCGGTTTTCTTTATCGTGTCGGCAACGTCGGTGAGGTTGCCGTCAGGAATCTTCTTGAGTGCGCAGCGGACAACGCCGGGACCCGATACGCCGACATTTATCACGCTCTCCGGCTCGCCGGGGCCGTGGAATGCGCCCGCCATGAACGGGTTATCCTCGGGGGCGTTGCAGAATACGACGAGCTTCGCCGCGCCGATGCAGTTGTTGTCGGCTGTGAGCTCGGCTGTTTTTCTGATGATTTTGCCCATGAGCGCCACAGCGTCCATGTTTATGCCGGTCTTTGTCGAGCCGATGTTGACGCTCGAGCAAACGTGCTCGGTGCGCGCGAGGGCTTCGGGTATGCTTTTGATAAGCGCCTCGTCGCCGGGGGCAAAGCCCTTTTGAACGAGCGCAGAGTAGCCGCCGATGAAGTTGACTCCAACGGCCTGCGCCGCCTTTTCGAGCGTGAGCGCATATTTTACGGGGTCGCCGCCGGACGCAGCCGCAAGCATGGCGATGGGGGTGACGGCGATGCGTTTGTTGATTATCGGCACGCCGTATTCCTTTTCGATCTCGCAGCCGACTCTGACAAGCTTTTCCGCCTTGCGCGCTATCTTGTCATAGACTCTGCGGCAGGAGTCGTCGATATCCTGCGAGCAGCAGTCGAGCAGGGATATGCCCATGGTGATTGTGCGTATATCTAAGTTTTCATCCTCGATCATGTGTATCGTTTCGAGAATGTCTCTGGTGTTTATCATAGTGAAAGCTTCCTCTCAGAAAGTGCGTGGTTATACATGATACATCGAGTCGAAAACGGCCTCGTGCATAACATGGATATCGAGCCCGCGGTCTTGACCGAGGCGGCTCATTATATCGGAAAATTCGGACAGCGGCACGGAGCACTTCCCCGTGTCAACGAGCATTATCATGCAGAAAAGATCCTGCAAAACGCTCTGCGTCACTTCGGTTATATTCACGTTGAGCTCCGAGCATTTTCCGGATACCTCGGCGAGAATACCGATTATGTCCTTGCCCGTAACAGTCATTACAGCTCTCATTTTATTCGTCCTTTCCTGTGCGTTTTTCGGAATAGTATGTATACATTCAGTATCAAGATATTCTATCATATTTTATGTGTATCCTCAATAGCGGTTGAACAATTTGAATTTTTTTGTATTTAATACTGTTACTTAGTGAAAAAATATGTTATGATATTGTATATTTTAACCGTCATTACCGTGGAGGAAAAGCGATGCCGCAGAGAATAATCGACACTCATGTTCATACAGACAACTCACCGGACGGTCATCATTCGGCAATGTATATGTGCGAACGCGCCGAAATGGCGGGGCTTCGGGCGATAGCTTTTACCGACCATGTCGAGGCGGACGCTTACAGACGGGATCACTATGACCGTGTGGCGCTCCAGTCGTTTATAGACGTCACAAAGGCGCGCTCGGCGTTTTGCGGCAAGCTGCTCGTGTGCGCGGGAGTTGAGCTCGGTCAGCCGATGTACGACGTAAAAACCGCCGAGGAAATACTTTCAAATCTGCCCTATGATATGGTCATAGGCTCGGTGCACAATTTTAAGGACGAGCAGGATTTTATGTATCTTGATTATTCTCAATGGGATATAACCGACCTGCTCAACAGATATTTTGATGAGCTGATAAAGCTTTCGCGCTGGGCGAAGTTCGACACCTTGGCGCATATGACCTATCCGCTCAGATATATCGTCGGCGAGCACGGCATAGAGGTTGATATGTCAAAGTTTTCCGATAAAATTGATGAAATTCTGACTCTGCTCGTCGAAAACGAAAAGGCTCTCGAAATAAACACCTCGGGACTCAGACAGAAGCTCGGCACGACCATGCCCGAGGAGACTGTTGTCAGACACTTTAAGCAGCTAGGCGGCGAATTTGTGACCGTCGGCTCGGACGCCCACTATGCAAAGGATATCGGCGCGGGGATAGATGTCGCCATAGAGATAGCGCAGCGCAGCGGCTTTGACTGCGTGATGCTGTTCCAGAACCGTATGCCCGTTCAGATTCCGATAGAGTGAAAAGAGAGGTGCAGTCATGATAGAACTCAGGGCAAACGCAAAAATTAATCTCTTTCTTGATATTTTGGCAAAGCTGCCGAACGGTTACCACTCGCTGTTTATGGTCATGCAGTCGGTCTCGCTTGCGGATATTGTGACGGTGAGCGAGAACGGCGAGGGCATTATCCGCCTGACCTGCTCAGAGCCAGCTTTGCCTACGGACAGTAAGAACATAGCCTACCGCGCGGCGCAGGCCTTCCTCGAGGAGGCGGGGCTCGTCGGCAGGGGCGTTGACATACATATTGAAAAGCATATCCCGTTTGAAGCAGGGCTTGCCGGCGGGAGTGCGGACGGCGCGGGAGTTATTGTCGGGCTGGACAGGCTCTTTAAAACCGATATGGGAACGCAGAAGCTCTGCGATATCGGGCTTAAAATCGGCAGCGACGTGCCGTTTTGCATCTCGGGCGGCACCATGCTCTCCCAGCACACGGGCGGCATACTCTCCTGTCTTCCGCCGCTTAAAAGCTGTTTTGTCGTGCTCGCAAAGCCCGCAACGGGCGTCTCGACTGCGCGCGCCTACGGGGATTTCGATTCCGCGAACTATATATATCATCCGAACAAGGTCGGTATGCTCGACGCCGCCGCAAACGGCGATTTCGAGGGCATATGCCGTCACGCGGGCAACGTCTTTGAGCAGACAATAGAGGTGCCGGAGCGAGTGAGAATAAAGAGCATTATGCGCCGCTGCGGCAGCTCGCTTGCGCAGATGAGCGGAAGCGGCCCCACCGTTTTCGCCCTGTTCGAGTCGGAGAGCGACGCCGAAAAATGCCGCGACGAGCTCGAAAACAGCGGACTCGTCAAGAGCGTCCACCTGTGCAAAACCGCCGAGAGAGGCGTTGAACCGGTGAATGAGGTGTAAAGTGAAGCGGCTTTACATTTGATTTGAATAAAAAGCCAAGACAGCGAACAGAGTGCTCTGTTCGCTGTCTTGGCTTTTGGAGAATAACAATGAAAAAACCGGAAAAGTTTGTAGTTGTCTTGTTTATGTACCCTGAGCGCCTACCATTTCATAGTGCTGCTGGGCGTCCTGAGGGATCATGCGGTAAATTTTGCCGTTGTCGTCAACGTCGACCATGCTTATCTGTATATCCGGCACAAGAGTGTGCAGGGCGGAGACGAAGTGCGAGCTTCTCTCTTTGGGGAAGCCGGTAACGATATCAACGGCGCCCTTCTTTTTGGCGATGACCGCGGCGAGAATAGCGGGGCTGTCGTTAAAATATACGCTCATTTGCGCGTTTTCGCTCCTCGCACATTCATAAAGCTCTTCAAGAACCGCGGGATCGGGGCTTACGCCGTCCCTCTCATGGAATACACTGAGAACCTCGAGTGGAACTCCGTACTGCTTGGCTATGACGGAGCCGGAGCGGATGAGCTGTTCGCATTTGCTCTGCGGAGTTACACAGACAAGAACACAGTTTTTGCTTTTCATCTTGCTGATGTCCTTTCGTAGTTGGTAGCCGTTTGGCTTTCCTTCCCTCTCGCTACGGTTATATAATACCATCGGATTGTGTACTGAATAGTAAAAATTCATTAAATCAAAGTAAAGAAAATTTGTACGAACCGTGAATAAGCGGGGTTGCGATATTTTTTTAAATATTGTATTATAAAGACGGAAGAAAAGCGGGCACAGAAATCATATGCTCCGTGCCGCTCGGAAAATGACAAAAAAGAGGGAACGAAATAAGAGCAAAATAAAATGTAATATAAAGCGGATTGCTTTGTCTGTACGGGAGGTGCGATATGTACACTTTTGACGAAAAATTCAAAAAGGGCGCGGCGCGCGCGTTCAGGGCGCAGAACGGGATGACCGCATTTTTAAGCGGACTCAATAAGCTCCTGCCCGAGCCGCCGGCATTCGGAGAATGCAAAACAAAAGAGGAGGAGCCGACGGTTGCACGCATTGCGGACACCGCCGGAGATCGCTGGTATCTCGGCTTTTCGGAGCAGAGCATAGTGCCGCGCGATGTCGGCGAAAAGGCATATTATATCGGCGGAAACCTGTCGCTGCCGCCGCGAAGGGTGCGCGGAGTGCTCGATGATATCAAGGTGCGGGTCATAGCGCTCAGCGACGGCGAGGGGAAGGCTGCGGAGATTTTCTGCGTCGTTGACTGCATAGGGCTTACGAATACCACGGTGCGGCGCATCCGCAGGGAGCTCGATTCATTCAGCCGAACCGATAACGTGGGGTATATAAATGTTTTCTCCACCCACGCGCACAGCTCGATAGACACCATGGGCATATGGAGCGTGACGGGGAAGAAATTTTTTAAAAACATATCGAAGCTGATTTCTCACGGGCAGCCCGAGCCGAGCGTTGACGGAGAATTTATCGACCGCATAATCAGAAAAGCCAAAAAGGCGGTTGCCGAGGCAGTCGGAAATATGGAGCCGGGGCGGCTCTATGCGGCGCAGATAGGCACGAACAGCATTGAAAAGCTTGAAAAATATTCGGAGGAGAAGCCCTATGACGATATGACTCTCGACGAGTACGGAATGAGAGACTTTCTCTTTGCCAAGCGGCCGCCGCGCGAATATTCGCCGCGCCTCAACCGCCTGCGCTTCGTGCCCGATAACAAGGCTTCCCGCCCGACCGTTCTGGCAAATTTCGGCGCGCACCCGTATGCGAACGGCTTGAAGATAAAGAGCAACAAGGGCAATATGCTCTCCGCCGATTTCCCGTTCTATATGGAGCGCACGGTAAACGAAGCGGGCGAAAACTTCATTTTCTTCAACGCCGCAGTCAACGGAATATACCCGAGAAGAGGTGCGGGCGGAGTTAAAGAAGAGAACTTTACGCGCCAGACTGAGGCTCTCGGACGCGACCTCGGAAAGCTCGTGTTAGCCATGACAAAGGAGCGCGACGAGATAGAGAAGAGCCCTCTGCTCTCGCCCGAAAACAGCGGCGAAGCGTATAAAGACGCAGTTGAGAGGATAGGCAAAGGTTCGGCAAAGGAGCGCGAGCTCGAGCCTAAGCTCACCTCGGTGCATAAGAAGATTGCGCTCAGAGTCGATAATCCGCTCGAAAAAATGATAGGCAAGCTCGGCTTCGCTTGCTTCGATATGACCAGACCCGAAAAAGGGGTATATGAGCTTGAAACGGAGACGGGATATCTCGAGCTCGGCGGAGATTTCAAAGCAGTGCTCGTGCCCGGAGAGATAACGCCCGGACTTGTCAGCGGTACCGGCGATATGCTCGCGGAAAACAGTATAACGGGCGAGGCAAGCGATTTTAAGAGCATCTGCGATATTGTCGGCGGCGACACTGCGGTGTTCGGTCTTGCAAACGACGCACTCGGCTATATTATCCCCGATAACGACTACTGTATGTTCTTCGCAGGCTACGGAAAGCTTGCGGAAAAGCTGTTCTTCAAGGACTACGCCCACTATCAGGAGATGTTCTCCATCGGCGCACACACCGCGTCATCCTTCTCGGCAGGTGTCGAGGGAATGATGAAAAGCTTCAGGGAGCTGTCGGAAAAATAAAAATTTCCGGTCGCAACGCGTATATTTATTTTAAGTCCCGACAGTGATATCTGCCGGGACTTTTGTTGTGTATACAGATTGATAAATAGGGATTTGCAGAGCAGCTGCAAGAGGCACACCGTGCGGGCGAACTTTGTTCGTTCGCAAAAACACGGCGGCTAACGTATATTGCACTCGTGTAGGGACGGATATTATCCGCCCGCGGTTTTGGCAGCAGCTTGTGGTTATTCACGTTGTAGGGTGCGGCGACTCGACGCACCGCTGCCGCCGTAGGCGACACAACATGATGATGATAAAATTTTCACCCACTACCTTCGCTACCTACCTTAACGAAATATTTTATCTTTCACAGCGTTTCGGCATTTT
>OIWT01004319.1_pt1 | contig 11682 bp, 11 predicted proteins | sample 1587701 | NCBI WGS metagenome assembly OIWT01 (sample SAMEA3888904, study PRJEB22519) | human gut metagenome | biome: human gut; feature: human-associated habitat; material: faeces | place: Denmark | collected 2009 | reverse complement strand
GGTATTTCTTGAGCATATAGTGCACAAAGTTGGAACCGATAAAACCGGCACAGCCGGTGATCAGATAGGTTTTCATAGGTCAGTATCCTCTTTATTTATTTGTTGTTGTTCCCGGACTGCGGGCGGGCTGCGGCGCGGGCGCGTTCCTCCTCGGCGCAGCAGTGCTTTGCCACAAGGTAGAGGTTCTTGTTCATGCTGTTCATGGTCTTGCCCATGGCGTTGGTGTATGCTTCCAGCCCTTTGTTCATGCTGTGGATCTCTTCATAAGTGGCTTGGGTGTACCGTGCCAGACCCTCGCTCATATCGCTGAGCTCCTTGTGGGTCTCTTTGGTGTACTCCACCAGTTCCGCAAAGGCGTACAGCGCCCATGCAAGGAACATCTGCAAGACCCAGAACACCACGGCGACCGTCAGCCCCAGCACGATGGCTGAAAACCGACTGAAGGGCTTCAGCATTTCATGGACCGCGCCGCACAGCATGGATGCAAGCACAAAGGCCAGCACACACTGCACCTTTGCAAGGATCTTTAATATCTTGACAGATCTGCCAAAAATCGCATCAAACATGATACATCCTCAGTTCTTCCGCAGGGGGGATTTTCAGTTTTTTCAGCCCTTCATGCCGTTTTCGCCGTCCCAGTGGGCGAAGAAGCAGGCCAGCGCGTCCTTCCAGTCGCGGACATCGTTGCCCACGGTGCAGCGCAGCATCCGGTTGTCCAGTGCGCTCCACTTGGGGCGGTCGGCGCTGTCCGGGTGCTTTGCCTTGTACTCCTCGCTGGTGCAGGGGGCAACGGTAGCGTCCACACCGGAAAGGCGGATGATCTCGGCAGCAAAATCGTACCAGGAGCAGATGCCCTCGCCGGTGCAGTGGTACAGGCCGTACTCGTGGGTCACGCACAGCTGCAAGATCTCGTGGGCGAGGTCGGCAGCGTTGGTGGGGTTGCCGCACTGGTCGTTGACCACTTCCAGCTTGCCGAACTTTTTGCCTGCGTTCACGATGGTCTTGACAAAGTTTTTGCCGTAGTAGCTGTACAGCCACGCGGTGCGCACGATGAAGTGGCGGTGGCAGAACCGCTCCACATACTTTTCGCCCATGAGCTTGGTGGAGCCGTAGGCGCTGATGGGCCCGGGCAGGGTGGCTTCATCCTGCGGGATGCCGCCGTTCTCCCGGCCGGAGAACACATAGTCGGTGGAAACGTGCACCAGCCGTGCGCCGGTCTTTTCGGCAGCCTGCGCCAGATTGCGGGGGCCGAGGGCATTTGCCTTAAAGGCATCGTCGTGGTGCACCTCGCACCCGTCCACGTTGGTGTAGGCGGCGCAGTTGATGATGATATCCGGGCGGTTGCGCCGCACGAACTCGTCCACCATCCTGTAATTGGAGATATCCAGCTCCGGCAGATCCACCGGGATCACCGTAGCGTTGAGCAGCTTTTCGGGGATGGGGCCCAGCTCGCTGCGGCCCTCCTGCAGCTGCTTGAGCAGCTCTGTGCCCAGCTGCCCCTTGCAGCCTGTGACAATGATTTTCATACCAATGTGCCTTTCCTTATGCTTAGTAGCGCAGCTTGCCGTCGGCCACGTTCTTCAGATGCTGGCCGTAGGGGCTCTTGCCGTAGCGCTCGGCGCTTTCCAGCAAGGTGTCGCGGTCGATCCAGCCGTACTTGAAAGCGATCTCCTCCGGTGCGCTGATCTTGATGCCCTGACGCTTCTCGATCATGTGCACAAAGTCGGCAGCCTCCACAAGGCTCTCCATCGTGCCGGTGTCCAGCCATGCAAAGCCGCGGCCCAGCAGCTGCACATCCAGCTCGTCCTGCTTCAGGTACATATCGTTCAGGGTGGTGATCTCCAGCTCGCCGCGGGCAGAGGGCTTTACCTGCTTTGCCATCTGCACCACTTCCTTGTTGTAGAAGTACAGGCCGGTGATGGCGTAGTTGGACTTAGGATGCTGGGGCTTTTCCTCCACGCTGAGCACCTTGCCGTCCTTGTCGAACTCCACGATGCCAAAGCGCTCGGGGTCCTGCACATAGTAGCCGAACACGGTGCAGCGGCCCTTGTTCTCTGCGTTGGCCACAGCGCTCTTGAGCAGCTTGGAGAAGCCGTTGCCGTAGAAAATGTTATCGCCCAGGATCATGGCGCAGCAGTCGTCGCCAATGAACTCTTCGCCCAGAATAAAGGCCTGTGCCAGACCATCCGGAGAGGGCTGCACCTTATACTGCAGATGGATGCCGTACTGGCTGCCATCGCCCAGCAGTGCCTCAAAGCGGGGCGTATCGGTAGGGGTAGAGATGATCAGGATATCCTGAATGCCCGCCAGCATAAGGGTGGACAGCGGATAGTAGATCATGGGCTTGTCGTAGACCGGCAGCAGCTGCTTGCTGGTGACCATGGTCAAGGGATAGAGCCGTGTGCCGGCACCGCCGGCGAGAATAATGCCTTTCATACTTGTGCACTCCTTTTTTCTTATAAAAAGATGTGCAGCTTAATTCAAAGCGGAGCTGCGTCCGCTGTAAACAATTTTGGGTCTGCCATGGCCGCATTTTTGCAAAAGACGATGGCAGTACACTTTATTTTACTATGAAAGCACGCAAAATGCAAGAGGTGGAAACAGCAGAAAGCGGTGTGCCGTCGGCACACCGCTTTCTGCGAATCAAAAACACTATTTTTTTCTCCGCTCACCACGCAAAGCCCCACTTGGAAAAGTAGCGCAGCAGGCTGCGCAGCTGCCACAAAAAAGGTTTCAGGCTGCGGTGCGCCGCGCGGTGCCATGCGTGGATGGCGGTGTACTGGGGCACCAGATACGCCTTGCCCCGGGTGCGCATCTTCTGGGTCAGGTCGGCGTCCTCCACATACATGAAGTAGCCCTCGTCAAAGCCGCCCACGGCCTTGAAGGCGGCAGTGTCCACCGCCGAAAAGCTGCCGGTGCAGAACTCGATCTCGGTGGGCTTTGTCAGGTCTTTGTCTGCCATCAGGTAGCGGTCGTTGTACTTTGCCCAGAAGCGCAGACAGGGCAGCTGACGGTAGACCATGGCGCGCACGTTGCACCGGCGCAGCGGCAGCTGCTGGGGCTTGCCGTCCGGGAAGGTCAGCCCCGGGCGGGTCATCACCACGCCGGGGTGCGCCGCCATCCAGTCCGCAAGGTCGCTCAGGGTATCCGCGGTCAGCTGGATATCCGGGTTCAGGATAAAGTGCACCCGGCTGTGCAGCAGCGAGAGCACCGTGTTGTGCCCGGTGCCAAAGCCGCCGTTTTCCAGCCGGCAGAGCACCTGCACCGTCTGCCCGGGGGCGGTGCGCAGGGTGCCGTCCTTTGCGGCGGCGGTCAGCTGCTGGCCGCTGCCGTCCGGGCTGGCGTTATCCACCAGATATAAGGTGAGCGGGTAGCGGCGGGTGCAGTCCAGCACGGTCTGGGCGGCCCTGATGGCCTCCCCGGCGCCGTTATACACCACGATACAGGCCGAAAGCTCCATCTGCGTTCCCCCTTTCGTTTTATCGTTGGCGGAAGGCTCACTCCAGCGGCTTGATGTCAAAGCTGAAGTCCTCCTTCATCAGGTCAAAGTTGGGGTTCATGCAGGGGTCGCCCGCAGCCAGCTGCTTTGCCCACCGCTTCTGGAACCGCTCCACCTCAGAGGCAAAGCGCTTGCGCTTGGCAGGGCTCTCGTCCAACCCGCGGCTCTTGCTCTCGTAGTGGTACAGCTGGGCAAAGGGGGTGAACACGTTGGTGTAGCCCGCCTCCCGCACACGCACGCAGAAGTCCACGTCGTTGAAGGCCACGGCAAAGCTCTCGTCCAGCCCGTTCACCTGCTCGTACACGTCCTTGCGCACCATCAGGCAGGCGGCGGTCACGGCGTACACATCCTGTGCATAGACCAGCCGTCCCATATAGCCGGGGTGCCCCACAGGGAAGTTCTTGTGCATATGCGCCGCCAGCGTCAGGAAACCGAAGCCGATGCCCGCGTGCTGGATGGTATTGTCCGGGTAGAGCAGCTTTGCGCCCACGCAGCCCACACGGTCCTGCTGGGCGTACATGACCATCTCCTCCATCCAGCGGGGCGAGATGACCTCGGTATCGTTGTTGAGCAGCAGCAGATATTCGCCGGTGGCGGCGCGTGCGCCAAAGTTGTTCAGGGCGCTGTAATTGAAGCCGGTGCCCTGCCATGTGAGCACATGCAGGGTGTCCGGGTGCTCCTTTTGCAGCTGCTCGTAGCAGCGGAAGGTGGCAGGCTCCTTGCTGTTGTTCTCAATGATGATGACTTCAAAATCCGGGTAGGTGGTCTTGCGGTAGATGGACTCCACGCACACCCGCAAATCGCCCGAATGGTCGCAGCTGGGGATCAGCACACTGACCCGCCCGGGCTTTGTGATGGTGTAATCGGTCTTGTAGAAGCCCGGGGTGTTGGGCACCATGGTCACCGCGTCCACCGGCACGCCCATGCGGTCGTAGTGGGCACGCAGCGCCTTCATGGCTGCTTCCAGACAGTAGGTCTTGGCAGAGATGTTGCTGGCTACGCTTGCCGGGCTGGAACGCCAGTAGTACAGCAGGTGCGGGATGTGCACGATCTTTTCCGCCTGCTCGGTCAGGCGCAGGTAGAGGTCGTAATCCTGACTGCCGTTGAACTCTGCCCGCTCGTCGCCGCCCACCTTTGCCAGCAGCGCCGCGCTGAACACGCTCAGGTGGCAGATATAGTTGTTGGAGCGCAGGTTATCCAGCATATAATCCGGCTTAAAGTGGTAGACCGTCAGATGGTCGATGTCCCCTTCAAAGGTCACTTCGTCGGTGTACACAAAGTCCGCGCCCTGCTTGGCGATGGCTTCCGCCACATACCACAGTGCGCAGGGGTGCAAAATGTCGTCATGGTCCAGCAGGGCGATATATTCACCGGTGGCAAGGGCAAACCCCTGATTGGTGTTGCCCGCAATGCCCTCGTTGCTGTCCAGTTTCCGGTAGCGGATACGGCTGTCGGTGCGGGCACGCTCCTGCACGAGGGCTCCCACGTCCGCGTCCTGTCCGGCATCCACCATGCACAGCTCCCAGTTGCGGTAGGTCTGGTTCTGCACCGAGTCCAGCAGCTCCACCAGAAAATCGTGGGGGGTGTTGTACAGCGGCACCACGATGCTGATGCACGGCGCAGCGGGCTGGTCTGCGGCCTGTTTTACCAGCAGCTCCACGTCCGCAAAGCGGTCGGCGGGCATCGCCTTGCCCGGAAACAGCTTTTTGTACTCCTTTTTGGCCTTGGCCTGTGCCATTACGCCCGCAAAGCCCACCTGACGCAAGGTGGCAAAAAAGACGAACAGCGGGAAGGTGCGCCACAGCTGGCGGCACTTGCTTACCAGATACCGCAGCGGCCAGCTGGCCTTCCAGAAGGTGGAGTTGACCACGCTGTTCAGGGTCTTTTCCAGTTCCTGCTCGTGGCTGCGGCTCAGGGAAAGGTCGCTGCGCAGCCGCTCCAGCTGGGCAGTCTGCTGGGCTGCGGTGCGCTCGGCCAGCAGGGTGCGCTCCCGCAGAACGTCCAGCTGCTGCTCGTAGCCATCCTCAAGTTCCGGCAGCTCCGGGGCAGCCATGCGGCAGAACAGCGCGGTCAGCTGCTCCTTGCCGCGGTCCTTCCACGCAAGCTCCCGGCAGAAGCCCTGCGCGGCAAGCTGTTTTGCGCAGTCTGCCATGCCGGCGTACTCTGCGCACACCAGCAGCACTTTTTCCGCCTGTACGGCGGGCAGGGTGACCCACTGGGGGTCTGCCACCACCAGCAGCTCCGGGGCGCTTTGCACCACCGCAGTATTCATTTTACAAAAAGCTTTTTCCAGCAGCCCGCTGTCCTCCAGCACCTGTACGCTGCGGGGAGCCAGCTCCCGCACGATGCGCTGTGCCAGTGCACGGCAGCGCTCGGCGGCCTCCTGATTCTGCTTTTCCTGATCCAACTCCATGCTGATACTCCAATCCGTGCGCTTTTCCACGCAGTTATGTTTCCCGTTCATTTTTCACAAACGGATATAGTATACCAAATCTTGCGGCGTTTGAGAAGGTTTTTCCAAAATTTCAGTGAAACATGCTCAGCGGAACAATCCCGCCAGCCAGCCGAACAGTCCGCCGCTGCGGGTAGTGCTGGTACGGATCTTCGCCCCGGTGTAGTAATGCTGCAGGATCTGCTTGTAATTCATGCCCTCCTCGGCGGCGTAGCCCACTGCGCCGCACTGGCTCATGCCCACGCCATGACCATAGCCGTAGTAGGTCATGCAGGGGGTGCCGCTGGCATCGGTGCCGAAATCGAAGCAGTAGCGGGAGGAAACGAACTGGTTGATATACCGGTAGCTGCGTCCGTTGGACACCAGCGTGTTGTACTGCACAAAGCCGCCCAGATCCTTGTGGGTGGTGTCGGCGCTCTGGTAGGGCTCGCCGGTGCGGCTGTCGTTGTATTCTATATAGGTGTAGTCCTTGCCGATCACCCGGCGCAGCAGCTTGTGGTACTGCTCCTCGTAGGGGCTTTCCACGCTTTGCAGGTAGGGCACATCCGTGCCCCATGCGTCCAGACTGGCGCAGGTACCGTACACACCGGTCTGGGTGTTGTAGCCCGCACTGGCCGACCATACTGCATCGCACACGCTGCCGTTGTACACCAGCACCTCATCCTTGACCGCCTGCACCGCCTTGCGGATGGCATTGCGGGCAGAGGCCGGGATCTGATCGACCGGGGTATAGATCAGCGCATTGGTGGACGAGCCGTACTGCTTGTGGTATTCCAGATAGGAGTGCACCGCCACCGCCTGCGCCTTCCACGCCTGCTGCGCGGCGCTGGCGCTGACATAGCTGCCAATGGAGCCAAGCTCGGTATAGGTGATGCCCACCAGACAGTCCTCAAGATCCAGCGTGACATTGCGCTTGAGCCCCTGTCCCTTGATGTTCAGGTAGGGCATGGTGATCTTATCCTTGGAGCCAAACAGCCAGCTGAGACAGTTTTCGTCCTCTGCAGGGATCAGGGTGGTATCGGCCCCGCCGATGGTGGTGGCAGCCGAAGCCGCCGTCGGGATGCAGACGCACAGCACCGCCGCCAGCAGAAAAGCCGCCGCGCGGCGGGCAAAAGAATGCAGATGTTTCAAAGTCCGGTTCCCTCCTTGTGGGTATCATTTACGTTTTGATCTGACCTTAGTGTAGCACAGCCCGCGCCGCCGGGCAAGAACCGGAGTCATGTATTTTACGCCATGCGGGACGATCTGAAAAAAGACGCAAACTTTCTCTTGATTTTGCCCAGGGAATCCGGTATAATAAAAGTCGTTCAAACCGATGCGCCGGTGTGTCGGAATGGCAGACGAGGGGGACTCAAAATCCGCTTCGTGATTTTTCGCGTCTGCGCGAGAAATCCACGAGTATTCGTTGAATTTTGAGAGTTTGTCGAAGCAGGATTTCTTACATCCCTCCTGAACATCCCTCCAATCTTCAGAAACCGGTACTAATGTCTCAAAATTGAATATAAGCCGATGTGGCGGAATGGCAGACGCAAACGACTCAAAATCGTTCGGGAAACCATGTGGGTTCGAGTCCCACCATCGGCACTCTATCATAAAACAGCTTAGAATCGAAAGATTTTGGGCTGTTTTTCTTTTTCTGCTCAGTTTCTTATACTTTGGTGTTTTCTGGGAAGATACTGACGATTGCATTCGCCGAGGACACCTTACTGGAGAAATCCAGATGTGTATAAATGTTGCTTGTTGTGCTAATGTCACTGTGACCAAGCCACTCCTGAATTTCCTTCAGGCTCACCCCGTTGGCATAAAGCAGACTGGCGCAGCTATGGCGCAGGTCGTGGAAACGGATACGCTTCATCTGGTGTGCTACCAGAAAATCCGGGAAATGCTGGCTCAGGAAATCGGGCCGAATCCGCTTTCCCATCGGGTCTACATAGATATAGTCAAGATAATCGGTGCAATAGCTTTTGCCGCAGACCTTCCGATTCTGCTCCTGCTCCTTTTTCATTTTATTGAGCATCTGCTCACAGGCAGGGATTAGGGGAAGTGTCCGGCAGCTCGACTTTGTTTTTGTCTTATCTCGTGCGATTTCCGTTACCGTTCCGTTGACCTTTGCGGTCACAACCGTATGCTGAATGCTGATTTTCTTGTTCTCAAAGTCAATGGCATCCCATTTCAAACCAACAATTTCACTGCGCCGCAGCCCGTAGAATGCAGCCATGATGACGCCAAACTCCGAAGGGTCACCTTGAATCACCTTGAAAAGTTGCTCCAGTTCTTCACCGCTGTAAATCTCCGACTTGAACTTTTCCTTACGAGGACGTTCAACGCGATCTGCCGGGTTGGAACGGATCATGCCGATTTGAAAAGCATACTGTAAGCATTTGCGGATGTTGGCGTGATAGTGAATGACGGTGTTTGCCGTAAGGCCACGATCCAACTCATGCTGGTAGAAGTCTTGGATGTATTTGGGATGCTGTTCCATATCCTGCAATGTATAGTGGAGCGGTTCAAAATATGGGACGATCTTGTGAATGATTGCTCTTTCATAGCTGGTATAGGTTGTGATTTCCACTCGTGACTTCATCATTTTCAACCAGTCCGTGATGAAGTCGGTGAAAAGTACCGGGGAGTTATCAAGGCAGGGGTCAACTTCTTTGATGGGGCTGACCTTCAGCCAATTATTGGCAACGGCATATTGCAGGGCATCGGTCAACTCCTTGTGCCAATCCAGAAGCTGCTGTACACTGGCCTCCTCCTGCTGACGCTCATAGCGGAAGAACGTTTCCAGATCGCGCGGAGAGAGTGCTTTCAAAGACAGTCGCTTCTTTTCAAAGTATGGGACAACTACTCTTCCCAGATCATAAGCATATCTGCCATAGGTTTCGGGCGGAAGGTTCATCACACTTTCCCGAAGCCAGCGGTTCAGATATTCCGATACCGGCAGGTCGGAAACCTGCTGCATCGTTTCAGGGTTAAACTCTTTTTGTGTTTTACGCAACAGAGATTCAGCTCTTTTTTTGTTTCCTTTAACCGGAAGTCCTGTGCTGATGGATTTGGTTCTGCGCTTTCCATTTGTGTCTTTCCAGCTCAGAATCATCTGATACATACCGTTTTGTTCTCTTAAATGTCCGGCCACATTTGTCATAGTGATGCTCCTTTCTGTTCGTAGCCAAACGTCCTTTGCTTAGGCATCATAAGTTTAGAAGACTCTGGAGTGTTTTGCAAGGATGGCGCAAGAGAGTTTGAAAGGCGCATCCCTCCAAGTTGCCGATTCTGGTCGATCAGGTACTCTACCACGCAGAGTTTTGGTATCTTATAACTGCGTCCTACACGCGCCGAGTGGATCTTATTCTGCTTGACCAGCAGATACGCATTCTTCCGGCAGATGCCAAGCATTTCCTGAAGAATGTCTACGGATACCACATCCGGGTAATCCTTGAACATCATCATGTACTGCTCTGTCTTGCGGTCGAGCTCTTCCTGAATCAAAGTGCAGGCTGCAATCTCGCTCATTCCGGTCCTCTCCTTTCTAGTTCAATATGTCAATTATTTGAAAGAAAATACTATATGTAAAGAGCGATGGCCTTTTTGGGGTACCATCGCCCTTGCCAAAGGAGATATTTGAGCTTAGAACTTCATCGGCAGTGCGTCTTTCCTGCACTTGCCGTTGTAGGCGGTGTAGATGGGGTAAACGTACCGCCGCCAGCCCGGGAGCTTGGCGGGGTTATCCCGGCTGATACGGTAGAGTTCCATGGGATGAGTGCTGCGCAGCGCACGGACAAGCCGCTCCGCGCTGTACTGTCCATGATACAGCTGCACAAAGTACATCACGCCCCGCAGGACAGCCGCCCGGAAGGAATCCGGTCTGCCCTCCCACGCTTCCACGATGTGCCGCAGGGCTTCGCAGTAGATTTCTTCGCCCAGCTGGTCGTACAGCTTCAGCGCCGTGCCCACGCAGCTGATACGATAGTCGCTCAGCTGCATGCTGTCATAGTTGAGGGAAAGCCCCACCCGGTTGGTGGCTGCGACAAACGCCTTGGAAGGCGCATCGCCGCCCACCACCTTGGCGCGCAGCCTGATGCCCGCCGACAGAGGTGCGGCGTGACCGTTCTGCTCCGCAAAGAGCAGGGCTTCCTGCTCCATCGTCAGTCCGGTGTAGACCTTGCAGAGGATCGGGCGGTCCTCGCCGCCGTTGAGGAGGATGCAGCCCTCGATGGTGTGCTGCCCGTCCATCACATAGTATCTGCCGTTGCGGAAGCTGACCTTCGGCTCGTTAACGATGTACTCATTGAAGTCTCTGGCGATCAGCTCCACCCGCTTGCGCTCCACGCCCCGCTGGTAGATCTCGCGGGGATAGATCAGCTTGCTGCTGTGGATGACCGAAAGCTGGTACGGCGGGTTGATACCAATGAAAGTATTGTTTTCGTTCAGGCGCATCGCATTTCCTCCTTAATTCTCCAAATGTACTTCTCGGCTTCCTCTAAGATCTCAGCCACCTGCTGCTTACGCTTCGGGCTGGTGAGCAGGCTGGGATTGAAGGTGAAGCTGTATTCCAACCGCTGGATCATGGCATGAACCGCGGATTGCAACTCGGTGTACAGCATCATTTCTTCGATGCTTCCGGCGTTCTCAAAAGACGATTTGATGGGCGTATAGGGGTAGACAGGTGGTTTGCCATCCACCACCTCAGGCGGTGCGTAAAGCGCCGTAGAGCGCCGGATAGGCTCCATCTGCTGGATGCTGCCCATGGGGTTCAGCGCAAGGCTGATACGCACTGCATCATCCACCCTGCGCATCTCCTCCGGGGTCAGATGCCCCAGATACTTCAGCGCCCGGCTCTTGTCGATGGTGAAGATCTGCTCTGCCTGCACGACGGACGGCATATTCAACCCTGCGTTTTCCAACAGGCAGTGGGTCGGCTGGTTTACTTTCTTTTCCGCCTTGCTTGTCATGGTCGCAACGATCAGGGTCGGAGAGTGATAGTTGCCCACGTCATTCTGAAGAATGACCGCCGGACGGTCACCGCACTGTTCCGAGCCGGTGCTCGCCCCAAAATGGGTGAAGAAGATGTCTCCGCGTTGGAATTTCCAGTTTTGCTGCAAAATTGTACCTCCATGTTGTTATGTGCAAAGCCCGCTGCCGGATGTTCCGCTTAATTTTCAAGGATCATGAAGTCGGACGCTTTGCCCTGCGGTGAGTGCCGCTTGGGAAATTGTCCCTTCACTTACGAGCCATCGAGACGGGTCAATTCGTAGCATTGAAATTGAAGTTTTTCAAAAAATTAGTAATTCGCTTAATTTTGATGCTAATAGTGGGGCGAGATACGCCGTAGACTTTAGAAATTTCAGTAATGTCATATCCCTCGTAGGCGTACATGGTGATAATTTTCAAATCTTCGTCTTTCAGATTTTCCAGCGCAGACAGCAACCGTTCGTCCTCGATTTCGCCGATCCATGCAAAGTTACTCTTGGTTTCATGGTAAGTATCGGTTACTGTGGTCACTTCCCGATACCGCTTCATCAACGGAGAGTTTTCATCCTCACTGCATTCAAACGTGTCGGTCGAAAGCTCCTGCGTCCGCTCCAGATGGGCGCGTTCGGCGTTGAACTGCTGACGGTCATAGTCGTACATCTTCTGGATGGCATCTTCCGCCATTCCCGCAGCTGCGTACTCGACGCGCAGCTTTTCCCAGTGTGCTTCAAACTTCTTCAACTCATAGCCCTTATTAAAA
>OIWT01004317.1_pt1 | contig 11685 bp, 24 predicted proteins | sample 1587701 | NCBI WGS metagenome assembly OIWT01 (sample SAMEA3888904, study PRJEB22519) | human gut metagenome | biome: human gut; feature: human-associated habitat; material: faeces | place: Denmark | collected 2009 | reverse complement strand
GCACCTGCTCGCTGAAGAGTAATTCGTGTGTTTGTTGGAACAAAGAGGGGAGTGCTTTCTGGCGGAAATGCCCATCTGTGTTCCAACTCCTCTTCTCCTCATCACTCCATTATACATCATCATGCAATACCAAAACCACTCCCATTACCCCTTTCTTCTCCATCTTTTCTGTCGAGAATGACGCGTTCAGCCATCACTTTCCTTGATTATCATCATTGTTGAACACTATTTCTTTTTCCATGCACGCGAAAGCCCTTCTGACCTTGGTCGGTGGTATCCTGATTCATATCACCTTGGGGACGATGTATACATCGTCGAACCTCACCCCCTATGTGGTTTCCTATTTGCATGTGGCCAAGAAGCATGCTGTACTACAGTTCTTTCATTCTTCGCTAATTCATAGTATATCGATAGTTCCCTCTCTCCATGGCTGTTCGCTCTTCAATCGCTTGGACAAGTCATTCCATCAGATGGAAATAAAGAATAGGCAATAGCGATGGTGATCGGTGGGACGCTGCAGCGCTTGTTTGGCATTCGTCTCGCCATGATTACGGGCTGCTGTCTCGTTACCATCTCCACACTGTGTGGCTACTGGACCGTGAACAACTACTTTGTGATCTGCAGTACCTACGGCCTCATCTTTGGTTTGGGTATTGGAATCGCCTATTCGTCTCCTTTGACGGCCGCCATGAAGTGGTTCCCCAAGAGCCGTGGTTTGGTGAATGGCCTCATTCTCTTCGGCTTCGGCTTTGGCTCCCTGATTTTCAACTTCCTCCAGACGTTCATCATCAATCCGAAGAACGTAAAGCCCATTCTTGACCCTACCGGTGTTTCGGACGTGATTCCTTGCTTTTCTCTTTATCTATAGGAAAAGTTCTTCCCTCTGGAAGTATGCACCAGAGTGCCGAAGGTGTTCCTCGTGATGGGAGCGTGCTATTTCGCTCTTCAGCTCATCGGATTGCTGATGATCTCTGAACCGACCGAGGAAGAGGTGAAGGAAATGACTGCCCAAACCGAGGATCTCCTCGATAACGGTGGGCACTCTTTTCTCTCCTGATGAATAGCCAAGCCCGAGGAAGAAGGCATGTGCACCAAGGACGCGATGAAGCAGTGCACGTTCTGGCAGCTCTGGTTCACCATCATGTTCGTGTCCATCACGAACATCTTCATTTCTTCCTTCTTCAAGGTGGTTTTATGAGAGGTTCATAATACCCAGTTTTTCGGTCAGATGATTATTCACGACGATTTCTTCCTCACTCTGGTCGCCTCCATCTCTTCCATCTGCAACGGCATCTGCCGCCCCTTCTGGGGCTGGGTGGTATGGCAGGCGAGACGAGCTGAGGCGTAGAACGACAAGCTGGGCTACAAGAAGACGATGAGTCTCATGCTCACCATCTTCACAGCCTTCTTGGCGACCTTCGCCTTCACGCCCGAGAACTGCAAGTGGCGTTTTATGCTCTGGGTGTGTATGCTCTACTTCTGCATTGGCGGCGCCTTCGCCGTGTTCCCTGCCTATACCCACCTGTGCTTCGGATCCAAGTACTTCGGCTCCATCTACGGAATGGCCTTCTCGTCGATCAGTAGGGGGTGGAAAGGAGCGTGATGTGCAGTTGTGTCGGCCATCACAGCGGCGCTGTTCGTGACGACCATGGTGAAGAAGATCGGCGTGATGGGCATTACCATGTGAGAGGAGGAGGAGAAAGTGAGAGGTAGATCGCTGAGCTGCTTGATGGTGATCGGCTTGATTGTGACGATTGCTCCCAAGGCATGGACGTACCATGACGTGGAGAAGAAGGAGAATCCTGTGTAAAACAAATTGTGATCACACGCTTGTTTGTGTTGATAGAGAAGAGATGTAGCTTTTCACGACGTAGTAGCAGTACTTGGACAGTTTATCCGCCTCCACCTCGATTGTTTCCTTCGTTTGCTGTGGCTCATCAAGTGCAAATCACACTACGGACACTGCATCGGGGCAAATCTCCCACACCATCTGCACGGTAAGGCCGAGTTCCTCGATATTCAGCTTCGCTATATCTTTCACGAGTTGCCGTTTCGCTGCGGTTTGAACACTCCTATCCATCATATCGAAATAGTCACGGTTACGGCAGCTTATTCACGCCTACACATCATCTGTAGTAGGAAGAGCATACACTGAGATAGAATGCGGCTGAAGCGCTCCTCGAAGAGCTTTTGGTACCGCTTTGCAATATCCACAACTACGCATCCATCCTACACATGTTACACAGATCAGAATGAGACTTGGTTGTATGTTATGCAATTTCTCCAGATGAGCCGCATATCGTAGGCAAAATCAAACACATCTTGGTACTGCTTTGTTTCACACTTGTTCTACGGGATGAAACCGGGAAACACGCACTTCTACCTTGACTGTCGTCAAATCCATCGGATTCTTTATGATTTCTAGGTAATCGAAGAGTCCCAACTCCTGCCATTTCACCGGCTCCCAGAAATCAACTAATCGCTCAAACACTCCAGCCTGCGCTACCCAGCCTGTTGTCGCTCAGATAGGACACCACGAGGGAGTGGCACTCTTCGAGCAGATCATCCATACTCTTGATCTCACTCATTGCATTTGTTTAACAAGCAGTCCAAACTAAAGACAACAGCTGTACGCTGCCGGTAGAATCCCCCACAAGGAGTCCTGTGTCTCCCGCGCACGTGAGACTGGTAATGATCCCACAGCCAAGAGAAAGGCGGTGATGCTCCTTGTTGCAGTAGGGAGCACGGGTGGTAGAGGGAACGAGGCGCTGATAGGAGCACAGCAAGAGGTCTCCAGCACTGCTTGCTGCAAAGAGGAAGCAACTAGGATGGATGGGAGGAAGATCGTTTACCCCATTTCCTTCCAATACACGGGCGTCACAGAGAGATTCATGGAGGTCAAAGCGATCACATACACAAGGGAGGGATTCGTGCAGTCGTAGAGATACATCCAGCCATCGCTGTTGTTGAAGGTGAGAAGCAGCTGGGAATCATCGTAGAAAGAAACTCGCCCAATCTCGTAAGGCTAGACGTGAAGAAGGTGGAAAACAGTAACTGTCGAGAAGAGAAGGGTTGTATCCGCGTACACGTCATGCCGATCCTCAGAAACGGTGACGATGCCAACGCGTGAAAAGGAAAGGGTGGATACGGAAAGAGCGTCACAGAAACGATGATGCAGGGAATCAATGGCAACGATTTCAACAGTTCGGTTCTTGTTGACGTAGCACAGCTCCCTGCGCGCGCTGTCCACAGTGAAAAGACCGAGCTGCGAAAGACACCCAACGAGATGGTTCAAAACGGGTATGGAGAAGAAATCGGCATGGATGCCCTTCTTACAAACAGAGAAAGAGACACGGACCACGCTGCCATTAGCCAACACCGCAACGACTTCACTGCCTGAGAGAGGAAGCAGCCTATAGCCATCACTCCAAAGCACGTCCTGTACATGTCGACAGCAAACAGACCGAGCGTTTTCTCGAGGACGAGACAGGAATCGCGAATCGCGTAAAGGGTTCCCATTGCGTCTCCAATGACTATTACATCTGCATGTGAAGTGGAACACGGAAGGACACCATCAAGAACAGCACAACTGGTGATTGGGAAGAACCGCGCAAGCAACGGGCGCGATACATATCGCGATTGAATAAGCCTGTCCTTGAGAATCCGTGACAAGAATCCTAGGCTTGATGCATCATGGGCAAATCACGCACCCGAATGGTGGTTATGCGCGCGAATCCGTTGCTGGATTAGAGAGTGCATGTATCCATGTAGAGAGCGGGCTGGATTATGCAAATGTGACGGACAGGTGGAGCAAAGAGTGGAAATGTAGTATTGCTTCAATACAATCGTTTAGAATGGACATCATGTCATCATCCTTCCAAAACGGAATCCACTTCCCATGCGTCTTTTCTCCCTTCTGCACATGCAATGACATCAATAGAAGCACGGAATAGAAAGAACCGCAGGTTTGCGCAAAATCGGTTCGGTTTTGGTCATTCCTTCGGTTTCTGGAAAGATCAAAAGAGTATTGAATCACTGAAAGACACATGAATAAGGTAACAAGAGAACTGAAGAAGCTTGAAAAGGATCCTCTCGATTTCGCGACGCTGACTGTAAGAAACTGGATTGGCTTTCATCCAAGATTCGCGAGGGTACGAACATGGTGGACGCGACTCTCCTCGGTCCTGAGGAGTCTCCCTACGACGGAGGTGCCTTCCATCTGGAGATCACGATCCCCTCCAACTATCCTCTTGTGGCGCCTTCCGTTGTGCACTGGTGCGAGTCGTAATGGGATAGGTGCGTTTCGCCACGAAGATCTACCACCCGCTGGTGGATAAGGATGACGGCAAGTTCTGCAACGAGGCGATTGCCGAGAACTGGAAGGCTGTGAACAACCTGTCCACCGTGGTGACGACCGTCTACGAGATGCTCCAAGTGGGCGAGGAGTGGGCGCTTGAGAGTAGAACTACGCCAACTGCGACATGGCCGTGGATCCCGACATTGGTGACGAGGTGCGCAACAACCGCCCCGCTTTTGAGGCGACGGCCAAGGAGTGGACGGAGAAGTATGCTTGCTGGAGCCTTTGTTAACAAACACGCCGGAAATGCAAGGAAGCAGCTCACTTTTCATCCGTCTTGATTCGCTACGCCTCACCCCTCGAGCCCGCGCCCACTGAAACAATATAGCACAAACCCACAATTTCTCCAAACCGACAGTGCAGATCCTCCTGCGCCGAGATGTCAATGTACAGGAAGTACTCCACCGTGGTAATGGCATCCTGCTACGCCTCACAGGACCGCGCCACGCCCACCGTCATGATCCGCTGTGTGTTCTCCTCATCGAAGATCAGCCGCAGCAGAGGCTCGCAACTGTCGTTCATCCCCAGCGAGGGAAGCGGCGGAGGCGTCTGCACCTCAGCCCACACCTCAACACCCACCAGCGTCTCCAGGCCCTTCAAGAAGGCGGCCATCTCCTCCTCGTTCAGCTCCATCTTCTCGGCGTACTCCGCCTTCACGCCCAACAGGCTCCACACCGACCCGAACCCCAGCTCCAGAAGCCGCTTCTTGTGCGCGAGGAGGTGCGTCGCCTCCAGGAAGCTGCCCAGACAGTCCAGTCGGTGGATTAGGTCCATCAGCCGCTTGCGGTGGCCGAACTTCAGGTTCATATTCTTCCAGTCGCTCTCCGACAGCGAAAACAGGTCGCTGCAGCACTTGTACCCCTACCGCTCACTTCGCAACGAGACGCCCACCTTCTCCTTGAACTGTTCCTCGTACTCCTGCATGCCGTTGCTCTTCAGGAACGCCTCGACGGTCGTGGAGGCGGTCGGGAACTCCAGTCCGCCCTCCTCCTCCGCCTCGCCGACGAGCGCCCATGTGGTGCTGCCGGTAATCCTTGCCTTCACGAAGCGCCCGATGAGCGCCTCGCTGCCGAAGTCGTGGGAGTGCATGAAGTGGAGACGGGAGTGGTTGACGAAGCAGCGGGCGAAATGGGAGCAGCAGGGGCAGGTGAGGAAATCGGGGCAGGTGAGGAAATCGAGACAGGAGCCGTCGGAATGACAGGAGCGGGAGTCACCGGAGCCGGTACATCCACGACTGACGCCGGCTGCGGATCAATGTCGAAAAGAGCGGCGATTTCGGGCCGCGCCTTCTTGGCGAGATTCAGCGCGGCGACGCCGTGCGCATTCGGCTTGAGCGGGTCGATGCGGTGCGCGAGAAGCAGACGGATGAGCTCCACTTGGAGGGAAATGTCGTCGATACCGATGCCCTCCCACTTCTGCACGGCGATGTGCAGCGCGTTGTTGCCCTCGGCGTCGGTGAGGTGCTCGAGGTAGTCGGCGGGGCGCGCGTCGATGAAGGCCTCGCAGGACTCCAGGTCCAGCCGCTTGATCGCCTCGAAGAAAGCCGCGTCGCACTTGGCGGAGAAGTTGGGTAGCTGGAAGGACTTCAGGAAGGGGAAGGACATGCAGAGGGCGGTCTTGCCGGTCTACGGCGTGAGAGGAAGGGACAGGGCCGACGAGAGACGGAATGTTGTAATCGGCGCCGCTCTGGATGAGGAGCGTGAAAAGCTCCCAGTCGTAGAGAATGGCCGCCCAGTGAAGCGCCGTGCGCCCGAAAGCGTCCTGCTGGTTGATGTCGAACCCGTTCTTCAGCAGCTCCACCACAATCTCTATGCCTTACATAGGAAGAGAAAAACGACGAGGTGCATCCATTTGGCAGGCATAGTGCAGGGGGAACAGCCCATTCGGCGTCCGGTAGTATTTGCAGTCTTCTCGCTTGCAGTTCGCCTTTATATATTCGATGTTCTTTTCCTTGATGGCGTCAAGGAAGGACTACGATCATCACCCTCCTCGCGATAAACCAACGTCCTTCTCCGAAATGAGCGAGGTCAGAAACTCCGAGGTGTTCGAAAATCCGGCTTCGGAGGCCACATCTGCGGCTTTCTTGTTATCCTACGATGAAGAGGGTTTTGGAAAGAATACAAGTGTGAGCTGATTCAGCATCGCGCCGCACTTGAAAAGAACGTACAGACAGTCGTCGTAGCCAAATTGCGCCGCATAATGGAGAAGGGTGTATCCCTTCGAATCGTATGCATTTATATCAATTGTGGACTGCGCGATTTTCCGCTCCAGCGCTTCTCCGTCGCCCTGCGAGTTGCGCATGCAGTCCAGCACCTCCTCGAATACAGATGACTACGCGCGTGACATCCCACAGCCCGCCTTCCTACTGTTGCCCAGTTCAACATCGCGGTTGCCCAAAGCACAAGACTGTTTTGTGGTCCGCGCAGTGGTCGTTGATAATCAAGGGAGCTAGGAAAGTGCCGTTTACGCGCGTTCCATGAAGTGTATTACAGAGAAGAGAGTGCCATAAGGCATAGATCTGTACAGGGGATGAGTGGGAATGGAATATGGCAATTCTATCATCTAGTTCAAGAAAGCAGGAACTAGCATGTTGTCATGATACAAATCAATCTGCACCAGTTTCATCAGTTTTGACTTCCCCAGAACACAATGTTCAGTCTGAGAAGGGGTTTTGGACGGCTGGCTCCTTCCCTAAGAGCGTGGAGAGGGGCACTGTCCGCAAACCAGTCCATGCTGTGATTCTGCGCGTCTCTCCTCTAACATACAGTTCTCATTCCTCCTATTCCGTACAACCGTTTATTGCCTTTTCACAGCGTTTTGGAAGTGCGGCGACTCCTCTCTCGAAAAAGGCGTCTTCACGGTCTTCCTCTACACAGAAGAAGAAGCCGTTGCATGAACTTGATTTGGGGAAGGTGGACGAGAGAAAGAAGTGCGTGTGGGGCGATTTCTCCAACGTAGGTTCGTTCAGCGCATTCACTGTAACGAGGACGCTTCACAAGAGGATATGCTGAACGCGTTCAACACATTTAAGGAGTTGAGCTACCACGATGTGCGCCTGTCCATCGAGGACCTTGTGACGCTGATCCGCAGCATGCTGAAGCGCTACACATGGGAACACTACATGTAGAAGCGTCGGAGAAGTGTGATGGGCAGATACACGCAGATGCTCCACATCCTGTACGAGTACCGCCGTGCCGATGTGGCCTACGAGATCATCTTGAAGATGAAGGAGGCGCAGATCCGCATCAACAGTGACGACTACATGGACGCGATCCGTGTGTGCAGCGCGGGCAAGAACGCGGACAGCATCGCGCTGACGCTGTGGAACATGATGCTGGCGGAGGGCTACGCCCCGTCGTTGGTGGACCACGAGATCCTGATGAACTGCTATGTGCGCTCTAGCAACATGAAGGGCGCGGAGCAGCTATTCGAGGCGATCCGACGCAAGGGCATGAAGCCGACGGTGTGGACGTACAACAGCCTACTGACGGGGTACAAGCGGAACGGGAGCTGGGAGCGCGCGCTGCAGATCTACCAGATCATGAAGCTGGACCAGGTACAGCCGGACGGCGTGACGTACATGATCCTTCTAGACCTGCTGGGCAGGGCGCAGAAGCAGGAGTACATGCCGGTGCTGGTGAAGGACCTGCAGCAGGGCGACGACCTGGTGGGCAACCTGAGCCGGGAAATCAACGCCGCGTTCCCCAACCACCTGATGGGCGACGTGAACCTGTACAACAGCGCGGCGTTCCTGCAGAACTTCGAGCAGCTGCTGCAGAACGAGTCGGTGGAGCTGCTGAACTACCAGTTCAGTAAGCTGTACCTCCGCAAGGCTGGTCTCAACGCGCTGCTCTTCTGGTTCATCCGCCAGGACGACCGCCTTGCCGTGCTGTACCTGTACCGCTGCACGCGCCGCTCGCGCCGCACCGCGCCCGACGACCTCACCTACAAGCTGCTGTTCCACTACTGCGGCGTGAAGCAGGACGCCGAGTTCTTCCACATCATCATGAACGACGCCGCCTCGCAGGGCTTCACCTACACCGTCGCCACAGGCAGCGGGCGTCACGCGTAGTCCTCGCTGGTGCGCAGCGTGTGCAAGTACTTCTTGTTCACGGGGGAGTTGGAGAAGGGCGCGGAACTGGTCCGCCACTCCATCGACTGTTTGCTCATTCCGGACTTCCGAACGCAGCCCTTCCGCGTGCTGCTGTGGAAGTACTCCGAGGCGTCGACCTTCTTCGCGCTGTACAGCATATCCTTGCAAGGAGGGGCGGGGGGCTTAACAACACTTCCTGTTTGACTTCGTGCGGAACTACGGAGAGAAGAAGCTGGAGAACGTGGTGTACCACGATGTGACGATCATGGGTCACACCGGCTACGACGAGCTGAAGGGCAGTCGCAATGAGAAGATCGTTCTGTCGGTGCTGGAGAATCTGAAGCCGCACATCAACACGACGAGAACCGAGGACGGCCGCATCGTGCTGCACCTGCACAGCTTCATGGCCTTCGTGAGGGATGAGGGGCGCCGCTATCAGGTCATGATGAAGAAGGGGAAGCCGTACCATCTGCGGCTGAACACCGACAAGGTCATCCAGGAGTGTTTCAAAGACCTGGACTGTGACAGTCCCTAGTCCTTTTCCCTGTTTGTTTCCTTCGAAGCGTTTCGGTGTTGCAGCACCCCCATTTAACTGTGGGTTGAATCCAATTGGTTTGCGCATTGAGTCTTATTTACCAAGGCGTCGCGTCCCAATTACCCATGCATTGAGTTTAAAAGCACGCGCGCATCAAGTCCAAATCACCCGCGCGGCTTGGATTCAAGTGCCTCTCAAGTGATTCTTCCGCCTTGCTGATCAAGGACCACTGGTCGCTTTTCCACCTTCCCCGATTTGGAACATCACTATTTCTTTGTATCTTTTGTAACATGAGCATTCTGAAGACTGATAAGGCCCCCGCTGCTATTGGCCCCTATTCCCAGGGTCTCGATCTCGGCAACATTGTGATCACCTCCGGTCAGCTGCCTATTGACCCCGTGACGGGCACCTTCTCTGACAACATTGAGGTGCAGGCCCGCCAGAGCCTCATGAACGTGAAGGCTGTGGTGGAGGCTGCTGGTCTCACCGTTGCCGATATTGTGAAGACCACCGTCTTCGTGAAGAACATGGACGACTTTGGTAAGGTCAACGTTGTGTACGGCAAGTTCTTCGACGAGTTCAAGGCCCCCTACCCCGCTCGCTCTTGCGTTGAGGTGGCTCGTCTGCCCAAGGACGCCGGTGTGGAGATCGAGGCGATTGCCCTGAGAAAGTAAAGCGCCTGTTTGTTACAAACAAGTCCATTTGGAGGGGAACTGCGACGGCAGGTCGGACAGCTTCAGCACACGCAGGGATGCGTAGGGCTGGAACGCGCGCACAATGCCGTCCCGCGCCATGTTCTTGGGCAAGCTGATGGTGTCGTTGTCCGTGCTGGCGATGCTCACATTGAACGCTCTGTCCTCACGAATCGCCCGCTTCACGTCCTCGGGCGTGAGGGCATGCTCGCGGAAGGTCTACGCATAACAGGAAGGAGATGAGCAGACGTAGGCACGGTAGTCTCCCCGGATCGCGCTTCGGAACTTCTTGAAGCACATCAGCTCGTTCCGACACAGATTGCACTTCTTCACGGAGAAGAACGAGGGACACAGGAAGGTGGGCAGGAGAAAGGTGCGGTTCAGCATGCGACTGAGGACGGCCACCTGCATCAGGTAGCGCGTGGAGTTGCGCTTCCTCTCCTCCGCGTCCACCATCAGGTACTGTCGAGTGGGCGACGAGTAGTAGCCGTCCGTGTCGTCCTCGTACAGCCGCATCTCCCGCAGACGGTAGTACTTGTTCTCGCTGCCGATGATGAAGTTGTTGTGCATCATCACCTCGTCCTCGCCGACGCGGTCCCAGTAGAACTGGTGGCGCGCGAAGAACACGCGGCCGTTGCTGAACTGCTGCTCAGGAAGCAGCTGCAGCGCGCAGGGCGTGGACTTCATCGCGAAGACGATGGACTCCTGATCGAGCTGTGCGCGCTGTAGCATGTGGAAGTAGGCACGGCGCAGTACCGTTTTGGTGTTGTTCGTGGGGAAGAGAAGCATGAAGCCGGAGTTGAGCGTGTAGTCCTTCTGGGAGACAATGTCGAAGTCCCTGGCGGAAAAGGCCGAGAGGATGGGCCAGGGATCGCGGAACAGGATGATATCGCAGTCCATGTAGAGAAGGGTGAAGCCCATGCTCTGGATGCTCCGAATGACCATCATCTTGTTCAGCACCTTGCGCTGGAACGTGCTGCTCGTGATAATCGAGCCCTCCTTCGCAGCCTGCTCGCTGACTCCCGTGGCCTGGTCGTACAACACTGGAATGCCGCGAGACCGGAGAGTCTAGGCGTGAACACATTGCGCATAGATCCAACGTGAAAGGTAGGGGCGTCGGCCGCAACGACGAAGAAGTTGGAATATCGCTCCAGATGACTCGTCCGGTAGAACACGTCGAAAAGCGGTAGATAGCCTTCGTCCGTGTAGGTCATCATGATCGTGTTGTTCTTGGCGATCCGCTTGCAGAAGGAGAAGAAGTCCCTCTCGCCCTTGTCGGATGGCACGACTCGGACCGTCGGCTTCTGCGTGGCAGGATCCACCTTGTGGATGGGTGAAGGGGTCACTTTACTTGCACCGTACCCTATCCGCTGAACAACTCGGTACTCGTTATCGGCACAGTAGAGAGAAGTATATCGCAGCTGAAAAGAGAAGAGAGAAAGACACAAGACCGAAATCAGCAACAAAGCACACCGCGACATTGCTGGATACGCACAAAACGGAGCGCTTTAAGAGAAGAAAAGAAGCTTGTGTCAGCGAAAACCAATCTGTAAATGGCAAGCAACCGCTTCAGTCGTGCACACTATAAACAAGAATCAAAGGAGCATGCCCGCAGCACTGGATGGGTGCGAGAGGAGGAAGAAAGGGTGCGGGTGGGGTGACGAATTCCTCTGTGGGGAGGACAGCCGCGAAATGCACCAAGGGGTGAATTCCTATTCGCTCAGATTGTCTTCTTCTGACCTCCATTTGCAAGAATCATGGGTAAAGGGTACGTTGGGGATCCGTGGGGAGTCGCCTGCCTGAAATGCAGACGCGATTGTCATTGGGGTGTGGACGGGGCATTCTAACGCCGTTTTTAGTAAGCCTTGTGGTATTCGTGCTGCTCGCAAGCTTCGTGTCGTCCGTCGCCAGGAAAGATGGGCCGATAAGGTATGCTTCATTTATGAGGGTTACTGACGCTGTAGAAGTACAAGAAGGGCCACAACATTTCTTCGATTAAGGCCAACGT
>OIWT01004314.1_pt1 | contig 11691 bp, 5 predicted proteins | sample 1587701 | NCBI WGS metagenome assembly OIWT01 (sample SAMEA3888904, study PRJEB22519) | human gut metagenome | biome: human gut; feature: human-associated habitat; material: faeces | place: Denmark | collected 2009 | reverse complement strand
CCCCAGTGTCTACATTCTATCACATATCTTTTTTTATTGCAATAGTTTTTGTAAATTTTTAACATAATTTGTCAGAACGAAAATAATTATTGAAAAAAGATTTTAAAGTTCATTAATTGCGTTAAACAATTTCACAAAAAAACATTAGAATTCAAGTAACCAATATCAGATTACTATATCTAATGTGTTTTTTTATTCCATCCGTTTTAATCAAACTAGTTCAAATCTATTATCAATTTTCATTTCTGTTTTATACCATATAATTTTCTGTCTAGTCTAAGTTTTTTTACTTTTTATTGCTGTTAATTCTTTCCACCTAGTTTTTTACAGGTATAATTTTACTAAAGTTAATTGTCTATTTTTCCCCAAACTTTTTACAGACCCGTCCTAATTAAAGGACTATTAATAGCAAGCTTATTTAGATAATTTATTTTAATTGAAGCACTAAGGAAAATGCTATTAACAGCATCTTCCCTTGTGCAAGTTTTATTTTAATCTTTTTGATTTTATATAAAATATGAACCAAACAATTAAAGGAATTACTATAAAGAATATTCCCCACCACATATTTACTTTTACACTCTTTTCCGTAATGATACAATATAATGCAATGCTACCACAAATAATTATAGGTAAACATAAACTAATCCAAGCAATTACGGAATATATTTTTTTCTTTTTTTCAATTAAAGTTATATCCTTCAATTTAGGATGGTTTTTGATTTTTATATCAATTTCATTAATTAATTTTTCTAAACTGAAATTATTTTGATAATCATAATCAATAAAAAGTTTTTCTAATTCGTCAGCATTAATACCCGCATGATATATTACAACATTATATTTATCTTCAAAAAAATCTATAATAACATAAATATTATGATAATTATAATTTAATTGAATTGTTTTACCTAATTTATTAATAGTAGGATAAATCCCTACTCCCGCATATTTAGATAATAGCTTTTTAATGTCTCCACTCAAGTATAATTCAAAGATTCTATCTAAATTACTATATTCAATTTTATCTTTAGAATTTAAATAATTTTCTATTTTTCTTTTCATATTGATAGATTATCCTTTCATTTTTTAATCCCAATAGCCTGAAATTGCTCTAATTACATGTTCAAATCCAATACTTAGGATTACAACACCAGCAACTACAATAATGCCTGGCAAAGCAACACCAACTGCTAATAAGCCTGCTGTAGCAAGTGACATTGCTCCTGCCGCTAAGAAATATGAACCCACACCGATAGCTGTATCAATAGCAGTGTCTACTAACATTGTAGAATCAACTTGCCAATTATTTTCGTAAAGATTAAATTCAAAATTAACAAGTGCATTTAATCCAACAGCACCAGCAACTGATTTAGCAATGGCACCAAATCCAGCTCTAGCATCTCCAGTTAATATTTGTTTAAATGTACCTTGAGCTACTGTTCCAAAACTTGAAGTTGATTTACTAAACCAACGCCAAGTTCCACCCATAATTGGATGCATATATCTTGTGTTTGTTACATAAGCAAATTTGCTGTGCATTCCACTAGCGGCTAAGTACCTCATTCCTAAAATGAAGTCTGGAATTGCACCTACTGCTGTTGATGCCCACCAAGGTGCAGTAGGATTCCCCACACCACCAAGATTTCCTCCTCCAGAAGATCCACCCACAGTAACAGATGAACCTCCCACAGAGATTGATGAATTAATTACTGAACCACCTGAGGCAATTGGTCTTTGTTTGTAATTCATAGAATCATTCATGCAATAACAATATAGATTTAGCCCATTTATACTTTTAGGATCCAAATAACCTACATCATCTATTGATATCCATCTTCCTATTTCTGGACTATAATATCTTGTATTACAATAATATAATTCTGTTTCTTCATCATAATAATATCCTTTATATATAAATGGATTATATTTTGATACATTATTATTTTCTATTATTGTTTTTTCTACTTTGCCATATGCATCGTATTTATATTCTACTATGCTGTTGCCTTCTTCATCTTTAATCTTTATTATATTTCCAGTTATATCTTTTATATAATAGTATTCTTTATTTGATTCTGTTACACTTTGTAGTTCATCTCTTTGGTCGTATGTAAAGTACATCGTTATTTTTCCACTCGATGTCACTTTTTCCATCTTCATTATTTTACTACCTATTAGGCTATATTCTGTAGTTCCTTCTTCAGTTTCTTTCTTTGTTCTTATTCCTTCGGTATTGTAGCTATATTTAATATGTTCTCCTATTTGGATTAGGTTCTTATCTTCCCATAATAGATTTTGTTCTTTTTCTTTTAGCCACATTTTTATTGGTTGACCACATTTATTAGCATCGTATGTTATATAATATGTTTTGTTGTTTTTAATATCCTTTATTCTTGTCAATGCATCAAATTCGTCATCATCATTATATGAATAATCATATTCTTTTTCTACTATTTCGCCCTTTTTTTCGTAATAAGCAGTTCTATCACCATTTCCATCATATTCATATTCTTTTATTTGGTCTGTTAAATTATTTTGTTCTTTTATTAGCATTCCTAGTTCGTTATATTCATATGACACATCTTCTATTACTTCATTTGCTTTAATTACTTGTCTTCTTGATATTTTGCCAACTTCATTATATGTGTATGCTATATCTTCATCTTCATGCTTTTCTTTACTTATTCTTGTTTTATCATATTCGTAATTTATTTGTATTTTATTTTTACCCGTATCTATTTCTTTTCTTACTACTTGCCCTAATTGGTTTTGTCCATAGTAAATGTTTATTGTATCAATTTTATTTAGTTTTTGACATTCTATATCGCTTGAATATTCGTTGTTAAATATCAATTTTTCAAATCTTCCGCTATACGTTTTTTCACCATACTCGTTAATATTTCCTATGTATGTTGTAGAGGATGTAAGATCTATTTTTGTTAATGTCATTGCTTTTTTTCTTACTCCATTTATGTAATACAATAACATATTATTTTTATATGTAAATGTTAAACTATTCCAGTCTTCACTTATTATTATGTTTGATGCAACTTCCTTACCATTTATTGATACTTTTAAGTTCTTTGATTCATTAAAATAAAATGATAAAATTTCTGTTTGTTCTTTTTTGAATGTTATTATGGTATTATTATTTCTTGCTAATTTTTCATCATATTTAAATCTTAATGAAACTGTTCCCTCTTCTTTTAATCCTAACTCATATGCTAAAACTGATAGCGCATTTTGATTTGTTTTTGTTATATTATTATAATATACCATTCTTCTTAATATTGTATCAGTTATAAACATTCCATCTTTATCATTACTTGTTAGTTCTACTGTCTTATTGATAGTTGGTACTCTACCGTTAGTTGATACTGCATTTCCGTTTAATGATATTAATTCATAGCCTTCTTTTATCTTATCTTTTTGTTCATAACTCATTCCATAACCTTGAGTTGATATGTTAGCAGTTAATACTTCTTTTCCTTCTCTATATATTTGTTTGATATCACTTTGAGTATATTGGTCTATTCCTATCATTATCATACTTAATTCAAATGGTATTTTTAATAAATTGTCATTTGGATTTTGATTTGAAGTTGTTTGAATGGTGGTATTTGTTTCTAGTTTATTTGCAATTGTTAGATATTTTATATCTTCAACTTTTTCATCTATTTCAAAACTACTTGTTATTTCTTCATTTAGCATTATTTTGCAATATGTTTTTTTACTTTGATTCTTTCTATTTATACTAATGCCTATTAAATTCCATTCATTTGGCTTTAGCATACTAGTTGTTTCGCCTTTTAATGTAGTACTTCCTGATGTTCGATATGCAAGTTTACCATCTTCTGTTACATACAAGTTTGCTATTGTTTTATTTGTTAAACTTCCCTGAGAATCTACTATATTTTTCCCCAATATTATGATATTTTCTTGCCCAACTATTGTTTGACTTGTTGGTAATATCCATAATAATATCGTTTTATCACTTATAAACTCGCTCTTAAAATAGTTATTTGCCCTATTAACATTTGCTGTATCCAAATCATAACTTATACTATCATATTTATCTTTGAATACATATGTATCATAATTTTTTTCGCTATTTATTTTAGCAGTGTTTTCTTTTTGATAAAGACCATACATTCCTTTTCCAGTCTTTCCCGCTAACACTATTTCATTTTGGTATTTTTCATTTAATTTATTAAAATAACTAGTTATGGTTTTATTTGTTGTTTCATAATCATAAAAGTAATCATATGTTCTTTGATATTGATTATCTCTATAATTTATACTTTGTACATTATTTAACTTGTCATATTCATATTCTATTTGTTCATCGTTTGAATTTATGTATCTTATCAGTTTATCTTCATTATAACTGTAATAATGTTCCGTGCCATTTTTTACTTCTTGTGCTTGTGAAACATTCCCCATTTCGTCATATTGATAATTTATTATTTCTTCTTCATCTTCTGCTTGTTTGGTTATTTTTATTACTCTATCTTCGTCATCGTAATAATATTTCGTTTTCTTTCCAGTATTGTTTCCTAATTCATGTTCATATATTATTGAATCTATATATGTATTGTTTCTTTCTTTATAGCCATATTTTTCTAACGTTTTATTATTTTCTCCACACGCTATTTCTACTATTCTTCCATATTTGTCATATGTATATGTATATCGTGTTCCTCTTAACTCACCTATACCAACTATATCATTTAGAGCATTGTAACCTACTATTTCATTGGCCTGTAAGTTACTAGTTGTACTTCCTAACTTCTTTGACATAAGAACTTTTTTTAAGTTGTCTAATTCATCATATTTATATTCTTTTATCAATCGGTTACTATATTTTATGTTTTTTATAGTATTTACTTTTTCATACTCATATCTTGTTATTTTCCCAAATTCATCGGTTGTACTTGTTTTATTATTATTGCTATCATACGTTGCTTTAGTACTATACAAACATTCTTGATTGTTGTATACTTTTTTCTCTGTTACATTTTGATTGTTATCATATGTATATTCTATTTTTATACCATTAATATCTTTTATTTCTTTTAAATTACCTTCTTCATTGTATTCTAAATCATAACTTGTTCCATTTGCATTTATTACTTTCTTCAATGCATTGTTATCGCCATATAATAAATTTATACTTTTATTATTTTCGATTATTTCGCTTAAATTACCACTTTTGTCGTAGCTATAATTTATTCCATATGATGAATTTCTTAATTGTATGCAATCTACATATACGTCTTTTGTACCATTGTAGCTTATTCTAACTACTATTTTATCATATGCGCCAGTTGTTTCCATTTGACCTATTACTGCCTGCCACTGATTGAAATTCTTTCTAAATTCTATTTCCTTGTAACCTACTCTAATTAATGATTTTGTTGCTGTTATGGATATTTTAAAAGATTGATTACTAGTTACTTCACCTTTTCCAAATGCACTAAAGGTATATACGTCATTCGCTTTTCCTCTTATCTTTATTTCCTTTGTCATTATTTTGTCAATGTTTGTATCATCGATACATGATGAAAAATGCATTACATAATTCCCTAGTACTGGTAGATGTTCATCTCTACAATCATTCAAAACTATTCCATCTACTGTTCTATCAGTACTAATATTTACAAATTTATAACCTATTGGTAATTGATTTTTTATACTTTCTAAATGTCCGTTCTCAATTATATTATCTATACTATTATTCTCATTTGGGTATAATTTAAAATCATCTAATGATACTTCACCTTTACCACCTGTAATAGTTATTTCTATTTGCATTTTTAAGTTTGTTATGCCTTCAGGTAAAGTTAATTTTCCCGTTGTTAATTTTTTAAAGTTGATTGTTTCTTTTGTTTCTTCTACTTCTTTTTGATAATTTACTGTATTTTGATTTAAATTATAACTTCCTTTTAGAGCTAGTTTTAGTTTTACTTTATTATTTTCTTCAGTTTGTTTTAATTTCACAAATCCTACTAATTCATAGTTGTTCTGCTCTATATTTTTTAAATCTTGTGTTATTACTATTGTTTCATCTTCTTCATGGCTTATGTGCAAGTATCTTTGTTTGTATACTCCACCTCGTCTTACTTCAAGTTTACTTGCAACATTTCCACTTATCTTCCAGCCAAGTGTTTCTTTTTCAAATAAATTATTATCAGATTCAAAACTTGCATTTTCAATTAAGCATTTTCCATTATTTTGTACATCTGATTCTCTTATTAGTCTTGGTATTTCGAAATTGTTTGAATACTCATAACTCTTAATTCTAGCCTTATCATCCATTATCATTTCACATGTTCCCGCGTTTCCAAAATAATAATAGAGCTTATTACCAAAAATGTCTGTACTCTTAGTTAACCCTTTGTAGTATTCATAGTATTTTTTTGCCGTAACTTTTACTTCTTCATTTGCTACTTTTATTTGTGATTCACTCAGTTCTACACGGTCATATATTAAGAAACTATTTTTATGAATAGTTACTATTTTATCTTCTTCTGTTACTCCATATGTCTTATGATAATTTATAGTTAATTCATTATTTCCTTCTTCATATACTAATTTACTTGCTTGCAAATCATTTATGTAATAAGTGAATTCATATCCTCCTGAAGTATAACTAATCGTTACTTTATAATTTTGTTGTTGATTAGTTTTTATTTCCTTTATCCTTGATAATTCGTCGTATCTTATATAAAGTTTATTTGATGTATTTAAATTATCTTGTATTGTTGTTAATTTATTATTTGTCCATCTATAAATAATATCTGAAGTTTTTGTTCTTACTTTTTTTATTTTAGTTAGTCCATTACTTATGGTAAATTCTACTAAATCATCTATCTTATTATATACTTTTATTTCGGTTGTTTCACCATTTTGATTTTCTAATAAATATGAGTAATCTTCTTCACATAAATAAAATGTTTGGTATCCTTCTAAATGCTTTATACCAAGCATTTTTATTAATTCTTGTGATTTTGAAATTGTTTTTAAGTAATAATATTTTCTTGCCCCTGTATAGTCTTCTATATAATATATATCACTATTTTTTACAATTTCGTATTGTGCCGATGTTGTTAATCTATTGTTTATTAAATTTAAGCTATTTTCTTTTCCTCTATTGTAGGCTATGCTTAATCCTAATGGCGTTTTATTACTATTTGTGCTTACCATTTTGATTATTGTAATTAATGATCCTGTAAATAAATTTATATATTCTGTAACTGGGCCTATTTCTTTTTTATCATATTTGTATAAGTTGTTTAGTCCTGATACCCTTGTTATGTTTACTCCACATATTTCCGCCAGTTCTTTTATTTCTTCTGGATTATATATACTAAACTTTGTATCGCTTTTTAACGCTTTTACTGCAACTGCAAATATTATTTGATATCGATCTTCATAATTTAATTCACCAACTAATTTACTTATGTCAAATCTAAATCTTGATATATTATTTATTGCAAAATCTGCACTCTTTTTTCCTTCGATTATTATTCTGTCTTCCACATTTTCATCAATTGATAGACTTTGTGCAGCAGCTAATATTGTGTCATCATATATATTGTTTAAATTTGTCTTTAATAATCTAATATCTTTTATATCTAAATTTAGATCTCCTATTATATCAAAGAATCCCTCTCCTAGCCGATTATTGGTTTTTGCTAGATCCATATCCAACTTCACAAATAATAATACCCCTTTGTTAAAGTTGTAAAGCCCGCCTTGGTTTACTACCACTACAGGCGTTGTACCTGTCATGTCTACTAACTTTGATGTCACTCTTATTTTTTCATTTACTGTAAGATTAGTTATTTTTTTTGTCATCTCTTTTCCCCTTTTTATATTAATGTTATTATGTTTTCCATCTCATTTATTTCTAACACTTTCATAGCATGTGTAAAATCAATGATGTCTACTTTTATCCCTATTTCTTTTGTTAAATATTCTATTAATTCTTTTATTATTCTTTCTTTTTCTATATTTATTATGTCTTCTTCCAATATCACTAAAAAATCTATATCACTATTTTTATTCATTGTATTTTTTGCGAAAGATCCATATAAATATAATTTTTCTACATGATATCTTGCCAAGATATAATTTTTATTTCTTTTTATATATTCGTTTATTTTTTCTACATCAATTTCTTTACTTTCATTTTCACTATTACTAATTGTTTCTAACCTACTGTATAATAGCATTAATTTTTCTTCATTTCTATTTATTAATGCTTCTTTATATATTTCACTTATATTAGGATATGTTATCAATATCCCTCTTGATTTTTTTAACATTATAAGATTTGCTAGTAGTAGTGAGTATTCTATTTTCTTATTTATCTTTAGTTCTATTATCTTATTTTGTATTTTTGCAACTCTAAGATATATACTTTCATCACTGTATTTATAATATGTTTTTAATATTTCTTCTTGTTTTTCTTCATCCATTACTTCTAAATTCAGCATATAATAGCTTTTGTTTATCGTTTCTTTTGAAAATGTTTGATTTACATTGTTTACTATGTATGTAAACGCATCTGTTAAATTTCTTACTTCTTTTTCTTCTACTGATAATGCTTGCGTTTTATCTTTTATTATTTGTTTAATTCTTTCGTGGGTTAGCCCAGTTCCTTGCATTTTCATAGTAAATTCTATGAAGCGATAAAACTCTTTATCATTTATTTTCATACTATCTCCCTCCCTTTTCACATTTAGAAATTAAAAAAATCACTTTACTGGGGGAAGTAAAAAAGAAGTTAGCCCTTTAAACTGAAGGGACTAACTTCTTGTTATTAATAGCCTAAATTTAGGTTTCCCCCCAGTGTCTACATTCTATCACATATCTTTTTTTATTGCAATAGTTTTTGTAAAATTTTAACATAATTTGTAAAAAATGTAAAAACAACTTCAAAAGAAGTTGTTTATGTTTTATTATTTATTTGTAATTTTGTAGTTTTTATTATCTAATTTTACAATGCAATTATCATCAACTGATGATGTAATAAAAACATTACTACCAATGGTAACATTATTACCTATTACAGTATCGCCACCAAGAATAGATGCTCCAGCATATATTATTACATTGTTTTTAATAGTTGGGTGTCTTTTTTTACCGGCTAAACTTCTAGCATTTTCAAGTGATAACGCTCCAAGAGTTACACCTTGGTAGATTCTTACATGACATCCTATTTCGCAAGTTTCCCCAATAACTACACCAGTACCATGATCTATGAAAAAATATGAACCTATTGTTGCGCCAGGATGTATGTCAATTCCTGTTTTTGAGTGAGCAATTTCAGTCATCATTCTTGGAACTATGGCCATTTTGATTTTGTATAGTACATGAGCAATTCTGTAAATCATTATTGCCAAAAATCCTGGATATGTTATTATTATTTCTTCTTTAGATGTTGATGCTGGATCACCTTCATAGAAAGCTTCAATATCTTTTTCTAATTCTTTTTTTATGTTTTCTAGTTCATTTAGGAAATCATCTTCTGGATAATCTTGAATATTTGTTTTTTTAAAAATGGTATTTAGTTCTTTTTTTATATATGATTTAGAGATTTGTTTGTTTTCAAAATAATTCGGATACATATAATTCTTTAAATCAGATATTAGTCTTTCAATTTCTTTTCTTGTAATCATATTACTTTTCTAAATCCCAAACTGATAAATAGCGTTCACCACCATCTGGTAATATCACAACTATATTCTTGTATTTGTTTGAAAGATGATTTATAGCCGCAAGTGCAGCACCAGAACTAATTCCAACAAATAAACCATAATTTTTAGCACAAGCAATTGCTTTTTCATATGCTTCTTCATCGGTTATATCAATTATTTCGTCAACATATTCAGATAAATAATTTTTAGGTATAAAGTTTGCGCCAATACCTTGAATTTTATGGGCGCCACTTTTATTTTTAGTAAGTAGTGGTGAAGAAGATGGTTCTACCCCGACAATATGAATGTTGGGATTTTTTTCTTTCAAATACTTGCCAACACCACTTATTGTTGCGCCAGTTCCGATCCCCGCAATCAAGCAATCAATTTCTTTAAAGTCAGTATAGATTTCAGGACCAGTTGTTAAATAATGAGCTAATACGCAATTATAGTTATCAAATTGAGATGGTATGAAACTATTCTTTATATCGTTATGAATTCTATTTGCTTCATCTACCGCTCCTTTCATTCCAAGTTTGGCATCACTTAAAACTACTTGAGCTCCATAAGCTTTCATTAATTGAATGCGTTCTTTTGACATAGATGCGGGCATAACAATAATACATTTCATTTTTTTCACTGAACATATAAGTGCTAACCCAATTCCTGTGTTACCACTAGTTGGTTCAATTATGGTAGTTTCATTATTAATCAAACCATCTTCAATTGCTTTTTCAATCATTACTTTAGCAACTCTATCTTTAATTGAACCCGCTAAATTGACTTTTTCTAGCTTTGCATAGATGATTTTATCACCACTATAGTTTTCTAATTTGACTAGTGGGGTATTACCTATTAAATCTAGAACGTTATCATACTTCATAAATATTCCTCCTACAGTTATTATATTCTAAAGATATTTTTTAATTTCCCAATCGGTTACTAAAACACGATATTCATCCCATTCTAATTCTTTAGCTATAATATATTTATTAAATATGTGTTCTCCTAATGCTTCTTTCATAAATTGGCTTTGTTTAAGTTCTTTTACAGCATCTTTTAAGTTTTCTGGTAAATTCTTTATTCCGTGTTGTTCTCTTTCTTCTCTTGTATATTCAAAAATGTTATCATATACTGGTTCAACATCAGGATATTCTTCCGCAATACCTTTCAATCCAGCATCTAATATACAAGCAAATGCAAGGTATGGATTGGCAGCAGGGTCAACATTTCTAATTTCTGTTCTTGTTGCTTTCTTACGTACGGCAGGAATTCTAATCATTGAACTACGATTAGCATCACTCCAACATATGTAGCATGGTGCTTCATATCCAGGCACTAATCTTTTATAAGAATTTACTATAGGATTAGTAACTGCACTCATTTCTCTTGCATATCTAATAATACCACTTATCCATTTTCTAGCAATTTTAGAAAGTTGTTTTGGTTCATTAGGATCATAGAACATGTTGTTTCCATCCATGTCAGTTAGTGAACAATTAACGTGCATACCATTACCAGCTAAATATGCAACTGGTTTAGGCATAAAACTTGCATGTAAGTTGTATTTACGTGCAACTTGTTTTACTACTTGTTTAAATGTTTGTACTCTATCGCATGTTTCTATTACATCTGCATAGGTAAAGTTTATTTCGTTTTGGCCAGGTCCTACTTCATGATGACTTGCTTCAACAGTATAACCTAATTTTTCTAATTCAAGTACAATATCATGACGACAGTTTTCGCCCCCATCGAGTGGAGCAAGGTCAAAATAGCTACCTTGATCGTTAAATTCTAAAATAGGGTGACCTTTTTCATCTAATTTGAATAAATAGAATTCTGGTTCTACTCCAACGTTAAAGTTTTTAAACCCCATTGCTTCCATTTTCTTTAATATTCTTTTTAAATTCACCACAAAAATGGTGACACCTGCCTGAAGCATCATCCCGTTTATTCCTGCATATATAGTATGTGCATATCCATG
>OIWT01004313.1_pt1 | contig 11697 bp, 10 predicted proteins | sample 1587701 | NCBI WGS metagenome assembly OIWT01 (sample SAMEA3888904, study PRJEB22519) | human gut metagenome | biome: human gut; feature: human-associated habitat; material: faeces | place: Denmark | collected 2009 | reverse complement strand
GGGGTGGCTAAATAGCACTTTTTGCCAAATTTGCAGCCCTGTATTTAGAAAAAATATATTTGCAAATCTCGATTCTCAAAACTAATTTTGTTCTACTTTAATAAAACGAAAGCAAGTGAAATATCCTCGGGACCCGTTCCCGACAGTGTAATATTTTAAGAACTGATATAAGTAGATGGCAAGGATTACAAAGCGGCTTCTTACAGTTGCTCTTCTGATTTCGGCCCTGTTTTGGGGTCAAGTCGGAGTTTCAGCTCAAGAAGCGACAACTCTTGATACCGGGCGTTCGGTTTCTGCACGATCTGTGGAGAGACGCTTTGCGATATATTATTGGCTGGACAGGGTCGATATCGATGAGCATTATCTTGACAACGAGTGGCAGATTGCGCAGATCCGCAAATACCTCCTTATTTCCCCTAAAATAGACAGCATCACTATTTCTTCTTACGCATCTCCTGAAGGTGTATATGAGCGCAACGTGTGGCTTGCCCGCAAGAGAGCAGAGGCTGCACGCCGTTTCATCGTGAACAATATCCCTGAAGGCTCGTCTCTGAACGGGGACAAGATCGTCCTCAGGCCGCAGAATGAGAACTGGGACGGACTCAGAGCGGAAATCGAGGCCAACTACAAGCTTCAGAACAAGGACCGCGTCCTCCGCATCCTCGATTCCAAGGTGGGCAATGACACCAAGAAATGGCGTATCCAGCATCTGGACAACGGCTACACTTGGCATTATATAATAGTGAACCACATGCCTAAACTCCGACTCGCTACCTGGATCTGCGTCTGGGTGGATCCCGAAGTTCCTGTGCTGGAAGCAGTCAGACCTGATGTCCCTCTGAAATCCGAGAGCAGTATGGCATTGATTCCTCAGGCTTATGTTCCTACAGAATTTACTCCGTCCGTGGCAGGCAAACTTGCTTACGAGCGCCAGATGATACTTGCCGGCAGAACCAACCTTCTCGTTCCGGGACTCAACTTCGGCATAGAGATTCCTATCGGAAGACATATTTCCATCGGAGCCGACTACTGGTACCCTTGGTGGCTTGCCAAGAACAACAAGTACTGCGGTGAGATGCTCGGCTGGTTTATTGACGGAAAGTATTGGTTTACAGGACGTAACGGCAAATATGAATGGACACGTGCCGACAAGCTCAAAGGGCACGCGCTCGGAATCTATGCCGGCTGCGGCTACTATGACTACCAGAAGAAGATGAGCGGCTACCAGGGTGAATACATCGATTTCGGTGTGGACTACACCTTCGGTCTGCCTATCGGAAGACGTGACCACAAGTGGATGCGTATGGAATTCAATATCGGTGTCGGCTGTATGATGACACAGGCCCGTCACTACACCCCGACCCATGACTACACTCAGCTCATCAAGGACCCTGGCATCAAGCAGAAGTACTACACCTTCTTCGGTCCTACCAGAGCCGGAATCTCGTTTGTCCTGCCGATCATCGTGAAACATAAAGTGAAAGGAGGCGAGCGATGAAAAAGATAATGATACTTGCACTCACATTGACAGTGCTCTTCTCAGCACCTTCCTGCAAGAGGCGTCCGCTCAGCGATGCTGACTATAATGTCAATGTCGTATTCAACATAGACCAGAACATCTTGAACGGTCCGGAAATGACGGAACCGGAAATGATGAGAGTCGCGTTCTTCGACCATAACAACGGAAACCTCGTTGCCCAGGCATATCTCCCTCCTCAGGGAGGCCAGGTGTCAGTGCTGCCGGGAAGGTCCTATGACGTGTTGGCCTACAACTTCGGTACGCAGGTCACCTTCATCCAGAACGAAAACACCTTCGGCCGCATCAGCGCCACGACCAACCAGATTGCCGACTCGTTCAAGAGTAAGCTCAAGAGCCGCGGTACTCGAAGCCCCGGTGACGAAACAGAAGAGACCATCGTTTACGACCCTGACCACCTCTTCGTAGGCCGCCTGATGAATGTGGACATGCCTGCCCGTTCGGTGGAGTCTCCGGAAGTGACATTGACAATAGACTGTCAGACAGTCGTGCAGTCGTGGATACTTTGCGTGAACAAGATCAAGGGCGCCCAGTATGTGGGTTCCATCTCGGCCGTCATCACCGGCCTGTCGCAATACCACAGGCTCGGCCCTGGAAACCGCTCCGAAGAAGTCGCGTCAGTGTTTTTCGATGTCCGGAACTTGGACAGAGACGGATTTCTCGATGCCAGGTTCAATACCTTCGGACGTTCTCCTAAGCAGGGCGAACGGCAGATCCTGTCCCTCGTCATCACTGACGTAGCCGGTAAAGGATATATTTTCAATGTGGACATCTCCGACCAGTTTATCGACAATCCGCGCCAGTATATCCTCGTGAACACTGACGATATCGAGATTCCGGAGCCTGAACACAAGGAAGGAGGCGGACTTGCGCCGTCAGTGGATGAATGGAAAGACATCAATACGAACATAAACATTTAAATTTTCTTAATACTGTATTAAAAATGAAAAAAATTATTTCAATCGTGCTTGGAGTTGCCGCACTGGCAGCCTGCACCAAAACATCAGTAAGCTATGAGCAGCCTGGTGAGATCGCTCTTGCTCCTGTGACAAGAGCCAATATGACTAAAGCTGCCATTACTGGAACAACATTCCCTACCACCAACGACATGGGAGTTTATGCTTTCTATAACGCAGGCAAACTTGCTAACACTGAGAAGGCTGATTTCCTTGCCGGTTCAGCTGCTTATCTGGACAATGTGGAATTTGTCAACAGGGCAGGTAGCAATAACTGGGGCGGTAAAACAAGTTATTACTGGCCAAAGACTGGTTCGCTTGTATTTGCAGCTTACTCGCCACGCGCAGCCGCTCTTGCTTATGATGAGCAGAAGGATGAGTTCTCTGCGACAAGCTATGTTCAGAGCGCAGATCTCTCTAGTACTGTGGACCTTCTCTGGAGTCCTATGACAACTAAATCTCATGACAAGACTACTACAGCTGTTCCAATGGTATTCTATCACGCTATGTCTTGGGTTACTGTTCAGGCAGTAGCTGCAAATTCGAAATCTGATAAACAGTTCAAAATCAAATCAGTTGAATTGAACGGTATCGCAAATAAAGGAGCATTCAAGACTGCCGGCGCTACGATTGCTTGGACCCCTTCTGATGAAACTGATAAACCGACACTCACAGTTTTCAGCGATAATAATTATAACGTGGTTGAGCTGCCGACTACTGATAAACCTGTTCAGGCACTTGAGAATAATGCAAAAGGAACTGTAGTTATCCCTCAGTCTCTTGGCGACGCTGCTACTCTTACAGTTGTATTCTCTCAGATGATGCCTACTGGCAATTGGTCAGCAGACCAGAACCTTACTTTCAAACTTAATGCATGTAAAGTTGGTGAGCCTGCTGTTGCACTGAACAAGTGGGATAATGGCAAGCACTATATCTACACACTGAATTTCAACATCAAGGGTGCTGCCGGCGAAAATGAGATTCTCATCAAGCCTACACTCACGGACTGGGAAAATGTTACTGCTAATGGCATCAATGCTCAGTAAGCGTTTGCAGATAGTTTAATTATAGTTATAGTATGAAAATCCTTTCCAAAATATTAGTACTGCTTCTGACAGCAGGCGTGTCATCAAGTTGCTTGTCACATCTCAAATATGACAAGACTACGGGTGAAATCAGATTGAGACCGGTTGTAGGCTTGGGTACCAGATCTGGAGAGGATTTCATTCCTTTTCCGGAAAACAGGGAGTTCCGCGTCACTGCGGTCTCCCGGGATTCCGGTGAAAAATATCTTGACGATGTCATTGTCAAGTCCCGTGGCGCCAGAGGCTGGTTCCCTGAGAACTCTCCACAGTGGCCATATGACCAGTCATTGACATTTGCAGGATATTATCCTACAGACCTTCAGGTAACCTGTGACCGTGAATGCAATCTCAAGATCGATTCGTACACGGTGGAAGGCAAGGGCATAGACATCCTTTTGGCAGAAACCGACAGGGCCTATACCAAGAACGACAGTATCGTGGGATTTCCGTTCCGCCACGCATTGACCAAGATGGACTTTCGCGTGAAGCAGACATTGAACCTGGAGACCCGCGTCAAAATTCAGAAAATCGAGCTTTGCGGCATTTTCAGGCAGGGAAGCTACGATTCTTCGGCATCACCGGACTGGAGATCGTCAGGGCAGAAAAGCGACCTCACCATATTTGAGGCTGACGGAGAAGGTGTCGAAGTGTATAAGATGTCTCCATCCTATTTGGGCGGCAGCTGGTTTGTCCTTCCGCAGGACGGCGGCGCGTCCATCAGAGTTACGTTTGCTCTTTCTACAGCCGGGAGCGAATGGCTTGGCAACCAGACTGTTGAAACACCTGCAGTGCTTAAGGAGTGGTTGTCCGACAGGCACTACACATATACGCTCAATATCCAGGAACCTGGTCCGGAAGATACTACCGGAGACCCGTTCGTGCTGAAATACACTACGGGCATAAGCAGCTGGGACGAGCGACTTTCAGATTAATTGAAGATGATGAAAACTGATATCAAATATAGTTTGGCTTCTGTAGCGGCGCTGCTTGTCTCGCTTGGCTCCTGTACTACGGTCAGGGTCGAGCCGGATGAAGTGGTGAGTCGTGGTGATGAAATCCTGTTCATCGCCGGTTCCACTGAACCCGGTACGAGAGCGATGCTTGATGCCGGTTCGTTCAGACAGGTGGGCAATGCATTGAAAATCTTCGATATATATTCTCCTACCGCTACTTGGGCTACTGCCGAATTCTATATCCGCAATGCCAATGCCGTCTGCAATTCTGTTGCGGCCGGCTCCACATGGCCTTTCTATACGTCGCCGGAGCTGACTTCCGCTATGGAGCATTATTACTGGACCAAGATGGGCTCGCACAGGTTCTATGGCGTGGCCAATAAAATGGCGGGCGAGACTATTCCTGCAGACTGGAAATTCAATGATGAACATAAGGTTTTTTCAGTCCCTGCAACTTTCAATACTTATAAAACTGACAAAGAGCAGTTCGACCTGATCTATTCCAATATAGCAGAGCGCAATCTGAATACAGGCGCGGGCACTGGCCCTGTAGAGTTACAGTTCCGCCATCTGTTTGCCGGATATGCGTTCACGCTGAAAAATGACAGCCCTAATTCTCTCAAGATTACCTCTGTGAGGCTGAAGGTGGGCAATTCCTGTACCGCGACCATCAATTACGGCTTGGCTTGGGACCCGAACAATACCGGTAGTCCTGAGATTGAATATACCTCTATGGTAATGGATCCTGCGGATGGTATTCCGGGTGCTGCCGTTGAAGGCGGTACGGCTGTTACCGTCGCATCCGGCTCTACTGTGAACCTTATGATTCCGGACAAGACATATACGGGATATACGGACGCTACTTTCCCTGTGAAGGATTATCGTCTGATATGGCCGCAGCAGCTGGACATTACGAATGCGGCGAAGGGACCTGGTGAAGGCGGAGCCGAGGGCGAATCGCTGGGTGCCAAGGTGCTGGAGATTAAGTATGAGAAAGACGTGACGACTACGGCTATTGTGGATTATGAGCATTATGACTGGACTGATGGAACTGGACAGTATTATGTTACTTTTGAGTATGTAGGGCCGGGTAAAGGGGATTATACGCAAACTACCACCCAGTATAATACTTATAGTAGTAGTTCTTGGTATAAGGATTATAAATATATATTTGCTGGAAAAAATAAAGGTAGTTATAAAGCAGTAAATGCATCTACATCTTATAGTTATAATAAAAAATATATAAAGACTCCCACTATAGAAGAATCTACCACAGTCCAGGTCACCAAGACCATCAACATAAATCTTGCGAACATCACCAAGGATAAGCTTTGGGATGCAGGCAACAGATATCTCTACAACCTGGTTTACAGCAATGACGCCATCGGCGCGCAAGTGACCGTGATGAACTGGGAAGGCGACAAAGGCGGAGATGTGACATTTGAATAATGAAGGGAATTATGAAACACTATATCGTAAACATACTGGTCGCTGCGGCATTGACCTTATGCTCATTGGCCTCCTGCGTGAAAGAGAACATCAGCGCTCCTGACCACGGGGAAGGAACCGTGTATCTCTCGCTCAATGTCTTTTCCGGCGGCATGGATCAGGTCATCGTCAAGAGCCCGTGGGACCCGAACGATGACAATGAGCGTGCTGTGGAGAATCTCCGAATCTATATTTTCTCCAAGGCTACTGGCAATCTCGTGGGATACAAGTATTTCTCGAAAGACGACTTGACTTTTACGGATGACAGTTCCCAGCCAGGTTACGACCGCACGGCTACTGTCAGCAATATCCCTACCTCCACCGGCGAGGTATATATCTACGCCATTGCCAATGCAAGGACTTCGCAGTACAAGGTCACTGACGATGCCATCCTCGATATCGATGAGTCGAATCTTTCGCATCTTACCCGCGAAACCTTCCTGTCGGCGACCTGTACCCGTCAGCTCGGCTCCATAAATCCTGCCGACAACCGTTTCGTGATGAGCGGTTTTGCCAATAACGGAGATCCCGTGACCATTGCGCGAAAAGATGGCACGACGCAGCAGGCTGAAATCACGTCTCCGACAGATGACGACCATAAGCGTGTGAAACAGTATAAAATCCTGTCCAAGAACAAGATAACAGTCAAGACGGAAGGCAATGTTACATTCAAGCCGGAGTACATGGAGATTCACAATGTGCCTCAGGTCTATGGCTTGATGCGCGGAAATAATGTGGCGCCTTCAGGTTTTGAGACGTTTGACCGAATCATCTGGTCAGAGAACAGCTATCAATGCTATCTTCCTGCCAATGTCCAGACTACGACTGCGACACCGACTTCCTTCAATGACCGTGAGAAGAATACTTACGATGCCGGCAAGAAGACCTTTGTCAATGCGCCTGAAAATGCCACCTATGTTGTCATTCACGGTAAATATCAGGGTGGTGATTATGCTGGAGATTTGAGCTATACTATCCATTTGGGCGATTTCACGCATAACAAGGCGGATTTCTCGGTCGCTGCAAACAGCAACTATGAATATACATTGACCATAAAGGGCGTGAATAACTTTATCGCTGAGTCCCAAAAGAATGGTGATGACCCTGGCTCTGAGGGAGTTGTCATCTTCAAAGGAACTGATATCCTGGAGGTGGACTGCCATTACGAGGCGAGGGTGATGAAGTTCTCCATGTCTGAACTGAATCAGATCATCAATGTTGATAAATACGGCTATATTCTGAAAATCCAGACTGCGTTCTGTGAGACAATATCGATGATTGTGGACGGAGAAGGCCGGATTTACGATGCTGCTGAATTCAAGACGCACTCTAACCCTACTGTCCTCACTACGGTCGGAACTAACGGTATGCCTGTGGATGCATCCAAAATTCTGATAAGCGGAAATGCGGATTTCGACTGGGTGCGTTTTGTGAAGAATACTGGATATTATTCTTCCTATTATACTCCTTCGCAAAGACCTGGTTGTAAGGTTTCATCCTCCCATGCTATCTCGGACGTGTGCGCATATCCTGGCAGAACTAATACTCAGACCATTTTCGAATTCTTGCGGGATTTGTATAAGGCGGGAAAGGAACAGGATAAATCGTATTTCAATGTTAAAGAACAGTCAGATAGGGTAGTCTATGTCACCTGCTTTGTGGATGAAAACTACTATCCGAAAAAGAACTGGACCGAGTATGTGAACAAATCTGAGCCGCGCCGAATATATTTTGCCAATGACCTTTTCGTCAGTGCAGACGGTCAAAGTTCTTTCGCTCGAGCAAAATATGTGGTTTCTCAGAAATCCATCTGGACATTCTATGAATTGGACCCGACATTGAAGCCGTTCGGTCTTGAGTCAGTTTCTGAGGAGAAGGCTCAGGGCGTGGATGTTGTGAAAGAAACGAATAGTCTTAAGGTTCCGTGGGATGGAAGGGCTTCTGCGATTTCCAATAATAAAAATAAAGGGTTCTATGCGAACTCGACCAAGAGTACGGGTAAGCAGGATATATATACGGGTGCATATAAAGCCTGTATGAGCCGTAACCGTGATGAAGATGGTGACGGAACAATTGACGAAAATGAGATAAAATGGTATCTCGCTTCTGTGGATCAATATAAAGGTATGTGGGCAGGAGAGGAGGCCTTTGATACTGATGCGAGATTGTTCAAGGCGACTGAAAGTGAGTGGGCGGCTTTGAAAAAGGCTTTTGGCAATGGAGACGATGCGAAATTGTCGCCATGGCATTATTTTACTTGTTCTTCTGCGAATACTTTCTGGGCTGAAGAGGGTTGTGCTACAGGAACAAATGGTAGTGCAACTATGGTCAGATGTATAAGAACATTGGCGTCAAACTCAGAAGGATTGGAAAGTGCGGAGACGTACTATTCCTATAAAGACAATATTGTGGAGTTGAAATTGAATGACGTAGCACTTCGAACTCACCAGTCAGGCGGTTTCCAAACTTATTTCGAAAGAGGTAAGGATAGTAATAAACTTTACAAGAAGTTTAAGATTGCAAGTGCAAATTTGACAGGTGGCCCTTATTCTAAGACGCAGGTCATCAGTACTGCTAAAGGAAGTGGCTTTATTAATTCAAGCGATGATGTCTGCCAAAAGGCCGCTGGATATGGTGGCTCATGGAGAGTCCCGAACCAGAGAGAATTGTCCATAATGTCTGCAGTAGATAAGAATTTGAAAGACCTTTACAGCTGTACCTCATTTACTGGAGTTCAGAGCGGGTATTATAAAGGCGGAACTGGTAATGAGTATGGATTTGTGCTGGCAGTTGATCAGATGACTGTTGCTATTAGTACGACTTATAACGTCCGCTGCGTAATGGACGTGGTCGATTAGGACCTCGCCCGTGCGCCGGATAACGAAAAGAACTTGAAAGATCGTTTACCAACGATTATTATATACTATTTTTGTGCAGAAGGAGCCCGTAGTGATACGCGCTCCTTCTTTTCTTTACTCATATAACTTCATTCCGCCTACAGCCTCCATTCCCATCCGCACTTCTCCAAGCCCTTCACTCCTATCCCCTTAACCTCTCCACCGGAATGAGCGGAATTGAGACAAAACTTAAAGGGGTGTCCTTTAGGTTTTTCATGAGGACTCCTCGTAAAGCCCCTACTGTCGCTGTAATGAATGTGTCCAATATCATTGAACTTTGAGTTGTGACGTTGCCGTTGTTGTCAAATGTGAGTATTTCCTTGATGGGGGATAAGCCGAAAGTCATTGCTATTGCGTTAGTTGCAAGTATCGTATTTGTTTCGGAACAAACAACATTGACCTTCATCGAAATAGTGATACGGTTATCTTCCATAGACGGCTTTACGACATGGCCGAGCTGGATAGAAATAGAATCTGAGTCAATTGTCTGAAAGTTGTAGTCGTAGTTGAACTTATACTCAGTTTCGGTTATTGACTCAAGTTTATATTTGATATTCATAGTCCTTATGGTTTTTTATGCTAAAGAAAGCATAGATGTTACTGCAGACGTGTTCCATTTCTCATTTATGTTAAGGGAAATGTCTTCACGTTTCATAGCATAAGGATGAGGAGCTTTTGTACGTGCTATCTTGAGCTGTGATTCCTTATTTGAAACTGCCCATGTCCTTATGTCAGAGCCTATTATTAAATTGATACCCAAGCAGTTTCCGATATCAGACAATGTGTCTATGGTGAAATTCCTGTTTCCGGACAGCCACTCTGAAATCTCAGATTCGCTTTTTCCCATAAGTTCTGCAAAACGCTTTTGGCTAAGTTTTTTTGCTTCTAGCGCATCGGCAATCCTGATTGCTATCAACATTCTGTCCCGAGTATGCCTTATGTCCTCCTCCGTAATAGAGGCCATTGTTTTTGACAATACGGCAGATGGTTTTCTTCTATAACTGTTCATATCTCAAATTCTGCAAAATCTGTTATGGTTATTTTCCCGTCATTCTCTAGTCTGATATCCCTTTCAATAATTGCTTTGTTTATACGTGCTGCAATCTTCCGCATCTGTTGGGCCTTTGAGTTTAGTAAAGCATCTTCTTGGTAAGCGGATATCTCTGGTGGCTTATACCCACCATCACACAATATGATACATGCACTTCCTATTCGTAAACAATACATCCGCATGCGCTTATACCAGAAGGCTACAAGCCCATCACCAGGAGCACCTTCATTCTCTTTAAAGAACTGAATCCTACAGCCAGTGCTTTTCCCCATGGAAATCAATTTCTTAGCCATCTCCTTCAGTTCTTCTTCATATATGGCATTGTCTTCAAAGAAATGATCCATAAGTGTCATGTCATCATTCTCGAACATCACGGAATAAATTTGAGCCATTTCTCCCGAAAACTCCTCAATATTTACTATCTCAAATTTCATGTATCATAGGTATTCTAACGCCACGCACAAAATTGCGGATTTCTTCGGATATATCCAAACTTTTTAAAGATTTTTTTAAACGAAACAATTGTGCAGGCAGAGATTGACTCCAATCATCAATATGTCCGTAAAAAGGGGTATCTCACGGACAAGTGGCTCAAAATCAACAACTTGTCCGTGAAAAGGAGGGTTTTTACGGACAAGTTGCTCTGCGTGAATCAGTTGCGTGAATCAGTCTTTTCCCATCATTCAAACTTGGCGATGTCTCTCCTAATCAGAAGACAGGCGGGAGAGAGGACATTGACATGGTCGAAGCCTTCAAGCTCGAAAAGCGACGCCTCGTGACCGAAATGCTTCAATATCGCCAGAAGGTGAGCGTTTTCCTCGTATCTGGCCAGCATTTCGAGATTACGGTCACCGGTTATCAGCATCAGCGGCGCACCCTCCTTCCTGACATGAAAAGACGGCGCCATATCATCGATAAACGGAAGATCCACATTCAGGCCGCGCTCCTTCTTGATAGTGAAATGAGTCATCGTCTGTCCGCCCACAGGATATGCCTTCGCGATTCTGTCCGCGTCAATGCCGTATTCCGCAAGCCATCTCTTGTCCAGCGTCAGCATCAATGTCAGCCAGCCGCCGGCCGAATGCCCACCGATGAAAATCTTCGACGGACTTCCGCCGTACCGTGCAATGTTGTTGAAAACCCAGCTGACTGCAAGAGCCGCATCTTCGAGATATCCCGGACATTTCACCTTCGGGTAAAGACGGTAATTCACATCGACGACAGCGAATCCCCGGTTGAGGAACTCTTCCCGCAGCCCCTTGCTTCCGCCCTCCAGACCGCCGCCATGGAACCAGACCAATGTCTTGAATTCCTTCACGTCCTCGGGATAATAAATGTCCAGTCTGCATCTCTCCTTGCGATACGCATCCTGCTCATTGACAGCAGTATAGGAAATATCCTTCAGATGACGGTAATGCTCTTTTCCTGCCACCGGATTTTCTGCTACAGGATTCCCAACCACAGGATCGTCAATCACCGGATTCCCGGCGAGCGAGTTCAATGCCAGTGCCACGTACAGCGCCACGGCCGCAACTGTTCTTTTCATGATTCTTTGGATTTATACAGCAAATCTACGGAAATTCCGTCAGATTTGTCCGGGCTAAAACGTTTTCCGGCGGACAAACTGTACGATTTTCCAACTTGTCCGGATTAAAACGTTTTTTCGCGGACAACTTGTATTTTCCTGATTTTGGTTGACTCGATTATAGAAATTATTACTGAAAAAGGTT
>OIWT01004308.1_pt1 | contig 11715 bp, 7 predicted proteins | sample 1587701 | NCBI WGS metagenome assembly OIWT01 (sample SAMEA3888904, study PRJEB22519) | human gut metagenome | biome: human gut; feature: human-associated habitat; material: faeces | place: Denmark | collected 2009 | reverse complement strand
TTCTCTGGGGGTTCCAAAGGGGGTATTCTCTTTGGAAAGAGAATACCCCCTTTGTCTCGCGCCCCCCTGCGAATAGGGGGACAAAAAGCAGCAGCGCTTTCCCGCTGCAAAAACCCACCGCGCAGCGCGCGGACAATAAGGAGTTATTATGTTAAAAAACGTCAAATGCGCCCGCTGCGTCAAGTGCGGGAAAGAATACGAGGCCACGGCGAACCTCACGAACTGCTCGTGCGGAGGTATTCTCGATATCATCTATGATTACGACTACATTAAAGAGAATCTGACAAAGGAAACGCTCAAGTCCCGCCCGAACACGATGTGGCGCTACCGCGAGCTGCTGCCGGTGGAGGAAACAACGCCCGACACGCCGCTGCGCGTGGGCTGGAGCCCGCTCTACGAAGAGCCGCGCCTTGCAAAGCAGCTTGGCCTCAAAAAGCTCTGGGTCAAGGACGACGGACAGAACCCGACGGCGTCGCTCAAGGACCGCGCGTCCGCCATGGCGGTCGCCAAGGCGGGGGAGGCGGGCGCGAAGATCATCGCCTGCTCGTCAACGGGCAACGCGGCGTCCTCCCTTGCGGGCAACGCCGCGGCCGCGGGCCTCAAGACCTTCATCTTCGTTCCCGAGCGCGCGCCCAAGGGTAAGGTCGCGCAGCTGATGACCTTCGGCGCAAACGTGATCTCCGTCAAAGGCAACTATGAAGAGACGTTCGAGCTGTCGAAAAAGGCCATCGACAAGTGGGGCTGGTACAACCGCAACGCGGCCATCAACCCGTACCTCTCCGAGGGCAAGAAGACCGTTTCAATCGAGATCGCCGAGCAGCTCGACTGGAAGATGCCGGATTATCTCGCCATCTCCGTCGGCGACGGCTGCACCATCGCAGGCGTGTGGAAGGGCCTCAAGGACCTGTACGCCATCGGCTTTATCGACAAGCTCCCGCGCCTCATTTCCGCGCAGGCCGAGGGCTGCCACCCCATCAACCGCGCCATCGCGGAGAACAAGCCCTGGGAGCCGATGGAGGAGAACACGCTAGCCGACTCCATCGCCGTCGGCGTGCCGCGCAACGCGGACAAGGCGCTCATGGCGATCCGCGAGTCCAACGGCATCGTGGTCAACGTGACCGACGAGGAGATCATGGCGGCGCAGAAGCTGCTCGGCACCACCTGCGGCGTGTTCGGCGAGCCGGCGGGCGTGACCGGCACGGCGGGCGTGAAGAAGCTCTGCGAGCAGGGCGTGCTCGGCGCGAACGACACGGTCGTCTCCGTCGTCACCGGCAACGGCCTCAAGGATGTTGCCAACGCCATCAAGTTCTGCGGCGAGCCGATGAGCCTGCCGAACGACCTTGACCTGCTGGTCGAGGAATTCGACAAGCGCGGCATCAGGACCGAAGCGTAACAGAAAAAGAAGAGCCCCGTGAATCGCATGATCCGCGGGGCTCTTTTCATACAAAATACTTTTTGAAAAATGGGATCTGGTGAAGCAGCGCTGAGACGAGGAACGACAGCGCGCCGATGATCAATGTCAGCAGGGGAACGGAGAAAAACACGTTGAGTGACAGCGTGTTGAAGTGCAGAAAAATGTCGAACGATTCGATGAACAGCGGGTGTACGAGGTACGCGCCGAAGCTCCAGCGCGACAGCGCGCGAATGCACCTGTGACACTTTTCGCTTAAGTTCGGGAAGTTCAGATGCTCTTTGGCAAAGACGAACAGCCCCACGCAGACAAACAGTACATTGAGCGAATCGTAGCCGTAGAACAGCTCTGTTGCCGCGCCCTGCAAACGCGAGGCGAACGACGTCAGCACGACCGTGAGGACGAAGCCGAGCACACCGAGCGCGTAAAGCACACGCTTTGCGGTCAAGGAAAACTCCTTGCGGACCAAATAGTAACCGAGCACAAAGTAGGGGACGAAGCCGAGCGTGAAATGATAATAGAATTTGCCCGTGAGCGCCTTGAATTCAGCGCAGTACTGCCACGAGAGAAGCGACACGGCCGACGCGATCTGCGGCAGCAGGAACGTAAAGATGAGCGTGAGCAGTAGAAAATAGCGCAGGAGCTTTTCATCCCGCACGATGGCGCGAAGAAACGGTACGATCAGATACAGTCCCACGATCATAAAGAGGAACCACATGTGATAGTGACCGTTGAGAAACTGTTGCAAAATAAGGTTCGTCGGGCATCCCTCGAAGTTCACCATGAAGACGGCGTAGAGCGCCGACCAGAAGATGAACGCTGTGACAAGGCGCGACACGTTCTTTTTCAGAATGTGCCCGATGCTCTGCGAGCCGGAGAGAAACAGCGCGCCGCTGATCATCACAAAAACCGGAACAGCCCAGCGGACGGCACTGTCGTAAAGGTTGAAGGCTTGCCAAGCTCTTGAATAGACGTCCGTATCGGCCCAGTGCTGCGCGGACAGATGCAGCACGATGACGGCGAAAGTCGCCAGAATGCGCAGTACGTCGAAATACGCGATGCGCTGCGGTTGTGTCTGTTCCATACTTAACGTTCGACCGCCTTTTCAGGATCTTCGTTCTCTGCTGGTGCGGTCTCCTCGGCAGCGGGGGAGGCAGACTCATCCGCTGCGGGCTCTGCCGCGGCAGCTTCGGCCTCCTGCGCCTGCTGGGCGGCCATGGCCTCGGCGCGGCCTTCTTCGCGCGCCTGCTTTACGGCCTCCTCGCGGGTCTTTTCCGCCTTGGCGCGCTCCTTTTCAACCATGTGCTGAGCGTGCTTATTTTGCAGCTTGAACACCAGCCGCAGCACGAACACGAACACCACGATCGCAAGGCCGAGCCAGCTCCAGAACTTGAGCTCGAAGAGCGTCTTGACCGTCCAATATTTTGCCTGCATGCCGAGGAAGCAGAACAGGATCGACACGGCCAGCGCCGCGCCGAACAGCAGCACCCACAGCACCGACTTGACGGCGCTGTGCTTGCGCACGCGCAGGTGCGCGATCAAAAACAGCAGACTCAGCAGAAAAAACGCAGGGAACTGCGCAAATAAAATTTCCCTCAGATCCATATCTTACCTCACAGTGCGCATTTGCCGCGCTTCAAGTATTCGCCCATCTTGCCGCCGACGACCTTGCCGCCGTCCACCTGCAGCTGACCGCGCAGGTAGACCTTCGACACGCCGCCATTCGTGCGGAAGCCCTCGAACGGCGTGTAGCCCGCCTTGGAGAGCATGTCCGCGCCGTGGAGCACGTGACTCGCGCCGGGATCGTAGACGACGATGTCGGCGTCGCTGCCCGCAGCGATGACGCCCTTGCGGGGGTAGAGACCGTAGAGCTTGGCGGGATTTTCGCTCAGCGCGCGGCAGACGCCGCCGAGCGAGAGCTTGTTTTCATTGATAGCCACAGTGTAGACGACCTCGCCACGCGTTTCGACGCCGGGAAGACCGCCGGGGATCTTCGTAAAGTCGTCGCGGCCCATGTCCTTCTGCTCGAGCGTGAACGAGCAGTGGTCGGTCGAGATGGTCTGCACCTCGCCGCGGCGCAGCGCCTTCCAGAGCGCTTCACTGTCCTCCTGCGAGCGGATCGGCGGCGCGCAGACGTAGCGCGCAGCGGAGGAAAAGTCGGGATCGTAGTAAACGCCGTCGTCGAGCGCCAAATACTGCGGGCAGGTCTCGACATACACGGTCTGTCCGCGGCGGCGCGCCGCGGCGATCTCGTCAAGAGAAGCACGGTTCGTCGTGTGGACGATGATGACGGGCGCGTCGGCCGCCTGTGCGATGCGCAGCAGACGCGAAACAGCCTCGGCCTCTAAATAGTCGGGGCGGGAGATCGGGTGCGACACGACGTCCGCGCCCAAACCGCTCGCCTTGAGTTCGGCGATGCGCGCGTCGATGACGCCCGCGTTCTCACAGTGGACGCCCGCGATGCCGCCGCGGGCCTTGAGCGCTTTCAGCGCGCGGTAGACCGCGCCGTCGCCGATCATCATGGCGGGGTAGGTGAGGTACATCTTGAAAGACGTGATACCGGCGTCGAACATCGCGTCGAGCTCAGACTCGATGCTCTCGTTCCAGTCGTCGATGGTCATATGGAAGCCGTAGTCGCAGTAGCACTTGCCGTCAGCCTTTTTATGCCAGAGATCAAGCCCATAGGCAAGGGATTCCCCTTTATTGGGGCAGGCAAAGTCGATGACCGTCGTCGTGCCGCCGCGGATGGCGCTTTTGCTGCCGCTTTCAAAGTCGTCGGCCGTCGTGGTGTTGCACACATCGAGATCGAAGTGCGTGTGCGCGTCGATAAAGCCGGGGAAGAGCATGCAGCCCGTCACGTCGACGACCTCGCTCTGCGCGGCGAGCTCGGGCGGGATGTGGCCAAGCATTTCGACCTTTTCCCCGTCGATGAGCACGTCGGCGCGGCGGCAGCCGCGGCCGCTGACGACATAGCCGCCTCGAAGCAGTGTTTTCATGGAAGAACCCTCCTTTGAAAAAATACCGTTCCAAATTAGCAAAAGCATAGCATACTTTTTACCTGATTTCCATAGAGTTTGGAAAAAATGTGAGAAGCGCCAAGATTTTTGCCGCAAATTCGGAACAATGCCGTATTGAGAAAGTAGCAGACATACGATACAATAAAATCATACCACATTCCGCTTTTATTTGTACAAAAAGCGAACTTTTGGCGCGCAGACCAACTGAGAGATGTGAAAAGGAGCTGTGTGTCACGAAGAGCGGACAGAGAAAAAGCGGAGTGAAAAAATTGAGGAGGAAAACACTATGCGCAAGTTCCTATCCGTCCTGCTCGCAATGGCGATGGTTCTCAGCCTGACTGTGACCGGCTTTGCGATCGAGGACACGGCAACTACAAGAGAGCCCGAAGTCATGACCGAAGAAGCGACGATGGCGGGCAAGACCGTGATCCTGCACACAAACGATGTGCACGGCGCGATCGCCGGCTACGCCTACATCACCGCGCTCAAGGCCGATTATGAGGCCAAGGGCGCCGAGGTCATCCTCGTTGATGCGGGCGACTACAGCCAGGGCACGAGCTATGTCAGCGTGACCAAGGGCCTTGACGCCATCGAAATGATGAACGCCGCCGGTTACGATGTCGTCACGCTCGGCAATCATGAGTTCGACTACGGTTACACACAACTCAAGGACAACATGACCAAGGCCAAATTCAAGGTCCTCTGCGCCGATGTGTTCAACGCTGACGGTACCCCCATCTTCGATGCCAACTACACTTACACCACCAAGTCCGGCGTGAAGGTCGGCTTCTTCGGCATGGAGACACCTGAGACCCAGACCAAAGCCAACCCCACCAAGATCAAGGGCCTGACCTTTGCGACGAATGACGCCTTCACCAAGGCCGCCGCCGATCAGGTCGAGGCGCTCAAGGATGCGGACGTTGTCATCTGCCTTGCGCACCTTGGTGTTGACGGTGAGTCCAAGCCCTACCGCTCCACCGATCTGTATGCTGCCGTCAAGGGCATCGACTTCATCATCGACGGTCACTCCCACACCGTGATGACCAAGGGCGAGAACGGCGAGCCCATCCAGTCCACCGGTACCGCATTTGCCAACATCGGCGTGATCGTCATCGACGACGCCACCAAGAAGATCGAGAGCAACTCCCTCTTCGAGATCAAGGAAGACACTGCCAAGGACGCGACCGTTGCCGCTGCCGCGAAGACGATCGTTGACCGCGTCGACGCGGAATACGACGTTGTGTTCGCCAAGAGCGAGGTCACGCTCAACGGCGCGAAGGCCCCCAACGGCAACCGCGACAGCGAGACCAACAACGGCGACCTGATCACCGATGCGATGGTCTGGAAGATCCTGCAGGATAAGGAATCCCTGACGGTTGACGCGGACCATGTGGTCGCCGTCACCAACGGCGGCGGTATTCGTAAGGCCATCAACCCCGGCGATGTGACCAAGAAGAACATCAATGAGGTCCTGCCCTTCGGCAACACGGTCGTTACGATCTACATTACCGGCGCTGAGCTGCTCGAGGCGCTTGAAGCCTCCACCTACTGCACGCCAGATGCGATCGGCGGCTTCCCGCAGGTTTCCGGCATCAACTACACCATCTCCACGGCGGTCGCCTATGACGCCAATGCCGAGACCTATCCCGCTTCCACCTACTATGGTCCCAAGTCCATCAACCGCGTGACCATCAACAGCATCAACGGCAAGGAGTTCAAGGCCGATGACACCTATGCGGTCATCACCAACGACTTCTGCGGCGGCGGCGGCGACACCTACTATGCTTTCGCTGCAGCTACGGCCAAGTTTGATACCGGCATTCCTCTGGATGAGGTCGTGATGGAGTACATCACCGCCGAGCTCAAGGGCGTCATCGGCAAGCAGTATGCCGCGCCTCAGGGCCGCATTCTAATGAACCCGTTCAAGGACGTCAAGACTTCCGCCTGGTATGGCTCCTATGTCATTGACCTTTATAACGACGGCATCATCAACGGCACCTCCGCCACCACCTATGCGCCCAACGACACCTTGACCTGGGGCGCGGCGCTCAAGCTCCTGCTCGTCAGCAGCGGCGATCTCAAGGCTGAGGACGCCACCGGCGCCGACTGGAGCAAGAACACCATCGCCAAGGCTGCGGAGCTGGGTCTTGTTGCCGCCGATCTTGACGGTGCGAAGGCCATCTCCCGTCTCGAGTTCTGCCAGGTCGCTGCCAAGCTCAACAAGCTTGCCGAGTCCAAGACCGAGAGCAAGTTCACTGACTGCACCGACGGTTACGTGATGGCGCTCGTCGACGCGAAGGTCATCAGCGGTATGACCGAGACCACCTTCGAGCCTGCCGCGTCCCTGACCCGCGCGCAGATCGCCAAGATCCTCTATCAGCTCACCCTGATCGAGAAGTAAGGCAAAGCACAGAACAACGAAAAGAGCGCTGCTTTAAGCAGCGCTCTTTTTTGCTTCCAACAGGGAAGAGGGAGCCGGGGCATCGCCCCGGCTCCCTCGTTTTTCGCTTTGCTTACAGGTAGAGATAGCTGTACTTATCGCGCACGGTGAGGATGAGCGCCTCCAGCTCGACGGGGAGATCATTGTCGCAGGAGGCCAAGTCGTATTCCTTCACGCCGTCCTCGTAGCGCAGGCGAACCATATCGTCGTCCTCGAAGAGCACGCCGTAGTTTTCGCTCTCGTCCATGTCCTCACGCGTATCAAAAAGGGTGAACTTATCGTGGCAGGGTTCGCTTGCGTAGGGGCAGAACTGCGTGCAGTTGCCGCATTCGTTGCACATCTTGTCGACATGGACGATCTCGTGCGAGCCGTCGGCCATCTTGATGACGACATTCGCGCGGTTCGGGCAGGAATCGACGCAGTTTTCACACACGGTGGAGCACTGTAAGCAGCGCTCGCCGTCGCAGACACACTTACTGGCCATCGAGAGGATACCCTTCTTGGCCTGCGCGTCGAACTCGGTCACATCGGCCTCGGCAGGGATGTCGTAGATGTGCGGGTGACCGATGACGATCTCGGCAAAGCGTGCGGCGTCGGCAATGCCCTCGACCACGGTGGCAGGGCCGCGGTGCGCGTCGCCCGCGCAGTACACGCCGGGGATGTTCGTCTCGAACGCGGGACCCTTGCGCTCCATCTCGATGCCGTTCGCGGCCATGAGATCGGCGTCGACCTGCTCGCCGACGGCGGAGATGACCATGTCGCAGGGAATGGTGAACTGCTCGCCGGATTTGACGGGGCTGCGGCGGCCGCTCTCATCCGGCTCGCCGAGGATCATCTTATCGCACAGGAGCTTGCCACGGCTCTGTTTGACGGGCGCGGCCAGCTCGACAAACTCCACGCCGTCCGCGATGGCGAGCTGTAACTCGTGCTCGTCGGCGGGCATGAATTTCTTCGTGCGGCGATAGAGGATGGTCGCATGCGCGCCCATTCTCTTGGCAACGCGCGCGGCGTCCATGGCGGTGTTGCCCGCGCCGACAACGACGATGTTGCCGCTCAGGCAGGGTTTGACCTGCTTTTTCATGCGCTTCATCCACTCGATGACGCCCTGCACGTTGCCTTCAATGTCGAGCTTGCCGGGCTTCCACGCGCCGGTGGCCATCAGGATGTGCGTGTAGCCCATCTTCTTGAGCTGTTCGACGGACGGAGCAGGCTTGCCGAGCTTGACCTCGACGCCGTAGCGCTCCATGAGCGCGACGTCCTTGTCGATGGCCTCGTCGCTGATGCGGAAGGCGGGGATGACATAGCGCGGCACGCCGCCGAGCTTGCGCTCGCGCTCAAAGATCGTGGTAGGAACACCCTCGCGGCCGAGGAAGTACGCCGCGGCGATACCGGTCGGGCCGCCGCCGACGATGGCAACCTTTTTATCCTCGACCGGCTCAGGCATACGGAGGGAGGCCATCAAGGTGTTGTAGCCCTTTTCCGCGGCAAGAAGCTTCGTCTCGCGGATGTGGACGGATTCCTCATAGAAGTTGCGCGAGCACTTGCCCTGGCAGCGGTGCGCGCAGATGGTGCCGGTGATAAACGGCAGGGCGTTCTTCTCGGTGATGAGCTTCAGTGCTGGGCCGTAGAGCCCCTTGCGGCAGAGCTCAAGGTATTCGGGAATGTCCTGCTCGATGGGGCAGCCGCCCTTGCAGGGCGCGGTAAAGCAGTCGAGCAGCGGCACCTGTTCATCTTTTTTGCGCGAGGGGAGCGGCTTGATTGCCTTGAGGTGGTGGAAGTCGTGCAGCGCGGAGGCGGCAAGGTCGGAGATCGCGGCGGGGTCGTTGCCGGAAAATGCGCGGTAGGGCATATCCTCGACCTTTTCGACCATCTGGTGCAGGCGGTTGTAGCCGCCGGGCTTCAAGATGGTGGTGGCGACGGTGATGGGCCAGATGCCGGCGGCAAAGAGCTTGTCACAGTTGAAGTAGTCCGCGCCGCCTGCGAACGAAATGCGCATCTTGCCGCCAAACTGGCGGGAGATGCGATTGCACATCTCAATCGTCAGTGGGAAGAGGCTGCGGCCGGACATGTACATTTCCTCGTTGGGAAGCTCGCCGCGCGTCGTGTCGACGGGGAAGGTGTTGGAGAGCTTGAGGCCGAATTCAAGGTCCTGCTTGTCCGCAAGCTTTTGCAGCCGCTCGAACATCGGCACGGCGTCCTCCCACTGGAGATCCTCGTTGAAGTGGTGCTCGTCGAAGACGATGTAGTCATAGCCCATGGAATCGAGGATGCTGCGCGCGGTCTTGTAGCCGAGAATGGTCGGGTTGCACTTGACGAAGGTGTGCAGATGCTTTTCCTTGAGAAGATAGCTTGCGATGCGCTCGATCTCCTGCGGCGGGCAGCCGTGGAGCGTGGAGAGCGTAACGGAGCGGGAAACATTGGGGGAGATCGAGGCGATGAAGTCCTTTTCCTCGGGGAAGAGCTCGGTCAGGACTTTTTTACATTCCTTGAACTGCGCGGTCTTGCCCGCGTCCATCATGTTGTTGATATAGGTGTTGACCTTGCGGCCCTTGATGCCGTCCAGGTCGTAGCCGACGGACATATTGAACACGAACCCGTCGGGATCGCCGAAGCCGTAGACCTTGCTCATGATCTTGAGCGCGCACCAGGCCTTGATGTACTCGTCCTGCGCCTGCTGCACGGTCAGCTCGGTCGACCACTCCTGGTTGTAGCCCTCGTCAGCGGCGAGGATACAGGGGCGGGGAACACAGGCGGCAAGCTCCGCGCCGTCCATTTTCTGCACGGTCTTGACCTCGAAAAAGCGCGCGCCGGCGGCATAGGCCGCGATGATATTCTGCGCAAGCTGGCTGTTGGGGCCGGCGGCGGGGCCAAACGGTGTTTCGATGCGCTCGCCGAAGATCGGCAGGCTCTTGCCGCTTGCGTGATAGTGCTTATGAACGCCGAACACATCGCCGCACTGCGCGTATTCGCTCGTCACCCAGTTCATCAGAGAGTCGAACGGAATGGGATACATTTTTTCAGACATAAGGGGGTGCTCCTTTCGTTTGAATGCCGCAAAGGCGGCGGGAAAAGTGGAGGCGCGGGCCTCCGATGGGCCGCGGATACTGCGGCGGGAAGTCAAAGGGGCCATTCTCTTTGCAAAAGAGAATGGCCCCTTTGGAACCCCAAGAGAGAATTATGGGGGTGCGCGGGGTGAATTGCTCTTTTGCAAGAAATGATGGCGCTTGAATCGTTACGATTTGGGCTGCTTCTGTCTCCACTGTCGCTGGCTGGATGTAGATGACGGCCTCTGCCGTTGGAAGCAGGGGACTGTCAATGAATCATTTTTTGTGACGACATAGAGGCTATCTGGAGGATTTATGTTCTAAGAATTCTTTGAATCTTATCCAATCGTTATAGTGAACCTGAGCGTGTCCTTTAGGAGACTTACGCCCGATACGTTCAAAATATTGAATCAGCAATTCTTTGGCGTGCTCCATTGATGTATCACTTCGAAAGATTTCTTCAAACGGGATGCCAATGTCGTGCCGATAGGAGTAGAAAACCTCGCTTGCCATGTGGCGCGGATGAGAATAGTTGTAATTTGCTGTTAAGTATTGAGCAAATTCTTCCTGTAATTCCGGAATAGCCATATGAAACTCCTAATCAATATTTTCTGTGATTTAAGTCGCCCCAGAGTTTCTTGGCCGCCTCAAGGATGTGTGCGTTTTCGGCTTCTTCGTCGATGCCGACGAGCTCGCGGTCGAGCATGAGGGTCTTGCCGGCGGCGATGGTGGTTTGGCACTGGCGGCCCGTCATGCCGAAGATCATGTGGCCGTCGATATTCTCGTCGGAGAACGGGGTGAACGGCTTATAGTCCATGACGATGATGTCCGCTGCCGCGCCGGGCTTCAGCACGCCGAGCGTGTCGGGGAAGTATTTTCCACCGATCTTCGCGTTATTCTTGAAGAGCATGTCCGTGACCTCGCACCAGCCGACGTTCGGCAGGCAGTTCTGGCTGCGCTGGGAGCAGAGGGCGACCTTGAGGGACTCGAGCATATCGTTCGTGTAGGCGTCTGTGCCCATGCCGAGAAGAATGCCGCGCTTGTGGAGTTGGAGGACGGGGCAGATGCCGATGGCGTTGCCCATGTTGGATTCCGGATTGTTCACGACCATCGTGCTGGTCTCCTTGATGATCTCCATTTCGGCGGTGTTGACGTGGATGCAGTGGCCGAGGATGGTCTTGGGGCCGAGAATGCCGTGATCCTGCAAGCGCTGGACGGGGCGGCGGCCATAGTTCTGGAGGGAGTCGTACACATCGTTCATGCCCTCGGACACGTGGATGTGATAGCCCGTGCGGCCGTTGTTGGCCGCGACCATGCGGTCGAAGGTCTTATCGGAGATCGTGAACAGCGCGTGGCCGCCGAACATTGCCGCGAGCATCGGGTCCTTATTCTTTTCGCATTCGGTGATAAAATCGGCGTTCTCCTGAATGGCCTGTAAGCACTTCTCCTCGCCGTCGCGGTCTGAGACCTCATAGCACAGGCAGGAGCGAAGGCCCAAGCGCTTGCTCTCTTCGGCAATCGTGTGGAGTGTGCCGGGGATCTCACCGTAGGAGGCGTGATGGTCGAAAATGGTCGTCACGCCCTGCTTGATGGAGTCGATGTAAAGCGCGGTGGCGGACGCCCTTGTGCCGTCCATCATCAGATGGCGGTCGATGGCCCACCATGTGCCGTCGAGCACTTCGTAGAAGTTCGTCGGATTGTTGCCGACGATGGAAAGGCCGCGGGCGAGGGCGGAGTAGATGTGCGTGTGCGCGTTGATGAACGCGGGCATGATGACGCCGCCCTTGGCGTCGATGATCTCGG
>OIWT01004307.1_pt1 | contig 11717 bp, 14 predicted proteins | sample 1587701 | NCBI WGS metagenome assembly OIWT01 (sample SAMEA3888904, study PRJEB22519) | human gut metagenome | biome: human gut; feature: human-associated habitat; material: faeces | place: Denmark | collected 2009 | reverse complement strand
ATAATACACCACTCTCAACGACTTCCGAAAAGGCACTTTTCGGACGGCCTGGGGGAGGGGTGCGCTTCTTCGAGAGGATGGAGGTGAAGGACTGCATCAGCTACCTCCGTCTGGTTGCAAGCGATGACGACCTCGCCTTCGAAAGGGTCGTCAATACCCCGTCTCGCAAGGTGGGGAAGGTGACGCTCGAGCTGATCTCGGCCTACGCATCCCAGGAGGGAACGTCCCTGTATTCAGCACTGAAGAACCACCTTGATGACCCAAAGCTAGATAGGCCCGCCCTGCACGGGTTCGTGGAACTCGTCGAGGAATGCCGCCGCAGTGTCTTCTCCCGGAGCGTCTGCGGGATGCTGGAGCATATACTTGAAAAGACGGGCATGAAGATGGACTACCGCGACGACAATGACGAGCAGAGGCTGGAGAACATCACCGAGCTGGTGAACTCCATCCGAATCTACGAGCAGGAGCACGTGGAGTGGAACGGGGCTCCCCTGTACGATTACCTGCAGGACATCGCACTGTACACCAACGCTGACTACCGCAAGGAGTCGAACAAGGTCAAGCTGATGACCGTCCACCAGAGCAAGGGACTGGAGTTCCCGTATGTGTTCATTGTCGGGCTGAGCGACGGCATATTCCCGAACGCGCGCAGCATCCGCGAGAGGAAGAAGAGCGCGCTCGAGGAGGAGCGGAGGCTGATGTACGTCGCCGCCACCCGGGCACAGAAGTGCCTCTTCATGACGGAGTCGGAAGGGTACAACATACAGGCCCAGCAGGAGAAGCTGCCTTCGAGGTTCATCGCGGAGATCAAGCGCGACCTCTTCGTAACCGAAGGGGCGATGGACGAGGCCCTGTGGAGGAAGCTGGAGGAGCACGTGAAGGCTGAGGAGCTGGGAGAGATGACCGCTCCGGACTCTCCGGCACCTGACGCCGGGAGGATTGCGGAAGGCTCCATCGTGACGCACAGGGTGTTCGGAGAGGGAGAGGTGCTGGAGGTATCCGACACCGGCTCCTGCAAGGTCCGCTTCGATGGAGGGAAGATCCGGTTCCTTCGGAGCACGATGCTGGAACTGAAGAGAACCATCAACGTGGTCGTCCGCAAGGACAGCCGCACACTGTCATAGAGCCATGATTGCCCTCGCCGACTGCAACACCTTCTTCGCTTCGGTGGAAAGAGCTCTGCACCCAGGATTGAAAGGAAAACCCGTATGCGTGCTCTCGAGCAATGATGGCAATATCGTTGCCCTTACCGCCGAGGCTAAGACACTGGGACTGCGACGCGGAGATCCCTTCTTCAAAGTCAAGGACATCATCAAGAAAAACGACATTGCCGTCTTCTCCGGCAATCTGATGCTCTACGCGGCAATGTCCAAGAGGGTGCAGAGCATAATGAGGCGAACGGTGGAGCACACCGAATGTTACTCCATCGACGAGCAGTTCCTCTACCTGGACGGCTACGAGAAGCACTTCGACCTGGTGGAGATGATGAGGGGGATGGTTAAGCAGATTGCCCTCTGGACCGACATCCCCGTGAGCGTGGGCATAGCCAGGACCAAGACACTGGCCAAGATAGCCAGCAAGTTCGCCAAGCAGTACAAGGGCTATGAAGGGGTCTGCATGATAGACACCGATGCGAAACGCCGCAAGGCCCTTTCGATGTTCGACCTCTCCGATGTCTGGGGCATTGGCCCCAGGACCTTCGCTAAGCTCACCGCCCTTGGTGTGACTACGCCCCTGCAGCTGGCGGACAAGCCCGGGGAATGGGTGCGGGGTCACTTCCACAAGCCCGGTTACCAGACCTGGCTAGAGCTGAACGGCCGCCCCTGCATCGACACTTCGGAGATTCTCAACAGGCAGACCATCACCACCAGCAGGAGCTTCGGGAAGATGATTTCCTCCAAGGAGGACCTCAAGGCTTCGGTGGCGTCCTTCGCTGCCAGCTGCTGCAGCACCCTGCGGGGACAGGACTCGGCTGCGGGCTCCGTGTCGGTATTCGCCTGCAGCAACCGCTTCAGGGAGGACCTCCCGCAGTACGGGAACATAGCGACGAAAAAGCTCTCCGTCCCCTCGGCGGACACGTTGGAGATAACGGCGGCGGCAATGGAACTGGTGGAAAGAATCTACCGCCCGGGAATCCTCTTCAAGAAGTCGGGAGTCATCCTCTCGGACATAGTCCCGGGCTGCTGCCATCAAATATTGTTCGACCCCATTGTGAGACGTGAGGAACGCGTGGAACTGTCAGAGACGCTCGACAGAATGAACCACAAGTATGGCATCAGGACAGTCGGCCTCGCCGTGGCCGGAAGCGACAACGAAGCCTGGAAGAACAAGAAAGAGCACCTTACGCCCAACTACCTGACGGATATTGACCAGATAATGACGGTACAAATCTGACTCAGTGTTTGAATTTTTCATTAAAAATATTGCAAAGGTAAGCGCAAATTGCTTATCTTTGCAACAAATCAACCGAATATGAGTTTAAACGATTGGATAAAAGAACAGGAACAAAGAGGGGTTACTTCCTTCTCTTTCCAGCAAGCTCGTTGTGTATTTCGTGAACGGACGGAGAAATCCTTGAAAACTGACATCAATAGACTGGTATCAGCCAAGAGGATTGAAAATGTATACAAGGGATTCTATGTAATCATTCCAATACAGTATCAGTTAAAGGGGATCGTGCCGCCCAGCTATTACATAAATGAGCTTATGGGATACCTTGGCAAGCCGTACTATGTTGGATTATTGTCGGCTGCGGCCATATATGGTGCCTCTCACCAAAGGACAATGATAACGCAGATTGTAACCACAGGTCCAAGGACAAGAACGTCAAACAGAAATTCGCTATTGGACTGGAATTACCGCCAGCATATACCGGAAGAACTTATTGAGACACGAAATGGAGAGATGGGCCGTATATGCTATTCATCGGCAGAGTTGACGGTAGCGGATCTCATCCAATTTGCTTCACATATAGGAGGCTATCAAAGGGCGGCCACAGTCATCGCCGAATTGATTGATACCATTGATATTAACAAGATGAGAGCCGTTCTCCATTATACAACGGCGACAACAATGCAGAGGTTTGGGTACCTGTTGGATAATATCCTGTTTGAGAAGGACATGGCTGACGCTCTGTATGGAATGCTGAAAGAAAAGGCCGGTTATTTCAATGCTGTCACTATGAGCCCCAGACATCCAGCGTCCAGCTCACCGGAAAGCAATCGTTGGAGAGTGGATATGAATATTGATATAGAAATAGATGACCTATGATAGACAGAGCTTCAATAATGGCGTGGAATGAGTTCGTTCCTTGGAGCGATCTTGCAATGGTTGAACAAGACCTGATAATCAGCCGTGCATTGGTTGATATATTCAGTGACGATTTTCTACGAGAGCAATTGGCGTTCCGGGGTGGAACGGCACTTCACAAGTTATACCTGTCTCCCCAGATAAGATATAGCGAGGATATTGACCTGGTTCAGATTAATCCGGGTCCAATCAAACCAATTCTCTTCCGATTGGGAGAAGTATTGGACTGGATGCCCGACAAGGTAATCAAGCCCAAAAAGCATAACAACACTATGCTTTTCCGTATGGAATCTGAAATTCCTCCGATACAACCGATAAGACTGAAAGTTGAAATTAACTGCAAAGAGCATTTCAGCGTATTGGGCTTTCACAGAATCCCGTTTGAGGTCAATAACAAATGGTTCAGTGGCAGATGTGAAATAACTACTTGTGCACTTGATGAATTGGTGGGAACCAAACTGCGAGCTTTATATCAAAGGAAGAAGGGACGTGACCTATTTGATATGCAGGTAGCATTGAATTATGGAAACTTGGATGTGTACAAAGTGCTTGAATGCTACAGCAAGTATATGGATTTTGTCGTGGACAAAGCACCTACCTATAAACAGTTCGTCCAGAATATGGAAATAAAACTTCAGGACCCGGAGTTCCTTGACGATACTGATATCCTTCTTCGTCCCGACGCTGAGAGGTTCGCCCCGCAGCGGGCATATGAGATGGTAAAGGCAAACTTTATTGACAAATTGCCGGGTAAACGGAATTGAGAATAGGGCAAAACACTGGAAAAGAATATGATACTTACAACAACACCGGCCATCGATGGCCACACAATCAGGGAATACAAGGGAGTCGTCTTCGGTGAAGTCATCACCGGAGTCAACTTCCTTAAGGACTTTGCTGCCAGCATCCGCAACTTCGTCGGCGGACGCTCCGGCTCGTATGAGAATGAACTCCTCGAGGCACGGCAAAATGCCAAGGAAGAGATGGCTGAGCGCGCACGCAGGATGGGAGCCAACGCCGTCGTGGGCATCGACATCGACTACGAGGTGCTCGGAGCCGACAACGGTATGCTGATGGTCACCGCATCCGGGACGGCTGTAATCATCGATTAGAGAGCGGAAGGATGGCAGCTCCAAGGATAGACTTTTCATCACGCGAAGATAGACTGGATTTCATCAGGGAACGGTTTCACTGCCAGGCTCCCTCTTGTGGGGGTTGTGGCAGTTGCAAGTTTCTGGGTGGAAAGTCGGCCGTCGAGGTATTTGCGGACTATATCGACTGGAAGTGGAATTAGTGACCATCTCATCCAAACTGTGGAGATGAAGATAGAAGAAGCCATATTGTATATCCTTGCAGAACGTAACGGGGACCTTCGCACGGAGCAAATCGCGGATATCATCAACCGCAGGAAGCTGCACGTTCGAAAGGACGGCCAGCCGGTGACTTCGGCCCAGGTCTATGCCGTGGACATGCGCCACCCTGACACTTTCGTCAAGTTGTACACCTTTTTGGACGTATGTTGCATCGAGGGTGAATTTGTGGACATTGTGTGACTCCGTGATACACCGTGTGACATACTGTGACAATGCGTGACATCCATAGCTCGTGTAAATTTTACACATTTTGTTTGCAGGATTGAATTATACTGTTTACCTTTGCAGTGTAATTTTTACACAGGTTAAAAATGGAAGAGAACAAATACTGCTACAAGTACCCTCATCCGGCTGTCACGACAGACTGCGTGATATTCGGTTTCGACGGCAGCGAACTACAGGTGCTGCTCATTGAAAGAGGCATTGAACCATTCAAAGGGAAATGGGCATTTCCGGGCGGATTCCTGAATATGGATGAGACAGCCGGGGAAGGAGCTCTGCGTGAGTTAAAAGAAGAGACTGGTCTTGAGAATGCCTACATAGAGCAGTTCAACACCTATTCAGACCCAGGCCGAGATCCGAGGGAAAGAGTCATAACCATTGCCCATTACGCGCTCGTGCGCATACAGGAAGTAAAAGGAGGCGATGACGCGGCAAAAGCACAGTGGTTTCCTATTGACGAGGTACCACAACTTGCCTTTGACCACGACAAGATCCTGCGCGATGCCATGAGGAAACTCAGAGAGAGGATTCACTTCGAGCCGATAGGATTTGAACTTCTCCCAGAAAAGTTCACAATGAGGGACCTTCAGATACTGTATGAGTCAATCCTTGGTGTCAAATTTGACCGCCGCAACTTCGCCAAGAAGATGATGCACTACGAACTGCTGAACCAGCTTGATGAAACGGTCAGGCCGACAGCCAAGCGGTATGCCCTACTCTACTCCTTCAACAAGGAGAACTACGAGCTCTTCAAGAAGAAGGGCTTCCAACTGGAGTTTTAAACGCAAATAATCATTTCGACATGGTTAGATTAAGACACACGGAAGATTTGAGTCTGCCACGTTCGGTACGTTCATATATTGACAGCTGTGCAACAGAGTTTCATGATGCAGATGATAACACCAAGATTGCCGAAATAGCATATCGGTTGAAGCGTGGCGCAGACCTTTTGCCCATTTTCATCGAAGACATCAGGCAGCACATGGAACATCCAGCTTATGGAACTTATGAAGACATTGCTAGGAGCAGCATCGCCAGTTACATAGACATCTTGCGTACCGGCAGCAAATTCAGTCTGGCAACAAGCCATCTGGCAAACAGAATGAAGTTCCCCGCACTGTTCCGACTGCTGACCGAAGAAATTCTATATCGTTATTGGGAGCAGCCGGCATATGAACAGAACATTGACTCAGATATGGTCGAATGCCATTTCGATAACGTTCGCTATGACTACAATGAGATAGCAGCCCGATTTAAGGATGCCCCCAATGCGAAACGCGAATTCTTCAAATATGTTTCCACATCGAAGGAAACACTTCGCAATATTGATGTGGATGAAAGCAGTATCAGACTGAAAAACGGATGGGCATTGGTTGCCAACAAAATGTATGGTTACGCCCTATGGTCAGAGAAAAAGGAAGACCAGAGAATATACCCAGGCGATGCCCCTATACTTTATGCATTCAACGAAAAGAATAAGCCAAAGTACCAATATAGGACGGAAGTGCCTCCGATGCCATTTTCCGGCAATCTGCTCAAGGCAAAGGTTATCATACTCACCTTGAACCCCGGATACGTTGAAGAGATAAATAAAGACCTGTGCTTAAAATTGGAAGCAGGTAAGAAGGAACAATTGCTTCATCTGATGAGAAAAGCTCTAACTTTGAACGGATACGGCATATACGACCACACAGACTATTCCAGAGATCAGGGAGCACACTATTGGGAAAAAGCCTTTGCTAATATTGCCATAGATGCATACGGCAGCCCATCGAGCGAAAAGTGCCACCCCATCTACGACGACATCGCCTTCTTCCAACTGATAGGTTACCACTCTGTCAAATTCAAGGATTCAGCCGAAATCAGGCATATACCTTCGATGGTATTCACAAAACTGCTGATCAAGTATCTGACCACCAAGACAGACAAGACTTTCCTTATTTTACGCTCTGAAGAGCTCTGGAAGGAAACCATAGGCGAGGAACTGTGGGAGCTGCTTGAGGCCAAGGGACGCATCATCACCAAAGGACACAAGGGGATGTCCCAGCACATCACGCGGGGCAACATAAAGAAGGATAACGGATATGATAAACTTGTAACCATACTGAAGAATCATGAGTAGAAACAGAACTGAAAACCCCAACATCGCTGCAGACAGGATTGACACACTTGAAGAGCATGAGATATTCGTGTTCGGAAGCAATCTCGCAGGCCGGCATGGTGGCGGTGCGGTAAGGGCTGCAAACATGAAATTCGGTGCAGAATGGGGTGTCGGTGTTGGACTTACCGGCCAGACCTATGCCATTCCGACCATGCAGGGAGGAGTTGAAACCATCAAGCCGTATGTCGATGAATTCATCCGGTTCGCACAGGAAAATCCGGGATTGAAATTTTTGGTCACCCGAATCGGCTGCGGCATCGCCGGCTTCAAAGACGAAGAAATCGCGCCATTATTCGATAAGGCCATGCAAGTTCCCAATATATACCTGCCTGAAACGTTCTTCAATATTTTGCAGATTCACGACCAGAAGATATGATAACAGACATCACCATAAAAGTCCGGGCGGACCTCCAAGAGAAAGCTTTTGGTTCAATGGAGAACGCTAAGGAATATGTGGACACTGAGCCAGGCAAATACTTCCATGTCATTATCACCGCCAAATTCTCACAGGATTTTGAAGGGAAGCTATGGCTTGAAATATCCCATAAAAGAAGCGGTTTCATGACGTATGAAATTGTCAATAATCCTCCGAAAGGTATGCTCGCCCAACTTAGACCGGACGACATAATGTGCTTCGGATCACCTGGCATACGTATCAGCAGGCTCATCGGACAGAATTATAGACCACCACTCGTACACGGTGATTATGTTGATGTGAAACTATACCTTGACAACAAAGAAATTGAAAGTAAATCCTTCGCCATAAGAGGAAGTTTTTCGTGACCGAATAAAAATTATTCTGTCTATTGATGTAACAACCCCTGTCACTCCCCTACCTATTATCGAAACAAGTTAAACGTAAAACATGATTCGTATGAAAACAAAAGTATTCAACCTGATTATTCTGGACGAGAGTGGTAGCATGAGCTGTATCGAGCGTCAGGCTTTGAACGGCCTAAACGAGACATTGCAGACAATACGCAGGGCGCAGGACAAGTTCCCCGAGCAGGAACAACTGGTAAGCATCGTTCCTTTCGAATCCGGGAGCATCCGGCTTCTGAGAGACAAGGTATCCATCAAGGAAGTCAACGACCTCCGGCCTGACGAGTATAACCCCGGAGCCTGCACTCCCCTATACGACGCCATCGGCTTCGGCATCAACAGCATCAGAAAAGCAGTGACTGACGATGACAGCGTGTTGGTGACCATTATTACCGATGGCGAGGAGAACAGCAGCGAGGAATATAGCGGCAAGGCCATTGCCACGATTATTGACGAACTGAAAAAGAAAGGCTGGATGTTCACCTACATCGGAGCAAATCAAGATGCCGTCAGCGTGGCCATGACCATCAACATCACCAATGCCATGAACTTCGTCCAGGATGATGAAGGTACCAAGGCAATGTTTGAGAAGGAACGAAGAAGCCGTTAAAGATATTTCAAGGCGAACGCCGCATACTGTGAGATGGCCTCACCGATGATGGCACGTGAAGCGAGAATCGCCATGGCCTGCGACAGCAGCTATTTCGATGAGCCGAAGAAGAAAGGCGGCAAAAAGGATAAGAAAGCATGAAGCAAAAGATCTATAATCTGCTGATGGTAACCCACCGGGGCCTGCTGGAGAACACCTACCAGCAGGTCTTCTTCAGCGATTCCGGACTGTTGGCGGTGAAGACATTCGACGACTATCTGACGGACTTCTACCTGTATCTGTATGAGGCAAAGCCCAAGTATGTCAATAATGACATCAAGGGCTACTATCTCCAGCAGATAAAGGATGAGAAGGCAACTCCGGCATGGCTGCGACAGACCTTCAAGCGCTTCCTCCTGGAGGAGAACAGAATCCTCACAGAAATGCGTGACGCTTTGGCCGAGTACCGCAGGCAACTTGCATCTGCCGGCAGCGGCAGTAAGCTGGACATCACATTGATGCATGTCGGATTCGCAATAGCCTGGTTCGATCAGCACGAGTCCAGCGAGGACCGATATCTGTTCTTCCGGAGTGCTTACAAGCATTTCATGGGATTCTATTCATGGCCGGATGACGATTTGGATGACAGGGACGTAGCGAATATCCTCGGCATCAATCCGGGAGCTTTGCGCACCAGGACATCAAGACTCTGCGCAAAGGTCAAACGCTTGGTCGGCGAGCTCAATGATGCCCTTATCGCCTCATTGAACAGGCAGTCGCTTGACATAGCAAAGGAAATCTATGCCGAGGACGAGCCGGATATGGAGGCCATTTTGGAAAGGCTGCTCGACAAGGCTGAGCGTGATCTCGATCAGTATGATCAGGTAGTGAAGCTGCGTAAGGAGAAACGGAATTCTATCAGGACATTCGAGAAACTGGAGTCCGCATGCATGGCGGAAATGAGCATGCCATGCTCATGCTTCGAAATGGACGAAAGGAGCTGCATGCCGGAAATTGGCTGCCGTGTAGTCCGTATGTTTAAAGAACTTATAGGAATGTAATTGAAGTAATATGTTAGGCGCAATCATTGGAGACATCGTAGGGAGCAGATTCGAATTCAATCCTACAAACGACTACCACTTTGAACTGTTCGGCGAAGGCTGTTCATTCACTGACGACACGGTCTGCACCATCGCCATTGCAGATGCTCTGCTGAAAGGAAAAGATTTCGGTGAGAGCCTGCATGAATGGTGCAACAGATACCCTCATCCGATGGGTGGTTATGGTGGCCGTTTCAGACAATGGGTTTTCAGCGATGAGCCACTCCCCTACAATTCTTTCGGGAATGGCAGCAGCATGAGAGTGAGTCCCATCGCTCATTGGTTCGAGAACAAGGATGAGATGCTTGCTGCAGCAGCCGCCACAGCCGCGCCGACACATAACCATGAGGAAGGCATCAAGGGTGCTCAGACCGTAGCGCTGGCCATCTTCAAGGCCATGGAATACAACAGAGGCCGTTACCAGGAGGCTCCTCTTCATATTGATGAGATTATCAGCGAATGCGTCAAGTTCTCCGGTTATGACATCAACATGCCGAAGTCCAGTGTGCTAAACAAGTTCGATGAGACCTGCCAGGGCACAGTACCGGTAGCCCTGAAGATCATCAGCATGAGCCAGAGCTTTGAGGATGCCGTCCGTCTGGCCGTCAGTCTCGGAGCCGGTGCCGATACGCTCGGAGCCATCGTTGGAAGTATTGCGGAAGCTGTCTGGGGTATTCCTATGGAGATACGTGAAACCGTGGAGAGCTATCTTCCTGATGAAATGAACGATGTTCTTGAGCAGTTCTATCATGAACGTTGGCGGTCATTCAAGCCACTAATCGATACCACCTTTGACGGCATGACCTTCGATGAAGCAGCTTGGGATATGCTTGATTCTGATGAAAAGAAAAAGATTCAAGACTTCGTTCTCGCCGGTAAGGTGGACAAACGCCGTCTTATGGCTGAACGGGCAAAAGCCAGACTGGACTGGTAACCCTTCAAAGATGAACCAATAAATGCCACTGATATGTTAGGAGCTATTGTAGGCGACTTGGCCGCCTGGACATATGAGAACGACAAGGAAAGATTCTATTCCTCTCTGACAACGAAAGAAGCTCTTCTTTCTCCCTTCGGTAAGACTGCTTACGAGACCGCCGTATGGAGTTTGGACAGAAAGGAAGGTGAACTCATTCATTTATGTCCAGAGAAGCATTGGGGGCCATTGGTACATGCGGATAATCTGATTCGTTGCGCTACTCTTGCATGGACAACAGATATACCATTCAACCTGTTTGAAAGCGATTATGGCATATTCTACGATGACAAGGAAGGCTGGTATGCTGGGAGGATTATCGTAGAACTGATTAACGGCCTACATCACGGCAAGACAAAGAAAGGTGTTCTCCAGCATGGGATGGGCGAAACATTCCAGTCATTGAAATCTGGCTGGAAATGGAAGATCATCAAGCCGGACCAGGGACTTCTCATCTATCTCATGAGAGCATGGGACTGTTTTGAAAAGTCCTGGGACTTCACATCGGCTATTCATAATGCAGCCAGATGGGAGAACGTGGACAGACATCTTCTCTGCTGTCTGACCGGAGCTTTAGCTGAAGCCATGTACGGATGTGAGTTCAACTTCTTAAAGAAGAAATATGGCGGCAGCTCCACAATCGTTTATCCGGCATCATTGGAAAAGGATGCCGTGAGAATTCAAGAACATCAATTCAAGAGCAGATTCTTCTTCCCCAAGAACAGTGCTCGCACTAATGTGGAGAAACAGAATTGGACAGTATTCCCCAACGCATTTGAAGGGAGCGTCTTTACTGTAGAGAGAGGAGAAAGAATCCTCAGGGCTTTCTATACAGGATGGGATGACAGGTATGGTTTCTATCTGGATGATGGATGGATCTACGTTTACCGAAGCTTCGTGCTTCTGGCAAGATTCCGTCTCATTAGAAATGGAGAGTCATACACTCTTATCAATGTCCAAAGGAGCCAAAAGAAACCGGATTGCGCAGAAGTAGCCATCGAGGAAGCACTGTACTCTTCTTCTCACCTTGCTTGAGGTCCAGGTGAACCGGTATGGTATAGTCTTTTGATATAGATACAAACTATACTATACTTCTCTAATGAAAAGAAAAAAGACAGAAATACAGCGATGCTCATCCATGGCGAACGTTGAGCCGTAAGATTGCGCA
>OIWT01004305.1_pt1 | contig 11724 bp, 10 predicted proteins | sample 1587701 | NCBI WGS metagenome assembly OIWT01 (sample SAMEA3888904, study PRJEB22519) | human gut metagenome | biome: human gut; feature: human-associated habitat; material: faeces | place: Denmark | collected 2009 | reverse complement strand
TCCTACGCTTTACGACAAAACGCCACATAAAGAGAAAAAAGATATTACAACCATACTCCGCCCGTTTTTTTGTTCCTGTTTGTTTACATAGACGAGGCACATGCAGCGAGAATAACACTCCATGTTTTCTCTTGTAAACTTTGTTTGTCCATTATGCGTCATGATGCCATTTACATGTTTTTCCTATAAAAATAAAAGCCCCGAAAAAAACGAGGGCTTTTCTGGAGCGGAAAACGGGATTCGAACCCGCAACATTCGGCTTGGGAAGCCGACGCTCTACCATTGAGCCATTTCCGCAATAGATTGGTTTTTATTATATCACCGACAAAAGATTTTGTCAACAAAAGAGGTTGAAAACAGCTTATTTTTCAAACAAATTTTTTGCAGAAAAAGTAAACGGCATTATCTCGCCGAGCGTGTAAACCGAAATCTTTTCCGAAGAACCGAGTATTATACGAAAGTTTTTGTCGCAAAACTCCGTCATCACCTGGCGACACACTCCGCAAGGCGCACACTCGTTCATTTCAACTCCGTCTTTTCCTCCGGCTATCGCAATCGCCTCGAAATCATGCTCCCCCGCGGCGACAGCCGTGAAAAAAGCTGTTCGCTCGGCACAGTTGGTGGCGGAAAAAGACGCATTTTCGACGTTACAACCGACATAAATTTTGCCCGATTTTCCAAGTAAAGCGGCTCCCACTTTAAATCCGGAATAGGGCGCATAGGCGTTTTCTCTTACCAAAGCTGCAGCATGCATCAATTCGGAATAATTCATTTTTTCACCTCACATAAAAAGCTTTTGCCTGCCGTGTTCGCCTTATCCACACCGAGTATATCCAAAATTGTTGCGGAAATATCGGCGTATGTAGCTCTTGAACGCAAGTTTACACCGGGTTTTATATTTTTTCCGTATATAAGCATGGGAACACGCTCGCGGGAATGATCGGTTGAAGGTGTGCCCGGGTCGCAGCCGTGATCGGCGGAAATAATCAAGACGTCCTCATCTTTCATTCCGCCCATAAACTCCCCGAGGCGTTTATCGAATGCAGTCAATGCGGCCGCATAGCCGTCAATGTCGTTTCTGTGTCCGTATTTCATATCGAAATCTACAAGATTTACAAAACACAAACCGTGAAAATCGCGCTTTTGCAGCTTGATTGTCACGTTCATACCGTCCTCGTTATCAACCGTTCTGTTGCATTCGGTTAAGCCTCTCCCGGCGAAAATATCGTAAATTTTGCCAACCGAAATAACGTCAAACCCTGCGTTTTTAATTAGGTCAAGCATCGTGTCTTCGGGCGGCGCAAGCGAAAAGTCGTGGCGACGCGACGTGCGATAAAACGGATATTTTCCGGCAAACGGACGAGCTATTACTCTTCCGACCGCATTTTTCCCGACCAAAAGTTTACGCGCTATTTCGCAGTATTTGTACAGCTCGTCAACAGAAACAACATCCTCATGCGCGGCTATCTGGAACACGCTGTCGGCGGACGTATAGACGATAAGCGAACCTTCTTCCATCGACTGCCTGCCATAGTCTTTGATAACTTCGGTACCGGAATACGGTTTGTTGCACAATGTTTTTCTTCCCGTCAGTCGCTCGAAATCGGAAATAATTTCGTCCGGGAAACCGTTAGGATAGGTAGGCATCGGATTACGCGAAATAAGCCCCGCAATTTCCCAGTGCCCTATCGTCGTGTCTTTGCCGGCAGACTTCTCTTCCAGCCCGGCAAAGCTTCCGGCGGGCATTTTTACTCCGCCACCCACTCCGTCGATATTGAACAGTCCGATTTTTTCGAGATTGGGACAGCAAAATTTGTCGCTTGAACGAATAGTGCCAAGCGTATTGCTGCCTTCGTCGCCGAAAGCGGCAGCGTCGGGCGCACCGCCTATTCCCAAACTATCCAGAATTATAAGAAAAACCCGTCTGATCATGCAATCTCCAAAGCCACTTTCATCATATCGGTGAACGACTTTTCGCGTTCGTCGCCGCTTAAATTTTCCTCTTTATGTACAAACGAATCGCTTACCGACAGTACTGCCAGCGCCTTTTTACCCGCACGCGCGGCGTTCATATAAAGGGCTGCGGCTTCCATTTCCACACCGAGAACGCCCATTTTGGTCCACAGCATACCGCTGTCCGCGTCGTCGTAGAACATATCGGACGACAAAACGTTGCCCACTTTGTAATTCAGCGTTTTCTTTTCGCACTCGGAAGCGGCTTTTTTAAGCAGTCCGAAGTCCGCAATCGGGCAAAACGTTCCGGGTAGATTGTACTGAGCGGCGTAATTTCCGTTGGTACATGCCCCCATTGCGAGAATCAGATCGCGAACATGCAAGTCTTTATCGAAGCAACCGCACGAGCCAACGCGAATTATGTTTTCGACATCGTAAAAGTTGAACAGCTCGTACGAGTAAATTCCCATTGACGGCTGTCCCATGCCGGAAGCCATGACGGACACCCTTTTGTTTTTATAATATCCCGTATAACCCTGAATTCCTCGCAGATTGTTGACAAGTCTCGTTTTATCCAGAAAATTTTCGGCAATGAATTTTGCGCGAAGCGGATCGCCCGGCATCAATACGGTTTGTGCGAAATCTCCTTTTATGGCGGCTATATGCGGCGTGGGAATGGCCATTTTGTTCCTCCTTTTACAATACGTATTTAAAAAATCGTGACTAATTTTTATTTTCGGCGTCTTTTACTATTTTAACTATACGGCTGGTTCCAAGTCGGTCGGCTCCGCATTCGATAAAGTTTTCGGCATCTTCTATCGACTTTATTCCGCCCGCAGCTTTTACTTTGACATTCTTACCGACGTTTTGACGAAGCAGAGCGACATCTTCGAGAGTAGCTCCGTAAAGCGAAAATCCGGTACTGGTTTTTATGTAATCGGCACCCGCTTTCGTAACAATTTCGCATGCTGCGATTTTTTCGTCGTGACCGAGAAGGCATGTCTCGATAATCACCTTCAGAATTTTGTCGCCGCAAGCCTTTTTGACTTCGCGTATTTCGTTTTCGACATAATCGAGTTTACCTTCTTTGAGCGCGCCGATATTTATAACCATATCTATTTCGTCGGCACCGTTTGCAATTGCGTCGGCGGTTTCAAACACCTTGGTTTTTGTGGTATTGTAACCGTTGGGAAAGCCTATAACCGTACATACGGCAAGCGAATCGCCGGCATATGCCTTTGCTTTTTTAACGAAGCACGGCGGAATGCAAGCCGAAGCCGTGTGATATTTTATTCCGTCGTCCAACACTTGTTTTATATCGTTCCACGTTGCGGAAACGGTTAAAAGAGTGTGGTCGCAACGGGAAAGTATTTCTTCTACGTTCATAGTATACCTCCGTACTTATATTTTACCATATAGAATGCGAATTTTCAATGATATGCAAGCAATTTTTGTGAAAAATTCCACACATCGGCGCACTGACGACAAGATTTTTTCATATATTGTCTTTTATGTATTGACAATGTGATTGTTCCGTGATATAATAATAGCTAATATTTTTTAAGGAGCGTGCAATATGAAACGATTAACATCCCTTTGCCTATCTCTTTTGCTTGTGCTGGGGTTATCCGCATTTACATTTACGGCATGTTCGCAACCAAAAGAAAATGCCGACGACCATCCCCTTATATACGAGTCAACCGAAGGCGGAATAAAAATAACCGGATACAACGAGCAAACATTGCCCGAGGACGTGGTTATTCCCGAAAAAATAGGCGGCAAAGCCGTTGTGTCCATAGGACAATATGCCTTTTTCGAATGCGACAAAATCAAATCGCTGACCATTGACGGACAGTCTACCCAAATGGAATTGGGCGCTTTTTACCGTTGCCGACAGCTGAAAAAAGTCGTGCTTCCCGAAAAACTGAAAAAAATAAGCGATTACTGTTTTTCCGCTTGCTCAACCCTGACCGACATAAAAATACCAAACTCCGTCGAGGAAATAGGCGAATACGCTTTTTCGGGCTGTCCGTTTGGCGAAATAAAACTCCCGTCCTCTCTTAAAATCATTAAAGACAATGCATTTGCGGCATGCCAATATTTAAAAACGGCAATACCCGACAACGTCACGCTTGGCAATTATGTTTTTAGAAATCCTTCCAGCGAAGTTCCCACATCGCTTAACAGCTTTACTTTTACAAATAAAATAACTCCCGGAAACTACGACTTCGGCGAAAGTACACTGTATGTTCCGTTTTTTCCGGATTCTTCACCATCCGAAAAGATGAACGACAATAATACTGTAATTTATACGTTTTTCGGCTGCAATATGGGCTACGACGACGGCGCTCCGTATGTAATTTCGGCGCCGCTTGTGGAAATAAAATCTCCATTATATTCGTTTCCGATCGAAAAGCAGCCGTTTTCCAAGAAAAAAGTGTTCCCCATTCAACCTCCGTCACGCTACGGCTATAAGTTTTGGGGATGGAGCACGACGAAAGGCGCAACGAAAGCAGACTTTACCAAGCTTTTTGCCGAAGACATACAAAACGACGACGACACATGGGAAAAGAACTATTACTACGTCAAAACGAAGGGCGACGAAAAGATCGCCGTACCTCTCGGCACCACGCTGTACGCCGTGTGGCAGGAACTTGATGAAAACGGCAGCGTGCTTATACCTGTGTAAGCAACGTAATTTAACAGAAAAACTTCGTAATCCACGGACGGGCAAAGAATATTTTATCCGTCCTCGGAAATATATTTACAGGAGGAATGTAATCATGACATTCTCAAGAAAAAAGAACGCACTTATCGTAACCGCACTCTCTCTCATCCTTGCTTTGACATGTATGTGTCCGACTTTTGCCGCAACGCGAGCAAATGCCGACGAAGGCACCGCCACGGCAGCTCAAAGACAGGTATATTACTACAGCGACACAGGCTATATCGACAGCATAATAAGCATGCAAATGAGCGCTATCGGTATCCCTTTGGCAAACTACCACAAAATGCTCGTCCGCAATAACTTAGAAGTATTTATGGAAGACTTCGACAACTATGTAAGCACTTTAAGCTACTCCGGAATACAAAACGCATACATAATTTTTGAGTTGCAAACAAACCTGATGAATCTCGGACAAGGGGAAACCAACGACTCTTATTTAGCTGCGATTGAAACCTTTTGTCAAAATTTAAAACAAATGTTTTCCGCGCTGAAAGCAAACAACTGTAAAATCATGCTTGTTGCCAATACGGAAGAGTCAATGCTGTATCAAACCGGCGATTCGCTTAATCCCAACAATGCCGTTTCTTCGTTTTTTAACTACGTTGACGTCCACGTCAGCCTTGACCTTATGTCTTTACTTGCACTCGGCATTTCGCAAAAAATCGGATCCGCAAGCGAATACACATTTTATATGGACGTAAACAGCAACATCTTTTTGCAATACATGCTCAATTTCTTACGCCATAAATTCGATTTACGCGATGAGAACAATCAACGCCTTACACGCAAAAAAGATATTTATGAAGCGCTTTACAACAATCAACAAGCTTTTATTTATGCGCAAACTCCTACGCCCGCGTCAAAATATCAATTATTGGGCGAATACGATGAAACGGGCGTTTCTTACACCGAATATTCTCTCAACGAACTGCTTGACAATCCTATCTTTGTCGGCAAAGTAGCCGCATTTTGCCTTGCCAATACCGGCAACGTTCCTCCGTCACGAGATTTTTTGTCGGACATGAACGACCTGCGCGACGCTTACGGTCAATCGTTTGATTACTTTATACACAATGCCAATAGTATTCCTTTGGAACCGATTGTCAACCTTGAAGATATATATTCCATTTGGTATAACCCGTCAAATTTCCTTTCGGCAGACATAAGTCCCATTCAACCAATAAACATAGGAGTAATGATAAAAGACTTTCTGCAAAACAAAAGCATGGCAAAATACGACAATTGGTTGGGGCGCGCGGCAGTTAATTACAAGCCGATTTCCATGGGCGAAGACGGCTGGATTGAGATTAACATGCTTGCAGCCGCATATGAAGAAAAAGAACCGGTGCAATGGCTTACTTTATGGGAACCTGTTTTAGAGGAGGACTGATCGAAAATGAAAAAACTACTTACCGTTTTTCTTGCCGCTATACTGTGCTTTTCTCTTTTCGCCTGCACGAATAACACCGAGCAAACAGACAAATATCCCTATCTTACATACGAAATTGACGAAGAAAGCGACACGATTGCAATAACCGGCTATGACGCAAAGACAATAAAAAGCGACCTTACTATTCCTGACAAAATAGACGGGTTGCCGGTTACAAAAATATCCAAAAAAGCCTTTAAAGGATGCAAAACTCTGTCGTCGGTTGTCGTCCCGGAAAGCGTAACGTCCATCGGCGCCGACGCATTTGAAAATTGCGCCGCGCTGAAAACGGCAGTTCTTCCGGACGGACTTGCAACAATCCCCATCGGTTTGTTTTCCAATTGTGCCAAGCTGGAAGAGGTAAACATTCCGAAAACGACAACAGCAATAGGAACAGGAGCGTTTTCGGGTTGCGCAAAACTTCGCCACATCGTTTTGCCCGATTGTCTCGAATATATATACGAGTATGCTTTTGCGGCGTGTTTTAATCTTTCGGTTGTCATTCCGTCAAACACGAAACTGGAAAGCGAAGCTCTAACCAAAACAACAATAGACGGCGCCTATGGCGGTATTGGCTGCGTTATTGTGGACGACAGTATTGTCCCGCAATTCAACTCTTTCAAAGCAACAACTATTTATGCCGCTTTCAAGGAAACGCCGGACTCCTGGTATTTTAACAATCCGTGGATAGTTTCCGATGTCAAAGAAGCGTGTTGGACTTCCACCAACGGCTACAGTTCGATTTTTTACGGCTGCGAACTTAAAGAAAACGACAACGGCGAAAAATACGTCTATTCGGTTCCGGCTGAAATAAACGAGTATACAAAATTCGGAAAAACGTACACTTATTATTCCATTCCATACGACGGTTATTCGGTCAGCTCGCCGTACCGCGACGGATACGAGTTTTTGGGATGGGCTGCCAATGAAGGGAAAACAACGCCCGACTTTACTAAAATCAAACTGAAAACCGTTTTCAGCGACAACACTTCAAGCTTCGTCTTTGCGGGAAAAGTTGCCGGTTCCGACAACGAACAGACTATCCCGTTCGGCTCTACTTTATACACCGTGTGGAAAAAACTATAACCCGCCGCTCTTGTAAGCGCATTCTCCTTTAGAAGTAAATTATTTAAAAAAGCCGCTCTTTTTCAAGGAACGGCTTTTAGTTTATCGTCTTTTATGACGGATGAGACAATCTATCTTTTCATTTCGTTGTCCGCTCCGCAAGCAAGCGCGAGCGTTTTCATAAGTTTTCTCTCGTAACAAAGCGGCATAACGTAACCTTCTTCTCCCCTTACCTGCGCGGCAAACTGCAATAGCATGGGCGCATAGCGATTAAACGGCTCCGATTTGTACTCCGTGCCGCTGTCCATTCCCCAGGGATTGGGCTTGTCTTTAAGAAGAGTTACGTGCGCTTCGGAAACAAGGTCGAGCGCGGTATCGTCGTTTACGATATGCCGTTCGGTGGGATGAATCTGCACGGTACCTTTTGTTCCCGTTACCGTAATGCTGCGGCGGGCAAAGCCGTTCACTTCGCTTGCGCATGTGCGGATATAAGCCGAACCGTTGTTATATTTAAGTATTGCGCAACCGAAATCCTCACAGTCTATGCCGTCGTTGCCGGTGGAGGTAGACAGCGGGATAACTTCATCGGGAAAACCCATAAACAAACATGCGACGTCTATTATATGACAGCCGAGATAGAACATCATTCCGCCTTTGAAAGTTTTAAGCCAGCGGCGTTTGTTCCGATCGTGGAAAACGCTCATGTGTGCCTCCACCGAATACACTTCGCCCAGTTCGCCCGAATTTTTAAGTTCGAGCGCGTTTTTTACCATGGGATTGAAGCGGTAGACATATCCCAGTCCGAACGGAAGCTTTTTCTCTTCGACGATATCCAGCAGTTTGTTATATTCTTCGACGTTGCTGCTGCCGGGCTTATCGAGAAAAATCGGAATGCCTTTCTCGGCAAATTTTTGTCCGTAATACACCTCGCTGTCCTTTCCCGATTCGATAACAACCGCGTCGAGATCGGGCAGCGCAAGCGCTTCTTCAAGCGTAAATCTCTTTGCTCCCATGTAAGTTTCTTCGTTTTTGCCGGGAATAAGGTCGCACACGCCCAGAACGTCAAACGCCTCGGGGTGATGCTTCATTGCTCTGAAATTTGCGGCGGAATGGTCATGACCGTTGCCCACCATCACTACTTTTATCGGTTTCATTATAATCTCCTTATATTAAATTCTATCCCAATCGAACTGCACGAGCGGGAAACTCTTTTCTTTAAGCAGCCTGTCGTACACGGCTGGTGCCTCTTCGGGCGAATGCACTTCTCCTATCATATCGGCAAGCGACAATCTTCCCTGCGCAATAAGCCTTGATGCTGCCGCCATATCGTCGCGCGTCGTCCAGTAGCCGGGATAACTGTCGCTTCCCGGGCGGGCGTTGGTGTGTGCCCCGATAAGCGTAATACCCGGACCGTGCACCTTGTGATAATAGTCAACGTTAAAATCGGACGAACGCGTACAACCGAGCAGAGCAACTCTTCCCAGCCGTGCCATACAGTCGAGACACTGATTGAGCGCAGCACCCACGCCGGTTACTTCTATAGCTACGTTCGCTCCGCCGCCGGTTAATTTCTTTACATTTTCGGCAAAATGTTCGTCGTTCGGGTCGAACGCATAGTCTGCTCCTATTTTAAGTGCCTGTTCGCGTTTTTCGGCAATCGGATCGACGGCGATTATCGGAACAGCTCCCGCGGCCCGCAGCAGCTTTACCGCTATCATTCCCAGCACTCCCTGTCCCATAACCAACGCGCTTTCGCCTATTTCCAGACGACATTTTCTTATCGCCGCCATCGGGAACGTGGATATGTGAAGAAGCGCACCGTCCGCAAAACTCACATTATCGGGAATTTTTACCACGTTTTTTTCGGGCAGAACGTTGTATTTGGCGTGAACGCTCCAATAGTTTGCCACTCTGTCGCCGGGAACAACCGAGCGCACGTTTTTGCCCGCCTTTTCCACTATGCCGGCCGAGCTGTACCCCGTAATTCGCGGAAACCTGGCTATTCCGCTCGTGTCGAACCACGTAACGTAAGGGTTTCCGGACAGATTGGCGCGCTCCGTGCCGCTGCTTATCGCGGAACGAGCGAGGCGCACAAGCACTTCGTTATCGCCGGGGTCACGCATCTCTTCGGTTAAAACTTCCGCAACATTCGGCTTTGTGAATACTATTTTTTTGTTAATCATCTTTTTCTCCCCGTCGAAAAATCGACGTTATCGTCTCGTTTACATTTTAACACCAAGACGTTGGACTCACGACAAGAAAGCATAGCTCAAAAACCTGCCGTTCGTTTGTGTCCACGGACGCTTTTTTCGTGCAAACGGAACGCCGAACGCATGCTATTTTGTCGCATGACTATATTTTAGCACATTTATAATCGAAAGAAAAGACACTATTCTGTCGCGGAACGCAATCTTTATGCTTTTTTAGTAAAGAGGAAATAAAATACAGACGTATTGTCAAAACGAGAAATTTTTTTTATAAATTAACGCTTTGTATTGACATTGTGACATTTATGCGTTATTATAATAGTTAATATTTTTTAAGGAGCACGACGAAAGGCGCAACGAAGGCAGACTTTACCGAACTTTTTGCCAAGCTCGAACCGAACGACGACGGCATATTGGAAAACCGCTATTACTACGTCAAATCGAAGTCCGACAAAAAGATAGCCGTACCTCTCGGCACCACGCTGTACGCCGTGTGGCAAAAACTTGACAATTAAGCAAAAACAGCAATTAAACAAAAAAAGCCGCTCTCGTTTTCGGGAGCGGTTTTTCGTTGCAAAAAAGCCGAGGGAACAAACCTCGGCTTTTTGAATACTTTTTGTCGTTTACATTTTTTCGGGTGCGTTGAGAAGGATAAGATTAAGTCCGGTTTTAAGCGTTGCTTCCACCGCCTTTACAAGCGTAAGTCTCGTAAACGCCACGTCGTCGGCTTCGCCCAGAATACGGCTTCCGACGTAGAATTTATTGAAAGCCTGCGCAAGGTCGATCAAATAGCGGCTTACCATGCTGGGCTCGTACTTATCGAGAGCATTCAGCACCGTTGGATAGAACGCGTCGAGAAGTTTGACGACAGCAAAAGCGTCGCCGTCGCACAGCACCGAATAATCGATTTTGCCCTTGATATCCTTTGCTTTTTCGGCAATCGAGCAGCATCTTGCATGCGTGTACTGGAGGTACGGACCGGTTTCGCCGTCGAAAGACAGCGCTTTGTCGAGCGAGAACGAAATGTCTTTTATTCTGCCGCCCGAGAGCGCGCCGAACACGACCGCGCCTACGCCCACGTCCCGAGCTGTTTTTTCTTTATTTTCGAGATCGGGATTTTTTTCGTTGATGATTTCAAGCGATTTATTAACCGCGCTGTCCAGCACGTCGCTTAAAAATACGACGTTGCCCTTTCTGGTGGACAAGCTGCCCGCGCCTTCGAGGCTGACCATTCCGAACGGAACGTGAACACAGTCTTTCGCCCAGTCGTAGCCCATGAGTTCGAGTACCTTGAAAACCTGTTTGAAATGCAGATTCTGCTGATAGGCGACAACGTACAGGCATTTATAAAAATCGTAAGTTTTTTTGCGATATATGGCGGCGGCAAGGTCGCGCGTGGCATACAGTGAAGTTCCGTCCTTTTTGAGAATAAGACAGGGCGGCATGCCGTATTTTTCGAGATCGACCACCGACGCGCCTTCGCTTATCGTAAGCAAGCCTTTTTCTTTTAAGGCGTCGATAACGGGCTGCATTTTATCGTTGTAAAAGCTTTCGCCGGCGTAGCTGTCGAAGGTTATGCCAAGACGGTCGTAGACTTTTGACACTTCTTTAAGCGTTATGTCCTTGAATTTATGGAAAATGGCAAGTGCTTCCTCGTTGCCGTCCTCTATTTGCTTGAACCAGTATCTGCCCTCGTCTTCGAGTTCGGGATTTTTTTCGACTTCGGCATGGAAACGAACGTACAAGTCGAGCAGCGCGCGGATATTACGCTTTTCGATATCCTCGTCGTCTCCCCATTTCTTGTAAGCAACTATGAGTTTTCCGAACTGCGTACCCCAATCGCCGAGATGATTTATTCCCACGGCGTTGTAGCCGCAGTATTTGTACATACGGTACAGCGAGCCGCCTATTGCCGTTGTGAGAAGATGACCTATGTGAAAGGGCTTGGCTATGTTTATCGACGAATAGTCGAGGCACACTGTTTTTCCGTTGCTTTCAAGCGGCGGAAGCGTGAAATTATTATTAACCAAGGCACCGATTGCGTTTTTTACTATTATTTCGCGGTTGAAATAAAAATTGAGATGGCCGCCTGCCACTTCGGTTTTGTCGATGAGCGGATCGGACAGCATGTTTTCTTTCAGTTTACCGGCTATTGCGGGCGGAGCCATGTGCAGTTTTGCCGCGAATTTGAAGCACGGCAGGCACAAATCGCCGTTTTTTTCGTCCTGGGTGGGCGCAAGCGCGGCTAAAATCTCGCTTTTGTCCAATTCGTCGCTTTTTATAAGATTTGCTACGACAGATTTGTAGTCCATAAATTCTCCTTACACGTTGAAACGGAACAA
>OIWT01004295.1_pt1 | contig 11750 bp, 7 predicted proteins | sample 1587701 | NCBI WGS metagenome assembly OIWT01 (sample SAMEA3888904, study PRJEB22519) | human gut metagenome | biome: human gut; feature: human-associated habitat; material: faeces | place: Denmark | collected 2009 | reverse complement strand
CATACTTGTCCAGCAGCTTTTCAGCCACAGCGTCAGGCGAGGCACCATCCTGCAGTGTCACGAAAGTATTGACCATACCGAAATTGTCCATTCTCTGGACCATGTCCTCCAGTTGCCTGATGCTCAGGAATATGTCATAATACTCTAGTTCATCATAAGGCCCGAAATCCTGAATCACGCCGGTTACCGTGAACTTGTTTTTTCCTACTTCAATGGTGCGCCCCACAGGGTCAGAGCTGCCGAATGCCTCATGCGCGAACTTTTCGGAAAGGATTACATCATTCAGTCCCGCAAGTATGCAGTTTCTGTTACAGCCCGAGATCGTGTAGTCAAACAACTGCAGGAAATTTGTATCCAAACAGACTGCCTCGGCGGAATAATAGTCATCATTGACAATGACATCGGCATCGCCATACGCACCAACTCTGGTCCAGGATGTTATCTCGGGCACTGACGGGAAGAACTCCTCTGCAGTCCCGTACGTCATTCCGATGCACTCCCCCGTGCCGATAGCATACAGTTGCTTGGAAAGCGGCTGTCTTGCGCCTACGCTGAATTCTGTCCTTGCATAAGAGGCCAGCAATATGACGAATCCCAGTGCCACTGACAGGCCCAATGCCTCGATTACAGCATAGAGTTTATTTTTCGAGAGGAATTTCAGATATGTGCTCATGGTCGAATTGTACGTTTTGATAATTACTTTATGATAAGTTCAACCTAAGGACGTCATTCCGCGCGGATGGCGTCGGCGGGGTTTGAGTGGGCGGCGTGGAGGGTCTGGAAGAAGATCGAGACGACCGCGATGAGGAGCGAGACGGCTCCGGAGGCGATGAATATCCACGGGCTCAGACCGATCCGGTACGAGAAGCCTTCCAGCCACTTGTCCATAATGAACCACGATAGCGGCACGGCGAATATGAACGACACCAGAAGCGGGGCACAGAATTTTGTCAGGAGCAGGGACAGAACCTCGTTCGTGGTGCTGCCCATTATGCGGCGCACACCGATCTCCTTCCTGCGCTGCCTGATGAAGAACAGCGACATCCCGATGAATCCGAGGATGGAGATGAGGACGGCGACACCTGTGAATATGCTCACGATTCTCATCGTGTCCTTTTCATCTTCCATTGATGCCTTTATCGTGGCGTCCACACTTTGCACCTTCCAGTCTAGATCTTCGGAAGTTCCGTCAACCTCTTTGACCAGGTCGCAGAGCTTCTGCCATGCGTCAGGGGAGCCGTCAGTCTTGACCATAAAGTTGGGATCCTCGATCTCATCCGTGTCCTTGACCGAGATGAGGAACGGCTGGTAAGGATCAAGGACGTTCCTCATGTGGAAGTTGGAGAAGACACCGGCGACATGCGTCACTTCACCATCGCCCCAAGATACCTCTGACTCTTCATTCTTCAGACCTACCTTCCCGGCGAGTTCTTCATTGATGTATTTCACATCACCGGAAAGATGGTTGTCCTTGACCAGATTGATGCCCATTATGTCGATGAGCTCCTTGTCCCAGGTCGTGAGATAGACCAAAAGACTATTATTGTCCTTGTCTTTACGAGAGCTCATCGAACGATAACTGCCGTCAAACGATGTTCCTGAGAACGAGCCTATTCCTTGGATAAACGGCTGGTTTTTCAGAGCGTTTCTCAGGACTTCCGGGTTGTCGGAGCTGACACGAAAGATGTTCTGGGTGTTGTACCCCAACGGGGCCTTGGCCAGATGATCCATCTGGAGAAGGATCGTCAGAGTGGCCGTCATCATTGTCATCGTGATCACGTTCTGAAGGATTATGAATATCCTGCTGAGCACCATCTTGGAGTGGTAGCGGAACGAACCCTTTACGACATCGATAGGCTTGTACTTGGACAGCGAGACGGTCGGCATTATCCCTGAGATGATTCCTGTCAGGACAATGAACAGCAGGCTGACAGAAACTGTCGAGACGTTTATGTCCTTAAGGATGTCTATCTTTCCTTTGAAGAGTACGGCCACCTTGTCCTCGAGCAGCAGAGCAAACGCTCCTCCGATGATGAACGAAATGAATACCATCAAGGTGGATTCTCCAATCAGCTCCAAGGATATTCCTAAGCCATTGCTTCCGAGAAGCCTTCTGGTGGCCATTTCCTTTGCCCGGAAGCCGGTGTTGGCGACGGTCAGGTTGATGTAGTTGGTGACGGCGAACAGGAGGATGGCCAGCACGACGGCCAGTAATATTCCTAAAAGACTCTTGTCGCCGGTCTGGAGACCCGCTCCGTTGTTCTGCGGCGCGAACATCAGGCCGTCGAGCGGAATGAGGGCGGCGCGGGGCTTGCCAGAGAAGTCGAACATAGGAATATTCTCGGTACAGTAGTCGGTCAGGTCATCGATCTTGTCGTCGAGGTTGGCTCCCGGCCTCATCATCAGGAAGGACAATGTCGAACCCAACGGCCCGCTGACCATCAGGTCGTTGCGGGGTCTGTAGCCGAGAACCTGCGGCGCGCGTTCGAAATTGGCGATGACCGCTGTCTCGTTCAGCAGCACGGTCTTATCCAGATCCTTGATGACCCCTGACACGGTGTAGACAAGTGAGCTGTCGTATGGATCACCATTGTCATCACTCACGAAGACATATCGTTTCCCCTCGATTTGAAGCGGCTGGCCAAGAGCATTGCCGTCAGGGAACAATGCCTTGGCAAGAGACTCTGTGACAACACATTTCTCAGGGCTGTCCAAGGCGGTCTCACGGTCTCCTTCTATCATCTTAAAATCAAAGAATCTGAAGAAATTGGAGTCCGCGAGCATTATGTTGCCGGCGTTGTCCCCCTGGGACTCCTCATAGACTTTGTCCTCGTGCTTGATCTTTCCGTTGTGCATATAGACGCAGCAGACATCCTCAACCTCAGGATACCTGTCCTTGAGTGAATGGGCGCAATCCGGCCACGACAGAAGAGAGTTCCCGTTCTCTGTGCCAAGCACGTAGATTCTCTCATGGTTCCTGTGCCATTTGTCGATGCTGAACTGCCGGTAGGTGTAGTCCCCGATCAGTATCACGAACATCAGCGAGAGCGCCAGTCCCACCATATTGATCACCGCATAGAGCGGATTGTTCTTCAGAAATCTCAAGAAATATTTCATTGCCTAAATTCTTTTGTCATATAGTAATGTGTAAAAAAAGGCATCTGCGGACAATGACACTGACAGGCCTAATGCATCGATTACGGCATAGAGTTTATTTTTCGAGAGGAATTTCAGATATGTGTTCATGGCCGAATTGTACGTTTTGATAATTACTTTATGATAAGTTCATCCTTGTCGCCGAAGCTGTCGTAAGAGGATATGATGATCTTCTCGCCAGGCTCCAGACCTTCTATAACTTCGTAATACTGAGGGTTCTGGCGACCAATGCGGACACTGCGTTTCGTCGCTTTCGTTCCATCGGCATTGACAACATACACCCACTTGCCGCCGGTTGCCTGATAGAAGGAGCCGCGCGGTATTATGATAGCCTCGGCAGGCTGGCCGAGCTGGACATTCATATAATATGTCTGCCCCGCACGGATATTTTCCGGCTGCTGACCTTCGAAGCGGAAATCCGCCTTGAACTTGCCGTCACGGACCTCAGGATAGACCTTGCGGATGGCTGCAGAATACTTCTCGTTCTGACGTTCGAAAGTCGCCTCGAGGCCAGGCACAATTCTATCAATATAATGTTCATCTATCTGAGCTTCAATCTTATACGAATCCAGATTATTGATCTGGCCGATTTTAGATCCTGCCGCTACTGACTGACCGAGTTCCACGTCGAGAAGTCCGAGTTCTCCGCTGATAGGCGCCTTTACTGACAGATTTTCCTTGCGTCTGCGTATCATGTTCATGTTGATTCTCATATTCTCCAGACTCTCGTGCATCTGGGCAATCTGCGTGCTGCGGTAAAGGCTATCCTGACGCTCACGGTCAATGACAAGTTCCAGTTTGTCTTTCGCCAGTTCGTAGTCTTCCGATGCCTTCAGATATTCTTCCCTTGCTATAAGTTTCTCATTATAAAGGGCTTTGTTCTGCTCATATGCCCTCTTGGCCCTGCGGACTTCTATCTGAAGCGTAAGCTTGTCCTGCCTTACAGAGAGTTTCTGTTGCTCCATGGAAATCATGGTATTGCGCAGGATATTTTCCTTCTCGGCAAGTTCCGCTTCGGAGTTAAGTATCTGCATGTCAAGACTTTCATTGGACAGTTCGACAATGACATCACCGGCATTGACCTTACTCCCCTCCTCAGCTACGATTCTCTGGACGTTGCCTCCTTCGGTCGGGCTGATCTGGACGGTGGTCATCGGCTGGACCTGACCGCTGACGCGGATATAGTCATTGAACTCGCCTCTCTTTGCGGTTCCGGTGATGATGGAGCTGCCGTCAACGCGTACAGCAGAGCTATTCCCAGTGATTATCAATACTATAAGGACGACTGCCAATGCTGCACCTGCCCAATATTTTATGGCTTTTTTTGTAAATGCGGCAGCCAATCCTGTTTTCTTTTCTATTATCTTATCCATGATGAAAGTTTTTTTACTGTTCCAAATATGATACTCCGTTATAGTACTCGACGACACGGCGCTTGAGCTGGTACTGCAGCTCGGCATTGAGTTTTTCCGCCTTGGCCTTCAAGTAGTTGGACGAAGCCGTATTATATTCTATCGATGATATCAGTCCCTGTTCGAATTTACGGGCGTTGAGTTTGTATGCTTCGTCGTACACGTCCGCGCGTCTTTCCGCCTGAAGCAATGCAGACTCGGCACCGTCCCTGTCCTGAATCGCCCTGCGGACTTCCGATTCGATGTCGCGAAGGGATTTGTCATATTCGAGGCTGGCCCTCTGATATGCGTTTTTACGTTTGGAGAGGGTGGTATATTTCTGCAGCCTGTCGTAAATCGGGATGTTCAATGACAACTGGACGTATTCGCCACCGTTGTTCTTGAACTGATTCCAATATGGTATCGGGGTGTAACCGGCTTTGCCCGGATAGGTGTAATAACTTGTGGACCAGCCGCCATAGAGTCCGAGTGAAGGGAGGAACTGCCATTTGGCTGTCCTGAGGCTGCGGAGGGCATTGTCCATCGTGCCTTTGGCTATCAGCACGGACGGCATTGACGCGACCGCAGTATTTATCACGTCTTCGGCAGAAGAGTTGCCGGATTCGAATTGGAGTGACGACAGGTTCGAGTCTATAGTAAGTTTTTCATCTACAGGCCAATACATCACGTCCTCCAATGTTATCAGGGCGTTGTCCCTGTTATTTATGGCTGTCGTGAGTTCGTATTCCCTGTCTGCCAGGTCGGCTTTCATCTGGACCACGTCAGCATAACCTTTCGAGCCGAGTTCTTCCTGACGTTCCGCCAATTTGACTGCGTTTCTGGCGTTTTCGGCCTGTTCCGTGAGGATTTCCACCAATTTTGTGTAATAAATAACATTGAAACAAGCCTCGATTGTGGCAAGACAGACTTTGTCTCTTTCCTGCTGCTCCTGCGAGTGGCCCATCGCAACTGCCGTCCTGGTGATTTTCAGGTTATTGATTGCGGAGAATCCGTCGAATAGGCTGATGCCGGCAGAGACTGAAAAACCCTGGTTCAATGATGTCGTGGTGACGTAAGTATTTGTTTCAGGGTCGATCGAGCGTCCCCATCTGTAGTAGCCGTATGAGTTTCCATCGACTGAAGGCGTGAATGCCTTGAGTATTGCGTCCCGCCTGTCCAGTCTCGCGTCATCATTTTTGGACTGCTGGATACGCACCTGAGTAGAGTTGCTGACCGCGTATTCCATACATTCGCGGAGTGTCAATGTCTTGGTCGTGGCTGGTTGTTCTGGAGCCTGAACAGAAACATGTTCCGTCACTTGGTCTGTATCATAAGTCGTCGGCAAGACCTCTCGAGTTGACTCCAGGCTCGCCAGTTGCGCAATAATCTTCGTGCCATTGGCATCTCTCTGTTCTGTAGCCAAAGGTGAAGTCCCCTGAGCATGGACTCCGGCCGTCACTGATGTCAATACCATTATAGCGATAATCCATTTCATATTCTTAGTCGTTTTCCTAAGATATGAACATGTGGCGTGCCAGAGTAGGTAATAGATTCTCCTTCAATGATTTATATATTTCAGTTCTTCCTGTCCCTGTAAAGAATCTTTACAAATCTGTAAACATATTTTACAACGGACACTTATGCCGCGCAACCACCACGGCTGTGCTGCAATTTCGTGCGAAATAAAACGTTTAAGTGGGACAAAACATACTGGTGAAGCGCTTTTGTCCCACTTAAAACGTTTTCGCGGTACCAAATACCTTTTATGTCAAAATTAACAGCTTCTGCCCGCTGCAATTAGTCACCGACGGCCGTCACCATGATACGCCACCGCCATTAATCAACCTCCCGCAGGCTGTGTGCAGCAATTTCGTGCAGAATAAAACGTTTAATCGGGACAAAACATACCGGCAAATCGCTTTTGTACCACTTAAAACGTTTTCGTGGTACAAAATACCTTTTATGACAAAATAACGTCCTCTGCCCGCGGGTAGATCGTCCGCGGATTTCTAATTCAGAAAACACTAATTATCAACGAGTTACAAAAGCATCATCCGCCGACGGCATAAGGCCCAGGTCTCCTGTCACATAGATATCGAGAGACAATCTCCAACGACATCCCAGTGACAATGAGAGGCGGGCTGAGGTCCTGGCGGTGACCCGTGGTCACCCATGACCTCGTAAATGGGAGGAGACGGCGCAGCCGGAGGGATGAGCGCAAGCGAAGGTCTCCGCCGGGACCTCTGCCCGCTGCCATTAGTCACCGTCCGCCGTCACCATGATACGCCACCGTCATTAATCCACCTCCCGCAGACTGTTCTGCAATTTCGTGCGAAATAAAACGTTTAATCGGAACAAAACATACCTGTAAAGCGCTTTTGTCCCACTTAAAACGTTTTCGCAGTACAAAATACCACCAAAATTTACCAATTATGACCGAAAATCGACCACAAACTCCGGCTATCTCGCACTAAGTGCGCGCATGGCATTGAAAACAGCCAGGACGGTGACACCTACATCAGCAAAAACGGCCATCCACATGGTTCCCAGGCCTACTGCTGCCAGTGCCAGAATAGAGACTTTGACACCGATGGCGAACCAGACATTCTGGCGGGCAATCCGTATCGTTCGACGTGCTATCCGGACGGCAACCGCAATCTTGGACGGCTTGTCATCCATCAGAACCACATCGGCAGCCTCTATGGCAGCATCACTGCCCAGACCGCCCATGGCAATACCGACATCGGCACGCTTCAGGACAGGCGCATCATTGATGCCATCTCCGACAAACGCAAGTACCTTTCCGGCAGGCTTTTCCGAAATCAGGCGCTCCACCTGGGCCACCTTGTCGGCAGGAAGCAGACCGGCATGGTATTCATCCAGACCGAGTTTCTCCGCGACCTCCTTGCCGACAGCCTCCCTGTCACCGGTCAGCATCACCGTCCGCTCCACACCCAGTTTCTTCAAACTTCTGATCGCCTCGTCACTATCCTTCTTCACGACATCACTGATAACTATATGACCTGCATATTTGCCATCCACCGCCACATGTACAATCGTGCCTGCAAGATGACAGTCATGCCATTCGACACCCAGATCATCCATCATCTTCGAATTGCCCACACAGACAGTCCGCCCGGCAACTGTGGCCCTGACACCGCGGCCGGCTATCTCCTCCACATTCGCAACTTCGCATCCGTCAGCAGCTTCCGCCGGGAAAGCACTACGCAAAGCCGCACCTATCGGATGAGTCGAAAAATGCTCCACATGAGCAGCCAGATGAAGCAGTTCCCGCTCATCGAAATCCGTAGGATGAACCGCCTCTACCTCGAACTTGCCATAGGTCAATGTCCCTGTCTTATCGAACACGACCACACCGAGCCTGGCCAACGCATCCACAAAATTGCTGCCCTTAATCAGCACTCCCCTCTTAGATGCGGCACCAAGTCCGCCGAAAAATGACAGAGGCACACTGATTACAAGCGCACAAGGACAAGACACTACCAGAAATATCAAAGCGCGGTGCAACCAAGTCGGAAAAGAATCCAGAAAACCAGCCTCCGCAAAAACTGGAGGGACAAAGGCCAGGATCAATGCTGCAATGACGACCACAGGCGTATATACCCTGGCGAATTTCGTAATAAATGACTCGCTCCTGGACTTGTTCTTATCCGCACTTTCCACCAAGTCAATGATTTTCGAGACAGTACTCTCACCGAAAGCCTTCGTAGTCTTCACCCTGACCACACCGGAAAGATTAATGCAGCCGGACATGATGCTGTCGCCCACCGAAATATCACGCGGAAGACTTTCTCCTGTCAATGCTGCCGTATCCAGCGAAGTTTCACCCTCTATGACATTACCATCTATCGGAACCCTCTCACCTGGTTTCACGACAATAATTTCACCTATTGCCACATCCTCCGGAGACACCTCTGATACACGTCCGTCTCTTTCCACATTAGCCACATCAGGCCTTATCGCCAGAAGATGTGAAATGCTGTCCCTGCTCTTTCCTTCAGCATACTCCTCGAACAGCTCCCCTATCTGGAAAAACAGCATAACGAACACAGCCTCAGGAAATTCCGTCTCAGCACCCGGCAGGAAACCGATGCACAAGGCTCCGATGGTCGCTATCGACATCAGGAAATCTTCATTGAACAAATCACCTTCAATGATACCCTCAGCCGCCTCCTTAAGAGTTCCGAAACCAATCAGCAGATAAGGTACAAGATATAGGACAAGCAACTGCCACACAGGAAGTTGACAAAACTTCTCGATACAGACGGCACAGACGAGCAGGACCGCCGTCACAGAAATGAGAGTAATTTTCCGTTTCATAACTTCGATTTTGAAAACGCTGCAAAGTTATTGAACTGAAGACGCAACCAAGTTGCAAATCATGTCAATGTGATGAAACGAGAAAAAACGCCTACAGCACAATTGTAAACACCGTAGCCTCAGGAGTGGAAGAAGTCAGATTTATGGTGCCGCCATTGAGACGGATAATCTGACGGCAGAGACTCAGGCCGACACCCGTACCGGAAACACCCTTGGTCGTATAGAACGGCACAAATATCTGCTCCCTGCCGGTTTCACTTATCGGCTCCCCGTTATTGGCAACATTGATGACAGTACGCTCCCTTTTGTCTATCGAAGCGGTTATGTCAATGTCGGAAGCCCCGGCCTGTACGGCATTCTTGATAAGATTATTCATCACCTGAGATATCTGTCCATAATCAGCATACAGAATAATATCCTCAGAAAGTTCATGATAAGAAACACGGGCCGACGGCCAATTCGCCTGAGCAATAGTCACAGAATCATTGACCAAATCCCTGAGATAGAAGGCTTTGCGGACTGGAGCGGCAATATGCGTCAGCGAGCGGTAGGACTGCACGAAACTGATAAGGCCCTCGGATGACGAGGAAATCGTACCCAAGGCCGAGCGGACATCTTCGGTATCGTAGGCATCCAGATTCTGCGACAACGCCGAACTGAGCGACGCGATAGGCGTGACAGTATTCATGATTTCGTGGGTAAGCACACGGATTAGCCTCGTCCACGATTCAGACTCATTGTTTTCCATCTCGCGGGTGATGTCATTGAAGGTCACGATGTTGACATCCTTACCGTGAAGCCTTGCCGTACAGGCACTTATGGAGAACTGAACCGTTCCGCGTTCAGAAACGAACGACGCCCTCGATTCCGTCTCCGAAGCACTGCGGAAGGCATTGGCCAGCTCCGGAGAAATCCTCTCTATCTGCCTGAGCGAAGAGATGTCGGACATGCCAAGGAATCCTCGCGCGATTACGTTGGAATAGTCGATTTTGTCTCCATCGATAACGATTACCCCGCTCTGCACATGGTCCAGCATGATTCCGAAATAACGCTCCCGCTCACGTATGTCGGACTTTTCAGCCTCGAAAATGGAACGCAACCGGTTCAACGACCGGTTCAGCCTCCTGTCCGACCAATGGTCTTCGGAATACCGGAACGCCGACTCCCCGCTGTCCAGCGCATCAGACATGAAGTCAATCTTGCCGATGATTTTCCTGCGGACCAGCGCCCTCGTCACAATGTAGGTCAATGCTGCAACGACAGCTCCGCCGAGCACAATCCAAGTTGCGCCCAACTCCCCTATTGTGACTGACTCCATCATATTCCGTATTTCTTAAGTTTCGCGTAAAGTGTAGGACGGCTGATATCCAGAGACTTGGCCACCATCGAAATATTCCCGTCATAACGGGCCATAGCAGCACGGATAGTCTTCTCCTCCATATTTTCCATCGTATCACCGGCATTGATCTCCATCCCTCCCGCGGACGCGGACAGGTCGAGACCGAACCCGCCGATGACCTTTCCTTCGGAAAGAATGACAGCTTTTTCAATGCAATTGCGCAGTTCCCTTATGTTTCCAGGCCACGCATAGGACTCCAGCTCCACCTTCGCCATCGGGGACATTGACACTGCTTCGCGGCCATATTTTCCGGCAAATTCAGAAAGGAACTGCATTGCCAACGGGACAATTATCTCCTTTCTGCGTCTAAGGGGAGGAAGTTCCACGCTGATGGTATTCAGCCTGTAATACAAATCCTCACGGAAAAGGCCGTCCCGTATCATCGCCGGAATATCCGCATTGGTAGCACATATAAGCCTGATATCCACCGGGATAGACTTGGTATCTCCGACTCTCGTGACACTGCGGCTCTGAATCGCGCGGAGCAACTTGGCCTGGGACTGCACAGGTATATTGGCAATCTCGTCGAGAAAAAGAGTTCCGCCGTCGGCCTGCTCGAATTTCCCGGGATGGTCAGATTTGGCATCGGTAAAAGCTCCCTTCACATGGCCGAAGAGTTCACTTTCGAAAAGCGTTTCAGTAATCGCACCGGCATCCACGCAGACCATTGCCTTGTCGGCACGTCCGGAAAGCCTCTGGATTTCATGGGCCAGGACATCCTTTCCGGTTCCGTTCTCACCAGTAATCAATACCGTAGCATCGGTGGAGGCAATGCGTTCCACATTATGCCTGAGCTGCTGCATTTCAGAGCCTTCACCCCAGAACATACGAGGCCCTTCATTGACATTGGCACTAATCCTTGCATTGACCTTCCGGTCCCGGATTCCCGTCAGGGTCTCGATCAGTTTGTCATTGTCCCAAGGCTTGACAACGAAATCCGCGGCTCCGCGTTTCATTCCTTCGACGGCCAATGCTATGTCCGCGTAAGCCGTAAACAGGACCACAGGCATCTCAGGCCATCTCTTCTTGAGTTCTGAAAGCCAGAAGAGGCCCTCGTTCCCGGAGTTGATGTCCGTCTTGAAATTCATATCCAGGAGAATCACGTCAGGCATCATTGACTCGGCCGTACTCATAAGAGAAACCGGAGACGGAAGTGTCTGGACTTGTGCGAAATACCCGCCCAGCAGTATCTTCAAGGCGTCACGAATGCCTTTATTGTCGTCAACAACCAGTATTTTTCCTTTTTTCATTGTCAATGTGTTTTATCATCAATGCCCCTCTCCGGAAGCCACATGCAACTCAAATTTCGCAAGTTGTCAAACTTGCTGAACGTTAGCACGAATTTGAGGGTTGTCACTCGTGCGAAGACTGCAAGCCCAACGCACTTTTTTATGTGCACGTTACCCTCACCCTAAATCCCTCCCCTCGGGGAAGGGACTTACCATCGCCCTCGCGGGCTCTAT
>OIWT01004292.1_pt1 | contig 11756 bp, 8 predicted proteins | sample 1587701 | NCBI WGS metagenome assembly OIWT01 (sample SAMEA3888904, study PRJEB22519) | human gut metagenome | biome: human gut; feature: human-associated habitat; material: faeces | place: Denmark | collected 2009 | reverse complement strand
ACCAGCATCAGTGAACGGTTCAGGTTTTCCGTCATGGCCGCCTCGTCCGGCTCGATGCCTGTTACGCAGCGGAGACGGAAGGAGTCCATCACATCGCCCAGCAGCCGGGCCGACATAAGGAAGTTATAGGCGCACACCGGCTGGAACACGTTCAGCTGGAAGTTGCCCTGCGACGCCGCCACGGTGATGGCGGTGTCATTGCCCATCACCTGTACTGCCGCCATGGTAACAGCCTCGCACTGGGTGGGATTTACCTTGCCGGGCATGATGCTGCTGCCCGGTTCGTTCTCCGGAATGTGCAGCTCGCCCAGACCGCACCGTGGGCCGCTGGCCTCCCAGCGGATGTCGTTGGCGATCTTCATCAGGTTGCAGGCCAGCGCCTTCATGGCTCCGTGGGCGAACACCAGCGCGTCCTTGGCGGTCAGGGCGTGGAATTTGTTGCTGTCCGGTACAAACTGCGTCCCCGTCAGGGCGGTCAGCCGGTCGCATACCATCCGGTCATAGCCCTCCGGCGCGTTCAAACCGGTGCCCACGGCGGTGCCGCCGATGGCCAGCTTCCGCAGCTCGGCAAGGCTGCTCTCCAGCATACGGCAGGGCGCGTCGATCAGCTCCTGCCAGCCGGATACCTCCTGCGCGAACCGCAGGGGCGTGGCGTCCTGCAAATGGGTGCGCCCGATGCGGATCAGCGCCGGATACCGCGCCGCCAGCGCCGCAAAGGCTGCCGACAGCCGCTGCGCAGCAGGCAGCACCTGCCGCTCCACCGCCAGCACCGCCGCAATATGCAGCGCGGAGGGGTAGGTGTCATTGCTGGACTGGGAGCGGTTCACATGGTCGTTGGGATGCAGCGTCACACCCTGCTCTGCCGCCAGATGGGCAATGACCTCGTTGAGATTCATATTGGTCTGGGTGCCGCTGCCGGTCTGCCAGACCACCAGCGGGAACTCATCGTCCCACTGGCCCGCACGGATCTGGGCGCAAGCGCGGGAGATGGCGTCCGCCTGCTCCGGGGTCAGCTTTCCGGCGGCGGCATTGGCCTGTGCGCAGGCATCCTTCAAATAGGCAAAGGCGGTGATGATCTCCCGCGGCTGGCGCTGGCCGCCGATCTTGAAGTTTTCCAGGCTCCGCTGGGTCTGGGCGCCCCAATGGTGGGCCGCCGGAACGGCCACCTCGCCCATGGTGTCGTGTTCGATGCGATAGTCCATTATGTCCTCCCCTCAGATATGCGCCACGCCGTCCTGACGGGCGGCCTCCGCCACAGCGGCGGCCACCGCGCCGCACAGCCGGGGATCAAAGGCGGCGGGCAGGATGTAGTCGGCGTTCAGATCTTCGTCCGGGACAAGACCGGCGATGGCCCGTGCCGCTTCATGCCCTCCGTCACGCGGCTGGCCCGCACGTCCAGCGCGCCCCGGAACAGGCCGGGGAAGCAGGACACATTGTTCACCTGATTGGGATAGTCGCTGCGCCCACTGGCCACCACCAGCGCGCCGCCCTCGTGGGCTTCCTCCGGGGTGATCTCCGGCGTGGGATTAGCGCAGGCGAAAATAATGGCATTGTCCGCCATGGTGCGCACCATCTCCGACGTGACCAGACGGGGCGCAGAGAAGCCCAGAAATACGTCGGCTCCGGCCAGCGCATCCGCCAGCTTTCCGGTCATGCGGCGGGGGTTGGTGCGTTCGCATACCGCCGCCATGTAGGGATTCATGTCCTCCGTCACGCCGGGGCAGAGGATGCCCTGCTTGTCGCACAGGGTGATGTCGGTGTATCCGGCGCTCAGCAGCAGGCGGCACACGGAGAGTCCCGCCGCGCCCGCGCCGTTGATGACGATGCGGGCGGACTTGTCCTTTCCGGCCACCTTCAGGGCGTTGGTCAGGCCCGCCAGCACGATCACCGCCGTGCCGTGCTGGTCGTCGTGGAACACAGGAATGTCCACCGCCGCCTGCAAGCGCTGCTCAATGTCAAAGCACCGGGGCGCGGAGATATCCTCCAGATTGATGCCGCCGAAGCTGCCTGCCAGCAGGGCGATGGTGCGCACGATCTCGTCGGGGTCCTTGGTGCGCAGGCACAGGGGGATGGCGTCCACGCCGCCGAAGGCCTTGAACAGCACGCACTTGCCCTCCATCACCGGCATGCCGGCCTCCGGGCCGATGTCGCCCAGACCCAGCACGGCGGTGCCGTCGGTGACCACCGCCACAGTGTTCCAGCGGCGGGTCAGCTCGTAGCTCTTGTTGATATCCTTCTGGATCTCCAGACAGGGCTGCGCCACACCGGGGGTGTAGGCCAGCGACAGAGCGTCGCGGCTGTCCACCGCCGCACGGGGCGTGATCTCCAGCTTGCCCCGCAGGGCATAGTGAAGCTTTAAGGATTCTTCCGCGTAATTCATCATAAACACCTGCTTTTCGCATTTTGACTGTATTATACGCCCTTTTGCTGGCATCAGCAAGAGAAATCGCTTCCGGACAGCCCAAAGCCGCGGCGCAGAGATGCCGCGGCTTCGGACGAAAGGAAATGAAAGAAGATAGCAGATTCAGGGCATTAACCGGCCAGCGTGGCGGCCATGACCGCCTTGATGGTGTGCATGCGGTTTTCCGCCTCGTCAAAGACGATGGACTGGGGGCTTTCAAACCCCTCGTCGGTGACCTCCATAGCGTCGCGGCCGAAGGCCTCGCCCATCTCCTTGCCGATGGTGGTCTTGTGGTCATGGAAGGCGGGCAGGCAGTGCATGAACACGGCCTTTTCACCGGCCTGTGCCATCAGCTGCGCGTTCACCTGATAGGGAGCCAGATCATTGATACGCTCCTGCCAGACCTCCATCGGCTCGCCCATGGAGACCCAGACATCGGTATAGATCACGTCGGCGTTCTGGACAGCCTTGGCAGGATCGGTGATAAAGGCCAGCGTTGCGCCGGTCTCCATGGCAATGGCCTGACACTGGGCGATCAGTTCCTTGTCGGGGAAGTACTTCTCCGGCGCGCAGGCCACGAAGTGCATGCCCATCTTGGCGCAGCCCACCATCAGGGAGTTGCCCATGTTGTAGCGGGCGTCGCCCATGTACGCCAGCTTCTTGCCCTTCAATCCGCCGCAGTGCTCCTGAATGGTCAGGAAGTCCGCCAGAATCTGTGTGGGATGGAACTCGTTGGTCAGGCCGTTCCATACGGGAACGTCGGAATACTGGGCCAGCTCCTCCACGATGCTCTGGCCGAAGCCCCGGTACTCGATGCCGTCAAACATGCGGCTGAGAACACGGGCGGTGTCGGCGATGCTCTCCTTCTTGCCCATCTGGGAACCGGTGGGGCCAAGATAGGTGACGCCCATGCCCAGATCGTGGCCCGCCACCTCAAAGGCGCAGCGGGTGCGGGTGCTGTCCTTTTCAAACAGCAGGGCGATGTTCTTGCCCTGACACAGGGCGTGGGGGATGCCGGCCTTTTTCTTGGCCTTCAGGTCAGCTGCCAGCTCCAGCAGATAGCTGATCTCCTCAGGGGTGAGATCCAGCAGCTTCAGGAAATCCTTGTTTTTCAGACTGGTCATGGGAGTGCTCCTTCCAAAATAATTAAGATAGGGCGTCAATGCCGGTCGCCCTTGTGCAGCCGCTTTTCCAGTACCGCCAGCAGCCGCGTCAGTGCCACCACGATGATGAGGTACGTCAGCGCCACCACAATCAGGGGGTTGAATGCGTCGAAGGTGTTGTTGCGGATCAGGTTGCCGGCTCTGGTCAGATCCTGCACAGCCACATAACCGGCCACGGCGGTTTCCTTCAACAGGGCGATCATCTCGTTGCCGATGGCGGGCAGGATGTTCTTCATGGCCTGCGGCAGGATCACGTGGATGGTGGTCTGGATCCGGGACAGGCCCAGAGAACGGCCCGCCTCCATCTGGCCCGCGTCCACCGCGCCGATGCCGCTGCGCATCAGCTCGGCCATATACGCGCCGGAGTTGATGCCGAAGGTGACGATGCCCACGGTGATACCTCCGCTGACGCCGCTGGCTGACTTCATGATGACGAAGTAGAAGATCAGCAGCAGCACCACCACGGGGATGCCGCGGATGACGGTGGTATAGATGTCGCACAGCACGCACAGAGGCTTCATGGCACGGCTTCCCTCGCCGCAATATTTGATGATGGCTACCAGCGCACCGATGACGATGCCGATGCACAGGGCGCCCAGTGTGATGATGGCGGTGTTGCGCAGGCCGTCCACCAGCATCATATAGCGGTCATCCTCCAGAAATGTGGAGGCCAGCTGAGCGCCCCAGTCGGTGAAGAATTGGCCGATGGCGGTAAACCAATTGGAAAAAATATTCATAGCGGCGGCTCCTTAGGTATCATATCATGCCGCCCGGAGCGGCGTGGGACAATTTGCGGGGAATTGGGGGTATTTAACAGGCAAATGAAGAGTGAAGAGAGAAAAGTGAAAAGTGAAGAGTTTCGGTATGCCGCTGAAGCGGCATGATCGGAACATGTTTTGCTTCTCTCTGTGCTATCGGTGGCCCTTCCGTACCACGATGGCGGTTCTTGTGTTCGTCCGTAGGGGCCGACGACTCTGTCGGCCCTATCGAAAATCGTATCGTCATCGTGGGGGCGGACAGAGTCGTCCGCCCCTACGAAGCTCTATGGATGTTCCGCTGACGTATCGTCAGGGTGCGATGTAGGTCACGCCGTACTGCTGGAAGATCTTCTCGACGGTGCCGTCAGCCAGCAGGGCGTCCAGCGCTTCGTTGAAGGGGACGACCAGCTCGCTGCCCTTCTGGAAGGCAAAGGCGTAGGGCTCAGAGGTCATGGCCTCGTCCAGCACGGTCAGGCCCAGCTCCGGCGCCATGGCCAGTGCCACCTCGTTATCCACGACCCATGCGTCCACCTTGCCGGTGGTCAGAGCTGCTGCGGCGTCGTTGTTGGCGGTGAAGGCCAGCACCTCATAGCCGTTGCCCATGCAGTACTCCTCAGCGGTGGTACCGGTCTGGATGGATACCTTCTTGCCCTCCAGATCAGCCTTGCCGATAATGCCGCTGTCGGCGGTCACCACGATGGCCTGCGCGGCCATGAAGTACACGCTGGAGAAGTCCACGTTCTCTTTTCTCTTGTCGGTAACGGTGATGCCGGACATGCCCAAATCGAACTTACCGGCCTGCACGCCGGGGATCACGGAGTCAAAATCCATCTGCTGGAGATCCAGCTCCATGCCCATCTTCTCGGCGACCTTCTTCAGGATATCCACCTCGATACCCACCACCTCGCTGCCTTCCAGCGACTCAAAAGGGGGGAAGTCGGGGCTGGTGGCCACCACCAGCTTGGTCTTGGCGGCGGCGTCGGAAGCGTCGTCACCGGAGGGGGTGTTGCTGTCGGAATTGCTGCTGCCACAGCCGGACAGCAGGCCCAGCGCCATTACCAGCGCCAGTGCAAAAGCGGTCAACTTTTTCATCGTTATTCTCCTTTTTCATCTGTTTTTTGTTGGGATAGATAAGCTTTTATGGCGGCGATCTGCGCCTCTACCGAGGCGGGGCCGCCCAGTGAGGTACGCCGTGCCACGCAGTTTTCCAGCGCGACAGCCTCGTACACGTCCTGGTCAAATACGTCGCTGTATTGCTTCAACGTCTCCAGCGGCAGGGCCTCCAGCACGGTATCATGATGGATGCACCATGCCACCAGCTGGCCGGAAATTTTATAGGCGGTGCGGAACGGCAGGCCCTTTTTCGTCAGGTAGTCCGCCAGATCGGTGGCGTTGATGAAGCCCTTCTGGGCCGCCTTGTACATGGTCTCCACGCAAGGCTTCATGGTGGCGATCATGGGAGTGAACACCTGCAAACACATCTTCACAGTGTCCACCGCGTCGAACACGGCCTCCTTGTCCTCCTGCATGTCCTTGTTATAGGCCAGCGGCAAACCCTTCAGCATGGTCAGCAGCGCCATCAGATCGCCGTAGACCCGGCCTGTCTTGCCGCGGCACAGCTCCGCCATGTCCGGGTTCTTCTTCTGGGGCATGATGGACGAGCCGGTGGTAAAGCCGTCGTCCAGCTCCACGAAGTGGAACTCCCAGCTGCTCCAGAGGATCAGCTCCTCAGAGAAGCGGCTCAGGTGCATCATCAGCACCGCACAGGCGGACAGGAACTCCACGCAGAAGTCACGGTCGGACACGCCGTCCAGACTGTTCAGCGCCACCTGGGAGAAGCCCAGCTGCCGGGCCTCATACACCCGGTCAATGGGGAACGTGGTGCCCGCCAGCGCACAGCAGCCGATGGGAGACACGTCCATACGCTTGGCCGCGTCGTCCAGACGGCCGACGTCCCGCTGGAGCATCATGGCGTAGGCCATGAGATGGTGGCCGAAGGTGATGGGCTGCGCCCGCTGCAAGTGGGTGTAGCCGGGCAGGATGGCGGTTTTGTACTGCTCCGCCTTGTCGGTGACGGCAGCCAGCAGCTCCAGCACCAGCGCGCGGAGCGCTGCGATCTCCTGTCGGAGATACAGCCGCAGATCCAGCGCCACCTGATCGTTTCGTGAGCGGGCGGTGTGGAGCTTTTTGCCCACATCGCCCAACCTCTCCGTCAGTACCTGCTCCACGAACATGTGAATGTCCTCGGCAGATGGGTCAAATTGCAGCTTTCCCTCGTCCAGATCCGCTAGGATCCCGGCCAGACCAGAGATCAGCGTCTGGGATTCCTGCTCCGTCAGGATGCCGCTGTGCGCCAGCATGGCGGCGTGAGCCATGGAGCCGGTGATATCCTGCCGGTACATGCGGCAGTCGAAATGAAGGGACGAGTTGAAGTCGTCCGCGATCTGTGCCGTTTCCTTTTCGGCCCGGCCGGCCCAAAGCTTTGCCATGGTGGCGCTCCTTTCGGTGATGATATGCGGTGCTGGGGGTTCTTATTGTCGGTTGTAGGGGCGGACGACCCTGTCCGCCCTATCGGCAGCCCGGTAGTTTATCGTAAGGGCGGACAGAGTCGTCCGCCCCTACGGAGTTCTATCAGTAATCGTTGCTTGCTTACAGCTTGCCCTGCTCCTTCAGCGCCTGCATCTTGGTGGTCAGGCCCCACAGGTTGATGAAGCCGGTAGCCTGAGACTGGTCATAGTCGCTCTCGCCGAAGGTCACCAGATTCTCGGAATACAGAGAGCAGGGAGAGGTCATACCGGCGGGGATGATGTTGCCCTTGTAGAGCTTCAGCTTCACGGTGCCGGTCACGTCCTTGTTGGCCTCGTTGGCGAAGGCGGTCAGGGCCTCCTGCAAGGGAGAGTACCACTTGCCGTTATACAGCAGGTCTGCGTAGTCCACAGACAGCTTCTGCTTGGCGTGCAGCACTTCCTTATCCATGGTCAGCATCTCCAGCTGGGCGTGGGCGAAGTACAGGATGGTGCCGCCGGGGGTCTCATAGATACCGTGATCCTTCATGCCGATGAGACGGTTCTCCACGATGTCGATGATGCCGATGCCGTTCTTGCCGCCCAGCTCGTTCAGCTTCTCAATGATCTTGCTGGCCTTCATCTTCTCACCGTCCACGGCCACAGGAGCGCCGGCCTCGAAGTCGATGGTCACATAGGTGGGCTCGTCAGGAGCCTGGAAGGGGGACACGCCCATCTCCAGGAAGCCGGGCTTGTCCAGATCGGGCTCGTTGGCGGGATCTTCAAGGTCAAGGCCCTCATGGCTCAGGTGCCACAGGTTCTTATCCTTGGAGTAGTTGGTCTCTCGGGAGATCTTTAGGGGCACGTTGTGAGCCTCGGCGTAGTCGATCTCCTCCTCACGGGACTTGATGTCCCACTCACGCCACGGGGCGATGATCTTCATATCGGGAGCGAAGCGCTTGATGGCCAGCTCGAAACGGACCTGATCGTTGCCCTTGCCGGTAGCGCCGTGGGCGATGGCGTCGGCGCCCTCGGCCTTGGCGATCTCCGCCAGCCTCTTGCCGATGACGGGACGGGCAAAGGCGGTGCCCAGCAGATAGGTCTCATACTTGGCGTCCATTTTCAGGCAGGGGATGATGACGTCGTCCACCATCTCGTCCACCAGATCGGCCACGATCAGCTTGCTGGCGCCGGTCTTGATGGCCTTCTCCTCCAGACCCTCCAGCTCGTCGGCCTGACCCACGTTGCCCGCCACGGCGATGATCTCGGGGTTATTGTAGTTTTCCTTCAGCCAAGGGATGATGATGGAGGTATCCAGTCCGCCGGAGTAGGCCAGTACGATCTTCTTGATATCTGTATGTTTCATGGTGTGTTCCTCCTTGAATGTTTATGTAATTTATGTGCATGATTATACACTTCATCCATAAAATGTCAAGAGGATATTCATTAATAATTCGATATTTATGCATATAGACAATGGAAATTCAGCATACTGGCTAATAATTATGCAAAACGATAGAGGATTATGCATATGAATGGTGCATAAATGAATAAAGCCTTGAAGAGTATAAAAAATCAGCCCCTCAGGACTGATTTTTTGGTATGCTTTCAATTGTGCGCTGCTACTTCCGCCGCGCCGTCATGAACCGGAATACGGTGGATACCAGCAGAATACCCACGGCCAGAGATCCGGCGATGCCCGCTGTCTCCAATCCCTTGCGCAGGGCTTCGAGCATCTCACCCTGCAGGCCGAGGCTCATGGTGTAGTACACGCCCGCACCGGGCAGCAGCGGGAAAATGGCAATGACCAGATACGGCGTCACCGGGCAGCGGCGCACGCGGGCCATCACCTCGGAATACAGCGCCGCAAAGATGGTGGCGTACAGGTTCACGGTGTATACGTCCAGCCCCAGCTCCTCGCACAGCAGATAGATCATCCAGGTGGCCGTGCCGCCGATGATGCACAGCACCATCCACTTGCCGTGGATATTGAACAGAATGGAGAAGCCGTAGCACCCTACAAACACCGCCAGAGCCTGTGCCCACGCGGGCCACACCATCGAGGTGGACTCCACCACCGAAGCGATGCCGTAGACCGGAGCGGTGACACGCCATGCCGCCGCCGTACCCAGCGCAATGGCAAAGGCCGACAGAAACACCTGCACGATGCGCATAACGCCGGAGTTGGTGTCGCCGTAGATGATGTCCCGCATGGAGTTGGTGATCAGCAGGCCCGGCACAAGGATCATCAACGCGCCGATGATGGCCGTGTCGGGGTTGTCCAGCCAGCCGAAGCCCGCCGCCAGATAGGCGGGCAGCGCCATCAGGAACGAGGCGATGATGGTGCTGAAGAAGGGGTTGGCCTCCTGCTTGTCCATAAAGTGGGTGATGAGGCCGATGATCAGGCCCATCGCCCCCGCCCACAGGCAGTCCAGCAGTGTGCCGCCGAACACCAGACAGAAGCCCAGACCCACCAGCACGCTGCCCAGATAGAACACGCCGGTGCTGTAAGAGCGGCACGCCTTCATGGTCTCCTCCAGCCACGCCATGGCCTCGTCCACGTCGGGACGCTCCGCGCAGATGCGGCGGCTCAGGGCGTTGAGCTTTTCCAGCGCCTCCAGATCATTGCCGTGGAAGCCGATACGCTTCATGATCATCAGCGGCTTGCCGTTGGCGGCCTCCAGGCTGACGGACACGCAGTTGGGGATAGCGAACACCTCGCACTCCACGCCGTAGGCCCGCAGGATGCGGTGGATGGTGTCCTCCACCCGGAAGGTCTCCGCGCCGGACATGGCCAGATGGTACCCCATGGTAGCCGCCAGATCGGTCAGCAGATAATAGTCCATACAAACAGATCTCCTGTATCAGTTTGCCGGATGCGGCCTTCGCTGCATCCGGCAAACTGACAGTATAGGCGCTTCGCAGGCAAATGTCAACCGTCCATTTGGGTCACAGTTCCCAAAAACAGCGGCAGGTTGGCGTGGGTGTCTACGATCATGTACACGAAGGGGCGATCCAGCACCACGCGATGCACCTCCGGCGGCTCGGCAGCGCCGGCGGCCGGCTCGATAGCCGTAACGGCGGCGGCCTTGGTGCCGTTCTCGTCCAGCTCCAGATAGGTCTTGTGCAGCACGGCGCTGACATAGAGCTGGTCGTTGGGCGCGCCGCCCATGGCCCGCAGATCCGCCGCCGCGCTGTCAAAGGCGTCGGTGACGCCCATGGCCTTCAGCGCGTCGTTCAGCTCCAGCGAGGAGGACGCCTTGAACCGGGGGATGGCGGCCTCCACCGTGCCGTGCTGGGGATCATTCAGCAGGGCATGGAGCTTGCCGCCGGTGAGCCCGGCCACATAGTCCGCTATGGAGACGCCCTCATTGGGCAGCAGTCCCACAAAGGCGTAGCGGCCGCCGTCGTAATACTTCATAAAGCCGGTGGTGTTGTCGCCGGACAGATAGAGGCTCTCCTGCGACCACAGCAGATCCGCCGTCTGGCGGGTGCCGTCGGCGGCAGTGAACACCACGCCCTTCTGGATGTCGTCCTTCTCGTAGGGCTTCTTCCACTTGGCGTCAAAGCACACGGCGTTCACCAGATAGAGCATGGTGCGCTGGTCGGGCGCCTGCTCCAGCAGCTTGTCGATCATGCCGTCGGTCTGGTTGCTGACCCAGTGGTTCAGGTCGTTTTTCATGGCCTCGTCAAAGGCGGAGCGGTACACCTCCGCGTCATAGTAGCTGACGCAGTTGTCCAGAAAGCTGTCCTCCACCCGGAAGATGTCCCGCACCCACAGGGAGTTGGCCAGCGACAGCTTGCACTTCTTGGTGTTCTCCGGCAGGCTCATGCGGTAGGTATAGAGGTAGTCGTTGAGAGTATCCCGATCCATGCCCATGGCCTTCTCCAGTTGGGACAGCGTGGTGCCGGCAGCGCCGTTGGCGGTCATGCCCAGCGCGTACAGCAGGGATACCGGGGAGAGCAGCACGCCCTCCTCCTTCGTTGTCTGCCGCAGCAGGGCGGCGGCAAAGTCCATGACAGCCGTGCTGTCGTCGGTCAGGTCGATGTGCGTATTGATGGTGCGGGCGGTCACGCCCTCCGTCAGGCTCTGTGCCGTCAGCTTACTGCCGCAGCCAAACAGCGGCAGCGCCATGCACGCAGCCAGCACCAGCGCCGCGATGCGCTTTTCCATGGGATCAGCTCCTTTCTGCTTGCTCTACTCCTTAGACGCAGGCGAGGGGCAAAAGGTTTCCCTCTCTGTGAAAAAAAGCGGGTACACGCGGGCGGAAGCCCCTCCGTCCGTATGTACCCACCTCGCCTTACTGCGTCAGACGCTCCAGCGCGCAGCGGGCGGCGGCCTGCTCGGCCTCCTTTTTGCTGCGCCCCTCGCCGGTACCAGCCACCTGTCCGTTGAGCAGGACGCGGAAAGCGAACACCCGCGCATGGTCCGGGCCGGAGGCCCCCACCATCTCGTAGCGCAGGGTCTGATCCGGCTTACGCTGCACCAGCTCCTGCAGCTCCGTCTTATAGTCCCGGCGGCGCTCCTCCACCTGCTCCTCCTGCTCCTTGTCCAGCAGCACGCGGTGGATCAGGTCGCGGGCGGCGTCCATGCCGCCATCCAGATAGACGGCGGCAAACACCGACTCCGTGGCGTCCGCCAGAATGGACGGACGGCGGCGGCCGCCGCCCAGCTCCTCGCCCCGGCCCAGCCGCAGGTACTCGCCAAGGCCCAGATACTGGGCCACCTCGTGCAGGCTCTCCTCGCACACCAGCGCGGCGCGGATGCGGGTCAGGTCGCCCTCCGGCATATCGGGATGCTTGGTGTACAGGTACTCCGCCGTCACGAAGCCCAGCACCGCGTCGCCCAGAAACTCCAGACGCTCGTTGCTGCCGATGCCCGCGCCCCGATGCTCGTTGGCGTAGGAGCTGTGGTACAGCGCGTTTTCCA
>OIWT01004290.1_pt1 | contig 11761 bp, 25 predicted proteins | sample 1587701 | NCBI WGS metagenome assembly OIWT01 (sample SAMEA3888904, study PRJEB22519) | human gut metagenome | biome: human gut; feature: human-associated habitat; material: faeces | place: Denmark | collected 2009 | reverse complement strand
TCCGCCGTAAGCTGTTTTGAATCTACACGTGAATTACACAAAATCCAGCATGCCGTTGAAACCCATTTTGGTGATCTCCTCATTCTTCCTCTTTACCCAGTAGGCGGCTGCATACACCATTGGTCCTGCGAATTACCGTTGGGAGTAAAGAGTACCCATGACGGGACCCCTTCCCGCTTCATCAATGCCCACAATCACGTCCTCGCTGAGGCACTCCTCTGGGATTGGACTCTTCTCGATGTCCTGGCACCACAGGCAGGATTTCAGTTCCATGGCAAGAATTGAGTTCCAACAAACACCCGAATAAACCGAGCCTAAAATGATGCAGTTCTCCGGACTGTCCTTCGGATCACAGTAGTACACCAAGCGCGAGTGGAATTGCTTGTCCTTCAGAAGCGCGTTTACTTGCTGCTCAATGTAGCGGCTGCGACAGTAGTCAATTATCCGCTTGCACATCCGCCCCAGCTCCACATCCATTCTACCCTTCACCTCTCCACGCAAACGCATACGGAATGAAATCAATCTTCACGTTGTTGTACGTCAGCGTGTCCTCGTTCACCAACTCCTTCTTACCGGCATTCTTCTCATCGCCGCCCTTTTCTCCCGAAGAGTGCTCCTTGCTCTACTCCTTATCAGCAGTACGCGCAAAAACGGTCAGCGTCGCCCAGCTTGTCAATCGCCGAAGGTAGTCCCACTCTTCCTCCTTGAATCCCTACCCATGATGGACTGTACCCGTTCCTACAAGCTCGCGGTAGAACTCCTGACCAACGAAGCTGTGCCATTGACATCGGTGATGACAGCAGGTGGCAATGCAAACGCCCACGCACTACATGTAATTCAGAACCACGAGATCAGACATTCAGTCCATGACAGTCCTTCCCCTCCTGGATGCAATTCAGAATGCAACGGATGGTATAATCCGTCGCCACTCCACACAGATGTTTTGCGATTCCCACGAACTGGCGATTTCGCTCACTCTCGAAGATCGGAACGCGACGGAGGTCAATGTCGCGAATGTTCCCCGTGACTCGGAAGAAGTCCCCCTCTTTGTGTCGCATCCAGCGGTCTGCTTTGAACCGCACGGGAGACATGTCGATTAGAAGGTACTTGCCCCGATCTTGGAAATCAGCCGGTCTTTCCTCATTGGGAAGCTTCCCGTTGAGCGCATAATCAATTCCCAGACTGAGCATTCCCCGTCCTGCTCCGAACTCCACGTAGACAGGATCGTTTTGCATGAGCCCGCTAATCGTGAGTGTTCCCTTCAACTCCCACCAATTTTCCATGTTACAGATCATGCTCACCTGCTGGTAGAGATGGCGCAGAGACTCCTGAGTGGCCCCCTTTGTTGCCTTGTCCGCAATAAAGGGCTCAAAGCGAGAGGGGCGAAGAATGCTTGTCGGAATGCCGTCAGGGAAGAGAGACTTGTAGACGGACCGAATCTTCTGCTCCAGTGCGAGTTCGAAGGCCTTCTTCTGCGCATCACAGTCCCTCAGAGAACTCACCTCATCTGGAGTAGAAAAGGCGATAGATTGCGGAGACGTGTTGTTTCCGCAGTTTAGATTGGGAACAAAGTAGGGACACACCGATTTGGCATCCTCCGATTTGTGCTTGTTGCAGACACGAATGTGCTTCTCGAGCCTATCTTCAAATACGGTATGCGATGGGTCAATGGGGCATACAACGCGCTTTCTCTGACTCTCCGCCGGTTTCTCACCCGGAGCCGATTCCACGTGAAGATGGTTCACGCAGTACTTGCTATTTGGTGCCCGCTCGCCGGAACAGAAGCGCGAGCACTTCGCGATCCAGAAAAGACACTTTGGCCACTTTGATTCATCTCGCTGGTTTGCTCCCATCTGTTTCTTTCGAAGCTTCTTCTCCAGTCTACAATTGACGACGAGAGGCCAATCTTCACTTTAGCTTCTTTCTCTGTTCTGCAAGTGCTCTCCTTTCCTCAAACTGCTGCTTGGAAGCATTCTCCGGGTCTTGTGGAGATGGATTGTTCATTCTTCTGAACACACAGAGGAGGGCGTTATTGCTTCAACTCTTCTAGCGTTCAACAAAGGAAGGAGAGAATGAAGTAGAATGAAGCACATTCCCCTTTTCTTGGAATTCGAAAGCATCTTTCAATTCAAAGTGAGAGGAGGCAAAAGCAGCCATAGAACCGCCCTGCTGAAGAACGACGCTCTTCTTTCCAAGAAGGTTCCCGGAAAATTCTTGATACAACGAGAACGAAGGGCGGAGACTCGCTCATTTTTATTTCCTGATCTCGTTTCGAAGAATGGAAGCGAAGTGTGATTGCTGCATGGACTTTGCGCGTGGTGCAAGTATGTGCAATACGGAGGGGCTTCCGGCATTCGAGAACAGTTGCGCGGACTGCTATGGCTGCATGCAGTCCTGTAATTACGCTAGTTGTTTGCCTCTTGTCGAATGCGATCCCTACGCCTGTATGCAGGGTTTCGTAGCTCCTCCTTATCCCTACGATGCAGGGTGTGGAGCTTTTGACAATGCTCTTTGCTCATACTGGTGCGAGGGCTGCTACAACCCAGTAGTCCCTGTCCCCTGCACGGAGCAGTGGATCGATACGCAATGCTGCGACGTTCCGCAGCTGGTTTCCAGGGAGAGCGTGGCCATGCCGAACCTGCTGCTCTCCCAGCCGGAGCAGGACGAGCACAACGAGGGTTTGTACCATGCGTCGTCGCTGACGCTCCCTTGTGGTGATGAGCCTCTTTCTGCGGAGCCGGTTACGACGACGGATTCGAACCAAGAAACCTTTATCGCGAGCGAAGTTCAGCCGGTTCAGGAGGCCGACTATTTCCAGCCACAACTCCCAGCCACAAGCCTAACTGAGTCTTCTTCAGAGACTTTTTCTGGCTTGATGGTGTTTCCTACTGCAACGTCTTTTTCGACTCCTGCCAAGGTGGTCCCGCAGCGTAAGGCGAGACATATCCAGGATGCGGAAGATACGGATTGGGCGGATACCCAGGATACGGACACGACCCTGTCGTCGGGCAGTCGCAACCGTCCTGTCAAGTGGAGTCCCGAGGAGTGCCAGCGTCTGAGGGAGGCGGTGGAGAATTGCGGCGCGACGCTTCGCTGGAGCGAGGTGGCGAAGTACGTGGGCACGCGTACGATGGGTCAGTGCATAAACAAGTGGAAGAACAGTTTGTGCAAGAAGCGCGAGCGATGGACGGCGCAGTCTTCAGAGCAGCTGAAGGAGCTGCTGAAGAAGGGTCTCAGCGAGAAGGAGATCGCGCGGCTGATGCCGCAGTTCACCTACATCCAGCTGTATCAGCAGATCCGCAAGCTGTCGAGCAACACGAAGCCGTGGGCGCAGTGGGAGGTGGAGAAGCTGGTCAAGCTGAAGCAGGAGGGAACGATGGGCGACACGGAGATCGGTCGCTGTTTGGACAATCGCCACCGCGATGCTGTGAAGAATATGTGGAACCATATTCGCAAGCAGCAAGGTTTCTAGTTCTGTATCATACGCCTCTGTTTGTAACAAACACGCCACTCCATCAGCAGCACACGACGCATGGTGTCGATGTCCGTCTCCGTCATCAGCACGTTGATGCTACGCCTCACACTCTCTCCCCTCCCCGACCACTTGTCGCCGCGCCACACGCAGCAGCACAGCTCGTCGAAGTAGTGCTTGAACGCCGGCCACTTCGCGCTCAGCGTCTTCTTGCCCTCCTCGTCCAGCTCGAACACGCACGCGCCGATTGCCTCGTTCTTCAGCAGCGCCTGCGTCGCTTCCGAGAACTCCTCCATCAGCGCCGACTTCTTCTGCGTCTCCAGCACGTGCAAAAAGTCCTTCACGCACACCGGGTACACGCGCTTCGTCATGTACTTCCGAATGATGCTCAGACCGTCCTGGCACACGCGGTACGAGCACTCGCCACGACGCGTGTTGAACTCGAACGCCTTCAGGCCCGTGTTCACGATCTTCAGCTTGCGCGCCGTCTTCGACGTGATGCACAGCTTGTTGATCACCGGGTTCACACACAACAGCACCTATGCCTCAGTACGGAAACTGGTGCGCACGCGATGGTTCGCGGAGCGGGAGTAGAGAAGGTCCCAGTCAAAGTCGTCGGAGATGCCGTAGAAGGCCTTGATCTGCTCCAGGCTACGCCTCAGACGGCTCGCGCATGCTCACCCCTCCTTGTTCCACGGGATCATCGCGTTGTGGAACTTCTCCGCCGTGCTGCGCGCCTGCTTCGTCAGCCCGCGCAGCTCGCCGTCGTTCTCATCCTCGTCCTCCTCGTCCTTCTCCTCCTCTTCCTTCTCCTCTTCTTCCTCCTTCTCTACCTCTTCCTCCTTCTCTTCTTGCATTTCCTTCTCCACCTCTTCAGGCTTCTCCACCTCTTCAGGCTTCTCCTCTTCCTTCACTTCCTTCTCGCTGCGCGGAATGTCTCGCACCTTCTCCAGCACGCACACGAAGAACCCGCCCGTGTTCTGGTGGTGCGGCAGGAAGCGCATCGCGCGCTCGATGTGCGCCTCGCGGCAAACCGCCTCGCTTGGCGGGAACATCGTCTCGCGGTACAATTTCCGGCCTTCTTCTGGAATCGACTCAAACGACTCGTACACGTTGTTCTCCATGTCCGCCACCTTCCACGTCGTCAGACCCGCCGTGCGGCGCAACTTCGGGTAGCGATCGCTAACATCGACGATGCGCACGGCACCCTTGCAGCGCTGGATCAAAGCCATCACAACAGCCTCGTCTTCCAACGGGTTGAACGAACAGGTGGAATACACCAATCTCCCGCCAACCTTGAGGAGTTTCAGTCCCTGCAGGGTGATGGCGAGCTGCAGCGGGTGCAGCGTCAGCGCCGCACGCAGTGTCCACTTCATCCACAATTCGGGGGCTTTGCGCTAGACATGACCCAATCGCGATTGCCGCACAAGCGTGCCGTCGCCGCTGCAGGGAACATCGCACAGAATGCGGTCAAAAACGCTGCTCTGGCAGATGGTCGGGTCCGAGGAAGGCTCCGCATCGTCGAATCTGGACATGATCCCGCCTTCCCAACCAAACCGCAAGAAGGGGAAGAGCTGACCGAGATGCGTCGTCACGATGATGTGGTTGCTCATCAGGTGGCTGGTCTACGATCAAGGCCACATGGAGGGAATGCCTGGTGCACCAGGAGGTAGGCACGCTTGCTGTCCGCGTCGTTGGCGATGACGATTCCGTTTCCCTCGCTGCGGTGCACCTTTTCCAAAATCTGCAGCGTCTTGGATCCCGGGGCAGCGCACATGTCCAGCACAAGGTCGTTCTTGTCCACGTCCAGAAACATGGGGGGAAGCATGCTGACCGCCTCCTGGCGACCGATGTGTCCGGACAGCGTGAGGGCGATCATGTACTGGTGCAGCTCCTTGAAGGCCTCGATCTTCCGCAGCTTCTTGCGGTGCACATCGATCTATGTTGAACAGAGAAAGCACGCGCTACCTGCCAGGCTCCCTCGTTCTCGTACCACTCGATGGGGTGGACGCAGGAAATCTGCTGTCCCTCGTACTCCACGGTGCCCTCGAAGTGGTATTTCGTCTTGAGATTCTTTTTGATGATCTCGTAGTTGGGGTCCGCCTCGTTAATGCGGAACGTCGTGGGGAGATCGCTCTTCTACCCGTCATCGCGGCCCAGCCAGTAATCACCAAACACTCGATGAAAGCGTCCCACTCCCCTTCAGGAACGATTTTCTGGAGCTTGTAGTACCCCTCGAACAGAGGGCTCTCGCGAACGACCTCCTCCTTCGGTCTCCACACATTCTCCTTCGGCTTCTTGTTGTTCTTCCATCTGCGCTTCGGTCCGATCTTTCTCTTGCCCATGCTTTCTTTCGCTGCCCGAGTTAAAGCTTTCTGGTTTCTCGCTCATTGCCAACAAACATATGCACACTCGAATAGTACACGGAAACCGCACGGCCGCTCACTTCTTGGAGGAATAGTAGACTCTTCTGGGATTGAGGTAGGCATGCTTGCACAGGTGGAGCACTTCCTTCTTTTCGACGGTCTGGTTGAGCACGCGCAAAAAGTCGTAGTAGGTGTCGTACATCGGGAAGATCCGCGTCTCCTTCAGCTGCTTGAAGAACTTCTGTCTGTACGTGGAGCTACTTATTACCAGTGCGTTTTACACCTACGGCGGATGCGGAATGTCCACCGAATACCCATTCGAGAGAATGCTGTACCGGTAGCCGACATAGCGCAGATGCTCCAGCCACTGCACCTTGTTGTAGGCGTAGTTCACGAAGGACTCATTGAACCGAGGCAGTCCGGGATGTCGCTTCACCACCACGTACGGCTCCTGTGTGTCCGACGCCAGACAGCTCACATCCAACAGATCGCTTTGGGTGAAGAACCAGTCGCTGCGGTAGTAATCGTGGAGATGCTCCCCGGGACGGAAGGTCTGGCAAGCCTTCTTGTTCAAACAGGACCGCAGCTGCTGCTTCGTACGCGGGTAGAGAGAGTGGTACCTAGTTGACAGAGAGGGCCAAGAATGTACATGCGCGTGCAATTCTCAAAGCTGGAACACTTCCCCATGTATATCTGGTAGGCGGGAACGATGATCGCGAGATGGTCGTCTTCGAGAGCGGATTTGGGGAGTGTGATAATCGCACGGTATGTCGAGGCTACAGGGGATGGAAATGGGAAAGCAATACGAGACGGCCACACGTCCATGTCCGACAGGTAGAAATGAGTCGTCTCTACCTGCGCAATCGCCATGTTCCGCAGCTTGTTCACCGGATAGAGCAGCGGGTCCTCCTGAACGACGTAGTTGACCTTCATGTTGGGACGCAGAGAACTCGTTTGGTAGAGGCGCTTGAACTCCGCCACTTGCTCGGGAGCGATGTAATAGACAATGGACATGGGACTAGCAATTACGGGAATGCAGAAACACACGACCCTTCCCACATTTGGGCAATCTCCAACATGAAGCCCCAACGGTTCAGTCTATAGTGTAATTCGGCAAAAATGATGCTACGATCCCTGCGAGACGAAGGTTACGTCATAAGGAGAAGACGACACTGAAGACAGTGGTTTGGAGGGAGAAGCGGCTTCTCTCATATGCGCATTATGCTGTTGCTCCTGTACATCAAGGAATTGAAAATACGAAAACAGAAGGACTGCCCTTGACGATTCTCAGCAGTTCCGCACTCAATCCGTACGTCCTGAAGGAACGACGTAAATTGAAGATGAAACTATCCATTGAAGAGAAGAGATGCAACAAACAAGGAGGAGAGGATAAACAGAACCAAGAGCAATCCCTTTCTCACAGAAAAACAATTCCCTCCCATTACAACAAAGAAGCAATCCAATTATTGAAACTCAGAGAGAAGGAGATCCAAAGATGTGTTGTGGATCGCCAGTGTGCACTTTCCATTCTGAAACGCGATGGTTGCATCATCCTTCAGCTCCATACAATCGAACTGCATGGGAACTGTCTCTCCCCACTCACCTCCCATCGAAATCGCAGAAGCATCCGCCTCTGCCTTCCCTCCCGCAACGACAGAGACGACAGTATGCTCGTCCACCATCCACGCAATACACATCCACTTGCCCTCGTAAGGGAACAACCAGTACTTGCCTTGCCTCCTGCACCTCGAGAAATCGTAGCGTGATAGTGGCCTGTTGGGATCTGCAATGCCACACCCGATTGCTTTCAGCAGGGCTTCTTTCAGAGACCAGAAGAGGTGAAAGGCGCGCATTTGAGCTGCCACATTCGAGAAGGTCTGAATGAACCGGTATTCATCCACACTGCAGTAGGACTTCATCATAGAAAGGAAGGAGCGGGATTGCTGAGGAGAGAGGGCGGGATTCCAGCCAACCACATCCACCCCAACCAACCTATGGGGAAAATAAACCAAGCAAGAGAAACCAGTCTGCAGAATCAACGAGGGCAACGACTCCGCTGTGATGCGATACGCTGAAACACACAGTGGAGCAACTTCCATCCAGCTACATGGAAAGGAAATGGCAGAGGTACCTCGAGAAGAGGCTTTCCATAGACAGTTTTCACGATTCGTCCATTGGTCCCCATCTCCTTATATTTCAGGAGCAGTTGCTTCTTCAGCAGATAAGAACATGCAGCCATCTACACTTCACTCCTGTTGCCATCATCAACGCGGGCATCCTCTTCCCTTCTAAACTGGAGCAGTACATTCCGAATCTATTTCATTATCATACGTATTTATGGAGAACATCGTCCATCACGAAGGGAGCTTGGTTTGGTGAAAAGGGTCCCTTCGTTGCATCACACAGAACGACATGCAACACATGCGGGGCTGAGAGGGGTGACTCGCACATCAAAGATCGTTTGAGTGATTGGATCATGGGTCTTCCTGAAGTGCTAATGGTGGCTGAGAAGCCATCGATTGCCGGGAGCGTCGCCAACATCCTTTCCAAGGGAAAGCACGACACGCGAGGCGGAAAGCTCCCCGTCCACTATTTCGAGGGAACGTTCATGGGCCAGAAGGTGCTGTTCAAGGTGGGAGTCGAGCGGGTGTGGATTGACGCGATTAGGTGACTTCTGTCGTTGGACATGTTTTCAACCTCGACTTTGCTCCAGAATACCAGAATTGGGAGAAGACGGACTGTCTCGACCTGTTCTCTGCCAAAACCATTCACAAGGAGGCGAGCGGCGGTGTGATCCGTCATCTCCGCGACGTGGGAAAGAATGTGTACGGCCTGGGGTGCGGAAGGGGTGATCCATAGCGACTACGTCGTTCTTTGGCTGGATTGCGATCGCGAGGGAGAGAACATCTGCTTTGAAGTGCTGTCATGCGTGAAACCGGTTATGAAGAACTGGAAGGGTGGGAACGAGTGCCATTCCTGAAGTGTAGAAAAGAAGCGAATTTATCGTGCCCGCTACTCCGCCATCACGACACCGGACATTCTCCACGCTATGGCCAATCTGTCCGACCCGAACCAGAATGAGGCCCACGCGGTGGATGCGCGACAGGAGCTCGACCTGAAGATCGGCGTGGCCTTCAGCCGTTACCAAACGACCTTCTTCCGCAACAAGTACAGCAATCTCGACAGTTCCGTCATCAGCTACGGTCCGTGCCAGATCCCCACGCTGGGCTTCTGCGTGGACCGCTACGACACCATCCAGCACTTCAAAGGCGAGGTCCCACCTATTCCCGCCATTCACACCTAGCGGTTCTGGTCGATGCAGGTGACCGTGAAGAAGGACAGCCGGGTGATCCCGCTCACGTGGTCGCGCGGCCGCCTCTTCAACCAGGAGGTCATCGCACCGACCCGCCTTCACTTCTAGACGTTCTTCGTGTTCGCGAAGAAGCTGGCGGACGCGTCAGCGGCGGTGGTTACCTCGATCCAGGAGTCCTCCAGCGTGCGGAAGCGTCCGCTGCCGCTGAACACGGTGGAGATGCTGAAGCTGGCATCGAAGGTGCTGGGCATGGGTCCGAAGGAGTGCACGGTGTACGCGGAGCGCCTGTACCTTAAGGGGTACATCTCCTATCCCCGCACGGAGTCCTCCGCCTACCCCGAGCACTACGACATCCTGTGAGGGTGGTGAGGTGATATGACCCACAGCGGCGCGGTCGAGCGACACTGCAGCAACCCACAGTGGGGCGGGTACGTGAGCGACCTGGTGGCCCGCGGGCTGCAGCTGCCGCGACGCGGCGTGGACATGGGCGACCACCCTCCGATCACGCCGGTGGCGTCGGTGGACAGCAACGCGCTGCCGGGCGGGGAGAGCATGCTGTATGACCTGATCTGCAAGCACTTCCTGTCGACGGTGAGCGATGGTGGGTGTGGTGGCGAGCGATGAGAGGCAGACTGCAAGTTCGTGAACACGCGCGTGAAGTTGCAGGTGGGCGATGAGAGTTTCAGCTACGCCTTCAAGCGAGTGACCCAGCCCGGCTTCTCGGCGCTGTATTCCTCGAAGGCGGGTGTGGGAGTGAAGTGTGACGGGTAGTTCGAGGACGAGGAGGAAGAGGAGGAAGAGGAATTCAATGGCGCGGCGTACGAGTTCGCCAAGGTGGGCGCGTGCGTGTGGCGTGATGGACAGGGCGACGTGCTGGAGATCAACGCAGTGACGACGAAGGAGGGCCTGACGAGCGCGCCGGGCTATCTGACGGAGAGCGAACTGATCGGGCTGATGGAGAAGAACGGGATCGGCACGGACGCCTCCATCCCCGTGCACATCGCCAACATCGTCGAACGCAATTACGTGTCGCTGGGTCCGCACCGTGGGTTTCTCGCGGGAGTGTGAGGAGTAGGCACGCTGGTGCCGACGAAGCTTGGCATCGTGCTGATTCATGGGTATTACTACATCGATCCGGAGCTGGTGCTGCCCACGGTGCGCGGGAACATCGAGAAGGAGTGCACGCTGATCGCGCAGGGCAAGGCGGAGCTGGAGGACGTGGTCGATCACTCGCTTCAGGTGTTCAAGGAGAAGTTCGTGTTCTTCAAGGAGCACATTGCTGTGGGTGGTCGGGCATTGCGTTAGGGTTAGGGTATGGACACACTGTTCGAGTCGGAGTTCTCGCTGTTGACGGAGTCGGGCAAGCCGCTGTCGCGCTGCGGAATCTGCAAGCGGTTCATGAAGTATGTGCGAGGTCCCCCGCCGCGACTGTACTGCGGCGAGTGCAACGTGACGTGAGCGTTGGCGGGAAATGTGAGTGGCAGGTACAACCTCCCACCAAACGGCACCATCAAGCTGTACAAGGAGCTGAAGTGTCCGCTGGACGGTTTCGACCTGCTGCTGTTCTCGCTGGGCAACTCGGAGCGCTTCGTGGGCACGACCTTCGTGCTGTGTCCCTTCTGCTACAACAACCCGCCGTTCGAGGGCTTCTCGCACATGGGGTGCAACGAGTGCCTGCATCCGTCGTGCAAGTTCGGGCTGCTGGCCAACGGCGTGTGTCCGTGAGAGGTGGGCGTGAGCGTGAGGAGTAGGTGTCCCAACGACGGCGACGAGCTGGAGGAGAGTGGGTGTGAGGGCATGATGGTGCTGGACCGCGAGAGCCACCCGAACTGGAAGCTGTGCTGTAACAAGTGCAACAAGATCATCCGGTTCACAGCGAACATCCACGACATCCAGGTGCTCAAGACGCATTGCGAGGAGTGCAACGCGTCGCTGGTGAAGGTGGTGTTCAACAAGCTGAATTCGCCATTGCCGGATGGGCAGCTGGAGTACACGGGGTGCATCATGTGCGACGACTTCTTGAACGGGATCATCGAGCTCGTTTCGGGAAGGAACAAGCACGTGAAGCTGGTTCATCGCAGAGGAAGAGGCAGGGGCAGAGGCAGGAGAGGCGGCAGCAGGGGCAGAGGCAGAGGAGGAAAGCGGTCGGTGTTCGATGACATGTACTCGTGTTTCCAACACACACGCAACATAAACGACAAACTAATGCAGAGCCTTTTCGTAGCAGTCTCCGATAACATCACAAATGTGCTCGAACGTGTGCAGTCCCTTGACAAGCGCCTTCGTTGCGCTCTCGCCTACATCATGACAGAAACGCCGGGAAGCAAACCCGTTGTCTGAATTCGGAGGTGCATCTTGGCCTCGACGGGATGGGGTACAGAGTAGCCGCAGAACTCGATGCCATCCCTACTTTGTCATTTCCGCCACGCCGAATCCAACTGCTGCATCAGAATGGTTCTCATCGGGTTGCCGAGCGTGTGGCCCTCGTTATAGAAGACAAAGGTCCTCGCCGTCTCCATTCCCACTCCCTGCCCATTAGTCACCCCCCTTCAGCGTCCTACGAGCTCCACCTTGTGATCCACCAGAGTCTTTTCCTCAGCCATTTGATTG